>Ga0207771_101283_pt1 | contig 11305 bp, 8 predicted proteins | sample A23M2SouthBayCA_2_FD_187731 | JGI IMG/M metagenome (GOLD analysis project Ga0207771, IMG submission 187731) | Aerobic enrichment media microbial communities from Eden Landing Ponds, California, USA - A23 M2 (2) (SPAdes) | ecosystem: Environmental > Aquatic > Marine > Unclassified | place...
CCTCGACACCGACCGCGAGAAGCCACTCGTCCACGTCGGCGGACGGCCACTGATCGACGCCGTCCTCGACGCGCTCGCGGCGAGTGCCATCGACCGGGTCGTCGTCGCCACTTCACCAGCGACACCGGCGACGGCCGCCCACGTCGCCGTCCCGACGGTCGAGACGCCCGGCGAGGGCTACGTGGCCGATCTCGACGTGGCACTCGCGGACGACCGACTCACCGGCCCGACGATGACCGTCGCGGCCGATCTCCCGCTGTTGACCGGGCCGGTCGTCGATCGTGTCCGCGACGCTCACGACGCCGGATCGATGACCGTCGCGGTCCCGGCCAGCCTGAAGCGGGAACTGGGGGTCAGCGTCGACACGACGTTCGATCACCGCGGTGAGACGGTCGCGCCGACGGGGGTCAACGTCGTCGGTGGCGAGCCATCGCGTACCATCGTTCGGGACGATCCTGCCCTCGCGGTCAACGTCAACCGACCCGGTGACGCCGCCGTCGCTCACGAGCGCTTACAGTCGGATCGCTGACGCTCGAAAGAATTATCCGCGTTACCGTCGCTAACAGTGTGTATGTTGCCGGAGACCGTCGACGCACTCAGAGCCGGTGGTGCCCGCGACGGTGCCACCGACGAGCACGGTCGCGTCCCACACGGGAGTACGGACGATCCGTGGCTGCTCGATTTCAGCGCCAACACGAACCCTCGGATGCCGGAGGGGACTGCCGGCGTGTACGAGTCGGCGCTGGCGACGGCCCGCCGGTACCCCTCCGAGGACTACTGCGCTTTCCGGGCCGCCGCCGCGGAGGTCGTCGACTGCGAGGCCCGGCAGGTGATCCCGACTGCGGGCGGGCTTGCCGCGATCAGGCTCACGTGTCAGACGACGCTCGCGCCCGGCGATTCCGTCCTCCTGCCCGCGCCGAGTTTCGGCGAGTACGCCCGCGAGGTGCGCCTGCAGGGTGCCGAACCGACGTTCGTCGATCACGACGCCGTCCTCGACGCCGACCCGGTCGATCACGAACTCGCCGTGGTCTGCAATCCGAACAACCCCACCGGCGAGTGCTACGATCCCGACCGGCTCAGGGCCTTCGCCGAGCGGTGTCGTGCGGTCGGGACGACGCTGCTGGTCGACGAGGCCTTTCTGGGCTTTACCGACCAGCCGTCTCTCGCCGCCACGCCGGGCGTCGTCGTCGCCCGCTCACTGACCAAACTGTACGGAATGCCGGGACTGCGCGCCGGCTATGCCGTCGCCACCGGCCGCCATCGCGACCGCCTCGACACCGCTCGCATCGCGTGGTCGATGGGCGAGCCAGCCGCCGCCGTCGGCACGCATTGCCTGCGCGACGAGGCGTTCGTCGCTGCCACCCGCGAGCGAGTCCGCACCGAGCGCGAGCGCATGCGGACCCAGCTTTCGGGTCGATTCCGGGTCTACCCGTCGGACGCGCCCTTCCTCTTGCTCGAACTCGACGGCGGCGACAGCGTCGACGACCTGCTCGACGACGTGCGCCAGTACGACATGGCGATCCGCGACGCCCGCACCTTCCGCGGACTGGATTCGCACGTCAGGGTCGCCGTTCGGATGCCCGACGAGAATCAGCAACTGCTGGGCGTGCTCGATGTTTGACGCTCGAACGAGGGCCGGCGTCTGTCAGTGTCACGCCGAGGGGACCCGCTGGCTCGGGACCGGCGACGCCGGTGGCTACCGCCGGGCCGACGCCGTCTACAACGTCACCGTCCCCGAGGGGTTCGATCGCACCGATCTCGAACGGTACGTCGACGAGCGCCGCCGCGGGGCCGACTTCGATCTCGACGGTCCCGGCCTGCTGACCGGCGTCGACGTGGCCAACGCTCGCTGTGCCCGCGCTGACTCCGTGACTGCCGTCGCGACAGTCGGCGTCTCGAACCCCGCGCCACTCCCACTCGAACCGGACCAGACTGGCTCGGCGGGACCCACGCCCGACGACGCTGCCGACTGGCGGCCGGGCACGGTCAATCTCGTCGTCGGCACCGACCGCGCGCTGGCCGACGGCACGCTCGCAGAACTGTTGGCGACCTGTGTCGAGGCGAAGGCCGCCACGCTCTCGAAACTGGTGGGCGTCCCGGGGACGACCAGCGACGCTGCCTTCGTGGGTACCAATCCGGACGGCGATCCCGCCGAGTTCGCGGGCAGTGCAACGGCGGTTGGCTCGGCCGCGCGGGCCTGTGTCCGGGACGCCATTCGGGCGAGCTTCGAAGCCCGGTACGCCGACGAGGACCCGCCGTCGTCCGTCGACGAAGCCCCGTACGGCGTCGTCACCGATCGGACGGCGACGGTGTTCGAGCCGACACGGGCGTCGCCTGGACCGCCACACCGATAGTCGCCGACCGCCAACGCCGTCGTATGACCGACGACGAGCGAGCGGGACCGACCGCCCACGAGATCACGCCCGGCGCGCCCGAGGCGTTCGGTCTCGTACAGGTGTGGTGGGGCAATGGGAAGGGGAAGACGACCGCGGCCCTCGGGATGGCGCTGCGGGCCGCCGGCCACGGCTATCGCGTCCATCTGCTCCAGTTCATGAAGGGCGGTACCGACTCTGTCGAGGACGTCCGCGGGGAGTACAACGCCATCGCGGCGCTGCCGGGCATGAGCTACGAGAACGCCGGGCACTACGGCTGGCACGGCTTCCTCGACGCCAGTGACGACGACGAACACCTCGCCCGAGCACAGGGCGCGCTGGCACGGGCCAGGGAACTGGTCGACGCGGCCGGCGACGCCGATCTGGGCGGCCCGCTCGCACTCGACGGCCCGCCAGAAGAGGGTCTCCACATGCTGGTGCTCGACGAGATCGTTTACGCCGCGAATCGCGACCTGATCGCGCCGGCCGACGTGATCGACCTGATCGAGCGCGCCCCCGACGGTCTCGAACTCGTGCTCACGGGCGGCCACGAACGACCCGAGTACCTCCTCGAGCACGCCGATCTGGTGACCAACGTCAGAAAGGAGTCGCACCCGCTCGACGCCGGCCAGGCCGCGCGAAAGGGAACCGAGTTCTGACGACTCAGCCGTCGCCGTCGAGCGCGGACTGGTCGACCGCGTAGATGGTCACGGCCTCGTTCTCGAAGGCGACGCTGATCCCGCGCTGGCGAGCGAAGGGCACGTCGCCGTAGCGCTCGCGCTCGGTCGGGCCGACGTAGATGTAGCGCACGTCGTACCGTTCGAGCACCCGTGTTCGGTTCGCTACGCTCCCGGTGTACACCGTCGCGACGTGCTCGGCTCGCTCCCGATAGATCGCCTCGCCGTGGTAGTACGTCGCGTGCTTCCAGCCGGCGACTGTCGGCACGCCCGTCAGCGTCGCGGCGGGGTTCGCCTCCCAGCGGAACGTTCTGTTTCCGACGGCAGCGATCATTGTCGGCCGCCCGTCGCGATCGTCGAGCCACTGGATCGCCGCCATCTCTTCGGGGTGGCGTTCCCCCTCCGGTTCGAGTGCGTCGAGCGTCGGATCGTCGACCTGGCTGTACATCGGACCGTAGATCGGCGTCGCACCGGTGAAGTGGTTTGCTGCGGCCACGCCGCCCCACAGCGACAGCGAGACGATCAACAGGCCCGCCGCCACGACGCGCGGTCTGGGCAGGGACTTCGTCGCCCAGAGCAACTCCGCACCCTCCTCGCGCCCGCGTTCGAGAATCCGAACCAGTGCGACGGCAGCGGCGACACTCCAGAGGATCCACACCTGCGTGTAGGCTTTGAACACCGTGTTGTACCGGCCGATACTCGCGGGATCGTCGAGATACGCCACGTCGACGAGGACGACCAGTCCCGCGCCCGCGACCAGGAGCACCACCTCGAACCCGACCGACGAACGTCGAAGGAGGAGCCAGCCGACGACCAGCAGCGTTCCATACACCGCGAACGAAGCGGCGTCGAGCACGACGCCAGCGAACAGCACGTTCGCGCCGAGACTACCAGCAAGGAGCGTCCAGAGCCGTCCCGACTGGCCGGTGTCGTCACTCTCCCCCGATGGCAAGAGCGCACGGAGATGGGGCCAGAGATAGACGACGAACACCACGAGGAAGGCACCGTGGAGCAAGCCGAGGACGGCAAGCCCGCTTCGGTCAGGGAAGAGGCCGAGTTCGAGACCGCCGGTCAGGCGGCCGACGTAGGGACCGACCAGCACCATCCCGCAGATGCCGAGCCACGCCGCGACGGCGAATCCGCCGAGGACGCTCGTCGACTCCCGCCTGAGCACGCCCATCGGTCGACCGCCGTCGGTCGAGAGCGATTGGGTTGGCGGTGTTTCGGTGGTGTGACTGCCCTCCGTGGGTCCCCACCAGGGCAGCAGCGTCCGCGGGTGGGCCGGCGCGAGTGCGACCGCGAGCAGCACGAGTCCGCAGGCGGTCGGAAAGCTCCACGAGTTGGTAAAGAGGACGAAGCCGGTGACGGGGACCGTCGCGCCAAGCAGTGCCCAGCGCCGGCGCTGCTCGACGGCAGGTGTGCGGACGTACGCGAGCAAGAGCGCACAGAGCAGGAGCAGGAACGGCGGACTCATCAGGTGTGGGTGAAAGCCGCCGTGGAACGTCGAGAACAGCGGAAAGTCGAGCGGGGCAAAGTGGGGGCGAAAGCCGGACGCCTGCGAGTACATGAACGAATCGGTCGTCACGAGCGCCGGGTCGAAGTCCAATCGCTCGGCGATGTCGGTCGCCATCGGTGCCGGTAGCTCTCTGAGGACGAGCTGGACGAACCCGAAGGTGTTGCTGGCGATGCTCGTGAAGAACACGCCCGCGAGACCGGCGACGCGATGACTGACGCCGTGGCCGGCACCGATCGCACCGGCGAGTCCGTAGCTCGCCGTCGCCAGCGTCGCCAGAATCGTCGGCAGGTGGAGATTGTAGGCGTACCGCACTGGCGTCGTCGCCAGCATCGCCAGCACGCTCCCGAGCAGATGCCCGCCGTAGTAGTAGCGTACCGGCTGGCCGGCGAGCCACACGTCTTCCGGCGGGAGCGTGCTCGCTCGTTCGAGCGATTTCAGCAGCCCGAAGTTGAGGAACATCTCGCCGCTGTGGGCGTAGATCGCCGGATCGACCGCTCGGACGGCGGTGACCGCGAGAAAAACCACGGTGAAGACGGCCGCCGGGCCGCGATAGACTCCCAGCCGGAGATCGACATCCCGTCGACGGAGCACGACGAGGTCCAACCCAGCCAGCGCGGCGACGGCCGCGACGGCGACGAACGGGTCGAACCACACCCGGCCCAGCCAGTAGGTGACGAGCGTGACGAGTACCGCGGCGATCGGGAATCCAAAGGCTGCGCCGTCGTTCGGGAACCGATCGAAGAGGGCTGTGGCGACCGGTAGCCCGAGCACTGCGAGTGCGTGACAGCACACCAGCCACACGGCCACGACCCCGTATTCCATCGTACCGAGTCGGACTGCCGATCGGCGTATTGTAATGACGCGATTATTCCGAGAGACGGGCCGTCGTGGCACTGTTCCGGTCGACTGTACGAGACCGGGCCGGCGGTCGTCTCCCCGTGACGACGGCCGTCGGTAATTGTCCGTTATGTGGCCAGTCGTGACGCCCGGCCCGCTGTCGTTGCTCACCGCGGCGGCCACTCAAGTCGCCGACGACGCTCTGGTCGTCGCTGCTGTGCTGTGAGCATATCGGGCTGACCGGCTCATCCACCTGTCCGATCGCTGCCGATTCTTGCGCGATAGGATCGCCGTATCGGCAGCTAAGCCGACCGAATACCGCGCTCTCAGTCGGTGGTGTCAGCTTTCTCCGGGTTCCGTCTGTATAACGAAGATGTCGACAGCCGATAGTCGGACGAATGAGTCACACATCCCCTTCTGGCACACGATTACAGCAGGCGGCGATCGTCGTCCTCGTGGCGATGGCCGTCGTCGTCAGTCCGATCGTCGCCGGTGTTGCCGTTCCGGGACCCGTCGACGGTGACGGCACCGTCGCCCAGCAGGCCACACCGAGTGGCTTCGCTGGCGAGATTTCCCTCTCGGACGCCGAGACGAAGTACGTCGGCGATGGCGAGAACGACACGGCCGGCTGGTCGGTCGCCAACGCCGGTGACGTCAACGGTGACGGCGTCGACGACTTGCTGATCGGCGCGCCCGAGAACGACACCGGCGGGACCAACGCCGGAGCGGCCTACCTCGTGTACGGCCCGGCCGATCCGGGCACCGTCTCGCTCGCCGACGCTGACGTGACGATGGTCGGAGCGGCTCCCTCCGACCGCGCGGGCTGGTCAGTCTCTACCGCCGGTGACATCAACAACGACGGTGTCGATGACGTGATCGTCGGTGCGCCGGGCAACGACAGCACCGCCGAGAACGCCGGGGCCGCCTACGTCGTCTACGGTGACGAGAGCCTCTCTGGGACGGTGAATCTCTCCGATGCCGACGTGACGCTCGTCGGCTCCGAAGCCGATGCTCGCGCAGGCTGGTCGGTGTCGAACGCCAGCGGACTGGACGGGCCGGACGGCGTCGCAGTCGGTGCGCCGCTTCGGGACAACGGCACTGGCGCGGCCTACCTCGTCTCCGCCGAGATGCTCTTTGGCACTGTCGACCTCGATACCGAGGCGACCGCCACCCTGACCGGGGCCGAGCGCGGTGCTCGTGCCGGTCGATCGGTCTCGAATGCCGGTGATCTGAACGACGACGGCACGGCCGACATCGTCGTCGGGTCGAGCAACTACACGGCCGCCGACGGCCCGGCCAGCGCTGGCGCGGCCCACGTCGTCTACGGCGAACTCTCCGGGACGGTGAATCTCTCGTCGGCGAATCTCACCCTGACGGGTGCCAACATGCGGGATCGCGCAGGCTGGTCGGTCGCCCACGCCGGCGACATCAACAACGACAGCGTCGCCGACCTGATCGTGGGTGCTCCCTTCGCCGACCCCGACGACACGAACGCCGCCGGGAGCGCCTACGTCGTCTACGGCGCGAGCGACCTCGCCAGCGAGCGCTCGCTGGCCGACGCGGACGTGCGCCTCGACGGCGAGGGGGCACGTGATCGAGCCGGCTTCGCGGTCTCGTCGGCCGGCTCCGGCGACGTGACATGTGACAACGTCGACGACGTGCTCGTCGGCGCACCGGGGAACGACTCCGATGGCAACCGCTCGGGTGCCGCCTACGTCGTCGCCGGTTCGGGGACCCTCTCGGGAACCCAGTCGCTGACCGACGCCGACGCGAAGTTCGTCGGCGAGAGCGCGGGCGACCGCGCTGGCCGTGCGGTCTCTGACGCTGGCGACCTGAACGACGATGGGTTCGACGACATCGTGATCGGTGCGCCGCGCAACGATTCCGGTGGCAACGACACGGGTGCGGCCTACCTCGTCACGAGTGAATGCGCCGTCGAACCGACGCCGACGGCCACGCCGGCCGCGACCTCGACTGCGACGCCAACGGCAACCCCGACGGAAACCCAGACGAAGACGCCGACTGCGACCCCGACGGCAACGCCGACTGCGACCCCGACTGCCACGCCGACCGCGACGCCGACTGCGACACCGACCGCGACGCCGACTGCGACACCGACCGCGACGCCGACTGCCACGCCGACCGCGACGCCGACTGCGACCCCGACGAAGACGCCGACTGCCACGCCGACCGCGACGCCAACGGCCACGCCGGGAATCTGTGAGGGACAGGCGAAGTTCGAGTGGACGGGAAGTAGCTACTCGACGGAGTTCAACGACTTCGCGCTCACGATCTCCGGCGACGAAACGCAGGCGACGCTCACGAACAACGAGAACTTCCCGCTCGATGTCTACGTGAAGGCAGGCAGCGAGCAGTCTGGTGCGGGTACCTCCGGGCCGTTCACGATCCCGGCAAACGATCAGATCCAGGTGACTGGCACCGCTGGGAAAGACATCAGCGCAATCGGTGTCGTCTGTGCCGGGACCGGGACGCCCCCGTTCCCGCCGTTTACCCTCCCGAACAACGATGATATGGGTAACGGAGTCGGTAACATGCCGGCCAACGGAAACGTCTCGCCGCTGAGCGGGCCCGCCGCCTCGATCGGCTGGGCGCTGACGATGTTCGCGGCCGCCGCCGTGATCGCGATCAATCGCCGGTCGGACTGAGCGGCGATTCTTCCCGCTCTCTGCTGCCGGCGCTCACTCGGTTGTGAGCAACGCCACGACGATCTCTCTGGCCGCCGCGACGTGTTCGTCCGCCTGCTCGTCGCCGGTCGTCTCGACGTTCGAGAGCAGCGACTCGATTTTCCCCAGCCGTTCCCGGCGTGTCGCCGGATCAAGATCGTGCTCGGCCACGTCGACGGCGATCGCCTCGGCTTCACCGAGCCACCGACTCGCCGTCCGCTCGACCGGGCGCTCGGCGGTCGCTCGCAGGTGAGCAGCGAGGTCGTCGAGTGTTTCGTCCATACTCCGACTGTGGAGTCGTCGCACAAAGCCTGTTGGGTGGCGTCGTTTGCTCCACACCCACAACTCTTTAAACAAAGCGAGCACACTCGCGGGTAATGGTCGAGGCGTTCGCGGTCGCGAGCGGCAAGGGCGGGACGGGCAAGACGACGAGCACGCTGGCGCTTGGGATGGCGCTGGCCGAGACGTACGACGTGACGGTCGTCGACGCCGACATGGGCATGGCGAACATGCTGTTTCACGCCGGGCTTTCGGACGTAGAGACGACGCTGCACGACGTGCTGTCGGCCGACGCACCGGTCGCGGCAGCGACCTACGAGCGCTTCGGGATGACCGTCGTCCCCTGTGGGACGAGTCTCGACGACTTCCGTGACGCCGATCCGGCCCGACTGCGCGAGGTCGTCGCCGAACTGGCCGCCGACACGGACGTGCTCTTGCTGGACTCTGCGGCCGCGCTCGACAGTCGCTCGTCGGTGTTACCGATCGTGCTGGCCGATCGGGTGATCGTCGTCCTCCAGCCGACGATTCCCGCCCTCTCGGACGCACTGAAAGTCCAGGAGTACGCGACCTCCTACGGCACCGGCATCGCGGGCTTGCTGTTCAACAAAGTTCACGACGACGACGCCATCGAACGTATCGCGAGCAAGACCGAGCAGTACTTCGACGGGCCGACGCTGGCGACGGTTCCGGACAGCGAGGCCGCTCGTGAAGCGCGCCGGGCCGGCCGGCCGTTGCTCGCTCACGCACCGGAGGCGTTGCCAGCGGAGTCGTTTCGACAGGCAGCGGCACGGATCGACGTTCGTGACGGCGGTCCCGAGGCGGTTGCCGATCGGTTTCGCAGTGCAGTCATCCCGGACACACCATGAACGTGCCCGAGGGCACGCTGTTACGATCGCGCGTCGTCGGCGAGCCTCGCCAGCCGCTGACGGCTGCGCTCGACCGACAGCTCACTGGCTATGCCGTCTTCGAGCCACAGGAGACGCTGTTACTCGACAGCGGCGGTCGCGGCATCGTCACGTTTCGCGACGGCGTCCCGGAACTGGCCTACTATACGGGAACGGATCGGGGTGGGCCGGCGGCACTGGCGGATCTGGCGATGCCCGGTCCCTACCACGTCGAACTGTATCGTCTCTCGACTGTGGCGATCGATTCTATCGGCGATCACCAAGACCTCTCGATCCCGCCCGGAATGGCCGCCGAACGTCTCGCTGGCGATCCCGCACTGGCAGCCAGTACGCGCCGCGCTGCGCCAAACGACCGCGATCTAACGACGCCATCGGACGACGAGGACGACGCGGCGGACGCGGAACTGGGCGCGGTCGAGGCGTTCCTCGCTGACGAGACCAAGATCGATGCGATCAAAACACAGGCTCGGGAGGAAGCACAGCGACGTGCCAAAGAGTGGGGATTCGACTGACCGTTCTCGCACGCCCTCCGAATCGCGAGCAGATCTGGGCCATCTGGACGCGTCCGGTGCGATGGGTCTGCGAATCCGTCTGGCAGTCGGTGCGCGAAGAGCCAGCAACTGCCCGGTCGGGATGTGACCGAACCGTATCATCCCGGTGTCGTGTCTGAGCGAAACCGACGCAGCCACACCAAGATGCCAGACGAGCCAGCAGGGATATCCTCCCGGATCGAGTGGTCACGCCCTCCTCCATTCGAAGTATATTCCCACAAATTTAAGTAGTAAATAGTGCCCACGATACCCCATGCTCACTGAGGGGGAGACAGAGACGGGCGCGCCGACGGTGCCGGCCCCGGTCGCGCCGGACGATCCCGAGGCCTGGTACGCGCCCGACGTGCGCGAACAGGACGAGATCTATCCCGGTGTCGTCGTCACCGTCACCGAGACCGACCGGCGCTTTACCTACGACGTTCGCGAGCCACTGCTGTCGAACGCTGATGCCGACGCCTTCGACACGGTCGAGACGTACTTCGCCGACGCACACGTCGACCGGCCGCGCACGCGAGAGGGTGCGATCGAGCGCGTCGAGCGTGGACTGGACGAGAAACACGAGCGCGTCATCGATCGGCTCGTCGACTGCTCGCTGGCGGCCCGGCGACGGCTGGACTATCACGCGCTATGCTCGCTTGCCTGTCTGGGCGACCTGACGCCGTACGCACTCGACGACCGGATCGACGTGGCCGACGTGGGCGAGGAGTGCGTGCAAATCCACACCGACGACTTCGCGCCCGCCACGACCGATCTCGACCCCGATACCGAGTTTCTGGATCGCTTCGCCAGCGAACGCCTCGAACAGCACACCGTCACCTTCCACGAGTTCGAGGTGCCGGTGATCGTCTACCGCGAGAACGTGCTGGGCGACGACCCGTTCAACACGAAATACGCCGTCCGTGAACCGGACCTGCTGCCCGGCGACGAGGAACTGATCGAGGACTGCAAGACCCGCGTCTGGGAGGCCAGCATCGACGGCGTGTTAGACGACGAAGTCGCGTTCGTCCGCGACCGGGCGACGACGCTACTCTCTCGACAGCTGACGATCCGCAACACGCGGGCGTGGTTCGATGCCGCGCGCTACCGGCTCCGGACCGCACTCGCCGAGTACGATCTGACCGTCCCGCCGGTCGACCACCGCTTCGCCGATGATCGGCTGGAAGACCTGCTGTACTACGTTCTGCGTGATCTGGTGGGCTACGGCAAGCTAACGGTCCCAGTTCGGGACCCGACCCTCGAAGATATCGAGGCCAACCGCGTCGACGAGCGCATCAAGGTCGTCCCGCGCATCGACGTGGGCCACAACGAACGCGTCCCGACGAACCTCCGCTTCGAGAGCGAACGCGCCTTCGTCAACGTCGTCACCAAACTCGCCGCCGACGACGGCACCGAACTCAACGCCTCGACGCCGAGTGCGAAGGTGAATCTGAGTCCCGACGGCGTCGACGAGACCATCCGCTGTGCCGTTGCCCTGCCGACGATCA
>Ga0207771_101284_pt1 | contig 11272 bp, 8 predicted proteins | sample A23M2SouthBayCA_2_FD_187731 | JGI IMG/M metagenome (GOLD analysis project Ga0207771, IMG submission 187731) | Aerobic enrichment media microbial communities from Eden Landing Ponds, California, USA - A23 M2 (2) (SPAdes) | ecosystem: Environmental > Aquatic > Marine > Unclassified | place...
AATTTTGAAGGGGGATGCTATGCCAAGACCATTGAGCTATCCCCGGAAGGCGAACCGGAAATTTATGCTACCACCAAACGACCCGGCACCATCTTGGAAAATGTAGTACTGGACGAGCAACGCCGACCCGATTTCGACGATGACCATTACACGCAAAACACCCGGGCCTCCTATCCCCTGGAATATATTCCCAATGCCAGCGAGACCGGGGTCGGACCTCATCCGACGCACGTGGTTTTCTTGACGGCCGACGCTTTTGGCATTTTTCCGCCCATTTCTCGATTAACAACCGAACAGGCCATGTATCACTTCATTAGCGGATATACCGCTAAACTCGCCGGTACCGAACGGGGAGTCGATTCGCCGCAGGCCACATTCTCAGCATGCTTCGGAGCTCCATTTATGCCCAAGCACCCTGCGGTGTATGCTGAACTTCTAGCTTATAAAATTCGGGAACACGGCAGCAAGGTCTGGCTTATGAATACGGGATGGACTGGTGGGCCCTACGGAGAGGGGCATCGTATAGAGCTTGAATATACCCGTACCATGTTGAGTGAAGCCTTGGCCAACAACCTTGATGATGTAGAATACGTGACAGAACCGGTGTTCGGCTTGCAGATCCCCAAATCTGTCGACGGTGTTCCCGATAAAGTTTTACAACCGCGCGATACCTGGAGTGATCCAAAAGCATATGACGAAAAAGCCGGGGAATTGGCCCAGATGTTCCACGATAACTTCAAGAAATTTCAAGATGAGGCGGATGAGAGCATCCTCAACGCCGGCCCCAGATTATGAGAGACCTTTGAAAAACCGGGCGGTGGTTCCGAAGTATTAAGTTTTTCGTTAAATAGATACAAATATGTTGTAGTTGACAGGCATTTATCATGGTCTGCAGATATCTGAACGAACTCAAAAAGAGAAAAACTTTCGAACAAGGAACCGCCGCCCGGTTTTTCAAAGGTCTCTATGAGCATTTTCGGATCGCTAATATAAGTAAAACAAAAGGGCGAGCGTCGGATAAGGACACTCGCCTTTTTAATGCTACAGAGGAATTTCGTGGTTAAACTTATTCCATAACCGCATTCAATTTTTCGAGATTGTCCTGTAATTTAAGCTCCTGTATGACTTCCCCGATATCCCCCTTTATGATATCCTCCAGGTTATAGAGTGTAAGGTTGATTCGGTGATCGGTTAGACGTCCCTGGGGAAAATTGTAGGTACGGATTTTCGCACTGCGATCGCCGGTCGAGACCTGATCTTTTCGCTCTTTTTCCCTTTTTGCTCGTTGTTCTTCCAACTTTTTCTCATAGAGTCGTGAACGCAGCATCCGCATCGCCTTGTCCTTATTCTGCAGCTGCGATCGCTCCTCCTGGCAGGAAACAACGATACCCGAAGGTTCGTGGGTGATGCGAACGGCCGTTTCCGTCTTGTTGACATGCTGTCCGCCCGCCCCACTTGCTCGAAACGTATCGACTTTCAGGTCATCCTGTTTAATATCCACATCCACTTCCTCTGCTTCCGGAAGTACGGCCACCGACGCAGCCGAGGTGTGTACGCGGCCCTGGGATTCAGTTTCAGGGACTCTTTGCACGCGATGAACCCCGCTTTCATATTTTATTTCACCGTATGCACCATCGCCCTCAAGGCTGAAAATTATCTCTTTGAATCCGCCGTGCTCGGATTCGCTTACGCTCAACACATCCATTTTCCAATTTTTCTTCTCAATATATCGACGATACATATCATATAAATCGCCGGCAAAGATCGCAGCTTCGTCTCCTCCCGTTCCTGCTCGTATCTCAACGATAGCATTTTTGGAATCTTCGGGATTTTTGGGGATCAATTTAAACTTGATCTGCTCCTCGAGTTCGTCCAGCTCCTTTTTCAACTCTTCATTTTCCTCTTTGGCCATCTCCGTCAATTCAGGCTCATCATTCGCATCGATAAGCTCCTGGTTACTTTCGATCTCCTCTTTAATTTCCTGCCACCGGTTGTAATCCTCTACCAGATCTTCCAGCTCACTGTGTTCCTTTGTTAACTCGGTATACTCGTCCGGTCGATCATAAATTGCAGGGTCGCTCATCGCCTGCTGGACTTCCAGGTAGCGCGATTTGACCTGCTCAAGTTTATTTTCAAGATCCATTTTATATCAATGCGTGATTTAATATTTTCTTACCAGCGTTCAGTCATCGTTGCGAAGTCATTGAAAGCCGGGCGGCGGTTCCTTGTTCGAAAGTTTTTCTTTTACTGGCAGATGTCACATATGTTCATAATTTATATTATTACTCTATTTAATCTATGCTTTTTAAACTGAAAAACTTAATACTTCGGAACCACCGCCCGGCTTTCAATGACTTCTTAAAATAGAAAATTTTTGATACGCTATCAGATTTGATTGAACGAGGGAAATACTTATTAACACCTAAAAGCAATGGAGATATCTGTGACTTCAGACATACTCAGAGCTGACTTTACGATAGGATACCTGGGCGCCGGACAACTAGCCCGGATGTCAGCCGTACAAGCCTTTCGCTACGGTATGCGCATTGGAGTGTACACCAATCGATCGAGTGACGAACCGGTCGAGTTCATGACGCCCTTTTCGATAAAAGGCGGTTTTGACGATGTGGACAAACTCAGTGCGTTTGCCGCAAAGTGTGATATTGTAACACTTGAAAACGAATTCCTTGACTCTGTAGTACTGAAGAAAGTTCGGGACCAAAGCGAAACACCGATGTACCCATCTCCCGAAACATTTCACCAGATTGAAAATAAACAGATCGAAAAAGAAACGTTTGAAAAGGCCGGTATCCCCGTGACCCCTTATCAGCTGGTTAAAGACCTGGACGATATATCCGAATTTGCTGATCAATATGGTTGGCCGCTGATGCTGAAATCCTCCAAAGGGGGGTATGACGGATATGGAAATGTAACCGTTGAAAACCCCGACGAAGCCTCCCAGGCCATGAAAGAGCTGGGGGCTCACAAGGGACATGATATCGTGGCCGAGTCCTTTATAGAGTTCCAAAAAGAACTGGCCGTACAGGTTGCCCGCAACGAACATGACACGGTAGTATATACCTGTTGTGAGACGATCCAGGAGGATCATATAAACAAAGCCGTAGTAACGCCCGCACCAATAGATCCAAAGCTGAGAAATCGTGCTGAAGAACTTGCCGCCGCGGCAACCGAAGCAATTGACGGTCGGGGCCTTTTCGCTTTTGAATTTTTCCTGACTGACGACAATGATATCCTGCTAAATGAGTCCGCTCCACGTCCCCACAACTCGGGACATTACAGCATTGAAGGTTGCATAACCTCCCAGTTTGAAAATCATGTTCGTGCTGTCAGTGGTTTACCGCTTGGCAGTACGAAGCTTCGGAGCCCATCTGTGGTCATGATCAATCTATTGGGAGACCACCAGCGAGATGCCCGGGTAGATCATGCCCGGGATGCAATGGCTGCCCACGACGCACATCTTCATATTTATGGCAAGTTGGACAGTAAGGTGGGCCGTAAGATGGGACATTACACGATGCTTGGAGATGACCTGGATGAAACTTATAAGCATGCACTGGAACTGGCGGATGCTATTGAAATTTAGGTGGGGGTAAATTGATGGGTATCTTTGAAGGTCCTTCCCCGCCCCCCTCCGAAGGGGGAAATTATGGTAACCGGGGTGAAAAACTATCCCCTTCGGAGGGGGGCGGGAGAGGACCTTCAAAAAGAATAACCGCTATAGCAGATTAAACTTTTGACTGACGGCGGCAATCCAGCAAAACGATAATCAATTTTAGTATTTTTACCAACGAGCTGATAATCTCCAAACCTTAATCAACATTACTTATGAGTCCATCCAACCCGCGCATCGGAATTGTAATGGGCAGTGACTCCGATTGGCCCACCATGAAGAAAGCCGCAGAAATCTGCGACGAATTTGGAATCGACTATGAAAAACAGGTCGTATCGGCCCATCGCACCCCAGAAGATATGGCCGAATATGGCAGCACGGCACGAGAGAAAGGTCTTGAAGTGATCATCGCGGGGGCCGGAGGCGCTGCTCACTTACCGGGTATGCTCGCTTCCTACACGACCTTGCCGGTGGTAGGGGTTCCGGTTAAAACCAGTGCACTCGGCGGACTTGACAGTCTATATTCGATCGTACAAATGCCGCCGGGCGTCCCTGTTGCTACGGTAGCCATTGGAAAAGCAAAGAATGCAGGATTACTGGCATTGCGCATAATTAGTACTCATGACAAAGAGATTGCCAGAAAACTGTCGGACTACCGGGACAAAATGGCTGAGGAATCGAGGGCTAAGACTAAAAACCTTACATAGAAGCTACCCGGGTGACCGCAAAATTCTTGAATTCGGTCTGCTATCGGGGCATATCTGTACTTATATTGCTTTTAAGAAACGGTCCTTTTCCCTCTCGACAGCGATTCAAAGCCTGTCCCGAATGTAATCGGGAGGTGGCCTCCACAAATGAAATATTACGGGAACCGGGGGAAAATCTATTCACCGACAAATACATCTTTTATTTTGGAGAAAAAGCCTTTCTTGGACTGTTCCCGATTCTCCGGATCAAAATGATCGGCTTCCTCGAGAGACTTGATTTTCTCTTTTTCCTCGTTGGACAGATCCTTCGGGATATATACATTGATACGCACGTATTGGTCGCCCTTCCTGGAACTTTTCAACGATTGGATGCCTCGTTCTTTCATTCTCAACAGTTTACCAGGCTGAGTGCCGGCATCGATCTTTACTTTTGCTTTTCCGTCAAGGGTAGGCACTTTCTTTTCGGATCCCAGAACCGCTTCGGGGATACTCAACACGAGGTCGTAATAAATATCATTTCCGTCCCGCTGAAAATCTTTATGCTCTTTTTCCTCGATCAGGACAATGAGATCGCCAGCCTCGCCGCCTCGTAAACCGGCATTACCCTGTCCCCTGAGTGTAATATAATTTCCTTCTCGAACTCCGGCGGGAACTTTAACTTTCACTGTTTCCTCGCCTTTTGTACGGCCCTGGCCGTTGCAGGCATTGCATTTATTACGGATAATACGTCCCTCCCCATTGCACTCCGGACAGGGTTGAACATTCACGAACTGACCAAACATGGTACGGGATACTTGTCGTACTTCTCCCATCCCGTTACAAGTGCTGCAAGTTTCGAAATCGGAATTGGATTCAGCCCCGGTGCCGTTACATTCTTCACACTTGGTTTGCTTCTTGACCTTGAGTTTTTTCTCGGTGCCTTCAGCTATTTCTTCAAGGGAAAGCTTCACTCTCAGTTTCATGTCAGATCCGGGCTGACCTGCCTGTCGACGTTTCCGCGAACGTTGACGGCCTCCTCCGAAAACGTCTCCGCCAAACATTTCAGAGCCGAAGATATCACCAAAACGGCTGAAGATATCTTCAAAACTGATATCCTCGAAATTGGGCTCCTGGTAACCACCGGAATGCAGCCCAGAATGGCCAAATCGGTCGTATCGTGCTCTTTTTTCCTCGTCTTTCAGAACATCATAAGCTTCAGCGGCTTCCTTGAACTTACGTTCAGCTTCCGGATCTTCCTTATTGCGATCGGGATGATACTCCATCGCCATTTTTCGATAGGCTTTTTTGATTTCATCCTGGGAGGCATCCCGATCTACGCCAAGTATTTCGTAGTAATCTTTTTTGGTTGACATGAAGTAGATTCAGTTGGTCTTGTTATTCGCTTACAATCACTTTAGCATGACGAATGGTTCGATTACCTATTCGGTAGCCGTTTTCAAGTATTTGAAGGACCGTGTTGCTTTCCACATCCTTATCTTCAGCCGGTTGACGCATCATGGCCTCATGTTTATCAACGTCGAACGGCACCATCGTTTCGTCTATGCGTTCAACATTATTTTGTTTCAGCACATTGTCGAATTTATCGGCGACCATTTTGACGCCGTCCAAAAATTTATCATCGATCTCCAGTCCTTCAGCGGCATTCAAAGTCCGCTGCAGGTCGTCATTTATGGGCAGAAAATCCTCCAGTGCTTTAATTTTCGCTTGTTGACGGATTTCTGTACGCTCCCTGTTAATGCGTTTTTTCATATTATCGAGCTCTGCAACCTTGCGCAGATGCTTATCCTGCGTCTCGGTCAACTGCTGCTGAAGCTCATCGATCTGCTCATCGCGCTGCTCAAGCGACTCAATAAGTTCATCCTTTCCCAGCGACTCATAGTCGACTTCTTTCTCTGCCCCTTCCCGCTCTTTCTTTTGTTCGTCCGACTGTTGATCTTCCGCAGCTTCATCTTTTGGTTTCTGACCGTTTGAAGCTTCGTCAACCGGTTGTTCACGGGCAGATTCGTTCTCTTCTCGATCTAAATTTTTTTCTTCTTCTTTGCTCATAATTTGAATTCTTCTTTAATACGTTTATATCAAACAGTGCCACGAATTCCTAACATATTTCCTCAAACCAGCAAAATATGTCAACTTCCCGGCCATCCCTGCTCATTACCATTTTCATTGGGAAGCCGTATCCGACAACGCTTCACGAATGCAATTGTTGTAGAGATAATTCGCAATAAAAAGGCTAATCCGGTGAAGATGCAAATTCAAAATTACTCTTCTTCATAGAAGAACTCGAGCATATTCCCGTCCGGATCAGAGACAAACACAAATCGTCCGTTTTTACGATTGGCCGGTCCGCTCAAAATGGTCACTTCCTGCTCCCTGAAATATTCTGCTATTTCATCGACCTGTTCGGCATTATCCAGGAAAAAACCAAAATGATCAACGCGAAAATCACGGGACGTCGGATCATAACTGGTTTCCGCTTCTACCAGTACCAACGTATCTTCATCTCCGACGTTGTATACCGCCATGGACTTGCCCATTTTCCGTTGAAGCTCAAAACCGAGTATTTCCCCATAAAAATTCTCGGCTTTTTTAATATCATTGACTCTAATGGTAATATGATTGATGCCCGATGGATTAAAATTTTCCATGTACTTTGTTTAATTTAATCCGAACTAAATTTAGTTGTTACAAAAGTACCATGATGCAACTGGTATAGGGATTATGCAGCTAACATAAACTCATAAAACCATTCTGTATTGTATGAAAACTCCTTTAGGATTCCTAAATTAAGCCCACGCAAAAATTTGGCGTATTATAATACTTAATAACCCTGGCAATTAATATTGTGTCCACACTTTTTATCGTTGCAACCCCTATCGGCAACCTGGATGATTTCTCGTACCGGTCGGTCCAAACGCTTAAATCGGTCGATTATATTGGAGTGGAAGATACCCGCATATCAAGACGATTGTTGGAGCACTACAATATCGACAAGGAGTTGTTTACTTTTCACCAACACAACGAACACCGAAAAGTTCAGCATTTGATTAATATTTTAAACGCCAATCAATCGGTAGCCTTGATTAGTGACGCCGGCATGCCCGGCATATCCGATCCCGGGTTTCTGGCTGTAAGAGAGGCTCACAAGCAAGGTCACCGGGTAAGTGTGGTCCCCGGACCGGATGCTGCTACAACGGCCATTGTTGCCAGCGGTCTGCCTTGCGACCGGTATATTTATGAAGGTTTTTTGCCTCCCAAAAAAGGGCGCCAGAAACGAATCAAGCTTTTCATTGATGAAGAACGTACCGTGGTTTTATTTGAAAGCCCGCACCGGTTGCTAAAATTGATTGATGAACTAAACAAGCATTTGAATCAACAGCGTATGATGGCCATTGGGCGGGAGCTGACCAAAAAGTTTGAAGAAGTTATAAGAGGATCGGTAGCAGAAGTTTCTGACATCGTCAGAAGACGTGAAGAAATCAAAGGAGAACATGTAATTGTGCTTGCTGGATGCGATTACCAGGATTAATCACCATGCTTCAACAATTGTGGAACAACAAATGGTTGCTGACCGGGAGCGCGGGCCTGCTGCTAGGCTTAAGTTTCCCCCCTTTCAATCTTCCCTTTCTGCAGATTCCGGCTTTCTTACTGCTGTTCAGGCTGGCCGATCTTTGCTCAACCTATCGGGCAGCAGCCTATTGGTCGTATTTTGCTTTTCTGCTGTGGAACCTCATCGGCACATACTGGATGATGATGGCTACCGTGGGAGGAGGAATAGCTGCTATTCTGGCCAACAGTGTACTCATGACCATTCCTTTTGTCCTGCAGCGCCTGGCGCTTAACAAAGTCGAGCATCCCCTTCCACAGTCCCTATTAGTGGCATCAGCCTGGACCGGTTATGAATACCTGCATCACTTTTGGGATCTTGCCTGGCCCTGGCTCGCCCTGGGAAATGGATGGGCCAACTACACTCACCTTATTCAGTATATCTCTTACACCGGTTATCTTGGCATTAGCTTCTGGGTGGTATTTTCCGCTGTCCTGTTTTACGTGTTTATCAAGCATTCCTATCGGAAGAAAGTGCTCACACTGGCGCTCACCGCCACCCTTATTGCTCCATTGATATCCCTGGCAATGCTGACCTTTCAATCTCAGGAACGACCTGAGGATCAATCGTCTGTTCGACTCGTCCTCGCGCAACCCGATTTCGACTCCTATGCTACCCATTACGGCTACAAGAACGCGATCGAGCCATTGCACGCCATCATGAACCTGAGTGATTCCCTGCGGAATAAACGTACAGATGCGATAATTTGGCCCGAAAACGCGGTGCAGCCTTACATCAGCAATCGCAACATGTCCAATCGGACTGCCAACAAGATCAAACGCATGATACGGGATACCAGCCGTCAATGGGGCGTCCCTATTGTTACGGGGGCTACTTATTTTGAATACTTCAAGCCCGACACCCAGGCATTGCCTCCCCTGGTTCGAAAACCCAACAGCGTGGCTCCCTATATTTATTATAATGCCGCCGTAGGATTCTTTCCCGAACGAACTCTATCAGTGTACAAAAAGGTACATCTGGTTCCTCTCGTTGAACGGATTCCGTTTTTGCTTTTTCTACGCCGGATCGATCCTTTCGGGATTCAGTGGCATGAGTTGCCCTGGTACGGGCAAGGCACTTCCTTCACTCAATTTAAGATTTCCAATACCCGGACACCGGCCCTGGTTTGCTACGACTCGGTTTTTCCTCACTGGATTCGGGGTTTTGTCAACCGCGGTGCCGGTTTCCTTACGATCATTACCAACGACGGTTGGTGGGGCAATACCAGCGGACACCTCCAGCACTTTGCCTATGCACGGCTTCGAGCAATTGAATTCCGCAGATGGGTGGCCCGCAGTGCAAACAATGGAATTTCAGGTCTAATTTCTCCCGACGGCCGCGTAGTTAAACGGACTGAATACAAAGCACAAACTGCGATTACCGCTAACGTGCCCGTTCGAAATGACTTAACCTTCTTTGCAAGATTTGGAGGCTGGTTGCCGATTTCTTGTTTGGTAATGATCGGAATTTGGCTTATCCAGCTGTCATATCGAGCTTTCAAAATCCGTTAGTTGGATCTTATAGAAACGGTGATATTAAATTTCAAATTGTGATCGGTTCTGGGAAACACGCCTGACGACTTGGGCATCAGTTTGCTAAAGCTGTACTCAAAGTCGGCCTTGATGGTTTGAGAAAATGTATATCCGACAATGGCTGATGCCTTTAACCTAGACTGGCCGGTAGGCGGCTGGGGATTAAACTGATATTGATTGGGGTCTTTGTTTAAATCTGCCGGGGGATCCTGAAGAGCTCTTTGCAGATCGGTACCTAAAGAGTATTGCATTTCGGTATCTTCCAGAAAACTGGAATTGACCGTAATATTGACCGCATTTTTCAGCCGATCCATAAACGGCAATTTAAAATTGTCAATCCGATAGTTAAACGAAAACTTGAAACCGCGGGAGATTTGTTCCGTAACGGTCATACTGGAAAGTCCCAGGCTGCTTATCTTGCTGTATTCATATTCTATTGAAGTGCGGAGACCGGATTTCCAACTGAAGTTAATTCCGACCAATGGACTGAATTTTTTCTCCAGGTTAATGGAACGAGGCTCAAATTCCGGCCGATCCGTGATTAACTGGTACGCACCCAGCCCCGTACTTGAACGGGATTCCGGATTCGGATTGAGCCCCCATCCCAATCGATAAGTACCCGTGTACCGGTGGTTCAACGAAGCCTGTTGGAGATGGTTCTTAAGCCAAGGCACCTTGTCGGCCCATCCCGACCAACTCACACGCCAGTTCGGTTTGGGAAAGGCCATAAAACCCAGCTCGCCAATTACGCTGCTGGATCCCAGGTACGCACTGCGAAAATCTTCCTGCAGCGACGTTCGCCCCAACACGCTTCGTCCATCCTGGTTCCCTGTACTGTCACTTATAATCGGGGTGTCCCCAATATCGGCAAAGGCTCTTTTCAATTGCGATCGGAAAAGATTTTCATATCCGCTTCCGAAAGCCCAGACCGTGGAAGTCACTTTGCCCTGCTGATTCTTTAGGGCGTCTATATCCTGGCGGCTGGTCGACTTATCCCACTGTACATTCCAATTTAACTCGACCGATAAATTTTCAAACGGAGATAATCCCGTATTTACCGATATCTGGTTCGACAAACTCTGACTGGAGGGCAATCGGACCTGTTGTCCTTCCACATCCACCAATTTATCCCGTCCTATCGTGTTCGTCAAACCGGTTCGGAAGGACATGGGAGGCGAAAAATGGGTGGAGCTATGGCGGTTAAAGGCGTCAAAAATCCTGGCTCCCCCGGCATATCCGGTTTGCTGCGAGCGGGTGCTGTTTGAGTAGGATACATCGATCGTCTCCATACTCAAAGCGGTACGGGCCAACTGCTTGCCCACCGCAGTCGCTCCTTTGATCAGGGGATTTACCCGGGTCGTATCTTGCTGGGATTGGCGCCTGTTTCTGCTGCTGTTGCTGTCACCATCTTTCAAATTCTCATACCAGTCCATTCGACTCAATAAATTCTCGAGATTTAAAGTGGTACTCTGACTGAGGCTGAAATTGTTAGCAAGGTTTGCTCCCAGGTCGGAACCGCGAGCACTGTTATCCCATGTAAATCCACCGCTGTAACTGGCATTGTATGAGAGCCATTTCAAAAAATCGACCTGTCTTAACTGCGGACTCCAGGAAGCCGAATAGCTTTCTTGATAACGCGCTCGACGGGGAGACAATGAGTCCGACATCAATTCTTGAAATACGTCAAAGGTTGGTTTTACCCGAAATCGGGTGGAATCCTCGGGGTTTGCCGGATTATTAATTGGTTCTATACCCTCATTGGAGATATCGAACGTTGACTGGGTTTGGAACGAGGTTG
>Ga0207771_101286_pt1 | contig 11264 bp, 10 predicted proteins | sample A23M2SouthBayCA_2_FD_187731 | JGI IMG/M metagenome (GOLD analysis project Ga0207771, IMG submission 187731) | Aerobic enrichment media microbial communities from Eden Landing Ponds, California, USA - A23 M2 (2) (SPAdes) | ecosystem: Environmental > Aquatic > Marine > Unclassified | place...
CGCGTGGCTCTCCGAGCGCGGACCCCCTGGTTCGACCGTCGCTCGATCGCTGCAGGACGACGATTGATGGCGCCGGTCCGGTGTCAAAAAACCGGTTTTGGGGGTCACTGGCGCTCGCTGACGATGCCGTGGCACCAACCTTTATAAACCTTAAATACGCTCTTTAAAGCGTGGCAATGACCGACCCGAAGGAAACCATCAATATCGAGAACGTCGTCGCCTCCACGGGGATCGGCCAGGAGCTCGACCTCCAGAGCGTCGCCATGGACCTGGAGGGCGCCGACTACGATCCCGAGCAGTTCCCCGGCCTCGTCTATCGCACCCAGGAGCCCAAGTCCGCCGCACTGATCTTCCGGTCCGGGAAGATCGTCTGCACCGGCGCGAAGAGCACGGACGACGTCCACGAGAGCCTGCGGATCGTCTTCGACAAGCTCCGCGAGCTCCAGATCGACGTCAACGACGACCCGGAGATCGTCGTCCAGAACATCGTCACCAGCGCCGACCTCGGTCGCAACCTCAACCTCAACGCGATCGCGATCGGTCTCGGCCTGGAGAACATCGAGTACGAGCCCGAGCAGTTCCCCGGCCTCGTCTACCGTCTCGACGAACCCGAAGTCGTCGCGCTACTCTTCGGTTCCGGGAAGCTCGTCATCACCGGCGGCAAACAGCCCGAGGACGCCGAGCACGCCGTCGACGAGATCGTCACGCGGCTCGAGGATCTCGGCCTGCTCGAGTAACGCCTCCGGCTCCCTCGGACGCTGGTCGGAACACAGCCGTCGGCACGTCGAATGCAGCCTGCCGCCCGCCTCACTTCTCGCGGTGTTCGCTGCTCTCGGGAAAGCGCACAGCGGTCGGCTCGCCAGTGCAGTGAATCAGCCGGCGCCCAGGACGCAGACGGGCGGCGTCCGATCGCCAGCACCAAGGTCGTGGTCCGCTCAGCAGGAGTATGGCACTCGCGGAAGTGGCGATCCGGGCACTGGCCACGTTCGTCGTCGCGACCGTCTTCTACACGCTGACCGTCCACCTCGCGGCGACGTTCGTCCTCGAAGAGGCGTCGCTCTTCGAGGCGATGCTCGTCGGGCCCATCACTGCGGCGGTCACGCTCGCGACCGCGATCCCACTCTCGGTGGGGACCCAAACGATCACGCCACTCGCCGCGCTGATCGTGATCCCGATCGACTTCTTCGTGATCAGCTGGAGCTACGAGCTCGACCGGCGCATGGCCGGGCTCGTCACGCTCGGGCACTTCGTCGTCAGCATCCTGCTGGCAGCGAGCCTGATCGGGCTCTTTGGTTGACTGTAGTTCGAAGAAACCGGGCGGTCGACGCCGTCCCGATTACTCTACCAGTCGCTCGATCTCCGTCACCAAAATTCCGCTCGCACCGGCAGCCTTCAGGTTCGTGATCGTCTCGAACACGTCCCGCTCGTCCACGACAACGTGGACGGCGAGCATGTCCTCCTCGTTGGATTCGGGCTCCTCGCGATCGGCGACGTCCATCACGGTCGGGCCGCCGAGGCCAGGGATCTGCTCGCGGACGTCCTCGAGTTGGCCGCGGGGGACGTTCATCATCAGGTAGCGCTTGCCCTCGGCGTCGAGGACGGACTCCATCGCGGTCCGGATCTGCTCGACCTTCTCGCTCGTTGCGACGGTCTCCTCGGCGCCCGATTGGACGTCGACCACGTCGTCGCGGGCGAACAGCCGAACGGAGCTCTGGAGCACCTCGTCGACGATCGCGAGGCGGTTGACGGCGAGCGTCGTCCCGGTCGAGGTGATGTCGACGATCGCGTCGGCCATCCCGGCGTGAGGGGTCAGCTCCGTCGCGCCAGTCACCTCGACGACCTTCGCGTCGATCCCCGCGTCGTCGAGGTAGTTCCGCGTGATCGTCGGGAACTCCGTCGCGACCTTGCCGCCTTCGACGTCCCCGGGCTCGGTGATCTCGCCGTCCTCGGGCGCGGCGAGGACGAGTCGACACTCACCGAAGCCCAGATCGAGGAGGTCAGAGACGTTCCCGGGGGCGGCCTCCGCGATCTGGTCCTTGCCGGTGATGCCGACATCGGCGGCGCCGTCGGCGACGTACTCCGGGATGTCCGCCGCCCGCGCGAACAGCACGGTCACGTCGGGGTCGACGGTGTCGGCGTAGAGCTTCCGGTCGGCGCCGTCGCGGAGATGGAGTCCCGCCCGTTCGAGCAGCTCGATCGTCGGCTCGTGGAGGCGCCCCTTGTTCGGCACGGCGATTCGCATGGACACTGCTTCCGTCGCGGGGGTCAACTGTCTTTCCGTCCGTCGCCGTCGGCTTCGGTGGGGCCGCCAGTTCGTTCAGGAGCCGAAGCGCCGACCGTCCAGTGCTGGGTCGGATCCCACGTGCCGGGAAGGTCGACGCCAAGTCGGCCGAGCCACGAACGGAGCGGTGGGCCACCGGGTCGTCGCTCCAGTGCCCGGGGCGGGAACGAGGTGGCGGAGCCGGCATACAACCGGACCAGCCCGCAGGCCAGCAGCATGATCGCGAGGCCGAGCAGCTGCGTCGAGGCCGTCCCCGCGATCGGATCGAGCAGGAGCTGGACGATGCGCGGCGCGTCGTCGAGACGCTCCAGCACGCCGGCGGGCCAGACAGCGTACGCGAGGAGGATACCACCCACCAGGAACAGCGGCTGAAAGGGATGGCCCTCGAGTACGTACGCCAGCACGGCGATTGGGAGGAACGCGAGCGCGACGTAGTACTGGAGCGACGGCATCACGAGAATCGCGACCGTACTCACGGCGAATGCGGCGACGAGCCGATCGAAGCGCGTCTGGAGCCCGCGGAACGCCGCTGCCGCCACTCCGAGCCCGATCGCGAACGAACTCACAACCAGCACCGGAGCGAGCCACTCCGGCGTTCCGGTGACGACTCCGTAGAGCACGTGCGAGAGCGGGCGCTGGAACGTGATATAGAAGAAGGCGTCCGGCTCGAGGCCCCCGACGAAGAGGTGGGTGTCGCCCCGCGGGAGGATCGCCTCCTCGATCCAGCGGGCGGTCATCCCGAAACCCAGCGGGCCGTCGCCAGTGTCCCAGCCGAACAGCCCGCCGATCGCGAAGAGGAGTTCGCCTGCGAGGAGCCCGCCGAGTCCCACCGCGATCGCAGCCGCGCTCGCCCACCACGCGCGGATCCTGAGCAGGTAGAGTCCGAGCAGCGCGGGGAACAGCTTGAACAGCGCGACGATCGCGAAGAGTCCGCCGGCGACTGATTCCCGCCGCGGCGAGCGATCACCGACCTCCAGCAGATAGAGTCCAGCGGCCACGCCCGCGCCGAGGAGGAGGTTGACGTTCCCGAAGTAGAAGTTCGTCACCATCTGGCTGCAGCCATAGCAGAAGGCGAAGACGAGTGCCACGTCGAGCCAGCCGAGCGGGCGGCCGATATCCTCGACGTAGCGAACGGTGAACACTGTGAGCGCGGCCGCAGCGAGGCCGTTGATCGCGAGGAAGAGCCAGTAGCCAGTCGTGGGGGAAGCGAGTCGCGTCGGAAGAAAGACCAGGATCGTGATCGGCGGGTAGAGATACTCGTAGAACTCGTCTTCGCCGGGTGGCGAGACGTCGTAGAAATTCTGCCCCTCGAGCATGGCGTCCGCGGCGTAGTAGTACACCTCGTAGTTGACGCCGGCCTGCTCGGCGGGGCTGACGCCGGGCGGGAACAGCGTCGGCCCGAACTTGCCCAGGAGTTCGTAGACGCCGAAGACGAAGGGCACGAGCAAGAGGAGCCAGGCGCCCGGGTAGAAACCGGCGACGAACGGACGATCCGTGAATCGCTCGCGGACAGGCCCGGGATCAGTCATCGACGACGGATATTCGGGACCGCTACAAGGGCGTTGTGCACTGTGCGGGAATCTTCGGTGGGCAGGGATTATTCCTCACCAGCATCGGTTTCGATCACCCGCGCCTCGACGTCGGCGACGAGCGCTGTCAGCGCCTCCGCGCGAAGCCGCTCCGCGTCGTCGGACCCCCGCTCGCTGGTGACTTGCTCGACGAGCGCGTCGTTGGGCTCGCTGTCAGCGAGTTCGAGGACGCGCCTGCAGACCGGATCGCTCAGCTTCGGGACGACGGCACCGACGGTGTCCCAGACGGCGTCCGTTCGCGATCGGTCTGGGAGTTCCGTTGCCGCATCAGCTGCGAGATCGGCGACCAGTTCGTCGTACGATTCGGGGTCGAGGTCACCGTCGAGATCGGCGTCCATCGACTGCGGGGATGCTCGCCACTCTCAAGTTGGTTTCGCCGTTCGACCCCCGAGCGCGGGGATGGAGAGCGGAGCGAGGGAAGGGTGGGAACGATGGAACGAGCGGAGAGAGTTACCGGCGGGTCACAGTCGCAGCAGCATGATGACCATCGGGATCGCGAGAATGAACGCGACGATCCCGAAGATCGGGAGCATGACGAAGGATATCGCGATCAGGAACAGAACGGTCCCGATGGCGATCGCCTTCTGTGCGAGCGTGAGCACGATTGAACACAGTTTTTACTCGACGTGATAAATTCGTTCCGATGGCAGGAGGAGACAGCGCCGATCGGCCACCCGCCGTGGACGCCGGGCTCGTCGTGCTCCGGCACTGGGCACCGTATCTCGTGACTGCCTCCACGATCTTCGCGTTCACGGCGGTTATCGGCGCAGCGATCGGCACGGAACGGGATTCCCCGCTGCTGCCGGCGGCCTCCGGAACGAATCCCTACGCTGGCCTCGGCGCACTCGAGCTGTTCGTCCACAACGGTCGCCTCTCGCTGTTCCTGATCGGCGGCGCAATGCTCTTCGGCCTCCCGACGGCGTACTTGCTCCTGCTGAACGGCTACGTCTTCGGCGCGGCGCTCGTCCAGTACGGCGAGACCTACGGCCCGCTGGAGACGATCGCGATGATCGGCCCACACGGTATCGTCGAAATTCCGGCACTGCTCCTCGCGGGCGCGATTTCCTTTCGCTGGTGTCACGCTGGCTGGCGGACTGCGAGCGGGACCGAGCGATCGACGACCGCGCCACTGTTCCTCCTCGAGAGCGTCGGCGCGATCGTCCTGGTACTGCTCGCGCTCGCCGTCGCAGCCGTGATCGAGGCCACGGTCTCGGCGTCGATCGGCGCGGCACTGACGTAGCTTTTTCACGCGCCGGAGCGAGGAGACCATCATGCTCGATTATTTGGATCTCGAAGCGGACCTGACGAGCGAGGAGCGGCTCATTCGCGATACGGCACGGGAGTTCGTCGACGATCGCGTGCGACCCGACATCGGCGACTGGTACGAGCACGGGGAGTTCCCCGAGCACCTGATCGGCGAGATGGGCGACCTCGACTTCTTCGCGCCGAACCTGGAGTGGGGAAATTTGCCGGGCGTTGGCGAGCGCGCGTACGGCCTGCTCATGCAGGAACTCGAGGCGGGCGACTCGGGCATCCGCTCGATGGCGAGCGTCCAGGGCGCGCTCGTGATGTACCCGATCGCGACGTACGGCAGCGAGGAACACAAGGAGCGATGGCTGCCCGACCTCGCGAGCGGCGACGCCGTCGGTTGTTTCGGCCTCACTGAGCCCGAGCACGGTTCGAACCCCTCGGCGATGGAAACGACCGCGGAGCCGGTCGGCGACGGTGGGGGAGTGGACAGCGGTGGCGCGAGTGGCGAGGACGGGTATCGCCTCTCCGGCACCAAGACCTGGATCACGAACGCGCCGATCGCCGACGTCGCGGTCGTCTGGGCGAAGCTCACGGCCGATACCGAGCACGGCGACACGGGGACGGTCCGCGGGTTCGTCGTCGACACCGATCGCGACGGGTTCACTGCCAGCGAGCAGGAGGGCAAGCTCTCGATGCGCGCCTCGGCGACGGGCGAACTCTCGCTCTCGGACGTCCAGGTCCCCGCGGATGCGGTGCTGCCTGGCGTTTCGGGGATGAAAGGCCCGCTCTCCTGTCTCACCCAGGCCCGCTACGGCATCGCCTGGGGCGCGGTGGGCGCGACGCGGGACTGTTTCGAGACCGCGCGGGAGTACGCCACCGATCGCGAGCAGTTCGGCGGCCCGATCGCCCAGTTCCAGCTCCAGCAATCGAAGCTTGCGGAGATGGCCACCCAGCACACGACGGCCCGGCAGATGGCGTTCCGGCTGGCCGAACTGAAGGAGCGCGTGGAGCTTCGACCGCAGCAGGTCTCGATGGCGAAGCGGCACAACGTCCGGGTGGCGCGGGACCAGGCGAGAATCGCGCGGGAGATGCTCGGCGCGAACGGCATCACGACGGACTACCCGCCGATGCGCCACGCCGCGAACATGGAGACGGTGTACACCTACGAGGGGACCGACGATATCCACACGCTGATCCTGGGGGAGGACCTGACCGGATTCGCTGCGTACGAGTGAATCGGTTCTGCGGCCGAATGGCGTGAATCCTGCTGCAGACGCCTCCGAAAGCCCCCGATCGCTCGACGCACCTCACTCGCTGCGCGCTTCCTTCGATCACTTCGTTCACTCAGTCCAGTGCTTGCGTCGTGACGCCCGTCGACCGATCGGCCCCTTTCGATGTCCACCCAGACAGCCTCATTCCTCCCCAACCTTCTGCGCTCCTCGCTTCGCTGCGGTGCTCGGCCCTCGCACGGTGTCGCGCGACTGGCTGCTCGCCGGCGAGCGGCTCGCAGCCAGCGCCAGCGCGCGCCGACGTGGGCCACCGGGTACGCGAACTACGGAAAACCAACCGGGCGGGACTGGAAGGGGCCGACCGCTTGACCCGCCCCCGGCGAAGTAAGCACGGCCGAGCGGAAGCGAGGCCGCGCACAGCGAGCCGCGGGCGGTCGAGCGGGAGGGGGCTTCCGAGCGGTCTGCAGTCGCGGTAGCGCCTGCGCCAAAATTCGTCCAGTCCTACAAAACGATCCACCATCGCACCCATCGAACGGAACGCCTTTCCGCGACCACGGAAACCCAAAATCATGGAGCCCAAGCGGGAACTCGCCAGCGTCGACCTCCGCGCGCTCGTCGGCGAGCTCGGCAGCTACGAGGGCGCGATCGTCGACAAGGCGTACCTCTACGGCGACGACCTTCTCCGCTTGCGGCTACGCGATCACGACCGCGGCCGACTCGAACTCCTGATCGAGGTCGGCGAGCAAAAGCGGATTCACATGGCCGATCCGGACCTGGTGCCCGACGCACCCGAACGGCCACCGAACTTCGCGAAGATGCTCCGGAACCGGATGTCCGGCGCGACGTTCGAGGGGATCGAACAGCACGGGTTCGACCGGATCCTCAAACTCGACTTCGAGCGCACGGACGCGGATACGTCGATCGTCGCGGAGCTGTTCGGCGACGGGAACATCGCGGTGCTCGACGAGAACGGCAGTGTCGTCGACTCGCTCGAGACCGTCCGACTGCACTCCCGGACTGTCGCCCCGGGCTCACGGTACGAGTACCCCGAAGCTCGCGTCGACCCGCTCTCGCTGTCCTACGAGGCGTTCGTCGAGCACATGGACGCCTCCGACACGGACGTCGTCCGCACGCTCGCGACGCAGCTCGATCTCGGCGGCGAGTACGCAGAGGAGCTCTGTGCCCGCGCCGGCGTCGAGAAGGAACTCCCCATCGCCGAAGCTGACGATTCGGTCTACGAGCCCGTCTACGACGCTCTGCAGTGGCTCGCCGACGCGCTCGAAACGGCGGACCTCGATCCGCGAGTGTACTACGCCGATCCCGAGGACGGCGAGAACGCTGCCGACGCGTCCAGCGACGGGGACGGCCGCGACCGCGGCCAGCCTGTCGACGTCACGCCGGTGCCGCTCGCGGACCATCAGACCCTCGCGAGCGAGCCTCACGACAGCTTCAACGCAGCCGTCGACGCCTACTTCCACGAGCTCGAGGCCTACGAGTCCGACGCCGGCGAGTCCGCCGGGGAGCCCGACCGGCCCGACTTCGAGGGCGAGATCGAGAAGCAAGAGCGGATCATCGCCCAGCAGGAGGAGGCGATCGTCGGGTTCGAAGCGGAGGCCCAATCGCTCCGGGCCGCCGCCGAAGCGCTCTACGCCCAGTACGACCTCGTCGACGAACTCCTCAGCACGGTCCGGGCCGCCCGCGAGGAGGGCCACGACTGGGACGCCGTCGAGGAGCGCCTCGACGAGGGCGCCGAGCGCGGCATCGAGGCAGCCGAGATCGTCGACGACGTCGACCCACAGAACGCCCGGATTCGCGTCACGCTCGAGACCGACGTCAACGGCGACGGCGAGGAGGGCGGTGATGACGACGGCGACGGAAACGGCGTCGAAACGCACACCGCCTGGATCGAGGCCGAGGAGGGCGTCGAGCACAACGCCGACCGGCTCTACACCGAGGCGAAGGCCGTGGAGGAGAAGAAGGCGGGCGCGGAGTCCGCGATCGAGGACACCCGCGAACGGCTCGCCGAGATCGAGGAGCGTCGCGACGAGTGGGAGGCTCGCGACGAGGAAGACCGAGAGACCGGCGGCGACGAGGGAGAGGGGGACGATGACGACAGCGACGACCGCCGCGCCCCCGAGGAGTGGCTCGATATGCCCTCGATCCCGATCCGGAGCCGTGACTGGTGGTACGACCGCTTCCGGTGGGTCCGAACCTCCCAGGGGTTCCTCGTCATCGGCGGTCGCGACGCCGACCAGAACGAGGAGCTGGTCCAGAAGTACCTCGAACCGGGCGATCGATTCCTCCACGCGCAGGCCCACGGCGGCCCCGTCACGATTCTGAAGGCCGCCGACCCCAGCGAGTCCGGGAGTGACGTTGAGATTCCAGAGGAAGCCGAGCGCGAGGCCGCTCGCTTCGCCGTCACCTACTCCTCCGTCTGGAAGGAGGGGAAGTTCTCCGGCGACGTCTACGCCGTGGACCACGACCAGGTTTCGAAGACGCCCGAGAGCGGTGAGTACCTCGAGAAGGGCGGGTTCGCGATCCGCGGCGACCGGAAATACTACGACGACGTCGAGGTCGCCTGCACGGTCGGCATCCAGTGCGAGCCCGAGACGCGCGTGATCGGCGGGCCACCGGAAGCGATCGAAGCGCAGGCCGTCACCACTGTCGCCGTCGAGCCGGGCAAGTTCGCCCAGGGCGACGTCGGCAAGCGAATCTACCGCCAGTTCCGCGAGCGATTTTCCGATACGAGCTTCGTGCGGAAGGTCGCGAGCCCGGACCTCATCCAGCACTTCCTGCCGCCGGGCACGAGCCGGATCGCGGAAGAGTAGGCCGAATCCTCAATCGGTGGCTCCGATCCGCTCCAGCGTTACTCGACAGTCTCCAGCACGTCGCCGATCCACTCCAGATTCCGTTCGGGAATCACGCCGTACCCGTAGAAGGAGAGCCGATCGGCGCCGGCGTCGACGGCCGCATCGACCTGCGATCGGAGCCGCGCCTTCGAGTCGAGGATCGGATGGCCCGCGAGGATCCCCGCGGTGACCGGGACGTCCAGCATCGTTCGCGTCGCGCGCACGTCGTCGCGGACGACGGTCGGGTCCTCGTGGTAGGCGAGCACGGTCACGTCGTCGACGATGGTCGAGAGCGCATCCAGATCGAGCCCGTGCTTCCAGGAGTGCTCGATCCCCATCCGATCGTCGCCGAGGCCGCCCATCTTCAGGTAGTAGGTGAACGCCGCGGGCGCGATTTCGTCGGCGAAGTCCTCCAGCAGGCCAGCGAGCGTCTCCTGCCTGACGTCGGCGTAGTCTCGGACTGCAGGATGCTCGGCGAGCCAGCCGCCGACGTCGGTGTTCGCCGCGAGACCGCCGTCGAACCGGGCCTGGAGTGCGTCCTGAGCGCTCGCGCGGGCAGCGGCGACGTCGACGCCGGCGTCCGCGGCGTTCGCCCGGCAGTGCTCGCAGAAGCAGAGCCCGAAGAGGAACTCGCCGAGCGGACCGAGTTCGGTAAAGAACTCCTGGTGGTGCCAGCCGTAGCCGGTGCCGTACTGGTAGTCGGCGAGTTCCATCTCGACCCCGTCGAAGCCCCGTCCGTCCGCGACGTCGGCGGCAAGCGCTCGGCCGTACGCCTGGACGTCCGGGTTCGACGGACACAGTCCCCAGACGAGCGAGTCGCCGAAGGGCGATGTCATCGTTGCTTCTGGGTGGTTTCGGCCCTGTTTCGAGCTGTGGAAGGGAACGGTCCACGACCTGAGCGCGACCGGCGAGTCCTCGAACGCGTCCGCGACCTCGCCGACCCAGCCCGCCTCGCCCATCGTCTCGTTCACGTCGGGCGTGAGGTCGCCGTATCTCGATTCGTCGGGCTGGAAGTAGGCGCTGGCGTCCGCGAAGAACGTCGTCCGCTCGGGGTTGTGCGGGTTCAGCGTCTGCACGGAGTGCATCGTCGTCGCCAGGTTCACCGTGTCGATGCCGAGGTCGGCGAGACGCTCGGCGGTCGCTGCTGGTCCCTCGTCGACGAGGTCCCAGGGGTGCGCCCAGATGCTGGCGTTCATGCGGACCACCTCGCGTTCACGCGGACCACCTCGTCTCCTCGTCGATCGGTGCGATCGGTCGCGGGACTCGCTCGTAGGGCAGTTTCGAGAGCACTTGATCGGTGTTCCCCCGCGTGAGGGCAAAGAGCCGTCGGCTCGCGAGGTCCTTCCAGGCCGGGCTGAGGTAGCCGCTCTTGAGGACGACGAGGTCCCGGTCAGTCGGCTCGATGCCGAGGTCACGCAGATTCGCGGGGTCGCGGTGGAGGTTGGTCCGCTCCTCGGTGACGAGGACGGTGGTGCCATCGACGTCGATCCGGGCAGTGGCAACACCCTCGGCGCTGGCCAGCCCCTCGACGAGTGCCTCGGTACGATACGGCTCCCCGCTCTCGGCACGCTGTCCGAGCGCGAGATCGACCGCTTGGCCGGTGCCGGCAGCTGCGCAAGTTCCGTACGCATCCGCGTCCGCGATCACGGCCACGAGCGGGGCCTCGAAGTCGGTCCTGTCCACGATCACCTCGAGGAAGTCGACGACGTCTTCCGAGCCGCCCGCACCCGGAATATCGCCAGTATCGGCCACGACGACGGGGCGGTCCGCCGTCGCGGCCGCCTCGTCCAGGGTGGTGGCGGGGTCGTGCGCCTCGGTCGTGAAGTCGAACTCGTCGCGGCGATCCCAGAACGCCGCCGCCAGATCGGTCGCGGTCGACTCGACCGCGTCGGCATCGCCCGCATCGCCGGTGACGAGTGCGTGACAGCCGGCGTGGGGCGAGTCGGCCCAGGGGAACCCGAGGAAGTAGTTCGCGTCGAGGATACCCTCCTGCTCGTCCGCCGCGCGACAGCGCTCGATCAGCGAGGCCATCGGCTCGGCTTCGGTCTCGGATTGCTCGCCGGCG
>Ga0207771_101287_pt1 | contig 11261 bp, 10 predicted proteins | sample A23M2SouthBayCA_2_FD_187731 | JGI IMG/M metagenome (GOLD analysis project Ga0207771, IMG submission 187731) | Aerobic enrichment media microbial communities from Eden Landing Ponds, California, USA - A23 M2 (2) (SPAdes) | ecosystem: Environmental > Aquatic > Marine > Unclassified | place...
AGCCGTTCGAGCCAGCTATGGGCGTGGTCGAGGTGGTAGTCCTCTTCCTGGAGCACCTTCTCGACCCGGTCGCGGATCGCGGGCACGGAGGAGTCCTCGAGCGCGTGGACTCGCGCGTCCTCGGCGACGTCGTACAGGAAGCTCCGGACGATCGGATCGGCCCAGTCGCCCTCGGGGAACGGCAACTCTGAGAGGGTGCTGTGCCGGAAGTCGCCGGGGTCGCGCTCGTAGATCAGGTCGGGCTCGTCGTACTCGAAGCGCTGGAGGAGCTGGTACCAGAGTCTCGCGTGCCCCAACTCGTCCTGGGCGATGTTCGCGAGCGCGATGTCGGATTCGAGCGTCGGCGAACGGACCTGCCACTCGGTGTAGCGTTCGGCGAGCACGAGTTCGTCGTCGGCGAGCCGGAAGAGCAGCGCCTCGACCGCCTCGCGTTCGCGATCGTCCAGATCGTCGAGGTGGAGCTCCGGCGGCGCAGTCTCGGCCATTACGGCTCACCCCGCTTTCGCTCGGCCTCGGTCAGCTCGCGTTCGGAGTCCGCGACCTCCTTCGCTGCGGGCTCGACGTTGTAGCTCTGGGCGAAGCGGTAGGCCTTGTCCGTCGAGCCGCCGAAGACCGCGTCGTCGGTGTCGACCTCGGCGATCTCGGGCTTGGGAACGACCCAGAGGCTGTTCGTCGGCTTCCGGCGGCCGTGCTGGATCTCGGCGAACAGCAGCGCCATGTCGCGATCCGGCGCGTGGACGTTGCCACAGTGGGTGTGGTAGTCGCCGGCGGCCTCCTGGCGGAAGACCTCCCAGATCATCGGTGGTCACCTGCGGTTCGGCTCGCCGTGGCTCGGAGTTGTGGCGTATTGGGAAGCATGATCAGTCGGCCGCTGCGGGCGCCCCGTCGCCCATCGCCGCTCGTTCGGTCTCTTCGAGGGCGTCACGGACCCACTCCACGGCTTCCTGGGTGTCGTGGCGCTTGCCGATCTGTTCCTCGCTGCCGGCGTACTGGTTCTTCGAGACCTCGAAGAACTCGTCCCAGTCGAGGTCCTCCTCGGCGACCTCGAAGGTCCCGTCGTCGCGCTCGCGGATCCGCGGCTCGTCGGGGATTTCGAGGCCGTATTTGCGAGCTTTCGGGAGGTACGCGTTCAAGAAGGCGTTCCGGAGGTCGTCGTTGGACTGGAACTTGAGTCCGACCTCCGAGGCGAAGTCGTGGTGGGTCGACTTGTCGTTCGTGGGTCCGAAGAACTGCAGGATGCGTGGCCACCACTCCTCGAAGGCCTCCTGCGTGCGCTCCTGCTCCGCTCGCGAGCCGTTCATGAGCTCCGCGAGGATCGACTCGCCGTGCTTGACGTGAAAGCCCTCCTCGAAACAGACCTTGTCCATGGCGTGGGCGTAGGGCTCCCAGCTCGAGCGCTTGAGCGTCGCCTGCCGGCGCATCGCCGCGCCGTCGACGAAGAAGGCGATCATCGGCGTCTCGACCCAGTCGGTCATCGGGTAGTGGAAGCAGTTGAGGAACTTCCCCTCGCCGTTGGCGAGTTCCTCTAGCATCTCCTCGCGGGTCTTGATGCCCAGCGACTCCGCGGCGCGGTAGAGCAACTGGCCGTGGCCGATCTCGTCCTGGACCTTCGCGCTGAAGGCCATCTTGCGCTCGAGACTCGGCGCTTTCCTGATGAAGGGTCGCTCGAGGTACGCGCCCATAATCTCGCTGTTCGCGTGGAACTGGAGCATCCGGGTAGCGGCTTTCCGGTACTCCTCGGGCATGTCGTCGGAGGGTCCGAACGCCCGGGGCCCAGCCCGGTCTTTCACCGTCTCGATGTCCATGCACAATCGTTAGGGACTAACGGCCTTACTGGTTCGCCAGGCTATAGGCTGCATTTATTAATAGGGAACACCACCGTTCGATCCATGATCGACGAATGCCTCGGGGTCGAGGTCCGCATCGAGGGCGACGGCTGTCCGCTCGCGGATGCCACAAGGGCAACCGGGGCGTCCGTCGACGCCCGTCCGCCACAGCTCCGCGCGGACGGCAACGCCCTCTTGCGGTTCACCGGCCCTGCCAGCGACGATCTCGGCGACGTCCTCGACGCCGACGACCGCCTCCGCTACCTCTACCGGTCCCGCACCGACGGGCGCCACACGTTCCGCTGTCTCTCGACGCGCCCCTGCGTCGTCCACGATCTCGTCAGCGCGGGATTCCTCATAGATTCGCTCACGTACGGGCCCAACCGAACCGCAGTGACGGGCGCCGTCGTTGGCCAGGAGGTCCTCCAGGGCGTGATGGAAACTGCGGGCGACACCGTCGGCGTGGAACTCGAACGCGTCTATCCGCTTGGCCCCGAGGACGACGCGCCGGTCGAGAGCAGATGGGATCTCACCCCCGCGCAGGCGGAGAGCCTCGAAACGGCCGTCGCGATGGGCTACTTCACCGTGCCACGCGGCGCGACGGCGAGCGAGGTCGCCGACGCGATGGGGATCAGCAAGACTGCCTTCCTCGAGCGGCTCCGCCGCGCCCAGCAGTCGCTGTTCACGACCCTGTTCGACGTCGGCCGGTAGTGACCGGTCTACCGGCGTCGTCACGAGAGGCGGTGGTTCGATCCCCGCTGCCGGGGGCTCAGTCGAGTCCGAGGAATTCCTCCGCGTTCTCGTAGAGGAGCTTGCGCTGCGTTTCTTCGTCGTAGTCCGTATCCTCCGCGAACGATTCGAGCCAGTCCTCCGGACGGAGCATCGGGTAGTCCGTGCCGAACATTACCTTCTCGGAGAGCAGCGATCCGGCGTACTGGAGCACCTGGTCGTCGATATAGCGAGGCAGCCACCCGGAGAGGTCCATGTACACGTTACCCTTCTGCTGGCAGATCGCGAGCTGTTCTTTCTCCCAGGGGAAGGCTGGGTGTGCGATCAGGATCTGTAGGTCGGGATGCTCGGCGGCGACCTCGTCCATGCGCATCGGGTTCGCGTGGCGGATCTTCAGCCCTCGGCCGCCGGGACTGCCAGCACCCAGCGTGGAGTTGCCGCCGTGGACGACGACCGGCACGCCGAGGTCCTCGATCGTGGCCCACAGCTCCTCGTGTTCGTCGGCTGCGGGGTCGAAGCCCTGCGCGATCTGCTGGAACTTGAACCCCGAGAGGTCGAGGTCCTCCACGCAGCGGATCGCCTCCTCGACGCAGTCGTCTTTCAGCGGATCGACGCTGCCGAAGCCGACGAAGAAGTCGGGATACTCGTCCCTGACTTCCGCGACGTAGTCGTTCGGGACCGGGGGATTCCCGGTGTTCGTCTCGGCGTCCCAGCCCAGCAGGACCGCCCGGCCGATGCCGGCCTCGTGGTACTCCTCCCGCATCGTCTCGTAGTCCCACGTCTCGAGGTCCGTGCCGAATTTGCCGGCCGCATCCTGCATCATCTGCCCGCCAGCGTCGTGGAGAAACTCGCTCGTCGGCTGGTGGGCGTGTGTGTCGATGAGCCGCTCGTCGTCGACGCCGGGAAGCTCCTGCGACATGGCTCCACGTGCGCTGCGCGAGGGCAAAAAGATGGGTCCGGAGACCGCGGCTGCAGTCAGGCAGCCAGGCATTCAGACAGCCAGACAGCTCCTCGCTGGGCTGTGAGGGCGCGCTGTTGCTTTCCGGCCGCTTCGTTAGTTCCCGTACCGATTGCGCGCGTCGATCGCGTCGACGAGTTCGGTGTTTGGATCGATGCTGGACATGTCCTCCCGGAACTCGACGTGGCAGGTGTCGAGCATGACTTGCACGAGGTCCTGCAGCGGCCAGTCGTACTGGCCAGGCCCGGTGACGTTGTGGTACGTCATTCCGAATTTCTGGTTCGGGTAGAGCGTCCGGTACTGATAGGGGTTGTCGTGGTGGGCGACCCTGATACCGTACGCCGACAGCGGCGCGTCGGTTCCCACGAAGGGGCCGGGCTTCTTCGCGTTCGGCAGGGAGACCTCGATGACGTCGCGCTGGGGGTGCCCGACGGAGTAGTTCTTGCGCTCCCTGTTGTCGTAGGAGAACTGGTCGAGCCCCGTCGCGCCCTTCTCCGGACCGACCCACCACATGATCGCGCCGTCGATGAGCACCGGCACGTCCGTGGTGTTTTTGAAGATCATCGACATGTCGAATATCCAGCCGTCGTCGTGGAGCTCGGCGGTGGCCTCGAGTGGCGCGTTCGCCGTGAAGCCCGAGCCGAGCGTCTCGCCCGTGACGGGATGGACCTTGTCCTTCACCGCGTCGATGATCGGGTTGTCCGTGTTCGTGTACTGGCTGTCGCTGACGCTACTGCTCCAGTCGACCCGCTGGGGCTGGAGGTAGACGTCGTCGAACTGCTCGCCGCGCGGCCAGGTGTCCTGTACCAGCACCGATGGATCGTTCGTCGCCGCCACCGGCCCGGCGTCGGCGGTCAGGCCGCCGTCACGACCGCCGCCGTCGTTGAAGGGAACCGACTTGGTCTCCGTCGGCAGGCCCGTCAGCCACGCCATGAGCCGGCCGGTGGTCTCGCGTGGCACGCCGTCGGCGTCGAATCGCTGCACGAGTTCGAGTCCGCGGTCGCCCAGCGAACCGAGCTGCATCGAGCCGTCGCCGGCGTTGTTCGAAATCGCGTCGACGTCTGCACCGAACTGGTCCGCCTCTGGGTTCAACTCGTTCTCTAAGAGTCCCGCGACGCCGCCCTCGGTGTAGTCGAGGTTGAAGTCCTCGTCGTAGGCCGAGTAGAACTCCGCCAGGGTCGTGCTGGCCGAGACCTCCCCGCCGATCCCGAGCGTCTCGGTCGCTGTGTCGGTGGCTCCGGCGTCGTCCGTCACCGTCAGCGTCACCTCGAACGAGCCGCCGTCGGCGTAGGTGTGACTCGCCGTCTGACCGGTCGCTGTCGTCCCGTCACCGAAGGCCCACTCGTAGGACGCGATCGACCCGTCGGCGTCCGAAGAGGCGGACGCGTCGAAGGTGACCGACTGGCCGGGGTCCGGTGAGGAGGGTTCCGTCGTGAACGACGCGGTCGGTGCATCGTTCGGATCGCCGACGGTGATCGTCGAACTCGCGGTCGCGGCTGCACCGCCCCCGTCCGTGACCGTCACCTGCACCGTGTATTCGCCAGCACTGCTATAGCTGTGCGAGACGCTCTGACCAGTGGTAGTGGCACCGTCGCCGAACGTCCACTCGTAGGACGAAATCGTGCCATCGGGATCCGTCGACCCGGACGCGTCGAAGCTCACCGATTGGCCGGGGCTCGGGTTCGTCGACCCAACGGAAAGGGCCGCCGTCGGCGGCTGGTTGCCGTCGATCGCGAGGTCCCCGACCATCGCCTGGGGATGGACCGTACAGAGGTACTCCACCATCTCCTCGGTCGGCGTAAACTCGAGCGTTCGGCTCGTGCCCGACTGGCCGACGGTCTCCGTCTGCAGCAGGACGTCACCCGCCCCGTTCCGGATCGTGAGATCGTGGGGCACGCCGTCGACGTTGTTCCAGGTGAACGCGTAGGGATCGCCGGAGACCAGATCGATCGTCGGGTTCGTTTGGCCCTCGATCTCGGCAGGCTCGACGCCGACCCAGCCGTCGACGCTACTCTCGATGGTGACCTGGGTGGCCTGCTCGCTGACGGAGAGGATCGTCGACGCCTCGTCCGTGGCGCCCCCGTCGTCGGAGACCGTGAGCGTCACCGTGTAGTCGCCCGCCGACGCGTAGCTGTGACTGGCAGTCTGACCAGTCGCCGTCGTGCCGTCGCCGAAGGCCCACTCGTAGGACGCGATGGAACCGTCCGGATCAGAGGACCCCGACGCGTCGAAGCCGACCTGCTGGCCGGGGTTGGGCGCACTCGCGTCCGTCGTGAACGACGCGGTCGGGGTCTCGTTCCCGCCACCGCACTCGCCCTCGTTCGTCCAGACGTTCGCGCTCGCCGACGGCTCGGTTCCCTGTGTCCACCACTCGGCAGTCCAGAGTGCGCCGTCGTGGGTCACCTTGTCGCCACCGGTGTAGGTCGCGGCGGAGTCCCAGGCGGCGACGCCGTCGCACTGCCCGCCGCTGCCATCGGAGACCGTGACGGTCGTGCTGTTCGAGTCGGTCGCGCCGTCGTCGTCTGTGACGGTCAGCGAAATCGAGTAGTCGCCAGCCGAACTGTAGCTGTGGGTGGCGGTTTCCCCGTTTGCCGTCGTCCCGTCGTCGAAGGCCCATTCGTAGGACGCGATCGTTCCGTCGGCGTCCGAGGAGTCCGCCGCGTCGACGGTCACGGCGTCACCCGGACTCGGGTCCGCCGGGCTGACAGTGAACGATGCATTGGGCGACTCGTTCGTCGAGCCGTCGGTGACGGAGACGGTCTTCGTGACCGTGCCGGGCGCGCCCGCGTCGTCGGTGACGACGAGCGTCACGTCGTAATCGCCAGTCGAGGAGTAGCTGTGGGTGACGGTTTCGCCGGAGAGTTCCGTCGACCCGTCGCCGTCGACGTCCCACTCGTAGGACGCGATGGTGCCGTCCGAATCGGTCGAGTCCGACGCGTCGAAGGTGACCTGTTGTCCCGGACTGGGCGTATTCACGTCGGTCGTGAACGACGCCGTCGGCGCCTGATTGTCTCCGTCGCAGGCGTGTTCGCGGGTCCAGACGTCGAGACTCTCGTCGGGCTCTCGCTGGGTCCACCACTCGGCGGTCCAGAGTGCACCGTCGTGGACGACTTCGTCGCCGCCGTTGTAGGTGGCCTCTGGATCCCAGTCTGGAGCGCTACAGTGTGCTGATGCAGTGGTACTCGCGCCGATCGCCAGCGCGGACAGTGCCGATACCGATCGTAAGATTCCGCGTCGAGTTCGTTCCATGGATTGCGTGGAGCACGGAACGGTCCCACCGATGATTCCACCAGCTGTCGAATTGATTACGTTCCGTTGCTCCGTATTCGAAGCCCTGTAACTACGTATTTATTCATTACCATCACAAATTATCAGTACGGGTAGTGTAAATTGTTACCACACGACGCCAAAGGTGCAGATAATCGCACGCATGAAGCCTCCCGGATGCATCGAGGACGGCAGCACCGCTCCGGAATCGTGTCAGGCGTACAATGTGGCTGCCGTCCGAACTGCACTCGCCCCCGTCCGTCGCGCCGCGCGCTCTGGGACAGTCAGCCCTGTTACAGCCAGGGGGTCGAACGAGTCTGTATCTCGCCGGCGATCGGCGTCTGCATCGTCTCCGTGACCTCGTTCGGGCGGTTCGCGAGCGTCCACATCAACTTCACCGTCGCCGTCCCCGGGAGCATGTCCTCCCCCTCGATCACGCCGGCGTCGAGGAGGTCGCGGCCGGTGTCGTAGACGCGATCGCAGACGCGGCCCTCGATGCACTGGCTGGTCATGACGACGGGCGTTCCGGCGTCGACGGCGTCCTCGAGGATCGGTACGAGGTCCGTGTTGACGTGGCCGAGGCCGGTCCCCTCGATCACGAGGCCGGCAGCGTCCTCCGCAGCCGTCTCGACGATCCGCTCGTTCATCCCCGGGGAGAACTTCACGAGGTCGACGTTGGCTTCGAGGTCGTCGTGGAGAGCCAGCTCGACCGCGCCGCGCTCGGCGACGTCGCGCCGGAAGCTGATGCCGGCAGCGTCTGCGGCGTCGGCACCGCCGTCAGCCTCGCTGGCTACGTCGTAGTCGACTTCCCCCAGCGGCTTCGCGCCGACCGTCTCGAAGGCGTCGCGTCGGGAGGTGTGGTTCTTCCGGACACGGGTGCCGCGGTGGAGCGAGCAGACGTCGTCGGACTCGGAGGCGTGCATGCAGACGAGGACCTCCGCGCAGTCGGATTTGGCGGCTTCGACGGCGCAGACCGCGTTCATCACGTTGTCCGAGGACGGTCGATCCGCCGAGCGCTGGCTGCCGGTGAACACGATCGGGACCGGCGTATCGAGCATGAAGGCCATCGCGGCGGCGGAGTACTGCATCGTGTCCGTGCCGTGCATGACGACAACGCCGTCGGCGCCGTCCTCGATCTCGGTCTGGATCGCCTCCGCGAGGTCCCGCCAGACGTCGGGCGTCATGTTCTCCGAGAGGATGTTCGCGACGACGCGACCGCGGTAGTTCGCCCGGCCGGCGAGGTCCGGGACTGCCCGGAGCACGTCTTCAGCGTCGAATCTGGCAGTGACAGCGCCAGTTCGGTAATCCACAGTCGACGCGATGGTACCGCCCGTCGAGATCAGTGCGACCGTCGGGAGATCCTCGTCGAACTCGACCTCCGTTCGACCGGCCGGTTCGTCGTCCGTCTGTGCGTCCTCGATCTGGTGGACGTCCGTCTCGAGGACCTCGACGTCGGCGTCCTCCCGATCGATCCCGACGTTGTACCCGCCGTCGAGCTTCACGACGAGGTGCTCGCGGGTCGAGGAGGGGAGCACCACGCCCTCGTACGTCTGAGCCGCGCGGTCGACGCGGATCCGATCGCCTGCGTTCATAGAGTGCGGTTCCGTCCCGCGGCTCTTGAACCCTCCCGTTCGAACGGACGATCCGACGGCCGACCGGCTCGAGGTCGGCGTGCACGTCTCCATCGAAACGCTCGATCTGTCCGCGTGATCCTCACTCGTCGCGGAGGTACCAGCCGTCTTCGTCGCGGTCGACGATGCCCTGGTCGGCGAGCGCGACGAGGCTCTCCTCGACGACCGTCGGCGGTGCGTCGACAGCGTCCGCGAGCCCGGTCGTATCCCGTTTCCCATCGGCGAGCGTTACGAGGACCTCGGCGTGGAGTCGCCCGTCGCCGTCGGCGTCGCCGTCGACGGCGTCGGTGAGGTCCTCGACGGTATCGGTGATCCGGCCCTGGACCCAGCGCTGTGCCATCGAGAGCTCGTTTTCGAGATCGTGGAGCTCCTTGAGCTCGCTCGCCAGTTCGCAGGCGTCGTGGTCGTCCTCGTCGTCCAGCGAGACGTCGACGGTCAGGTGGCGCCAGGTCGTGATGTCGAAGCTCCGGCTCGCCGGGTAGGCGCTCTTTGCGCCGAACTCGTAGGGCGAGACGTTGACTTCGAGGCGAAGGTTGCGCGAGATATGGAAGTACTTCCGACGGCGCTCGTCCATGTGACTCTCGACGAGCCCGGCGTCCTCGAGCTTCCGCAGGTGGTCGATAACGGCCTTCGGGCTCACGCCGAGGTACTCGCTAATTTCCGTCACGTAGCAGGGCTTGCGGGCGAGGAGCCGGAGGATCCGGCGCCGGTTCTCGTTGCCCAGCAGGTCCAGCAGCGCGGCGGAGTCCATCTACTGTAGCAGTTTCGTGCCTGGCGGCAAAAGGGTGTCTGCACGCAGGCGTCGCGGGTTCGGCGACCGTTCCGACCGGCTCCATTGCCGCTGGTGCCCTTGCACCGGAAGCAATGCGAACGGTGACAGCGTTCTGGTCAGTCAGCGAACGGAGCGCGAGGCCTGAAGACCGTCGGACGATCACCGACACTTGCTGCTACGAATCAGCTACTGCTTCCAGTTCCGGCGCCGGTGTTCCCGTCGCCAGTGCCGGCAGTACCGCTGTCCGTCTCCTGGCCGGTCCCCTGATCACTCCCGGTCCCCTGGTCGCTCCCTGTGCCCTGATCGCTCCCGCTGGTCTGACCGTCGCCAGCCCCAGCGTCGCCCGTCCCAGTTCCGGCGTCACCGGTCCCCTGACCGGTGCCAGCGTCGCCGTCGGTGCCGTTCCCGCCGGTGCCGGCGCCGGGATCGTCAGGACGACCGGTTTCGTTTCCCGGGTCATCGGGGGTACCGTTCGGGGCCCCGGGACCGTCCGATTGGCCCGGATCCGCTGGCCGCCCCTGACCGGCACGTTCGGGGGTGACGCCGGCGAGACTCCGCGCGATCGCGGCGACCTCCTGACCCGCCAGGGCTCGTGCCTGGTCGCGCAGCGTCTCGAGGCGCGTCGCGTTGACGCCCGCAGCGAGTGCGTCCCGCTCGGTCGCGTTCGCACTCGACTGGAGCCCGCGAAGCTGTGCGGCTGCCGCGCTCATTTGGGCACGGTAGGCGACGGGATTGAGTTCGTCTCGCTGGGCCTGCAGTCGCTCGATTCGATCCTCGACGTTCGAGAGACGCGTTTCGAGGCTTCCCGTTCGGTCCTCGACGAGCGACGTTCGCTCGCTCGCGTTGGCTGTCTCGTACTGTGCTTCGTAGATGCCCTGGTCGACGTCGCTCTCCGCGCTTTGCTCGGTCGACTGCATGAACCCGGAGATCGACTGTCCGACAGTGACGTTGTCGACGCTATCGTTCGCGGTGCTCGTGTTCCCGTCCTGGGCGACGGTCGGGATGGCGAGGACACAGACCCCGAAGAGCAGCAGGGCGAGTACGAGAGCGAGGCGCGTTCGCATGTATCCGTTATATAGTGTCGCTTTAGCAAAAAAGGGTACATTCGTTCTCACCGTTCATGGTACCGGGAAACGTTCTCCTGCGTCGTCGAGAGCGTTTATGCAGGGACGAGCGTCGTTCGTTGCTCCCGGGCCGACCGTCGTTTAGTGTTCCCGAGCCGACCGTCGTTCAGTGCTCCCGAGCCGACGGAGCTCGGTCTGGAGCACCGTGCCGGAATGGAGGTCGTTGAACCGGTCCATTGTGGTCGCGAGCTCATTCTGCCGGTCCTGCGGGTTCGATCGATCGATATCCATCGTATTGAGATGCGATATAAATCTTGGCGAACACGTTCTTATCTATGTGATCCATTCACAAGGGTAGAGCACATGTTCGAGGAGTTCTCGAGCGGCTACTACCTCGGCCGGCTGTACGTGCAGCCTACCGACGGCGCGGCGGCAGTGATCGACCGTGACCAGCACGAACACGTCAACCGCGAGCTGTACGCGAGCGGTGACGGCGTCGAACGTCTCGACGCCCCGTTGGTCATGAAGGTACACGAACGGCACGTCCCCGTTCACGGCGAGGACGGTGTGCCTCGCGACACGCTGTTTCTGCCCGAATCCGTCGTTGACGCGACGCGGATCGAGAACCCGCCGACGCTGACGGAGGTGCTACTCGCGAAAGCCGACCGGGCGAAGCAACTCCTCCGCATCACCGGCAGGGACGACGATCGGTCTTCGGCCCGATAGCACCCCGCACGGCTGCTGCAACCGGGCCGGGGTCGTGACTGCCGCAAGCGCTATAATCGCAGTGGGTCAATCCACCGAGCGAGCGGCCTGCATGAGTCGAACAGAGCGGATTCTCCTGGATGGCACCGGCCGGTTCCTCCAGGTAGTCAAAGACGGGCGTACACTCGACGACGCAGGGTGGATCGAGGGCCGCATCCTGCTGTCGAACGAACGACTCGTGCTCGCCGGAAACGACGGAACGAGAACGATCCGGCTCGAGCAGGTCGACGAGTTCGGCGGCCGATACGA
>Ga0207771_101288_pt1 | contig 11259 bp, 7 predicted proteins | sample A23M2SouthBayCA_2_FD_187731 | JGI IMG/M metagenome (GOLD analysis project Ga0207771, IMG submission 187731) | Aerobic enrichment media microbial communities from Eden Landing Ponds, California, USA - A23 M2 (2) (SPAdes) | ecosystem: Environmental > Aquatic > Marine > Unclassified | place...
CGGCCGACCTCGGGCTCGATCCGTCGCCGGATTCCGAGGAGCGTGCCGACGGCCCGGCTGACGGCGTCAGCGCCGCGGAGATGATGGGATCGGGGGCCGACGCCGATGACGGCTTCGTCCCCGACGACGTTGCGACGGTCCCGGACGACACCACCGGCGACGACGGTCCGCCCTCGGAACCGAGTTCTGACGGTTCGGACGACACCGCGCCGTCGTCGGACTCCGTGGAGCGAACGACGGTTCGGATCACCCGCGATGTCGGCGAGGTGTTCGGCGTCGACGAACGGTCCTACGAGCTCTCCTCCGACGACGTCGTCACGCTCCCGGCCGAGAACGCCGGGCCGCTCGTCGACCGGGACGCCGCCGAACGGCTGGAGTGAGTGGATTCACGCGGTTTCAGCGTTCGCTCCTGTGGTTGGTGTCCTCGTGAGGTTCCCTGTTGAATCCCACTCGCCACCCGCGACGGCGACCTCGTAGGGGATGGCGACGCTGCCGCCCCGATACCTCGCGTCTTCCCACCCGTTCAACTCCTCGTCGGGGATGTGGGCCCGGTCGCAGAGCGTCATGACCGCGATCAGGGTGTCGTCCTTCGCGACGAAGATTCCAACACCTGCGACATCGTACTGCTCGTTCAGGATACCCTCCCGGTGGCTGTCCGACCGCATCCACGCTTCGGTTATCGCTGCGGCGTTGGTGTCTGGATTATCGAAGTCATCAAAACGGGTCGGTCCGATAATAACTTCTCCGTAGAGCGTACATCGTTCTACAGGATATCCTGCCCACTCGGCTCGGCCATGTGAGTCTCTGCCTGTCTTATTGTTTTCGTGGAATGAATGTGCCCGATTCATCTGGTGTATCTCTTGTGCATACCAGCGGTTCAGCCGCGATAGCTCCCCGTTCCAAAACAGCGGTTCGACGCCCTGTTCGGCTCGCTGGGCGTTCACGAATCGCATTACTTCCAGCTGGGCTGTTCTGACTTCTAACTGTCTGACATTCTCGTTGGTGGTGTATTTATCATCTAAACCCCTGTTCAACGATAGACGCCATTCTCCGTCTGGACCGGTGTGAGAGCGGGGCGTCAAATGGGCCGAGTTCCCTCTCGGTGTGTGCATCGAGTCCTCGACGTTCTCCGCGATGGCACCGACGAGTCCGATCTCAACCGATATCACGAGCAGAGATACGACGACGCCTCCCGCGATGATCAACCAAATCAGTCCTCGCCGCGAATCGTACTCTTGGTTTCGGTGGCGGATGCCTCCGCGGTCACGCGGCCCCTTCATTTAGCGAGTTGTGGGAAACTTCGTACAGTTGTTCCCTCCCTCTACTACCTCTTCTCTTCCTCTCTCCTCTTTTTCTTCTCCTGTCTCAGTGTCTCCGTTCGAATACGCCTCCGCTGCCTGCATCAGATACCTGCTCGCCCTGCGCATTTTACTACCCTTACAGAAGTGGGCGTCCACGATGGTCTGATAGAACCCGTACGTGTCATCATCGCGGAGCGAGGCAGCGTTATCGTACGCAGTGTAATACAGTGACTGTGCGACCTCGAAGTTCCGAATCGCGGTATCCCAATCCTCGTCATCGAACGCGAACAGCCCGTCGAAATACGAGACGTCTGCCTTGGTGAACGCTTCTTGTGCTAAGCCGATTCGACGGAATTCCGACGGCGCCTCCCGCGCTAATCGAGCCACCTTCACCCACCGAAGCGACTCGAACTCGCCGACACCAGGCGGATATCCGGTCGCTGTCATACTCTTTACGCCGTCTGTGAGTTCTTCCGCGGGGGCCTTCCACCGTTCGGGGGTCTGAATTACCTCTTTCATGTGTTCGAGTGCCTCCGCGTCGTCACCCCGTTGCCGTGCCCTGAGTCCGTTCCAAACACCGGTGTACGTCGTTTGTATCTCGGGATAGAGATTCGCTCCGGCCCGACCGATGACAGTTAGGCTCAGGAGTGCGTTCACCGTGTGTTGTTTCGGCGCTTCGTCTCGCAGTTCCTCTCTCGCGCCGTGTAGTGCGTTCGTAGCAGTGCTGATTCGGTCCAGAACGGGGTCCGGATCGAACGCCCTGAGCGCCTCGAAATCAAGGTGGTAGAGGCGGTTCTCGACGTCGTACACGTTCGCCTTCCGGAGCATCGCGAACGCCGCCGTCAACTCGTCGCGGGTGGTGTCGAGATGTTCGATTGCAGCGTCGGAAGGTGTTGGACTCGGCGTTTCCGTCGGAGATGGCGATCCGGTCGCGGTCGCAGTCGTCGTTCCGGTGGCCTCCGGTTCGGCCGTCCTCCGTTCGGCGTCCTCGCTGTTACAGCCTGCGAGTACAGCAGTGGTCCCGGCCACTGCACCGAGGAACGTTCGCCGGTTCGACGTCCTGCCCGCCGACTCGTCTCGGTTTTCGTTAGATCGAGTCATAGTCTGGCGGTGAACTCCTCCTTGTAGTCCTGCGTCGACTGTCCCTCCGAGCGACCGAACCCGCCGGCGTCGGTGTTCGCGTCGACCTGTCCGTTCGTTCCTCCAGGATCCGCGTTTTCGTGATCCGGAATGTTGTTTCCGCCGTGTTGGTCGTCGGCGTTCTCGGAAGAGCCTGTCGTCGGAGCGCCGATACCGCCTACCCACGAGCCGCCTCCCGAGGTCGATCCCGGATCGACCTGCTGTCCGTTCGCTCCACGGAGCGCGCCCTGTGGTCCTCCTCCGATGAAGTCGGCGGTTCCGCCTCCGGGCCCGTCAACGTAGCCGTTGTCGAACCGGCGGTTCCAGTCGATCACGTTGACGACTCCGTCGCCGGTGAGGTCGTTGTGGACTGTTTCTCCGTTCTTGGTGTAGCTTCCCGTCTCTGTTGCGGTGCTCGTCGTTTCTCCCGACTGCTGTTGTGTCGGGTTCGATCCTGAATCGTCGTCCCTGAGGTTGTTACACCCCATGCAGTGCTCCACCGGGTCGTCCGTGGTTGTCGTCTCTGTCTCACTACTTTCACTCTCCTCGACTTTCACCCACGTTACATCGTACTGTCCGACTGTACTAGCCCAGCTGGTCGAGACCTGTTTTTGTGTCCATGAATCTCCCCAAGAAGCCTCACAGCCACCGCTAGGCATGTTGCGTGCTTTTTCAGATGAATCTACATAATAGCATTTGACGGTGGACTTTTTGGTTGATTCATCCTGTATCATACTCTGGAGTATAATTTCGTCAGTCGCTTCCGCACCATCGTCGTCGGTAACTGTGATACTGACAGTTGTGTGTTGCCCCGGATCGGGCACGGTCACTGTCCGCGCCGGAGCCCACTCCACGTCGACGACACGGCCGTCAGGGTCGGAGTACGTCGCCGTCAGTGACAGCTCCTCACCGGCGGCGACCGACCCCGGATCCTGAATATCAACCTTCGGTGGATCGTTCGGCTCCTCGACGGCGAGTTCGGTCACGTTGACCGTGTGCGTGTCGGAGATGACACGTCCGGCGACCGTGGTCGTGACCTCGATAGTGTACGTTCCGGGCTCCGACCACTTCCGTCCGCTCGTGTCGCCGGTCTCGCCGTCGTCCCATCTGAGCGTGGCGTCGTCGGGAACTCCCGACGTCCGGGCCGAAAACGAGGCGAATATTCCGGTCTTCACCTCGGTCGGACCGACGATCTCGAGCGACGGAGCGATGACCTCCACGGTGAGCGAATCGCTCACGTCCGTCCCGTGTGCGGTCGCCGACGCGGCGACCGTGTACGTGCCGGGGCTGTTCCAGCGGCGGGTGATACGGCTGCCTTCATCGCCGTCTCGCCAGCGGATGACGGCATCACCGGGAACCTCGTCCGTGCTCGCGGTGTACGTGTGCACTTCGCCCGCGAACGCGGTCGTCGGGCCACTCACGGTGAGCGACGGGGTGGGTTGTGGCGCGCTCGACGACGAGTCAGTCACCTCCGTCGTCGAAGGGTCCGACTGTCGTGTGTCGCTCGGGTCCCGTGGTTGCACGGTGAGTTCGTCGCTCGCTTCGCGACCGTTCCCGTCGTACGCGGTGACGGTGACCGTCCGGGACGTCGTCGTCTCGAAGGTGCGGTCGAGCGTCGTGCCGGCTTCGGCGTCACGCTTCGCGACGCGCTCGCCGTCGACGTGCCACACGAGCGTCTCGACGGGCGCGTCCCCGTCGGTGAACGCTGCGGTGTAGCGTTCCTCGCTACCGACGGTCGGTCGCGTCGGGCCGGACAGCGAGACTGTCGGCCCGTCCGGCGGCGCTTCGACGGTGACGTAGAGGGTGTCGCTCCTCGTTGCACCCTCGTTGCCGGTCACCTCGACGGTGACGGCGTACGTGCCCGTCCGTGCCGCGACGAAGGTCGTTCGGGCACAGGTGACACATTCGGGCGTCGTGGCCGTCCCGTTCGGGGCCTCGATGTGCCACTCGTAGCTCGTTATCTCGCCGTCGGGGTCGCGGGAGCCGGTCGCGTCCAGGTGCACCGTGGCACCCTGTCGGACGGTCTGATCGAGCCCCGCGTCGGCGAGGGGTGGTTCGGTCTGGGGGGTGGAAGCCGTCGCCGCGCCCGGGGACGCGGCCAGCAGGACGCAGAGAGCGACGGCGGTCAGCGGCCGCATAGGTACGTTTCCCTCTCCGATATAATTTAAATATTAGTATTAGACGCGAAATTAACCTCCCGAGCGACCGGACGCTTCACCATTCAGGAGCTCCACCGCCACGAGGAAACAGAGCTGTTCGAAGGAACCGCTCGACACTCAGTGGCGGTACGACGGGACCGGAAGTACGGCGAGCGGCCGACGCGGGCCGTCAGTCGAGGACGACCAGCGCGTCGCCCTGATTCACTGACTGTCCCTCCTCGACGGCCACCTCGGCGACGGTGCCGCCGAACTCCGCGACGATGTCGTTCTCCATCTTCATCGCCTCGAGGACGAGCAGCACGTCGCCGGCAGCGACCTCGTCGCCGGCCGCGACGTTCACGTCGATGACCGTCCCCTGCATCTCGGCGCTGACGACCTCGCCCTCGGCGGAGACGCTCGGTGCGTTCCCGCCGTCGTCGGAGCCGCCGCTCGACCCGCCACCTCCAGACCCGCCGCTCGGGGGGGCCGGCTGCGAGGCGGCCTGCTGTTGGGGGACACCCTCTTCCTCGAGGTCGACCTCGAAGCGCTTGCCGTTCACCTCGATAGTGAACTCCCGGGTGACGGTCTCCTCGTCGTCGTCCGTGGTACTCGTCCCGGAGCCGTACTCCGTCTGATACTCCTCGAAGACCGCGCGGTCGATCTCGTTGTCGAGATACTTCGTCGTGTGGAGCCCGCCCGAGAACTGCGGGTCGTCGAGCATCGCGAGGTGGAACGGAATGACGGTCACGATCCCCTCGATGTCGTACTCGCGGAGCGCGCGCTTCGACCGGTCGAGACACTCCTCGCGGTCCTCGCCGTGGACGATCAGCTTCGCGATCATCGAGTCGTAGTCCGTGACGAGATCGTCACCCTGGCGGAGCGCGTCGTCGAGTCGGACGCCGATGCCGCCCGGCGGGTCGTACGTCTCCAGCGAGCCCCCCTGTGCGGGCGCGAAGTCGTCGGTCGCGTCCTCGGCGTTGATCCGGAACTCGATCGCGTGGCCCTCGAGCTCGACGTCCTCCTGCGAGAAACTGATCTCCTCGCCGTCGGCGACCCTGAGCTGCCACTTCACGATGTCGATGTCGGTCAGCTCCTCGGTGACGGTGTGTTCCACCTGGATGCGGGTGTTCACCTCGAGGAAGTAGAAGTTCGTCTCCGGGCCGAGCAGCTCGCCGGGTTCCCGGTCGGTGTCCTCCTCGACGAGGAACTCGACGGTGCCGGCGTTGACGTAGTCGGAGTCGGCGACGCCGCGCCGCGCGGCCTCCCCGATCTGTTCGCGGAGCTCGTCGGTCAGCGCGGGGCTCGGCCCCTCCTCGATCACCTTCTGGTGGCGCCGCTGGAGCGAGCAGTCCCGCTCACCGAGGTGGCGGACGTTGCCGTGTTCGTCGGCGAGCACCTGCACCTCGATGTGGCGCGGGTTCTCGAGGTAGCGCTCGAGATAGACGGAGTCGTTGTCGAAGTACGCTTCCCCTTCGCGCTTCGCGCTCTCGAGCTGATCGGCGGCCTCGTCGGCCGAACGGACGACCTTCATGCCGCGGCCGCCGCCGCCCCCTTCGGCCTTGATGGCGACCGGCCAGCCGTACTCCTCGCCGAACTCGACGACCTCGTCGGCCTCGGTGACCGGCTCGGTCGTCCCGGGGACGATTGGGACGTCGGCGGCGTCCATCAGCCGACGTGCCTTCGTCTTCTCGCCGAGTGTCTCCATCGAGTCGCCGCTCGGCCCGACCCAGGTGATCCCCTCGGCCGCCTCGACGGCGCGCGCGAACTCGGCGTTCTCCGCGAGGAAGCCGTAGCCGGGGTGGATGGCGTCGGCGTCGGCCTTCCGCGCGGCCTCGATGACGGCGTCGTGGTCGAGATAGGAGTCGGCGGCGCGGGCGGGGCCGACGTTGTACGCCTCGTCGGCGTAGCGGACGTGCCCGCCGTGTTTGTCCGCCTCGCTGTAGACGGCGACGGTTCCGATACCGAGGTCCTCGCAGGCGCGCATCACACGGACGGCGATCTCGCCCCGATTGGCGACGAGTACCTTCTCAAACATGCCCGGCAGTCCCGTCCCGCCGCACCTTACTCTATCGGTCTGGACCGACCGGGGAAGCGGTGCGGCCCGGCTGACCTCGGTCCGAGGGAAACAGTTAGGTCGCCCGCTCCGTGGGTCGGTAGCATGGCGCTCGACATCACCGCCTTCGGCGACGCCGTCGAGGGGGGCAACGTCGCTCGACTGTACGACACGACGGCCGAGCACCGCGGCGACGCGGCTGCGCTCGAGTCCCACGGCTCGGTCGTCGGCCACGCGGAGTTTCACGCTGCCACGGCCGCCTTCGCGGGCGGGCTTCACGAACTCGGCGTCGAGACGGGTGATCCCGTCCTCCTGTATCTCCCGAACTGCCCACAGTATCTGATCGCATCCGTCGGCTGCTTCCGCGCCGGGGCGCCGGTCTCGCCGGTGAATCCGCAGTACCGCGCACGCGAACTCACCCACCAGCTGACGGACACGGGCGCGACGGCAGTCGTGACCCACGCCGCGCTCCGCGAGCATCTCGCGCCCGCGCTCGACGAGATCGACGCCGACCCGGCCGTCATCACCGTCGGCGATGAGATGCCGGAGGGGGATATCCCGTTCGACGAGGTACGCGGCGAGCCGACCACGGTGTCGGTCGACGGCGGCGCGGTCGCGTCGCTCCCGTACACGTCGGGGACGACGGGGACGCCGAAGGGCGTCCGCCTGACCCACGACAACATCCGAGCCCAGCTGTTGACGACGGTTGCGAGCCGGACGGACGAGCTGACCCCCGACGAGGTGAACAGCCTCGTCTGGCTTCCCCTGTACCACATCACCGGCTTCGTCCACACCGCGCTTCAGCCGCTGCTCCGCGGGGGGACGCTGTACCTTCGGAGCGCCGCCAACTGGGAGGCCGAGGCCGCGATGTCGCTCATCGAGTCCGAGGAGATATCGGAGTTCGTCGGCGTTACCGCGATGTACGCGGATATGGTCGATAGCGACGCCTTCGGCGAATACGACCTCACGAGTCTCGTGCAGGCGGCGGAGGGGGGTGCGAAGCTCACCCCTGCCGTCCAAGAGGCGTTCGAAGGGACGGCCGACGTGTCCGTGTTCGAGGGGTACGGTCTCACGGAGACGACGGGTGCGACCCACACCCAGCTCGGCTCGACGTTCGGACCGAAACACGGCACCGTCGGCCAGCCCCTCCGCCACACCGACTGCCGCATCGTCGACGGGTCGGACGAAGCCGTCCCGCCCGGCGAGACCGGCGAACTGCTCGTCCGCGGACCGGGAGTGATGGCCGGCTACCACGAACTGCCCGAGGCGACCGAGGCGGCGTTCACCGAGGATGGCTACTTCCGAACCGGCGATATCGCCCGACGGGACGAGCGTGGCTACTACGAGATCGTCGACCGGAAGAAGCACGTCATCGTCACGGCGGGGTACAACGTCTACCCCAGCGAGGTGGAGGACCTGCTCGCCGAACACGAGGCCGTCCGGGAGGCGGCGGTCGTCGGCGTCCCCGACGACCGGCGCAACGAGACGGTGAAGGCGTACGTCGTCCCGGCGAACGGCGACCCCGAAACCCCGGGCGTGACCGCCGAGGAGATCCAGGAGTTCTCGCTGGAGCGAATCGCGGCGTACAAACACCCCCGTGAGGTGGAGTTCATCGACGAGCTCCCGCGGACCGCGTCCGGGAAGATACAGAAGTACAAGTTAGAGGAGTAACCGAGCCGGCGCCTCACTCCCCGAGCGCGTTCCGCAGGTCCGTAGCGACGTTGTCGACCGCCTCGTGGGCGGCGTCGAGCTCGGCCGGCTCGGCGAGCATCGTGTAGAAGGCGTGGATCATCGCCGGATAGTGGTAGTGCGTGACCGGGACGCCGGCCTCGTCGAGGGCGTCGGCGTAGGCGACCCCCTCGTCGCGGATGGGGTCGAACCCGGCGGTGACGACCGTCGCCGGCGGGAGCCCCTCGTGGGAGTCGGCGACCAGCGGGAACGCGTACGGGTCGTCCTCGTTCTCCCCTTCGAAGTAGGCGTCCCCGAACCAGTCCATGTCCGTCTCAGTGAGGTAGTAGCCCTCGCCGTTCTGCTCGCGTGACTCCCAGTCGTCGCGGGGACTCACCGCGGGATAGACGAGCGCCTGATAGCCGATCTCCGGGCCGTCCTCGTCTCGGGCGCGAAGCGCAACGGCTGCAGCGAGGTTGCCGCCGGCGCTGTCGCCGGTGACGCCGATCCGTCCGGTTCCGTCGACAGCCTGCTGGTTCGCGGCGACCCACTCCGTCGCGGCGTAGGCGTCCTCGAACGCCGCCGGGTACGGATGTTCGGGCGCGCGCCGGTAGTGGACGGCGACGACGACACAGCCGCTCCGGTCCGCGAGATGGCGACACAGCAGGTCGTGGCTCTCGAGGTCGCCGATGACCCAGCCCCCGCCGTGGAAGTGGACGACCGTCGGGAACGGCCCCTCCCCCTCCGGGCGATAGATCCGGACGGGGATTTCGCCGTCGGGGCCGGGTACCGTCCGGTCCTCGACGTCCCCGAGCTCCGGCCCCTCGGCGTCGGCGCGCATCTCCGCAGAGACGGCGCGGGCGGTGTCGGCGTCGTACTGTGCGAGCGGGAGCACGTCGGCCGCGTCGACCTGTGCGAGTAGCTGCTGTACGTCCGGGTGTGGCTCGTCGGCGCGCATGCGTCTGTTCGCGCGTGCGCCGGGGTAATAACCCTGTACCCGTCGGGGACGGTCCGGCACCTCGGTCGCGGCGGGTTCACTGCCGGGAAACGGTTAACCCCCCGGCCGCGCTGTGCGATACCATGCCAACGCGCACGGCGACGTACGACTACGTCATCGTCGGGGCGGGGTCGGCGGGGTGTCTGCTCGCGAACCGGCTCTCGGCGGACCCGGAGGCGACGGTGCTCCTGCTCGAGGCCGGGGAACCGGACGACGACCGGAACGTCCACATTCCCGCGGCGTTCTCGGAGCTGTTCAAGTCCGAGTACGATTGGGACTACTCCACCGAGCCTCAGCCGGAGCTCGACGGCCGCGAGCTGTACTGGCCGCGGGGGAAAACGCTCGGCGGCTCCAGCGCGATCAACGCGATGATCTACATCCGCGGTCATCCCCACGATTACGATACGTGGGCGGAGCTCGGCAACGAGGGATGGGGGTACGAGGACGTGCTCCCGTACTTCAAGCGCGGGGAACACGCCGACAGCGACCGGCTCGAGCCGGCGTATCACGGGGATGACGGCGAGTTGAACGTCACGGACGTCCGCTCCCCGCGACCGCTCTCCGAGGCGTTCGTCGACGCGGCGACACGAACCGGCTACCGGCGCAACGACGACTTCAACGGCGAACGGCAGGCGGGCGTCGGCCCGTACCACGTCACCCACGAAGGGGGGAAGCGACACAGCGCGGCTGACGCCTACCTCAAGCCCGTCCTCGACCGACCGAACCTCACCGCACACACCGGCGCACAGGTCACGGAGGTCCGGTTCGACGGCACCCGCGCGACCGGCGTCGAGTACGTCCGTGACGGGCAGCGACTCGTCGCGGACGCCGGCGAGGAGGTGGTGCTCTCCGCGGGCGCCGTCGACTCCCCGAAACTGCTCATGCTGTCAGGGGTCGGCGACCCCGACCACCTCGCGAGCCACGGCATCGACGTCGTCCACGCGCTGCCGGGCGTGGGACAGAACCTTCAGGACCACCTGTTCTCCTTCGCGCTGTTCGAGGCGACGACCGAGGACACGCTCGAACGCGCCGAGCGGCTCCGAAACCTCGCGAAGTACTTCCTCCTCAAGCGTGGGCCACTCACCTCGAACGTCGCGGAGGCCGGCGGGTTCATCCGTACGGACCCGGACGAGCCCGCGCCGGACGTACAGTTCCACTTCGCGCCGGGCTACTTCTTCAACCACGGGCTCGACGACCCGGAGGTTGACCACGGCTTCTCCATCGGCGTCACCCAGCTCCGCCCAGAGAGCCGCGGCGAGATACGGTTGGCCTCGGCGGACCCGTTCGACGACCCGCTCATCGACCCGAACTACTTCGACGCCGAACGCGACCTCGAAGTCCACGTCGAGGGGGTCCGCGCGGCCCGCGAGATCGCCGCGACGGAACCGCTCTCGGAGCTGTCGGCCGGCGAGATCAAACCCGGTCCCGACGCGGAGACGGACGAGGAGATCGCCGACGCCCTCCGGGAGGGCGCCGAGACGGTGTATCACCCGGTCGGAACGTGCAAGATGGGCGACGACGACATGGCCGTCGTCGACGACCGCCTCCGCGTCCACGGGGTCGAAGGGCTCCGTGTCGCCGACGCGTCCGTGATGCCGACGCTCACCGGGGGCAACACGAACGCGCCGACGTACATGATCGCGGAGAAGGCGGCGGCAATGATCCGCGGCGAGGACTGACCGAGACGGCGCGCTACGGAGAACTCAAAGCCGGTCCGCGCGGCCGGCGGCCGTCCACGCGTCCGTCGGCGTCCCATCGGTCGGGCGCAGCGGGCGGTCGAGTATCGATTCCGTCCGACCGGCGAAAGCCCACCGCTTGTCCGTCCACGTCTCCGTCGTCTCCTCTTCGCCGGCACCTTCGCCGGCGAGGTGGGCGGAGACGGCCGCGACGATGGCGGCTGCCTCCTCCTCGGTCGCGTCGTCGGGGACGAAGCTCGGGTCCATCGTCACAGCGGGATGTTGCCGTGCTTGCGGTCCGGCCCGT
>Ga0207771_101291_pt1 | contig 11243 bp, 6 predicted proteins | sample A23M2SouthBayCA_2_FD_187731 | JGI IMG/M metagenome (GOLD analysis project Ga0207771, IMG submission 187731) | Aerobic enrichment media microbial communities from Eden Landing Ponds, California, USA - A23 M2 (2) (SPAdes) | ecosystem: Environmental > Aquatic > Marine > Unclassified | place...
CCGTGCCGGTTTCCACATGCAGGTCTGCGTTGAGTTGCCTGGTAAGCGTCTGGATTAGCTTGACCCCCAACGAATTTGACTCTTCCATGCTAAAGTCTGATGGGAGTCCGTCCCCGTCATCTTCTACGATCAACTTGTAGCACGATTCATCCGGTTGCTGCAAGTCAACCTTGATGGTCCCTTCCCGGGTCTCGTTAAAGGCATGTTTAAATGCATTGGTCACCATTTCATTGATAAGCAACCCAATCGTCACTGCATTTTGGTCTTTCATGCGAAAATCCTCTCCCTCGACCACGCATTGAACACTCTTGTTATGTTCTGAGTAGCTTTCCTCTATTCTCGCCACCAGGTCTTCCACATATTCCACCAAACTTAAATCCTGCAGGGATTCCGACTCATACAACTTTCGGTGCACATTGGCAATCGACTGTATACGTTGCTGCATTGTAAGCAGCAGTTCCCGGATCTGCTCATTATCGTTACGCATATATTCCAGGTCCATGATACCGGAGATAATAGCAAGATTGTTCTTGAGGCGGTGGTGGATTTCCCTAATCATCCACTCCCGCGACTCGGCCCGGTTTTCGGAACTGCTTTTGCTCGTATACATTTCCAGTTTATCAATCACCTCTTCCCCCAGGCTCATCAACCGGTGAACATCCTGATCGGTGAAGGTCCGTCTTTCAGTATCCATTACACAAAGCGTACCCGGACAGTAGCCGTCGCTCGTTATAAGCGGTACCCCGGCATATGATTTTAAATTCGGGGGATGTTGAACGTACCAAAAATCAGACGTGCGTGAATCGCTGCTTAGATCTTCGATAACCAATGAAGACGCCGCATCAACGGTAAAATGACAGATCGACTCTTTGCGTCGCAGGTTGGGCAGTGAAAGCCCGATACTTACCTTGGACTCCTGATGATCTTCATAAATATAGTGAATGGCCGCATAATCTACGTCCAAAACATCTGCCGTCAGCACCACCAGATTCAGCAGCAGATCCTCCAACTGCGGATCGTGTTCTTCTATCTGCCGCAGACGGACCAATCGTTTATGCTCTCTTTGAACCGTGTCCATGCCCCTACAGCCCGGTTATACTATTTTAACTACAAAAAAGTAAAACAAGGAGGGTATAATGCAAAGGTATTAAAACATTATAATATTCAAACTTGAATAATATAAAAGAACAAAAAAAGGCGGCTTTCCCGGAGAAAGCCGCCTTTATGCTTTATTTGATCAAAAATTACTCAATCAGGAACCTCGATTTTGGTCGAGCGAGAATATGATGGGCATGGTATAACGGACATTTACCGGGTGTCCCTGCTGAATGCCCGGCTGAAATCGGGCTTTCTTAATAACACGCAATGCCTCTTTATTTAATCCGGCTCCCGGACCGCGAACCACTTTGGGATCTTCCACTTTCCCTTGTTTATTCACGATAAACTGTACATACACACGCCCCTCGATATTGGCTTTTCTCGCCATTTCGGGATATTCAATCAGGGATCGCAGCGAATCGAGTCCGCCGATCAGTTTCGGCTGTTGCTCAACTACTTTGAATACCTTCTCCTCCTCATCCCCTTTATCGGGCGGAGGCGGCATCGATAGTTTTTTCCCGGAACTGGTCTGTTGATTAATATTGTCCAACTCCTTCTGCACATCGCCCTCTATAACTTCACTATTGGGAACTTCCACGGGAGGTTGGGGACTTGGGGGGCGCGGGGGCTTGTCGACCTGCTTGGTACGCACTACTTCTTTAGCCTCAACAACTTCCTGTTCCTCAGTCTTATTCTTGTTTTTATCATCCTCTTTATTTTCTACGCCCATGTTATATTCAAAAGCGACTAGAAAGATCACCAGGGCCAGGATGAGACCTGTTTGCCAGATAAGAAAATAATGTTTTCGTAAATCTTTGCTGTCCTTCTTATTTCGAAGCATAATTCATGAATTCAATTAAAATGGATTCACAGTAACTCTAATAATTCTAATGGCTTAATAGAGGCCTTTGAAAAAGCGGGCGGCGGTTCCTTGTTCGTATACTTTTCTTCGGTTGCATGCATTGAACGGTTAATCGCTCCTGTATACGATTTTCGTTATTACTGCCTGATTCCCAGAAAATTATTATGCTTCGGAACCGCCGCCCGGTCTTTCAAAGAACTCTAATATTTAGCTAAAACCGCTTTCAAAAAAACCATGAACGTTGCTTTTTATCAAGGGGATATACATCTCAGCAAGGATCAAACTTTGTGAGGCGGGCCATACATGCCGCGCGAAGCCATTCATACTAACTAATGTAACTAAAACAACCACTTCAATCGCAATTATCAAATACCGATCTAATTACCTTGCCGGTACATTCTGATATTAAAAATGGATAAATGATTGCTTTATTATGCTTTATGCCTAAATGTCACCATATCCAAGTTCCATATGTCGTATTGAACGGAACCTTGCAGCATTCTAAACACCAGCGATTTACCTCTTGTTGTAATCCCCGCTTCAGAATGACTAAAGCGCTCCCTCCAGACCAACGGGCAACTCTGTCGAAACGCTATTTCAGAAACTTACTCACCCCGCTTGATGCTGCAGCCCAGCGACTTAGTGCTAGACGGATCTATTTTTTTACCGGCGGCCAGATTCTTGATGGCATTTTTCAAATAAGGCTTCTGAACGTTTTCGGCCGACTCGTAATTATCGTCGATTGCCCCGTGATACACCAGCTTCATATTTTTGTTGAATAGAAACACCTCCGGAGTCCTTGTCGCTCCGAATGCATCCGCAAGCTTGTGGTGTCGATCCAGGGCATAGGGAAACTTGTATTTTTTTTCTCCGGCCCGTTTCTTCATATCGCTAAATCCATCTCCCTTGTTACGATAGGCTTCGTTTGGATTTAAAGCTATCATTCCTATATCATTTTTAATGGACAGGTTGTAAATCTCGGGATAGCGATCTTCCCAGGCCTTCACGTAGGGACACGTGTTGCATGAAAACATTACCAGCAGGCCGTTAGACTCGGCAATTTGCTGAAGGGAAAACTCGTCGCCCGATACCGATCTCACTTTAAGATCCACCATCGGAGCTTTTGCCCCGATCACCAGGGGCTCAATGGGATCCTCATTCGCATTCAAACCACTGGACACCCATCCTATTCCAACAAATAGCGTCAGAACTGCTACCACCATTAAAAATCTGTATGCTTTCATATTATTCCTCGAGTGCTTTGTTAACATGTTTTTCAAACTTATCGAAGGAGGCACTTCCCTGCCACTGACCAACGACTTTTCCTTTTCGGTCAATAATCTTTGTAAAAGGCAGAGCACCGCTCCACTGTTTCGACAACTGATTCAAAAACCGTTGATTATCACCCGCTTTGTAATAGGTTTTCCAATCCACTCCACGCTCCTTTAAAAAAGGAGCTACACGTGACCGATCCGATCTTAAGTCCGCCGACAGCAGCACCACTTGCAATTTATCAGGATACTCTTCCTGAAGTTTCCTCAAGTACGGCAATTCTTCTACACATGGTCCGCACCAGGTGGCCCAAACATTTAGCAAAACGGCTTTCTTACCTCGATAAGATTCGATTACAGACTGCAATTCCTCATAGTCAACATCCACAACTTCAGGAACATTGGACGTATCTGTACTTTGAGTACCCGGTGAACATTCGGCCACCTGTCGTCCGGGCACCAGCAAAACAAGCACTAATAAAATGTTATAGAGATATATCAAAGGTTTCCTTCAATTTACTTCTTTTTTCAATGATTTGCATGAACTACCTTATGTAATTAACTGTGACGCAAGTAAATTTGCAATCTTGCATTCATAAAGCAAGAATCTTACCCCTTTTTACTTCGGGGGAGCTCGTTGAACACGGGCGGTGGTTCCGAAGTATTAAGTTTTTCGGTAAATAGATGAAAAATATATTTACGTTGACAGGCATTTGTAATGCTCTGTAAATATTTAAACGAGCTCAAAAGAGAAAAACTTTCGAACGAGGAACCGCCGCCCGTGTTCAACGAGCTCCCCTAAGCTTTCCAAATATGATATTGGTGTACTTTTTTACGTTATTAATGACGGTATAACGGATCCGACTGCTAATTTCAAAGTCTTAATAGTTCAGAAAGAAGCCCATGATTCACGATTATCTCAACCAGGTTGACAACTTTGTCGTCGTCGGTGATCGCGTGCTTATCAAACCCCGCGAAATGGAGTCGAGAACCAGCAGCGGACTGGTGCTGCCCTCCACCGTCAAAGAAAAACAGGAGATCCAAAGTGGATATGTACTCAAAACCGGTCCGGGCTACCCTATTCCGGATCAAAAGGGTTTTGATGAGCCCTGGAAAGAGGAAACGGGTGAAAACAACAACACCCGATACATCGGCATGCAAGCTCATGAAGGAGACCTGGCGATTTTTATCAAGGACAAGAGTTATGAGATCGAATTCGAGCACGAAAAATACCTGATCGTGCCTCATTCCGCCATCCTGTTACTCATTCGCGACGAGCATCCGTATGAATAAAAATGGATCGCAGAAGCGATCCATTTTTATGCTCCACGCTCCAGGCTCCAAGCTTGAAGGGGGTGATATCTGTTAACAGGGAATTATTGAGCCTGCACTTCCAGCAAACTCCTTCTACACATGCTTCAGCGAGAAATTTATGAACCGGAAAGTGGTTAAGACAATTGGCGCAGGTCGTATTGTTTTACTTGCGTTATTGCTATTGAGAAACGAGTTAAGTTTAAATTTTTCGCTGAAGCATGTGTAGAAGGAAATGGTTGCAATTTCGTCTTCATTCCCTGATAACAGATATTGCCCCCTTCGAGCCTGGTGCTCTTTAGTAATCCTTATGCCAGTGCAGGTCGATGCCTTCACGGGTTTTGTTGCCTTGTCTTAATATAACATCCAGGTTGTTTTTGATCGCATACTCGAGGATAAACGCGGTGCTTGGAGTGCTGCCGGTAATATGGTTCAGGATTGCCAGAAAAGTTTTTTCGTTAATATACCAACCGGTTTTGATACTGGTGACGCCCACATTGCCACTTTGGTACGTATCGATCTCCACTACATCGACACTGAGTTTTTGAGTGGCTATCGATTCCACCCGATTCAACAACGCCTCTGTCATCAACCCCGTGGCCATACCTCCTCTACTTGGACTGGCCACCACCTGCTTCCAGGAGTCGAGTGCATAATACGGCTGCCCAAACAAGGTATAGCTGATTATATTCTCCAACTCCATCTCGGGTTCGCTCTCATATTCGAATATGGGTTCCTTAAGGGTTCCCGTAATGACGTAATAGATAACTATTTTTTCTTTGGGCTGCGGCGGCTCATAGGAAAATCGCATATCCAGGACGGGATTTTCGGAATTTCCTGAAAACTGCAGCTGAGCTGTTTCCACCTTGAACTTTTTGCCCAGGGTGCTAAAATATCCCTCTCGACCTTCTATTGTACCAAACAGCTGCAACTTTTCCCCCTTTTCCTTCAATACTTCCACACTACCTTCGAGCCCCATTTCCATATTGGCATATTTCTGATTGCGTAATGTAAACTCCGGTTTTACGGCCAGATTCATCGTTATATCCAGTGAATCGTACACCGAAAATTGTGAGTCAAAAGTCCGACCCTCTTCATCTTCCAATTCAACTCGCTCGACCGTTTTGTCACCAAAGTCGGTCAAGTTCAGGTAGCCTCTTTGAATCGTGAGGTCTCCAGTCACGCTTGGACTGAATAATCTCCCTTGCAGCCTGGCATTACTATTTACAATAAACTGAAACTGGGAAGTATGAGCCGCTTTGAAGTTTCGAGCTGCAATTTCAAAATCCATATTTGCAGTTTTGGAACCATCGAAATCCAGTGATCCGTGAGCTTTCAATGATCCCCCATTCTTGACGGTCAAATCAGCCAGTCGAACTTCCTCATCCCTGAAAATCAGACTGCCATTGATGCCTCCATACGCTACGCCCACCTGGGGCAGCCGCATCGACGATTCACGTAATCGCAATTCTCCTTGCAGGGACGGATCATCGAAAGAGCCGGTCACGGTTACTTTGCCATCCAGGCTGCCTTTTAAATTTTGAACATAATTTCTGTTCATGAATTCGTTCAAAGAGGAAAGGTTAAAGTCCCGAACTTCTGCCGTCACACTCAGCGATTTCTCTTTATTCGGCAGTTCCACCACCCAGCTCCGCAGATCCATATGCAGAGGTAGTTCCGCCTCGATATCCAGTGCTCTTTGCTTTAGCGATATAACCCTGGAATTCAGCTCCAGCTTTCGCTCATCATGAAGATAGTTCACCCTGGTTGTGGCCGAATCGATGGGAACGCCCGACCATGTTGCATCGTACATATTGGCGAATCCCGTAAACGTGGGTTCTCCGGCCGTACCGCGCAAGACCCCTTGCATGCGGATGGTTCCGTTTGTTTTGGCAAATCCGAAAAGTTCCCCGGCTCCCTCGATAGTATTGATATCCACAGGATTAACCTGCACATATCCCTGGACCTCTTGCTCGAAAAACTCGTCTTCAAACGTACGGGGATCCCCCAACCTGAAGGGTAAATCCAATCCTCCCTTCATAATCTCCTGCTTCCGGTGATGCACAGTTAGATTTGTCGAAAACCGATTATTCTCTATCCGGCTTGTCAACATAACTGAGTCCATTCTCAGGTTCTCATACCGTAAATCCGTTAACTGAATCCGGTTCTTCAATTCCACGCTTTCCCCCCGTTTGTCAAGCGCTAAATATCCCGTCAGATCTCCTCCTACATAGAACCGTCCCAGCAGCACTTCCTGCAACGCCTGCATATCCAACCGGTCTGCTTTAAAGTAAACCTGTTGACTTACGCTGTCGAAACGGGGTACGGCCAATTCCAGGAAAGGATCTTCTGATGCACTTGTCATGCGAAGAGTATCGGTCGCCAGACGTTCATCGTGGTAATAAATTTGAAAGGGCGCTGCTAAATCCAGGTCCTTGGCCGGCGTTTGTATAGTCAATTCATTCGTTCGAAGCGTAATGGAGTCGGGTTGCAGGTGGAATCGGCCTTTTTGCTGCAATGCCCCCCCGGTACCGCTGGTCATCTGTATCCCTATTTGGCCGCGGGCTTCCCCGGATTCCAACTCACCCTCCGACTGAAGATTGATATCCTGCAGCACCACGGAGGCCACTTCCGGTTGATCGATGTCGAGCGTCAGTCGGTAAGTGGGATCTCGTTTGATATCCACCTGTACGCTTCCCTTGATACCCTGCACATTCAAAAGCGTATCGTAGCGGATATTGTTTAAATCGACCGATCCGTCAAAACTTAAATGTTGCTTCGAAGTCGGTCGTACATCCCCGTTCACCGTTCCTCGTGCCTCCAGTAATTCGGCTTTGGTAAAGGATGCCAGCGGCTGCAAGTTTTTCAACTCAAGATTGAAATCCAGACGATTATCTTCCGAATAGAAGCGGGTCAGATGTTGTCGTGCCGTAAAACTGCCGTTTGCCATTTCACTCTTCAAATCCGCTTCTTGTATCTTGAGTACAGAATCTTCAATATGTACCAAAGCGTGAAGTTCATTGATCGCCGCTTTGTTAATCGACGACGAGTCCAGGCTGATACGGGAGGTGAGTTTTATGTTTTCGGGCGACACCCCACGACCTTCACCATGCGCTTTCAGTCGCAATTTGGAGGAATTGGGCGACAATCCGGCGATATCGTTCACATCGAAATCATCAGACCGGATATCAAATTCATACTGTGGATAGGTCTGGTACGCTCGTACTTTAAAATCTCCCTCAATCTTACTCTTTTGAAAGGCCATTTCAGCCTGTGCATCGATGCGTGAACTGTCTAACGACCCATTCACCTTAACTAACTTGAATGGCTGGTTTTGCAAGCTGCTTTCCCGAAAGAGTAGGGAAAATTTCCAAGGCGCTCCACCGGGTTTAAAACCTTCTCCCGACAGGCTTGCCACGGCGTTAAGCGATCCGGCCGGCGCCTCTTCCCACCAATGCTGCGGACGGATGTTTTCAGCCGATATATCCATCGACCAGGATGGGCGGTGAGTGTTATCAGACTCTTTTACCCTGGCATCAACTTCCACTTTTTCACGGCCCCTTTGAAGAAAAGCCGTCCATTTACCAGTGCGGTTATCGTAGGTCCCGTCGGCTCCAAACGATTCAACCCGGTAGTTCATAAACGAAAATTCCCGAATGGACACCGTACCCCGGACAGATCCCTCCTTCCACTGCTGTAATGGGATATATCCGTTGAAGTCAGCTTGAAACTGCTCCACTCTCGGCCATTCAATCGAATCCGTTTCCACCAGGGCCGGTCCATCCATCCCGGTAATCCCGACGTTTACTTCCTCAATCGCCATCAAGCTGTCCCAACGAAATCCGGCATCGACATGCAACGTATCCAATCCAGGGGCCCTGGCATTTACACCGGCCCGAAATGAGGTTCCCTTGCCTTCGAGCGACAATCGTACATCCAGGTTTTGCTTTAAAGATAAACGGGTGATATCCTCCAGTACGGTACGCGATAACGGCTTTAATAAGGATCGAAATTCGTAGGTATCCTGTTGCGCATCGAGCGATCCAGAGGTCGCAATCATCGATCCACCGGTAGATATCAGAAGTTTATCGAGCGACAGCTGTTGATCGACATACCCGGCTTGTGACTGAAAGCTCAGGGTATCGGTCAGCAACGGTACCGATGCCAAAAAATTCAGTGTATTCAGCCGAACTTCAAATCCGGACGGTAATATTCCTCCTCCTGCACGGACTTCCAGGTCCCGAAAGTGGTAGGCTGAATCCGGCTGGCCGGCCGAGGCCGGATATATACCGATTTCTCCCTTCTTAATTCCTATATCCCCGATATTAAAGTAAAAGGGGGCGGGCTCTTCCCCGGTCGATTCAGAAGTCCTGATTACCTTTAACAGGTTCCATTGCCCCGTCGTATCCTGCTCAAGGTGCACCCGGGGTTTGTCGATCGACAGACTTTTAACCTGAAAAGGACCTCGTATCAACGTCCATATGTTATACGCTACACGAAGTGAATCGACCTGCAATATATTTTTATTTTGAGCGTCGGCCAGCCGAATATCATGCAGCTGAACCGTATTCCACAAATCCCCCTCCAACCGCTTTATGTTTAAATCTCCTTCGAGGTATTCATTCGCATATGAAAGAAGCTGCCCTTGAGCAAACTGCTGCACCCATCGAGTCTTCAGCAACAGGCGAACTCCACCGAGCAGCACCAGCAGGATCAGTAATACAGATCCCGCGATCTTTGTACCGCGCGAAATTTTAATATTTCGATCCGATGGCTCGTTCATATAATATTCAAGTTAAAATGCCTGTCCAATTGAAAAATGTATGCCGATCTTATCCCAAAAGTTTCCGTAATCCTGCCCCTGGTATATATCCAGATCCTTTTCGGATGGATTCAGTTTATATCCCACATCCAGGCGGACCGGTCCGATGGGCGAGTCATAGCGAAATCCCCCTCCCGTTGAATATCGCAACATACGATTGCCGACCCCTCCCAACCGGTGCCATACCTGTCCGCCATCCAGGAATCCTGCGAGAGCAAAACCGTCGATCAACCAATCGAATCTTTGACGCAGTTCCAGATTAAATGCGAAGACCGAATGTCCACCGACCGGTATATATTTTTCAAACTGTCCCTGGTCGTTCACTATAGCACGCTTCGGTCCAAGCATCCGCCAATCCCAACCGCGAACCGAATACGTACCACCGGCATAATAACGTATGGGATTGGGCAGGCTGTCGGATTCATTATAAAACAGGGTGCCCGTTTTCACCCGTCCCGCCAACTTGGTCGAACCGGTTAGATCCACATACCGGCGGATATCGATCATGAATTTCTGAAAATCGAAAGATGCTGACCCCAGGAATCCCGAAAATTCCATAAAGGGTTGTATCATCCATCCCCTGCTCTGCCGGAGGTCGGTCGTATAAAAACCGCTCAATTGCACCGCCGAGATGTTATACGTCCTGATGGAATCGGGAAACTCATAATTTTGCTCCCTCGCCAGTTCATAGTTGCGTGTAAATTCATACGAAATAGAAGCCGTTATATTTCTGCGATACTGGTAAATAAGTGAATTATTAATCCCCCAGCGAGACAACTCGTAATTCGGTTCGATCTGGTGTTGAGCAAAAGGATTGACCAGAAAACTGCTTTTTTCGTTGAACACGTAAGGGAACAGGTAGTCAGTGCTAATTTGCTGTTCGATGAACGAAGCGTTAGCCGTAGCGCTGAACCGGTGACCGTAATTGGCCACATTCCGGTGAGTCCAGGTCACTTCCCCGCGGATGATATCATCACGTCCCCCTCCAATCTTCACACCGATGGAACGCTTTTCGTGTTCCCGGACCCTGATCTGCAGAATCAGGGAGGAGTCTTCCGGCTGCTCGGGAATACTAATCGTGGCAAAACGAAAAAGAGGATGATTAAAAAGCTCGCGCTGCGCATTCTGCAGCTTCTTTTCACTGAAATATTCTCCTATGTGAAGTCCCGAATTACGACGGATCATATCTTCACTCACGGTATAGCGACCCGTTACACTGATGGAATCGATTTTTGTGCGGGGTCCCGGAACGATATCGAGGGATACCTCCGCGACATTTTGCACCGAGTCCACCCGGGTCTCAATCCCCACATCAGCATATGCGTATCCCAGGTTTTTCAAAGCCAGAATCAGGGTTCCTTTCACATCGGGTTCGTGAATCATGGCGTAGCGACGTTCCTCTTGATATGACTGACGTTCCAGAGCTCGTTGATAAGAGCTTTGTCTTTTCAGAAAGTCGACCGTGGCCGGGTCCGTCTGATAGCGAATAGCAAGATCTTTTATTCGGATGGGGTTATTTTCACGGATAACAAAGACGATCTCTTTCTTCCACTCTCTTGCTTTGGTTCTGATCCGGTAGTCCACCTTCACATCCTCAAAGCCGCGTCGTTGGTAAAAACGCTGCAGGCGAATGACGTCTTTTTTAAGCATCATATCGGAAACCGCGGTGCCAGATGGACGCCAAAACAGGAGTTTTTTCCAGAAATTGGGCGGTTCAACTGCCACTACGTCACGAAGAACCAATTTCTTGAAGGTCTTATTTCCTTCGAAGGCAATTTCCCAAACGTGCGGTGTGGGAATTTTTGCGGTATCGGCCCAGGCAGGAGGCCAGGATGTGGCTGCACCGGAATTTGACGATGCCCTGCCGCTAGCGACGACC
>Ga0207771_101298_pt1 | contig 11201 bp, 10 predicted proteins | sample A23M2SouthBayCA_2_FD_187731 | JGI IMG/M metagenome (GOLD analysis project Ga0207771, IMG submission 187731) | Aerobic enrichment media microbial communities from Eden Landing Ponds, California, USA - A23 M2 (2) (SPAdes) | ecosystem: Environmental > Aquatic > Marine > Unclassified | place...
TCGCCGAATCTATCGATTTCGGCGATCCATCAGCTCCGAGTGACACGCTTGGTTCGGTCCATGTACTCCAGCAATGAGTCAGCTACGAATTCGTTCAACTTGCTATCCAACTACTACCGGCCTACATTCAGCCACGTTCGTTCGTGTTTTGGCCACGATGAGCCATCTGCCCGAGTTGTGAATGCTGTTTGGTAGTCGCTGAGAAACTGTAGCCCTTCCGCCTGTTTCGGTCTTGATTCGCTCATCCCGGCTCAGCCGACTCGTCCTGTGCCTGAAAATCAACTGCCGGAATTAAACCTCGGAAGTACTGCTATAGCGCTGACCACATCCTGAGTCGAGCTTGGACTCGACACACGGGCGAGTGTAAAGTATTATTTGGTCCTGTACTCAACTCTATTTCAGGTAACAATGAATAGCGGTACAGGGTCCTCGCGATCGAAAGTCTCCCGTCTGATCGACGAGTACGATCTCGCCAGAATCGGTACTGAACTCGAAACACGCTGGACGCGGACGGAGAACCGGTCAAGCCTGCGTGATCTGGCCGATTATTTCAATAAGGAACTCCTCAAGGCGGCTCTCACTGGTTCCGGTTCGGATCTCCTCGACGGCGAAGTCGAGAATTTCTATCGACTACTCACTGACGATAGCGTGACCAGTGGTGTACGACAGCAGGCTCGCAACCAACTCGACCAGAAGGGTATCGATCCAGCGAAACTGGAGAACGACTTCGTCACGTATCAGTCGATCCGAACGTACCTCAAGAATCATCGCGACGCTAGTGCGCCGAATACTGGCAGTTCCCCCAAGAGCCGCATCGAACGCAAGCGCTCGACCATCCAGCGACTCGGTTCACGACTCACAGACGTCACCGAACAATCGCTTCGTGAACTCGCCACTGCATCCATCATCACACTTGGGGAATTCGACGTCATCGTGACCATTCGCGTCCACTGCACCGGCTGTGGAACACAGCAGTCGATATCTAACCTGCTCACCAACCGTGGCTGTGAGTGCGACGAGTAATGATCGGCGGGCCAGCACAATGACAACCACAGGTACTGGATCTCCTTTCAGCCCAACCCCCCTAACAAACTTATGCTTGTTATCACCGGTTCTGGAATGAATAGATTTATAATTCGTAACCGATAGCACCTGTATATGTCACAACAGATTGAGATCGACGAGACGGTTCAACTGGAAGTCGAGAATATCGGTGGGATAGACGAGGCTACGGTCGAATTTTCGTCCGGTATCATCATTCTCACCGGACGGAACGCGACGAACCGGACGTCACTCATTAAGGCTATCATGGCCGTCCTCGGAAGCGAGAACGCGTCGCTCAAGGGAGACGCAGAGCAGGGGCGCGTCGAACTCACGGTCGGGGAGACGACCTACACGCGAACACTCCACCGCGAGAACGGGACGGTCGTGACCAAGGGTGACCCGTATCTCGAGGACGCAACGCTCGCGGATCTCTTTGCGTTCCTGCTGGAAACCAACGACGCCAGGCAGGCCCTGACTGGCGGCACCAACCTTCGGGACGTTATCATACGTCCCGTCGATACGACCGAGATCGAGAGTGAGATCGATCGCCTCAAATCACGTCGAGAAGATATCGACGACCGGATCGAAGAGATCAACCGAATTAGCCAGCAACTTCCGGAACTCGAAAGCAAGAAAGTCGAATTACAGGACGAAATATCCGAGAAGAAAGACCAGCTATCAGAGATAGAAGAAGAAATAACAGACATAGACGAGGATGTCGACGAGAAGAAAGAAGAGAAAGCGGAGTTCGAGGAGAAGATAGACGAGCTGAGCGACGTTCGGAGCGAACTCGAGTCTGTTCGGAGACAGATAGACAATCAGAAAGAAAGTCTCGAGGCGCTTCGCGAAGAACGGGACCAGCTCCGCAAAGAGCAGGAAGATTACGACGAGATCCCGGATGGACGCGTCGACGGGATCAAATCAGAGATTCAGCGCCTCCGGAACCGAAAATCCGGCGTCGACGAGACGATTGATGAACTCCAGACCGTCGTCCAGTTCAATCAGAATCTGTTGGACGACGACATAGATATTTTCACCGAGCTACACGAAGACGAAGAGAGCGCCGTGACGGACCGGCTGCTCGAGGCCGATGACCTCGTCTGCTGGACCTGCGGGAGCGAGACCGACACCAGCCAAATCGAGTCGATGCTCGACGACCTCCAGGCGTTGCGTGACCGGTACGTCGAGCAGCGTCGCGACCTGAAAGACCAGATCGACGACCTTACTGAGGAGCGACACACGCTCGAAGAGAAACAGCGCCAGCGGAGCCAGCTCGAGAGTCAACTCGAGACAATCGAACACGAGATCGAAGAACGCGAGACCAGAGTTAGCGATCTCACAGAGCGGCGCAGCAGTCTCTCCGACGAGGTGGAAGCGCTCGAAGGCGAGGTCGAAGCACTCCAGACCGACGACGACCAGGACGAACTACTCGATCTGCACAAGGAGGCCAACCGTCTCGAAGTCGAGATCGACCGACTGGAGTCGGACCTCGTCGCGCTGGACGACGAAATCGACGAGATGGAATCCCGTATCGATGATCGCGAGGATCTGCAAGCCCGGCGGGAGGAGATCCAGACCGAACTCGAAGATCTCCGGACGCGAGTCGAGCGCCTCGAGGAAGAGGCGGTCACACAGTTCAACGACCACATGGAATCCGTGTTGGACGTCCTTAGTTATGAGAATCTCGAACGGATCTGGATCGAACGCACCGAGGAGCAGGTTCGGAAAGGTAGACAGACCGTCACCGAAGGACGGTTTGACCTCCATGTGATCCGTAGTACGAACTCAGAAACGGTATACGAAGATACCGTCGACCATCTCTCGGAGAGCGAGCGCGAGGTTACCGGGCTCGTGTTCGCACTCGCAGGCTATCTCGTGCACGACGTCCACGAGACGGTTCCGTTCATGCTCCTTGACTCGGTTGAAGCGATCGACGCGCCCCGGATTGCTGACCTCGTCCAGTATTTTGACCAGTACGCGGACCACCTCGTCGTCGCGCTCCTTGAAGAAGACGCACAGGCTCTCAACGACGACTACCAGCGCATCACTGACATCTAAAGAACCTTCCAGGGTGAGTTCCCCCCTACCGGGATTGGAAGTGGAGCTCAACACTACCAATACGACACTATAAGACAGAACTAATCGTCATAATATATTTTTAAATAATACCTTATATCAAAATCATATAATTTATCTATCAAGGAACTAGACTTCTCTTGACGAAACAACAGAAAACAGTGGCAAAACGGTTATTCGCGGGAACTATCTACAAGCCAGGGCGGTCAATACCGATGTTCGCAGAGTGGAGCTCTCGAAGACAAATTTGGTGTCAAGTATTCCGGTATCACATCTAGAAAATACCGATAGACGCTGATTTCATCTAGCATACGCCGCTGCCGAGACCTCCGACGGCTGGCGAGGATAAACGTACTGAATTCCATAAAATAACATTTAAAATACTATAATTGAATCTGTCATCCATGCCATTATTGCCGTTCATCAATCCCCGAAAACGATCGGCTATGATCTCTACCACTCGTGGTTTCTGCGGTCAACGATCCCCTATTTTAGCGGCGTTCGTAGGGTATAGCGCTACTTGGAGCAGTCTCCAACGAACTAGAATTGTTCGCAACCGAAGTTGCAGTCTGCCCCACCAGCAACGTGACGATCCCGTTCCTTCGCGCGCTTCAGAACGAGTTTACAAGAACATTTATACATAAAGTATTATATTTAATCTTTGTTAAATGAGAGATTTCGTAGAATACCTCCAGAATGAGGTGACGATCTTCTTCTGGAATCGCCGAATTTCAATGGTTTCAAGGCGTGCTAGCGCCATCTGAATTGAGCTCTTGGAAATCGATATTTCGGCTCGATCGACGAACTTACCCCGAAAGTAATAATCACATTAACTTATTTTATATTATATATACAACCGATTACTTACGTCCCAGAATATATCTCGCGCAAGGATCCCAAACAAGTGAACAATATCGTCGGTGACATGTTATATTATCTTTGAAAAGATAGCCCGAAATCAGACGTGGCCCGGTATCGTATCATTTGCTCGGGGAACATCATGGTGATTTTATACGGCGAGAAAATCTCTTTATACAGGTGCGCTTCCTGTGAGTTCCGGGACCGGGTTGATCCCCCCTCGTCGTGACCATCCTAGGGCTGGGTGTCGCCGCCCAGGTGTTAGCCGACAGGTTGGAAATTCCCAGCGTGCTCTTTCTCATCCTCGCCGGGATTGCCGTCGGGCCGGAAGGGCTCGGCGTCATCGGGCTGTCCTCGTTCGGCGGGCCGGAACCGCTCTCCGGGATCGTCGGATTGAGCGTGGCCATCATCGTCTTTGAGGGCGCGTTCCACCTGAAACTCGACAAGCTCCGACAGACACCGCGCGAAGCCTTTCGCCTAGTCACGCTGGGTGCTGGTCTCACGCTCGTCGGGACGGCCGTCGTGGTCCGGTTCGCCCTCGACGTCTCCTGGGAACTCTCCTTTCTCGTCGGGTCGCTCCTCATCGCGACCGGGCCGACGGTCATCACACCGATCCTGGATGTCGTCCCCGTTCGGGACCGGGTGGCTGCCGCACTCGAAACCAAAGGAATCGTCAACGACGTGACGGCAGCGATCCTCGCAGTTGCCGTCTTCGAAGTCGTCGTCGCGGAGGGAACGCAGGTCACGCTGCTGTTCCAGTCGTTCATCTCACGGCTCGGGACCCGGCTCTTCGTCGGGCTCCTGACGGCCGGAATCTTGTGGTATCTCCTCAAGCACGTCGACCTCTCGCCGTCGAACGCTGTTCGTAACTCTCGGTTGATAGTCCTCATCGGGGCGATAGCCACGTACGGAATTGCCGAGGAGATCGCTCCGGAGGCCGGCATCGCGGCCGTCGCCGGTATCCTTCTCGGAAACGCCGACCTGCCCTACGAGGAGGAGATCGAGGCGTTCAAGGGCGATCTCACGCTGATCGTCCTCTCGTTCGTCTTCATCTCGCTGGCGACGCTGCTGTCGTTCGATGACCTCCTGTCGCTCGGTTTCGGCGGGATACTCGTCGTTACAGCGGTGATTCTGGTAATCAGGCCACTCGCGGTGTTGCTCTGTACGTACGGTGACCGTTTTTCGTTCCGCGAACGGCTCTTCATCGGCGCAGTCGGCCCCCGCGGGATCATCCCCGCGAGCGTCGCGACGCTGTTCGCCCTCGAACTCCGGTCGACGAACCCGGAAGCGGAGACCGTCCTCGTGGGAACCGTCTTTCTGGTTATCCTGACGACGGTCGTGTTCCAGGCCGGGTTCGCTCGGCACATCGCTCAAGCACTCAAGGCATTCGTCTTTAGTTAGTCGAGGAACCGCGTGACAGCAGCGGCTTATCGAGGCTTCTTTTCGAGAGGAATGAGGAGGCGGCAAGTGTGCACCAAGACGCCTCCTCATCGAGAATCATGCGTCGGCTCACTACACTGTTTCCCTCTGAGTTCCTCGAAGAGCACGCCGAGGAACTCGGCGTGGTCGAACGTGACCGTGATCTTCAGATCCCTGTCCTCGTGTGGGCGCTCGTGTTCGGCTTCGCCGCAGGCGAGAGCCGAACACTCGCTGGCTTCCGACGTAGTTACAACTCAACGGCTGATGAAACGCTCTCGCCTGGTGGCTTCTATCATCGGCTGACACCGCTCCTCGCAGAGTATCTCCGCGACCTCGTCGAGCGCGGCCTCGACGAGGTCGCTGTTCCCGGGACTGTTGACGCTGATATCGACCGTTTCAGGGACGTGATGATCGCCGATGGAACTGTGCTGCGGTTGCACGAGTTCCTCTCCGATGAGTACGAAGCTCGCCACGAGGAGCAGGCTGGAGCGACGCTCCACCTGCTCCACAATGCCACCGACCAGACAATTGAACGATTCGACGTGGATCACGAGAAAACGCACGACAGCACATTGTTCGACACAGGATCGTGGCTGCAAGGTCGGCTCGTTTTGCTCGATCTCGCGTACTTCAAGTACCGCCGATTTGCGTTGATCGACGAGAACGACGGTTACTTCGTGAGCCGACTGAAGCAAAACGCGAATCCGGTGATAACGGAGGAGTTACGGGCCTGGCGCGGGCGTGCCAGGCCCTTGGTAGGCGAACAGATCCAGGATGTCGTCGACGATCTCCACCGACAGTACATCGACGTGGAAGTCGAAGCCCAGTTCAAGCGAGGCCAGTACGAGGGGACGCGCTCGCTGGACACGAAGCGGTTCCGCGTCGTCGGCGTCCGCGACGAGGACGCCGACGACTACCATCTGTACATCACGAATCTGCCGAGAGAGGAGTTTCTCCCGTCGGATCTCGCAACACTGTATCGGTGTCGATGGGAAGTAGAAACGCTGTTTCGTGAGCTGAAGACACAATATGAACTGGACGAGTTCGACACAAGCAATTCCGCTGTCGTAGAGATTCTGCTGTATGCGGCGTTGCTGTCGCTGTTAGTGAGTCGAGATCTGTTGGATCTGGTCACCGAGCAGGCTGATGATGACATCGTGTTTCCGCCGGAGCGCTGGGCGGCGACCTTCCGGTCGCACGCCCAGCTCATCCTCCACGAACTCGGTGAGTACCTCGGCTACTCGCCACCGCCGCTGTTGGAGCGATTGATCGAAGACGCTCAGAAGATCCACCAGCAACGACGGATCTTACAAGAGACGCTCGCTACCGCTACACAACCGAGGTGTGAGTCCTAACTAAAGACGAATGAGAGGCGAACAGTAGTACCATCGCGAGTGAGAATCTGCTTCTGGACCAATCGATCAATAGCGTCCGCAACCGCTCTAGTCTCGTCAACCGAGAGCGACTGAACGTTAGACAGCACCCGCTGTTGAATCGCCTCCACAGAGTGAATACCATCATCGACCGCGCCCAGAACGAAATATTCAACTTCGAACTCCGTCGCGAACGAAGAAATACGATTGGTAAACGAATCAGGAAGGCCAGTGAGTGACGTCATCGCCAGTTCGATGGTAAAGAGCGGGTGTGAGCGCTCACGGATTTGTTTTGCTTCGGTCGAACCCTCGTTGAATGGCCGCTGTTGCTCAATCTCCGTGATGATTGTCTCGTAATCCAGTCCCCGTTGTGCGTACATCCGCATATCCTCGATGTCCCGCCGGCGACCGCTCGCGAGGTCACCTCCCGAAACTGCCTTGAGCAGGAACATGTCCTCGTCAGAGAGAACGAATGCAGTGCCTTGAGTTCCAGACCAGAACGGCTCTGCTCGGTCACTAATCCGTTCGGTGATCCAGATTTTTCCGACAACCTGTCGCTCGAAGAGGTCGATCTGTAGTTCTCGTCCGGAATGGTGCATCTCGACCGTCGTTCCGACGCCTTCGAACGAGTCGGTGGGCTCCTCAACGATGTCGAATCCCCGCTCTTGGAGCGTCTGGAATATATGCTCGAATTCATCGACGACTCCCAGTGCTAGGTCGATATCCTCGGTCTGGTCTTTCAGGCCCTGGATTGTCATGGCAGAGCCACCGAGAAGGTACACGTCGACGGACTCCGAAAGCCAGCTGTCGAGTTCCTTGAGGAAGTCTTTGATCGCTTCTCCGCCACTGAATACAGTCATGCAACCTCGTACTGGTCTTTCAGCGCCGCGAACTCCGATTCACTCGGAAGACGGAGCGTGATGTCCTCAGCAGTCTCAAGCTCGTCCTCGAGTACTCGATAAAGTGTCGAGATCTCCTTTTCCAGGCCATACCACCGAGCGCTCTCAGTGAGTGTGGCTTCATCGATCCCCAGTTTTTCGACGAGGAGCATCACGTAGCTCACCCGCCTTGAGTCGCTCTCCAGAACGAGCGTGTGGCAGGCGATTTCGGCCGGTGTCAATCCCTCAGACGGGGCATACCAGAACGCGGGCTCACCGGCGAGGAAGAACTGGAGGCCATAGTCCCGAAATCTCGCAAGGCCGGTTACCTGCCACTCATCATCGGTCTGCAGTGCGTTGGTATCATCGGAATCCTGTACGCGGACGAGCGCTCGTCTGGGATCGCACCATTCGACAGTCGCGCTCGGTGCGACTTCACGAACTCGGATTCGGTGCTCGTGAAGCACAACCTCCCGAGCGAAGTCCCGCAACGGTTTGAGCTCGGCAGATAATGCGTACTCCGGACCATCAGGCGACAGCATCGCTCGATCCTTCAGTGGGGTGAGCGCGTTGTGAACAGCCTGTCGCGTGATATTTAGCCGATCAGCGATCGCCGTAATGCGGCGGGGTTCGTCCAGATACCAACAAACACGAAGCGTTGCTGGCGAGAGAAGTTTGTCCCACTCAACGTGACCGAGTTTCGAAGTGAGACGACGATACGCTTCGACGACAGCGTGGTCAGTAACCGCTACCCAGAGTTGATTGTGAAGTCCCCTTGATTCCGTCAGTAATCCGCCCTCCTGTAATTCGTCGATTACCTCGTAGAGATGTGTCCGTGAATACCCCGTCGCTGTCGCAAGTTCTGCCGGGGTCGCCTCGCGACCGGTGCTGAGTTCGTCAAGCACAGCGAGCCCGGACTTGGTAATCATCATCGTAAAACTTGAGCCCGGATCATATAAATATGTTTCTGGAATTTTGTTTACGACCTTGGGCAGTTCTCCGTTGACTTGAGCAAGCGGTTTCTAGCCACCTCACCGATGGCGGCGGCACCTCACTGACGCTGGATCGGAGGAAGCCAGTCACAGACTGGGCAAAAGGCTTCGTATATCTGGAGACGCTCGTCGAGTTCCCATGTTCCATCGTCGTGGAAAGACATTCCAGTTCGGACGATCGCGCGAACTGTCGGATGACCACACTCTGGACACGCATTACCCGGCTTCCATCCAGCAGTTTCCAGATCGATCGTCGCTTCGGGATGACCCAGAGCACCAAACGATTCGTCTCCACCGGCGTTCATGCTGAGTTCTCTGGCTTACCCGGGGTCGAATCAACCGAGGACGTCAAATCTGACGCCAAAGAATGTTCTTCGAGCGTCTGCCAGACAGCCCGGAGGCTGACAGCAGTCACCCCGGCGGCCTCTGCGATGTCTGCTTGCAGAATAGACCCGGACTCGTCTAACTCCTGAATAGCATAGTACAGACAGCCTGCTGCAACGCTCGCAGGCTTTCGCCCGCACATCAGATCCTCGACGGTCGTTGACGAACACAATTCCCAGGCTCGTTCGCGGACTGTGATTGGCGCATCCACCTCACTGGCGATACGAGGAAGATAATCCACGGGGAGCGGCGGAGGAACCTGTAGTTCGAGCTCGCGATTGAGCGTTTGATAGGCAAGCCGAACCTTCCCCGTATCAACGTGAGCAGCGTCGCTGACCTCGTCGAGATATCGCGGAAGACGCTGTTGTCGGCACGCAGCATACACAGCACCCGCCGCCATCGACTCGATGGACCTGCCCGGAAGAAGATCGTTCGACTGCGCTTCGCGATAGAGATAGCTGGCCCGCTCGCGAATGCTCTCCCCCAGGTCCAGTACCCCGACGATTCGTTTGATCTCACTCAGCCCGTGGGCGAGGTTCTTCTCACCCTTGGAGTCGAAGCGAGCACGGCCGTTCCACCGTCGCAGCCGACTGAACTGACGTCGCTTGTCGCCGGATAACTCCTGACCGTTGCCGTCTCGGTACCGACCGATATTCGTGGAGATGCCTCTGTCATGGCGCGTGACCGTTACCTGGCCACCGACGTGACGCTTCTCGTCGGCATCGAATGGCGTCCAGTTCGGCCCCCGATTGAGCAGGTTCTCGTCGACGACCAGTCCACACTCGGGACAGAATGTTTCGATATCGTCGCTGACGAGATGGACGTTGTCACATTCAGGGCAGGACGATTGTTCACCGTCTCGTTTTTCAGTTTCCTGAAAAATCGAACGAGTGCCTATCGATGTCGTAGCCGTACCACTACGGGCTCTATTGGATGTCTGCAAGGCCTTTCTCCTCGGCCTCTTCTAGCCTGATAAACTAGTTATCGATAGCACCCAAGAGAATACAATAGATCAGCGGTTCTTGGACTCTTGATTACGACGATCGCGAGCTTCAATGAATGCAACTGGATCAGTCTCTCCACGACGAGCGAGTTCGTTTGCAGATTCGAGTTGTGCGTCGATTAACTTGTTTTGCTGCTCTGACCACTCCTCATCGTCATGCGTTCGGACGTACTCTGCCCACCGTTTGATGAAAGCAAGACGCTGCTCGGAGTTCTGCTTGCGAGACCGTTCAAACTCGTCGGAGCTTAGCATAGTAGTCCTCAACGTTCAGTTGGTTAATATACTCTTCAAGCTGCTCCTTATTAAATTGGTCCTCAAATATCAAATGAAAATAACAGTGCGTTCGTCGCCTTGTGTTTGTACAGATCAGGGTCACATGCAGGAATCCGGAGCGAGATAGCAATCCCGGACCTAAGATCTTCATTCATAGTACGTTCCATGAAATGTTTGACGTTACACTCTCATAAATAGTTTATATTTGATAGGACACGATGATTTCAGTAAGATTGCAGCCTTCATCCGCACAGAAGTACTCACCGCCGGAGAGAGGTTCGATGTACACGTCTATCAGTGTCGCAGTTCTCCCAATAGTATCAATAAAACTCTGGGCATCAACTGGGAACCATTCTTGCAAGCCGCTCTATTCTTGGTGAGGATATCGAAGCGAAGGGGGAACGGGCAAGGATCAGTACCTCACAAAGCCTCCTCGCCAGAGCGGCTTGAATGAGTGATAGTGATTATTGTAGCAATTTACCGGTACGCGCCGACACCGGGGTCGGCGCTATCCGGAAATAATCTACAATAATCATAGCCCGTTGCACGCTTTCAAGATTAGCTCAGACCTATCGTACAACTTTCACTAGCGGTAGAAATAGTCACTTTCACTAGATTAGAGGTCGGATTGGTGGATGAGTATGCCCCAATCCGACAAACGGGATAATCCAACCACGGCGTATAAGCGTACTGTTCGGGAGTATCTCCGATCCAACGGCGAAGTTGCCGCCAAAGAGGAACTCCGCGCCGGCACCGACGTGCCGGCGTGGTATATCGACCAAATTGCCTCCACAGACACCTTCTACACCTCGCTTAACCACAACCACGACTACGTCGCCAGTAAACACGTTATCGGTCGTCGCTGTACTCACGACGGCTTCTGGCGGCCCGAGGTGGATGA
>Ga0207771_101300_pt1 | contig 11197 bp, 10 predicted proteins | sample A23M2SouthBayCA_2_FD_187731 | JGI IMG/M metagenome (GOLD analysis project Ga0207771, IMG submission 187731) | Aerobic enrichment media microbial communities from Eden Landing Ponds, California, USA - A23 M2 (2) (SPAdes) | ecosystem: Environmental > Aquatic > Marine > Unclassified | place...
AATCGACCTCGAACGGTGAGGTGGGTTCGACTGCGAGCGGGGAGACTGAGATGACCGCGAGCGGCGGAACCGAGACGGCCGCGAACGGTGACAGGTCGGCAACTCGCGAAGAGGCGAACGCGTCGTCGGTCGAACCAACGACTGAACTCGGCGACGAGTGACCATTCGTGTGAATCGCGGCCGCAACAGTGGAGACGAACGTGCACTTCGTACCCGGATTGGCAACCCTTTTCAGGAACCGTCGGGTAGGTTTCGGTCATGCTCGAGGACGTGCAGAAGGGACTCGAAGGGGTGCTCGTCGCCGAGTCCGGGCTCAGCTCGATCGACGGTGACGCCGGCCGCCTGATCTATCGCGGCTACGACATCGAGACGCTGGCTCGGGAGGCCACCTACGAAGAAGTGCTCTACCTGCTCTGGCACGGTGAACTGCCGACTGCCGAGGAACTCGACGACTTCGCCGGCAGCATCCGGGAGGAACGCGAACTCTCCGCCGACGTCCTCGAAACCGTCCGCCGCCTCGCGGCCAGTGGCGAGGAGCCAATGGCCGCGCTCCGCACCGCCGTCTCCGCGCTCTCCGCGAGCGAGCCCGAGGCCGACGCCGACCCGGAGGACCTCGACGCCACGCTCCGGAAGGGCCGCCGGATCACCGCGAAGATCCCGACGATCCTGGCTGCCTTCGAGCGCTACCGGATGAACGAGGCGCCCGTCGATCCCCATCCGGACCTCGACCTCGCCGAGAACTTCCTCTACATGCTCACCGGCGAGGAGCCCGACGACGTCGCCGCGGAGACGATCGACCAGGCGCTCATCCTCCACGCCGACCACGGCCTCAACGCTTCGACGTTCACATCGATGGTCATCGCCTCGACGATGGCCGACGTCTACTCCGCCGTCACCGGCGGCATCGGCGCCCTCTCCGGCCCGCTCCACGGCGGCGCCAACCAGGACGTCATGGAGATGCTCATCGAGGTCGACGACAGCGATCGGGAGCCGCTGAACTGGGTGAAGAACGCCACCGACGAGGGCCGGCGCATCCCCGGCTTCGGCCACCGCGTCTACAACGTCAAGGATCCCCGCGCGAAGATCCTACAGGCCCGCTGCAAGGAACTCGCGGAGTCCTCCGGCGATACGAAGTGGTACGACTACACCACCACGATCGAGGAGTACCTCACTGAGGAGCAGGGCCTCGTCGAGAAGGGCATCGCCCCCAACGTCGACTTCTACTCCGGCACGGTGTACTACCAGCTCGGCATCCCGGTCGATATGTACACGCCCATCTTCGCGATGAGCCGCGTGGGTGGCTGGGTCGGGCACGTCTTGGAGTACCAGGAGGACAACCGGCTGATCCGGCCGCGTGGACGGTACATCGGGGCGGACGACGCCGAGTGGGTGCCGATCGAAGAGCGATAGGAGTACGTATCAAATCCGGGCGATCCCATTCTTCCCGAGCTACCGACTGCAAAATTGCTCCTAGCGAACCGCTTGGAAGCCCCCTTCCAGTCCCACCCTGTCGATGTCCACCGAGCGCTGTGTGCAGTGGTGGTTCCGCCTGCTTTGAGTGGGGATCGTCCACCGCGACTCGGCCGTTGGACGATCCACCGCGCGAAAACCGATCCAGAACCACAAGGGTGGGACTCCGGAAGGGGCCGACCGCTCGACCCGTCCCCGGCGACGTAAGCACTGGAACGAGGGAGCGGAGTCCTGTCGAGCGAAGCGAGACAGGGCTCGGGAGATGAGCGGAGCGAGTCTCCCGGCGCGACCGAGTGAAGCGCGCAGCGAGCCGCGGACGGTGGAGCGGGAGGGGGCTTCCGTGGCGGTCTGCAGTGCTGCCGTCTCGAAACTGCCAGCTCGCAAATCCTCCACGTTCGAGCGGAACACATTTTGAGCGGGTCGAATAACGCACCTACAGGGCACGTAGCTCAGTTGGACAGAGCGTCCGGCTTCTAACCGGACGGTCGTGGGTTCGAATCCCATCGTGCCCGTGATTTTGCGACGAACGGACGTGAGGAGCAAATCACGTCGAGATGGGGTTCGAACCCTGGAAGTCGCAGCCCGCGCAGGCCGGAGGCCGAGCAGGAACGTCTTCCTCTGGTTCGAATCCCATCGTGCCCGTTCCTCCTCGCTACGCTCGGACTCACGCGCACGATGACCTTCGCGAATCCTCCGGATTCGCTCAGTCCCATCGTGCCCGTTCGTATTCCCGATCTCCGCTTCCCGTTCCTCCGTCGGAACCGCTTTGATGCCAGAGTCGAACCGAACCCACATGGACGTCTTCGGGTCGAGCGGCGTTCGCGGCGTGGTGAACCAGGGGATGGACCCGGCGTTCGCCACGCAGGTCGCTCAGGCCGCGGGCACGGTCTGGGCAGCCGATCGGGTCGCGATCGCTCGGGACACTCGGCTCTCCGGGGAGATGCTCGCGGACGCGGTCGCCGCCGGACTCGCGAGCGTCGGCACCGAAGTCGAGCGCCTGGGCGTGGTGCCCACGCCGGCCGCGCAGGCCCACGCGGAGCGCGAGGGAATCCCGGCGGTGCTGGTCACGGCCTCGCACAACCCGCCGGAGTTCAACGGGCTGAAACTCGTCGCCGCGGACGGCGGCGGGCTGACCGTCGAGACGCTGGAGGCCGTCGAGCGAACGTTGATCGAGGAGTCCTTCGAGACGGCCGAGTGGGACGGGATCGGGGCCTGCCACCGACGGACCGACGCCGCGGCGAACTACGTCGATCAGGTCGTCGATGCGGTCGACACCGAGCGGATCGCGGCGGCGGATCTCACGGTCGCGATCGACCCCGGCAACGGCGCTGGCTGTGACACGAGCCCGGCGATCTTCCGGAAGCTGGGCTGTGAGGTGCACACCGTCCACGCCCAGCCCGACGGGCGGTTCCCCGGGCGAGCGCCCGAGCCCGTTCCCGCGGAACTCGGCGATCTCTCGCGGCTCGTCCGCGCCGCGGACGCGGACCTCGGGATCGCCCACGACGGCGACGCGGACCGGGCGGTGTTCGTCGACGAGCGCGGCGAGCCGATCGACGGCGACGCCTCGCTCGCGGCGCTGGCCTCCGCCGAACTCGGTGACGGCGACGCGATGGTCTCGGCGGTGAACGTCTCCCAGCGCGTCGTCGACGCCGTGGAGGCCACGGGCGCCGAGCTCGACCTCACGCCAATCGGCGCGACGTACCTCTCGAGTCGGGTGCGCGAGCTCCAGGCTGCGGGCCAGCCGGTTCCGATCGCCGGCGAGGGCAACGGCGGCGTCTTCTTCCCCCCGTATCGCCTCGCCCGCGACGGCGCCTACGGCGCGGCGCGCTTCCTCGAACTCGTCGCGGAGCGACCCGCCAGCGAGATCGTCTCACCCTACGACGACTACCACTTCGTCCAGGCGAACCTCGAGTACGGAGAAGACACCAAGCGCGATCGGATGATCGCCGCCGCGACGGCCTGGGCGAAGGGCCAGGACGGCACGCTCGACACGACCGACGGCTACCGTGTCGACTACGGCGACGCCTGGGTGCTGATGCGCGAGAGTGGCACGGAGCCGCTGGTGCGGGCCTACGCGGAGGCTCGGGATCGCGACCGGGCGGAGTCGCTGCTGGGCGAGGCGGTGGACGTGCTGGAGGACGCCTGAGCGCCCGAATCGATAGGCAGCAGAACGACCGACAGCTGCGTTATTGCTCGTACTCCGGTGGTTCCTCGGGCTCGTCGTCGAGCCTGCCGAGGAGTCGCGAGAGGAGCTGGGTGCCCTTCCCGCTCTTGAGGCCGTACTTCCTCGCCTTTTCGCGGGCTTCGTCGCTCATATCGCATCGTTCGCGCGTCGTCCCCTACATAGCTGCGGCGAGCACCGCTGTGACGATCCCGACGACCAGCGTCACCTGCGTGACGGAAAGCAACCAGGCGTTCCAGTCGATCGTCTCGGCGTTTTCGTAGATCATGCCCGCGTAGGCTTCGAGCAGATCGGTGTCCCACCGGTCGCCCGTCGGTGGCTCGCGTGCGGACTCCTCGAAATAGTAGCCACCGAGGCCGACGTAGAGATTCGATTCGTTGTAGGTCGCGATCCCGACGACGGTCGAACAGACGAGCGCGGTGAGTGAGACGCCGAGCAGCCCTGCGTGAAACACCTCGGGGCCTGAAACTCGCCGCGAAGTGAGAAACAAGCCGATCAGGATCGCGTCGAACCTGACCGTCTTCGTTGCCTTCCCGTCGACGTCCGTCATCGTCGCGTTCTGCGTATGGAGGACTGCACGCGCCTCCTGGTGGAGCAGCGATTGGTGCTCCTCGTCCCACGATTCGTCGTCTCTCACGCCCCAATTCGCACCGGCATCTCACGTACACCTGCGCCAACAGCGTGGTGCCCACCGCGCCCCAGCGCGCCACCCGTTCACGCCCCTCCGACACCCTTAAGCCAGTGTACGGATTTGCACATTACAAGCCGAATCCATACAGTAGTGATCTACCATGGAAGCACACATCGAGCGCGTCGCTGACGGCGACGATCTGACGCAGGCGGAGGCACGGGAGGCAGCGACCGCGATCTTCGAGGACGCCACGGAGGCCCAGATCGGGGCGCTCCTCGCTGCACTCCGGGCGAAAGGAGAAACTGAGCAGGAGATCGCCGGGTTCGCCGAGGGCATGCGCGCCGCGGCGAAGACGATCGCCCCCGACCGCGAACCGCTCGTCGACACCTGTGGCACCGGCGGCGACGACTACGACACGATCAACGTCTCGACGACGACCACGTTCGTCGTCTCCGGCGCTGGCGTGCCCGTCGCCAAGCACGGCAACTACTCCGTCTCCTCATCGTCGGGGAGCTCCGACGTGCTCGAGGAGGTCGGCGTCACCCTCGAGTCCGATCCCGACGCCGTCGAGTCGCTGATCGAGGCCGAGGACATCGGCTACATGCACGCGCCGGCGTTCCACCCCGCGATGAAGGCCGTGATCGGCCCGCGCAAGGAGCTCGGCATGCGGACGATCTTCAACGTGCTCGGGCCGCTCACGAACCCCGCCGGCGCTGACGCACAGATCGTCGGCGTGTACGACCCCGACCTCGTGCCGACGCTCGCGAACGCCCTCGCCAATCTCGACGTCGATCGCGCGCTCGTCGTCCACGGCGCTGGCCTCGACGAGATCGGCATCCACGACGAGACCGTCGCAGCGGAGGTCAGCGGCAACGACGTCTCCGAGTTCACGATCCAACCCGACGAGATCGGCCTGGAGCGTGCGCCGGTTTCGGAGATCGCCGGCGGCAGTCCCGAGGTCAACGCCAAGGACCTCGAGGGGATCCTGCGGGGTGAGGTCGATGGGGCGAAACGCGACGTGATCCTCGCGAACGCCGGCGCGGCGATCTACGTCGCCGGCGAGGCCGACTCGATCGAGGACGGCGTCGAGGTCGCCGAGAACGCGATCGATAGCGGCGAGGCCGCGGCGCGCCTCGACGCGCTGCGCGAGGCCTGACATGGGGGATCTGGAAGCAGCCTCCCCCCGCGTGAAGATCTGCGGCCACACGAGCAGCGACGACCTCGCCGCGAGCGTCGCGGCAGGCGCGGACGCCGTCGGCGTGATCGCCGACGTCGACGTCGAGACGCCTCGCGAGGTGACGGTCCGGCACGCCGCCGACCTGCTCGCCGCCGTCCCGCCGCTCGCGACCGGCGTCCTCGTGACGATGCCCGAGACCGTCGGCGACGCCGTCGAACTGGTCGGCCGGACGAGTCCGGACGCGATTCAGGTCCACGGCACGCTCGATCCGGAGGCGGTCGCCGACCTCCGCGATCGCGTCCACGTCGACGTGATCGCCGCGATCGGCGCCGACGACGAGTCGCTCGTCGCGTACGCCGAGGCCGCGGACGCGATGCTCGTCGATACGCCGGCCGCCGACGGCGGTGGCGGCACCGGCGAGACCCACGACTGGGAGGCGACCCGCGAGGCGACCGTCGACCTCGACGTGCCGGTGATCCTCGCTGGTGGCCTCGATCCGGAGAACGTCGAGGAAGCAATCGAGACGGTGCGACCGTTCGGCGTCGACGTGGCGTCGGGCGTGGAATCGTCGGGAGGAGTCAAGGACCACGGAGCTGTCCGTGACTTCGTCCGGAACGCTCGCAGTGCGTCGGCGGGCGAAGCGGTGCCGGCCGCGGAGGGATCGCGATGACGCTCTCGATGGATCGCGAGACGTTCCTCGCACACGCCGAGGGGAGTGCGGCAGCTGCGGAGGATGCTGGAGAGACCGACCCGGCAGTCATCCGCGTCGCGACGGAGCTCGACGCCGAGATCACGCCGCTGTCGGCCTACGCCGCGCTGACCGGGCGAACCACCGATGCGGACACCGCCGACCACGCCTTCCTGCTCGAAAGCGGCGGGAAGACGGCCGCGAGCGATCCGGACGGCGCGTTCCGGCCGAGCCACGCGACGACGGATCGCCACGCGCGGTACTCCTTCGTCGGGTACGACCCCGAGGCCGTCGTGACCGTCGGGCCCGACGGCACCGAGGTCGACGTGCTCGGCGACGAGCGCTACGGCGACCTGATCGAGACCGACGGCGGCGACACCGTGGACGAGCTCCGGGCCGCGATGCCCGACGTGCGTCGGGCGGGGTTCGAACACGGTGATCGCCAGCGACTCGACGGCGGCCTCGTCGGCTTCCTCGGCTACGACGCCGTCTACGACTGCTGGCTCGAGGAGGTCGGCGTCGATCGCCCCGAGTCGCGGTTTCCCGACGCCGAGTTCGTGCTGGCGACGCGCGTCGTGGCCTTCGACGACGTCGAGGAGTCGATCGAGCTCGTGCTCACGCCGGTCGTCCGGCCGAAGGACGACGCCGGGGCGATCTACGATGCGCTGGACGCGGAGGCCGAGCGGGTCGAGGCGCTGCTGGCCGACGCCGCACCGCCCGAAACCGGCGGGTTCGAACGCGTCGGCGAGACCGCGGGCCCACGCGAGGAGTACGAGGACGCCGTGCGGGAAGCGAAGGAGCACGTCCTCGACGGCGACATCTACCAGGGAGTGCTCTCGCGGAAGCGGGAACTGTACGGCGAGGTCGATCCGATCGGGTTCTACGCCGCGCTGCGTGAGGTCAACCCCTCGCCGTACATGTACCTGCTCGATCACGGGGACCTCTCGATCGTGGGCGCGAGTCCGGAGACGCTGGTCTCCGTGCTCGACCAGTCGGTGATGGTGAACCCGATCGCGGGAACCTGCCCGCGCGGCGCCGGGCCAGTCGAGGACCGGCGGCTCGCCGGCGAGATGCTCGCCGACGACAAGGAGCGCGCCGAGCACACGATGCTCGTCGACCTCGGGCGCAACGACGTCCGGCGGGTCGCGGAGCCGGGCTCCGTCCGCGTCGACGAGTTCATGGGCGTGCTGAAGTACAGCCACGTCCAGCACATCGAGTCGACCGTGACGGGGACGCTCGCCGACGACTCGGACGCGTTCGACGCGACGCGAGCGGCCTTCCCCGCCGGAACGCTCTCGGGCGCGCCCAAGATCCGGGCGATGGAGATCATCGATCGACTGGAGCTGTCGCCCCGCGGTCCCTACGGCGGCGGCGTCGGCTTCTACTCCTGGAGCGGCGACGCCGTCTTCGCGATCGTGATCCGGACGGCGACCGTCGAATCCGGCGTCGATCCGTCCGAAATCGATGCGGGGCTCGACGCTACCACGACCGACGGCCCGCTCGATCGGATCACGGTCCAGGCCGGCGCTGGCATCGTCGCCGACAGCGACCCGACCGCCGAGTACGAGGAGACCGAATCGAAGATGGACGGGACGCTGGCCGCCCTCGAACGCATCGAGGACGAGGCTCGACAGGGCGACGGCGACTCGGCCGTGCGATCCAGCGCCGCCGCCGAGGACTCCGCGCAGGGCGGGGGCGACGGGAACGGTCCCGCCACCGGCGACGAGGCGCACCGCGCCGAGGAGCCGGCGAGTGACAAGCACGAGCAGGGGGTGAGCCGATGAGCGGGACCGACGATTCCAGCGACGCGAGTGCCGCCGCGGACTCCGACCGCCCACTCGTCCTGTTCGTCGACAACTACGATTCCTTCACCTACAACCTCGTCGAGTACGTCAGCGAGCACGCCGACACCGCGGTCGTGAAGAACACCGCATCGCTCGAGGAAATCCGGGAGATCGATCCCGACGCGATCGTCATCTCGCCGGGCCCCGGCCACCCGAAGAACGACCGGGACGTCGGCGTGACGACCGACGTCCTGACAGAGATCAGCCCCGAGATTCCGACGCTGGGCGTCTGTCTCGGACTGGAGGCCGCGGTCTACGCCTACGGCGGGACGGTCGGTCGCGCCCCCGAGCCGATCCACGGGAAGTCGTTCCCGATCGAGCACGACGAATCAGGCGTGTTCGCGGGGCTGGAACAGGGGATGCGGGGTGGTCGCTACCACTCGCTCGTCGCGACCGAGGTTCCGGAGGATACGTTCGAAATCTCGGCGACTGCGGACCACGAGGGAGCAGAACTGGTGATGGGCGTGCGACACCGCGAGTACCCGATCGAAGCCGTGCAGTTCCACCCCGAGAGCGTGCTCACCGCTGCCGGACACGACGTGATCGAGAACTTTCTCGCTGGGCTGTAGCGACGCTTGCTGCCGGGTATTCGAAGGCCCTCCTGCCGATTAGATAACGCCGAGGATACCCAGCGCGAACACGGCACCCACCACGACGATCGCGACCCAGAGCAGCTTCCAGGCCAGCGAGAGCACTGCCCGCCCGACCACGACGATGATCGCGACGACGACCAGTGCGATCAGCAGGCGACCCATCTGCGTGTCGAGTGGCTCGGGGATCGACTGGAGCAGCGTGAGTGGTTCCATAGCAGGGACTGTGCAGCCACGTGGTATCTATCTTGTGGGGAGACTGGGAACGGAGTGAAACTGGAGGGGTGCGGCCGGAACGGGCCGCACTGGGGTGTTCTCCACTCGAAGCGAAGGGGGCCAATTCACACACCTTCGCGGATCGACGGATTTTCGGGGCGTCGTCATCACCCCGCCGCCCGTGTCCGATTGTCCGCTATCGTCGTCGCGTGCATGCCAGTCGCGTCCACTTTCACTCTGGTTTCCAGAGCCTTATGTGCGGGGCTCACGTACTTCGGCATAGAGCGGAGTCACCTGAGGGAGCGGGCAGGGGGTCAGAACCGCATAACCACCAGTATCTTCAGACCCCGGCGCCCTATTGCGATTTACGCAACGCTACGGTACGCATACTTTATGTAGGATGCCCCAGAAGGAAGTCTCCGTCAACGACACCCAGCATGATGTCCCTAACACCGCCCAAAATCGACCGACGGCACCGGATCGCTCGCGCGGGGGGCTCGGTATGAGCCAGCCCGAGAACTCCGCGGACGAGGTTACGCTGCCGATCAAGCGCGTCGAGGGTGACACCCTCGAGGATCGTCTGACCGGTAACGCATATCACAACATACTGCCCGCCCGCTACCTCCGCAAGGACGCGGACGGCGAGCTGATCGAGTCCCAGGAGGACCTCTTCGATCGCGTCGCGAAGAACGTCGCGCTCGCGGAGGCGGTCTTCGAAGCGCGCAAGCGCGACGTCGAGGTCACGGTCACGCCCGACCAGCTCAAGCCCGACCACCCGCGGCGCGACGAGCTCGCCGCGGAGGTCTTCGGCAAAGGCGTCACTGCCGAGAGCGACGCGTCGACCACCCTCTCCGAGTACAACGTCAACAAGTTCGCCTACGAGACGCTCGTCCCCGAGCTGCCTGCGGACATTCGCGACCACGTCGAGTCCACGGCTGGCGCCTTCCAGGACGCGATGGAGTCCCTCTCCTTCATGCCGAACTCGCCGACGCTCATGAACGCCGGCGACGAGCTCCAGCAGCTCTCGGCCTGTTTCGTCGACTCGCCGGCCGACGACATCGACGACATCCACGAGACCGCCAAGGAGGCCGCGCAGGTCTTCCAGTCCGGCGGCGGCATGGGCTACGCCTTCTGGAAGCTCCGGCCCTACGGCGACCCCGTCGGCTCCACCGGCGGCATCGCCTCCGGCCCGATCACCTTCATGCGGACCTACGACCAGATGTGCGAGACGATCGCCCAGGGCGGCGCCCGTCGCGGCGCACAGATGGGCGTCATGCGCGTCTCCCACCCGGACGTCATCCAGTTCATCCACGCGAAGAACAAGGACGTCTCGCTTGCCAACACCCTCCGCCTGAACGACCCCGACGACTTCACGCACACCTCCTTCGCCGACGCGCTCGAGGAAGCGCGCGAACTCATCGACGACGAGGGCCGCGTCCCCGAGCACCTCCGCAACGCCGTCGAGGGCCACCTCTCCAACTTCAACATCTCCGTGGGCGTCACGAACGACTTCATGGACGCCCTCCAGAACGACGAGGAGTTCACCTTCACCAACCCCCGGACCGGGGAGGCCCACATCGCGACCGAGCAGACGAAGGAGCTCTACGAGATGTTCGGCCTCGGCGAGTACGTCGAGGTCGGCGAGGAACTCTCGATCCCCGCCGAGGAGCTCTGGACGGACATCGTCGAGGGTGCCCACGAGAACGGCGAGCCCGGCGTCATCTACCTCGAGCGCGTCAACGAGGAGCACTCCTTCGACGTCGAGGCACATCCCGATCACCGCATTCTCGCGACGAACCCCTGTGGCGAGCAGCCCCTCGAGGAGTACGAGGCCTGCAACCTCGGCCACATCAATCTCTCGACGATCGCCGCCGAGGGCGCGCCCGACTGGCGCGTCTGGTCCGAACGCCACGCCGACCGCTTCGACTCCGAGGCCGAGGCCATCGAGGCGTTCCTCGACGAGGCCGTTGACTGGGACGAGTTCGAGCGTCGCATCGCCCTGGGCACCCGGTTCCTCGAGAACGTCGTCACGATGTCTGACTTCCCGGTGAAGAAAATCGAGGACAAGGTTCGCGCAATGCGAAAGATCGGCCTCGGCGTCATGGGGCTGGCACAGCTATACATTCAGCTGGGCATGGAGTACGGCTCCGACGCCTCGAACGAGGTCGCCCGGCAGGTCATGACCCACATCAACCACGGGTCGAAGGAGGCCAGCCACGAACTCGCCGTCCAGCGTGGTCCCTTCGCCGACTGGGAGGACTCGAAGTACGCCGATCCGACCCGCTATCGCGAGTGGTTCGAGCACCAGACCGGCCTCGACGCCGACGACTGGGCCGACGGCTACCCGATCCGGAACCACAACACCACGACCATCGCGCCGACGGGTACGACCTCGATGG
>Ga0207771_101303_pt1 | contig 11175 bp, 9 predicted proteins | sample A23M2SouthBayCA_2_FD_187731 | JGI IMG/M metagenome (GOLD analysis project Ga0207771, IMG submission 187731) | Aerobic enrichment media microbial communities from Eden Landing Ponds, California, USA - A23 M2 (2) (SPAdes) | ecosystem: Environmental > Aquatic > Marine > Unclassified | place...
CCGCCCCCAGCCGGAGAATCGGTCCCTCGGCGGCCGCCAGCGTCTCCGCGAGGCCGACCCGGGTGAGCGTGATGCCCGGTGAGGTTTCCACGGGTATCTGGCCCACGGCCTCCTCCCGCTCTGCGAGGGTCGAGCGGAGGAGGGCCGCGGCGCTTCGCTCGTCTGGGTGCAGGGAGCGGACCTCGTTGCCGTCGACGGTCAGCGTGAACGCGCCGTCGAGAACGAGGCAGACGCGCGTGTCGTCGCGAATGCCGTGCGAGCGCAGGAGGCCGGCCAGGAGACTCCGCGCGAGCAGGTCGAGCCGTCCGGCTGACCCCGGCAAGTCCGAGAGCGGAAAGTCGGAGTCGGTCGGAGCGTCGTGCCCCACGACCACGAACTGGCGCATACAGTCAGTCCGCCCGGGCCGACCCTTACGGTGTCGGTCCAGACCGACTGCTCGCCAGGAACGGGACCGAAGGGGACGAGGCTCGTGTGAGACGGTAGTATTTTTAAACCGACATGCATAGAGAGAGGCAGTATGGAACCGACCAGACGTCGCGTGTTACTCGGAGCGGGGACGGCAATCAGCGTTGGACTCGCCGGCTGTGGCGGTGACGGTGGCGGGAGCGGCGACGGTGGCAGCGGAGACAGTTCGCCGTCGGCGACGACGAAGACGACGGACACGGAGACTGCGACCCCGACCGAAACGGCGACTCCGACCCCGGCCGAACAGAGCATCGTCGACCAGGAGGTCACCATCCCCCCCGGCGAATCCGAGTCGTTCCGCGTCTACCACGACTCCCGGTTCAGCCTCACCTACGAGTTCGAGGTGACGAGCGGGCCGAACGTGGACATCTTCGTGATGGGCCACCGGGAACTCCGCAAGTACGAGGCCGGTCGGCTCTTCAACGTCGAGGAGGAGACGCTGGACGAGTCGAGCGGGTCGGCAACGTTCGAACTATCCTCCGGTACGTACCACGTGGTCGTCGACCACACGAGTGCTGGCGAGGCCTCGCCCCAGTCCGGGATCGACCAGAAGGACGCCGTCGTGCAGATCCGAGCCACGTACGAGCCGCTCTCCTGATCGCACGGTCTCGCTTTGTCGTCGCGAGTGGCGTCCACAGTCGGTGCGCCGCCAGTACGTCGCCGCGTCTTCGATAGCCAGTGCCCGTCGGGCTCGAACACCTCGAGCCACACGTTCAGTACGAGTGGTGGACTGACACAGCAGCAGCTCCGCGGTTTTGCGCTCGAAGAAAAGTCGTCAGTGAAGACCGGACGAGGTCCGGTTAGTTGTTGCGACGGACTGCGAGCAGGGCGGCCGCGACGAGTGCGATCAGCGCGAGAGCGACGCCGAAGCCAGGTCCGTCCTGACCCTCGGTCGTCTCCTCGGTCTGCTCGGTCGTCATCTCGGTCGTCTGCTCGGTGGTCTGCTCAGTCGTCTCCTCGGTGGTCTGCTCAGTCGTCTCCTCGGTGGTTTCCTCGGTCGGCGTGGTGACCTCCTCGGCGAGCGAGAAGGACATCACGTCGCTGGCAGCACCGGACGTCGCTTCGACCGTGTAGTTGCCGGGTTCGAGGTCAGTGGTGTTGATCGAGACGTTCCACTGGCCGTCGGTGCCCCAGCTGTCGGTCGTTTCGACCGGGAACTCTGCAGCGGACGGACCGTCGATCACTTCGACAGTGACGACGTTGTCCTCCGGCTGCCAGTTGGTCGTGCCGGCAACGGTCATCTCGTCGCCGATGGCGACCTGACCGTTGACGCCAGCCTCACCGGTGGCGGTGTCGACGTTGACACGGCCGTCAGTGAAGCGGAACTGGAACGAGGTGGTCTTGTCGTCGCTGCCCGTGTCCTCGGTGGTCACGCCAGCGATGCGCTCGATTGCCTGCTGCTGCGTGAGGTCGTCACCGGAGACGGTGCTGGCCTCACTGCTCAGGGACCCGATGGAACCGGTCCCGTAGGTACCGTCACGACCGGGCGTCGTGACAGTCAGGACGACGGTCCCCTGTCGCGGCGAGTCCGCGAGACCGTTGGGGTTGACGTCCTCGTCGAAGGTACCGTCGGAGCCGACGGCCAGGCTCGAGTGGGCGACGTTCCCGCGCGGGCCGTAGAACAGGGCGTCAGCGTCGGAGCTGACGGCACCCGGTGCGGCGCCGGCGATGTTGAGGGAGTCGCCGTCTGCGAGCTGACCGTTGATGATCGAAGCGGACGCTTCGAGTTCGGCCTCGGTGACACGGATCGTGTGCGTGTCACTCGTGGCCTGTGCCATCTCGGTCGTCGTCATGTCGGCGTCACTTGCGGGCTCGGACGCGTCAACGACGGCGATGCGGTAGGTTCCCGGCAGGCCCAGGATGTTGCTGTTGGCTCCCAGGTCGACATCGTCCCACTCGAACTCGCCGTCCGAGACGGACGTGGAGCCGATGGTGACGCGCTCGTAGTCGTTGTTGTCACGAGCGTACAGTTCGACGTTGCTGACACCGACCGAGGCAGTCCCGTTGACGTTGACCTCGGAACCGGGCACGTAGAACTGGGTCGGGTTCTCGAGCGTGACGGAGCCCTCGTTGACCGTGAGGGTCTGGTCGTCCTGCCCGGTCAGGCTGTTGATGAAGCTCTGGTCGACGGTCGGGCTGGACCCGAGCACGTCGGAGTAGAGGTCGACCGTGACGTCCGTGTCGTCGAGTTCACCGGTGTCGATGCCACCGGTACCGACGCCGCCGTCGATCTCGACGAGGGCGTAGGCGTAGCCGTTACTGGACGTACCAGTCTGACCGACCTCTGCGGTGTCCTCGATGTTCCGGAAGACCTCGGTGGCCGTGCCGGTCACGTCGCTGCGGTCGATGGTGACGAGGTGGTAGTCACCCTCGGCGCCACCTTCGATGTCGTAGGTGGTGGACTCGCCCTTGGTGACCTCGTCGCTGGAGAGGCTCAGGCTGAGTTCGTCCTCGGTGCCGACGGTGAAGGTGTCGGTGATGGCAGCGTCGCCGGAGTCGAGGTCGTCAGTGCCCTCGAGCGCGACGGTGTACTGCTCACCCTCGTCGAGGTTGTCGAGGTTGATGTGCCAGGCGACTTCACTGTCGTCTGAGGTCTGGGTGTTGTCGAGACCACCGCGGGTGGTGGGCTCACCGGAGGCGAGTGCCTCGCCGGTGACATCCAGGTCGTTCGAGTCAGTGACCTCGATGTCGAGGTCCTCCGCCTCGGCATAGTTGTAGTCCGCCCAGACGTAGAGGTCGCTCTGACCGCCGGAGACCGTACTACCGGCGATGTCAGCGCCGCCGACACTCCCGGTCTGGAACTCGTAGTCCGAGATCTCGGGAGACTCGACGTAAATGGTGATGCCGCCGCCAGTGTAGGCGGTCGTCGGCTGGTCAGAAGCGATGCTCGCCAGGTTCTCCTGGTCGTTATTGGTGAGACTTTGGCCGAGAACCTCCGAACCGGACGCCTCGAAGGTGATGTCGCCCGCGCTCTCGCCCTGGAAGACGATGGCGCCGCCACCGATGTTACCGCTACCGGTGCTTGTGTCCCACGCGTTCGAGGTAGTGGTGTCGCCCCCACTACCACGGTCGTGTTGAACTGCAGCGACTGACCCACTGAAGGCCATGGTCATGGCGAATACGGACATGACCATGAGCCCCGTAAGGAACAGCGCTCGTATCTTGGATCGTGTTTCTGTCATGGTTGGGTGTACTGCGTTGGCAACACGCGCTTTCTGCGCCGACCGATCCACCGCGGACCGAACGGCCATACTCGCTCGTGCCGCTATGGGCAGGGGTACAGTCCAAACTGTTCTCCGGGTGTGGTAAATACTTTGTGTAAACTGGTCGGTTCGAATCCGCTGTGAAGCGGGGTGTGAGTGGGTCTCGTGGCCGTCTGCCGCTCGGCGGGTCGTCCGGTCGATGCACCTGGCCCCGAGCCACTTATCACGTGTGGGTACCCATACGCAACTATGAGCAAGAACATCTCGATCTCGGACGAGGTCTACCGGAAACTCAAGCGGGAGAAGGGAGACCGGAGCTTCAGCGAGGTGATCGACGACCGGCTGGACGCGTCAGCGAGGATCGCGGACGTCGCTGGACAGCAGATCCTCGACGAGGAGGCGATCGACGCCGTGAAAGCCGACGTCGAAACGCTGAGCGACGGGACCCTCGCCCGGCTGGACGACGATGCTGTGTGACACCTCCGTCCTCGTCGACGTCGACCGTGGGGGCGTCGACGACCGCGTCGCGAAACTCGACGAGGCCGGACGCCACGCCATCAGCGCCGTCACGGTGACCGAACTCCGCCTCGGCGTCAACAATCGCTACGAGCGAGGGACCGAGCGTCACGACGATGCCATCGTCGCCCTGGATCGGCTCCTCGCCCGGTTCGAGGTCGTCGACGTCTCGCGCGCAGCGGCGGAACTCGCCGCGGACGTCGTCGATGACCTGCGTCGGCGGGGAGAACCCCTCCGCGACCTGCACGACGTCTACGTCGCAGCGAGTGCGATGGCCACGCAGCGGTCCGTCCTGACGGCGAACGTCGGGGACTTCGAGCGGATCGACGGGGTCGACGTGGTCGACTGGGCCGAGTACTGAATCTGAAACCTTCTTGTGTGGCGGTCGGTAGGTGACAGTCACATGCGCACACGCACGCTCGCGGCCGTCGCCTTCGCCCTCCTCCTGACGACGGCGGGGTGCTCGGCACTGACGGGGTCACCGGAGAACGGGGACGGCGACGACACCGACCTGTCGTCCGTCACCTATCCCGACGGTGCCGGTCCGGACGGGATCACGAACGCCACGCTGGTGCTCGAGACCCACCAGGAGCAACTCGCGACCGACAGCTATCGGCTGGCGTTCAACCTCAGTCACAGCGCGCAGGGACAGATGACCAACACGACGACCATCGTGGTCAGCAACGAGAGCCAGGCGCGACAACGACTCACCGCGGACCTGGAACGCCAGACCCTCGACACGTACGTCAACAGCGAGGTCATCGCCACCCAGGTCAGGTCGCCGTCCAACACGACCTACACCTCCTCGGAGTTGCTGCGCTCGACGAGTCAGGTGCACTACGAGGGCGCCAGACCGGGCCAGCTCCTCACGACCATCGTCTCCGTCGGCAACTACACGGCGACGGGCGTCGAGAACCAGAACGACCACACGGTCGTCCGCTACGAGGCAACGGGCGTGCGGGCGAACGCGAGCGGGCAGATTCCGGACGCGGTGGGTAGCGTGAACGCTTCGGTCGCCATCGACCAGGAAGGGCGGATCTGGGAGGCGACGCTGATCGCTTCGGGGACCACCAACAACGCCACGGAGATATACTACCAGCAGTACCGGACGATGGCGGTCGGTGACGTGACCGTCCAGGAGCCGGACTGGCTGGCGAACGCCACGGCCTAGTCTGTCGCCCGGGCGAGGACAAATCACACGCCTTTTTTATCTGTCGGCTGAAGTACCACGCGAGATTCGATGTCCCCCCGCACCTCCGCGACAGTCACGCTTTTCGCTCTCCTCCTGGTGCTCGCCGCGGCATCGCCGGCCCTCGTCGCCGCCCAGGAGTCGGGTCAGGTGATCGGACAGCCCAGCCTGACGACCACGACCGATTCGGGCGCCCTGGCCCCCGGGACCAGCACCGACATCTCGCTGGCGGTGACCAACCGTGGCCAGATCAGGAGTGCCGGACCGGCGGAACACGAGGACCGCGTCACGACTGCCAGGGGCCTCATCCTCCGTGTCGACTCCGGGAACACACCCATCGACGTCAACAGCGGCGCCGTCGCCGTGGGGAACGTCCCGACGGGGACGACGGACGCCGGGTCCATCTCCGTGACGGTCCCTGAAGGCACGGCCCCCGGGACCTACGAACTCCCCATCGAATACGAGTACGCCTACACGAGCGTGGTGCGCTACGGCGATGGGAGTCCAGACTACCGGGACCGAACGGAGACGCGCGACGGCACGCTCGAGGTCACCGTCGAGGACCGCCCGACCTTCGAGATCGTCAACCGGACCTCGGGCGCCCTGGTCGGAGAGACGGGCCAGGTCGCGGTGACCCTCCGGAACACGGGGACCCAGCCAGCCCGCGACGCACGCGTGACGATCACGTCGGGTAGTAGCTCGATGAGCTTCGCCTCCGGCGCCGAGAGCGCGACGAGCTACGCCGGCGCCTGGGCGGAAGGCGAGACGAAGACTGTCACCTACGAGGCGACCGTCGCGGAGAACGCCGACCCCGGGACCTACTCGACCGACGTGTCCGTCGGCTACACCGACGCCCGGGGCATCGAGGAGACCTCACGGACGCTGGCGATGGGCGTCCCCGTTGGCGACGAGCAGGAGTTTGCCCTCCGGAACGTGGAGTCGTCGCTCAGGGCGGGCTACGAGGGGCAGCTTCGAGCGACCCTGGTCAACGAGGGGCCGAACACGGTCCGTAACCCCGTGGCCACGCTGCGAGCGAACAGCGACTCCATCACGATCACGGCCGGCGAGGAGGCGGTCGACGACCTCGAACCCGGCGAGAGTGCGCCCGTGAACTTCACGGTCGACGTGAGCAGTGACGCAAGTGCCGCGCGACAACAGTTCGAGGTCACGGTCCACTACGACACCGCGCTCGGTGACCGCCGGAACGGCACGCCGCTCCGGCCGAACGTGCAGATCATGCCCCCGCAGGACCGGTTCGCCGTCGAGGCGGTCAACGGGACCGTCACGGCGGGCCAGGGCCGGACGCTCGAACTCCGCGTCACCAACCGCGGCGACGAGGTCCTCCGGAACGTCGAGGCGAAGGGATACTTCGAGAGTCCCCTGAGCAGCGGCGACGACGAGGCGATCATCGACCGGCTCGAACCCGGCGCGACGGAGGCGATCGATCTCGACGTCAGCGCTGCCCCGAGCGCCCTCGAGAAGAGCTATCCGATGTCGCTCGACTTCCAGTACGAACTTCCCGACGGTGACACCGAGGTGTCCGACACCTACACGGTCCCCATCTCGGTGGCGCTGCCCGAGAGTGACGGTGGCTTCCCGTTCCTCCTCGTGCTCGGCGTCCTCGTGATCGGCATCGGCGGCGTCTTCCTCTACCGCCGGCGGGCTTCGTAATCCGGGCGGCGCCGACGGTCACCTCGGCTACCAGGTCAGGCCCTCGTAGACGATGCCCTCTCGCCGCGAGACGATCCGCCGGCCGTCCACGACGACGGGCTCGGCCATCGCGTCGAACTCCGCGTCCAGCGTGGCGAACTCGTCCCAGTCCGTGACGACCAGCGCCCCCACCGCACCGTCGAGGGCCGACGCCGCCGAGTCCGCGTACGTCACGGCGGGGAAGTGCTCGCGCATGGCGTCGTTCGCGACCGGATCGTAGGCCACGACGTCTGCCCCGCGGTCCTGGAGCCCCTCGACGACCGGGATCGCACGGGAGTTGCGCACGTCGTCGGTCCCGGGCTTGAACGCGAGGCCGAGGACCGCGACGCGCTTCCCGGCGACCTCGACGTGCTCGTCGAGCAGGTCGAGGAGCCGTTCCGGCTGTTCGTCGTTGAGGTCGCGCGCCGCGGTGAGGACCAGCGGCTCGTAGTCGGCGTCCTCTGCCGCGGCGATGAGGGCGTCGAGGTCCTTCGGGAAGCAAGAGCCACCCCAGCCGACCCCGCTCCGGAGGAACGCTTCGCTGATGCGGTGGTCCAGGCCGATGGCCTCCGCGACCTCGTAGGCGTCGACGCCGTACTCCTTGCAGACGTTGCCAATGTCGTTGATCAGACTGACCTTCGCGGCGAGAAAGGCGTTGTTCGCGTACTTGATCATCTCGGCCTCCCGTCGCCCCGTCTCCACGACGGGCACGTCCCAGTCGACGACGATGGGTTCGTAGCATTCAGCGAGCAGGTCGAGAGCGCGGGAGTCACCGTCGGTCCCGAGGACGATCTTGTCCGGTTCCATGAAGTCCTCGACGGCCGAGCCCTCGCGCTGGAACTCCGGATTCACGGCGACGCCGAGGTCCTCGCCCGGCGTGCGGCCGGACGCCTCGGCCACGATGGGTTCGAGCACGTCTTCGGTCGTGCCCGGGATCACCGTGCTCTTGACGACGACGAGGTGGTAGTCGTCGGTCGAACCGTCGGTATCGCCGCCGTCGCCCGCAGCCAGGGCTTCACCCACGGACCGGGCGCCGGCGTTCATCGCGTCGAGGTCGATGCTCCCGTCGTCGTTGCTCGGCGTCGGGAGGGCCAGCATCGTCAGGTCGGTGTCGCGGACGGCACCGTAGTCCGTCGTCGCGTGGAGGCGCTTGCCCGCCCACGCGGAGACGAGCGGGTCGAGACCCGGTTCGTGGATCGGGGCCTCGCCGCGTTCGATCGCGTCGACGACGTCCTCGTCGACGTCGATGGCGGTCACGTCGTGGCCGAGGTCGGCCAGGCAGGCCGCGACCGTGGTGCCGACGTACCCGCTGCCGACGATACTGACGTCCATCGTTGCGCCTCCTTTCACGTGGCCCGCCTTCAGGATTGTCTTCTGGGCGGTGTGCCCGGTCGTGCGGGAGACGCTGGCTCCGGACCCCAGCGAGAGGGCGAGCGAGTCGAACGGCGACCCGCAGCTCCGGTGCAACAAGAGTTTTAGGCGGGGCCAGACGAGTAGCGTGGTATGAAAGCCGTCGTGTTGGCTGCGGGCGAGGGGACGCGGCTGCGCCCGCTGACCGAAGACAAGCCAAAAGGCATGGTCGAGGTCGCTGGCAAGCCCATCCTCACCCACTGCTTCGAGCAACTGGCCGACCTCGGCGCCGACGAACTCCTCGTCGTCGTCGGCTACAAGAAGGAGGCCATCATCACGCACTACGGCGACGAGTTCCAGAACATCCCGATCACCTACGCCCACCAGCGCGAGCAGAAGGGCCTGGCCCACGCGCTGCTCACCGTCGAGGAACACATCGACGACGACTTCATGCTCATGCTCGGAGACAACGTCTTCCAGGCCAACCTGGAGGACGTGATCAACCGTCAGCGCGAGGATCGGGCCGACGCCGCCTTCCTCGTCGAGGAGGTCCCCTGGGAGGAGGCCTCCCGCTACGGCGTCTGTGACACCAACAAGTACGGCGAGATCACCGAGGTCGTCGAGAAGCCCGAGGACCCACCGTCGAACCTCGTGATGACCGGCTTCTACACCTTCACGCCCGCGATCCTCCACGCCTGCCACCTCGTCCAGCCCTCGAACCGCGGCGAGTACGAGATCAGCGACGCGGTCGACCTCCTGATCCAGTCCGGACGGACCATCGACGCCATCCGGATGGACGGCTGGCGCATCGACGTCGGTTACCCCGAAGACCGGGAGGAGGCCAAGCGACGGCTGGAAGGCAAAGGGGAATCGGCGCCTGGCGACGAGGAGACGAAGGCGAGCACCGACGCGCCCGCGGAGTAAGCCGACCGTGGGCGCTACCGCCGTGTTCGAGGAGGGCTTCGGCGGGCTCTCGGCCGTCGACTTCGGACGGGCGCTCGACGAACTGGACGGCCTCGCGGTCGAGACTCACCGCACGTAGTACGACCCGGGGCCGGCCACGAACCGGCCGAGGTCGGCGGTCCGGTGGTAGTCAGTCCGCTGGAGGGTAGTCAGCCCGTCGACGAGCCGTCGGCCGTCCCCCGCCGTCCACGCCGCGGGCTCCGCGACGGGCACGACGAGCCAGCCGGACCCGAGGAGTTCGGTGCCGTGCAGGTCGGCCATCGACGTCGCCAGGTCCGGGTCCGTCGCGGTGTACTCGCTGAGGACGTGGCGTGTGGCACGCTCGCCGACCGGCAGGAGCACGTCGGCGGTGATCGCCCGCAGCTCCGCGTCGAAGTACGGCTCGAGCCTGACGTAGGCCGCCGCGTCCACGTCTGGTCCGTCGGGCACGCACGCGTGCAGGTACGAGAAGAAGGTGTGAGTGGCGTCGAGGGATCCAGCGGGGAGGTCGACGTCTGCGACGAGTCCCGCCGCCGCGAGTGCATCGAAGAAGGCGGCCGACCAGTCGCGGTCGGTGAAGGGGATGCCGGTCTCATCGCCGCCGTGGACGCCCGGGTGGTCGCCGACGACGTGGAAGTCGGCGTTGGCGTCGCCGTAGCCCGCGACGAAGTCGGCGCACGGGAACTCCATGCCGAAGGGGTTCCGGACCTGGTCCGTGACGTTTCGCACACGTCCAGGGACGAGCGGCAGGCACAAAGCGAGCCCGGTCCGTCGTGGGCGCGGACGCGTGCGCGACCGCCGGTGGCTCGTTCCGTCGACTTTTTTGCTCCGACCCGTGTCACCGGAGCCATGCAGGTCCTCGTCACCGGCGGCGCCGGCTTCATCGGCGGCCACCTCGCCGAGCGGTTCGTCCGCGACGGGCACGACGTGACCGTCTTGGACGACCTCGATCCCTTCTACGACGTGCGGATCAAGGAGCAGACCATCGAGGTGTGTCGGGACCTCGCCGCCGACGGCGACGGGGCCTATCACGTCGTCGAGGACGACGTCCGCGACGCCGACCTGGTCGGCGACCTCGTGGCCGAGGCCGACGTCGTCTACCACCAGGCGGCCCAGGCGGGCGTCCGCGGGAGCGTCGAGAATCCCCGGAAGTACGACGCCGTCAACGTGGACGGAACGCTCAACGTCCTCGACGCGGCCCGGGCGACCGGCGTCGAGCGCGTGGTCCTCGCCTCCTCCTCGTCCGTCTACGGGAAGCCCCGCTACCTCCCCTACGACGAGGATCACCTGACGACGCCGGTCAGTCCCTACGGTGCCTCGAAGCTCGCCGCCGAGCGCTACGCGATGGCCTACGACGCCGTCTACGACCTGGACTGCGTCGCGTTGCGGTACTTCACGGTCTACGGCCCGCGCATGCGCCCGAACATGGCCATCACGAACTTCGTCTCCCGGTGTCTGCACGACGAGCCACCCGTGGTCTACGGCGACGGGTCCCAGACGCGCGACTTCACCTACGTCGACGACGTCGTGCGGGCCAACGCGGCGCTGCTGGAGACCGACGCCGCCGACGGCGAGGTGCTGAACGTCGGCAGTACCGACAACATCGACATTCTCAGTCTGGCCGAGGAGGTGCGGGATCTGGTCGCGCCGGACCTGGAGATCACGTTCGCCGAGCGCCACGACGCCGACGCCGAGCACACGCACGCAGACGTCGCGAAGGCCGGCGACTTGCTGGGCTACGAGCCGACGTACTCGATCCGGGAGGGTGTGGCGGCATTCGTGGAGTGGTACCGGGAGAACGAGGACTGGTACGATCCGCTG
>Ga0207771_101305_pt1 | contig 11139 bp, 12 predicted proteins | sample A23M2SouthBayCA_2_FD_187731 | JGI IMG/M metagenome (GOLD analysis project Ga0207771, IMG submission 187731) | Aerobic enrichment media microbial communities from Eden Landing Ponds, California, USA - A23 M2 (2) (SPAdes) | ecosystem: Environmental > Aquatic > Marine > Unclassified | place...
GCCGCCGTTCAGGACCAGCGCGTCCTCGATGTTGAACCCCTCGTAGGACATCACGGCGACGACGAAGTTCTGTGCGGCCGGCCGGTCGTCGTAGCCGATCTGCTCGGTCGTCTGTGTCTTCACCAGCGACAGCTGCGGATAGTGCAGCAGGTGTTGGCGGGTGTCCGGACGAATGCGGTAGTTCGCCGCCGGCAGCCCGAGCGACTGCTTGATCATCCCCGACCCCATCGTGATACGGGGCGAGGCGTTGTGCTCGGGGTAGGGAATCATCCCGGCGCCGATGCCGAAGATGAGCTGCGGGTCCACCTCGAGGTGCGTGTGGTCCTCGGTCAGCTCGTCGCTCTCGACGGCGACGAGGATGTCCTCTTCCTCCTCGGCGTCGATGTACTCGACGTAGCCGCGGTCGACGAGGTCATCAAAGGTGAGCTCGCCGTCCTCGACGGCGTTAAGCTCCTCTTCGGAGACGAGCGGGTCGCCGTCTTCGACGACGAACAGCGGCCGGCGGGCCCGGCCCGCGTCCGCGTTGATGATGATCTCGTTCGTCCCCTCGTTGACGGAGACGTTGACCATCTCCGAGATTTCGCCGCGGCGACGGGCCTCTCGGACGTTGTTCGCGAGTTCGTGCGGTTCCGGATGGGTCCCGATGAGCGACCCGTTGACGTACACCTTGGATTCTCGTTGGCTGCTCATGTTAGTCGTCCGCGGGCGCGCTTACGGTCTCGATGCCCGGAATGCCGTTGACGCCCATGGAGGCGAGTTCCCGCTTCAGTTCCCCTTCGTCCTCGACGTTCTGTGACAGCTCCATCGCCTGCGCGAAGTTCTTCACGAGCCCACAGTTCGGCCCCTCCGGCGTCTCGGAGGGACAGATGCGACCCCACTGTGTCGCGTGGAGGTCGCGTGCCTCGAAGTGAGGTTGGCTCCGCGACAGCGGCGAGCGGAGCCGCCGGAGATGCGACAACACCCCCATGTAGTCCGTCCGGTCGACGAGCTGGCTCACGCCGGAGCGCCCGCCGACCCAGTTCCCCGTCGCGATGGGATGTTCGAGCCGTTCCGTCAGCACGTCCGAGCGGACCACGGTCGAAACGGAAAGCTGCCGGTTCCGCATGTTCGCGCGTTCGAGCTGGTACTTCACGTCGCGGGCCAGCTTGTTCAGCGCCGTGCGGAACAGGTCCTTCATCAGGTCGCCCGACACCTTCAGCCGCTTGTTTGCGTAGTGGTCCTTGTCGTCCGATTCGCGGCGGCCCAACGCGAGTTCGAAACACGCCTCGGCCATCCGGCAGAGATACACCGCCTTGTTCATCCGGGTCTCCTCGTCCTCGACGCCCTCCTCGTGGAGATGCGGGAGGAGATAGCGGTCGATGACGTAGTTCGCCCGTTTCAGCTGGTAGTTCTTCCCCTGACCGGAGGCGACGCGCTTCCCCAGCGTCTCGATCGCCTCGCTGGTCGTCTGGACCTCTGCGGCCTCCAGGTTCTCCAGCATGAACTTCACGATCTCCGGGTCGTCGCTCACGCGGTGGACGATCTCCTCGTCGGATTCGAGTCCGAGCGCGCGGACGAGCGTCACGAAGTTGATGCTCCCGGAGACGGAGGGGAAGCTCACCTCGAGCAGCCCCTGCCGGTTCCGCTCACACAGCACCAGCGCCCGATAGCCACGGCGCTGGGAGAAGGTCTTCGCGACCTGAATCTCGTCGCCGTACTTCGTGTCGTACTCGGCAAGGATCTTGTTCGGTGCGAGGTCCTCGCTCGTCATCAGCACCCGCTCGGAGCCGTTGACGATGAAGTAGCCGCCGGGGTCGGCGGGGTCCTCGCCGATCTCGATGAGCTCCTCTTCGGTGAAGTCCGTGATGTTACATTTCGAGGAGCCGACCATGATCGGCATCCGGCCGATCTTCGTCTCGGCCGTGTCGACGACCTGTTCGGGCTCCTCGTCGCCCCCGCGGACGATCTCCATCTCCATGAACACCGGCGCGGAGTAGGTGATGTTTCGCAGACGGGCCTCCTGCGGGTACAGCAGTTCCTCGGAGCCGTCCGCCTCCCGGACCCGCGGCGTCTCGATTCGAACGTCGCCGAGGTCGACGCGGACCGGCTCCTGGCCCTCCTTGTCGCCGATGTCCGTGTCGATGCTCTCTTTCTCGTCGACGACTCGCTGCATCCCTCGGCCGAGGAACGCGTTGAACGAGCGGAAGTGGTGTTCCGCGAGTCGGTCGCGCGAGAAGTACTCCCGGGAGACGGCGCGTCGCTGTTGTCGGTCCATTTATTCGATCACCAGTCGGTACACGACGGCCTGATCCGTCGTTCGCGAGTCGCGCACTACCTCGACGACGTCGCCTATCTCGGCGTCGTCGGGCAGCGCGGGGTCGGTGCGTTTGATCTTCGGCAGGTCGGTGCGCTCGATGTCGTACTCCGCGAGCACGTCCTCGAGGGTGTCCTCCTCGATGACCGTGTGCTCGGGGACGAGATTGTGTTGGCTTACGTCTACCATGTGTGGCTCTGACCGGATGGAGAAGCTATCACGAGATACTACAGTTCGTTATTTCCCTGCGGCCCAAAACGCTTTCGGAAGGGCCGCGAGGCTGCCGCTCACGAACTCCCACGTTGCCGTGGGACGCTTACCCGACGGCTGGAGGCGTCGGTACAAGACTCTTGTGCCCGTGCCACGCCAACACACGCCTCCCCGGCCGCGGTTGGAAAGCCTTATGAACGACACCGGGCTACCGAAGGATGCGTCGGCCCGGGTGGTGTAGTGGCCCATCATACGACCCTGTCACGGTCGTGACGCGGGTTCAAATCCCGCCTCGGGCGCTTCCGTTCTCAAACTGTCTAACGGCAGTTATCGCTTCCGGGTAGCGAACTCACCGTCCGAATCGGGTCGTACGATCTAGCCAAACCCCCCCATGCATGTCGCTGGTCGGTAGTGGCTCGGACGTGGGGTAACACCGGTCGCAGGTTCGCTTGCCAGCCTCACCTCGATGGGTTTTCGAGTACCCCGGTCGTCCGGGACAGCCGTTCGACATGGCAATAACCCATAAAATACGGTTATACGCGGCAACGACGTAGCTCTCTGTGGAGTACTGAACACCAAATGATAGATACTCGTCCGGTCGGCTGTAAGCGATGTGGGGGTTCGATCGGCGCCACCGACGTGGTCGTGAAGCATTCTCCGTCCGACCCGCTGGTCGTCTCGGAATGCGCCGGCTGCGGTGCGCTCGTCAGGATCGGCGGACACCAGTGGTAGCGTGAACGACGCGCGCACCTGTTGAGGCTCTTTTCGACTCCTGGCTCGACCTGTTGAGGGTTTTTCGACTCACCACTCGGGTTATCCGCCCGTCCGACACCGTGTTCTGCGACCCGTCGATCAACTGGAGGGGGAGTTCCGCCTCGACGGACAGCTCCCGCCCACCTGGCCCCTGTGAGTTGTTGTCAGCCTCCCAAAACCTCATACTCCCCCACGGTGATTCTCCGGTGTGCACGCGGAGCTCCATCCGAGGTGGTCGTGGTGAGCGAGCGACCGACGGTGCTCGTCATCGACGACGAACCCGACCTCGCCGACCTGTACGCGGCGTGGTTGACTGACGAGTACGAGGTCCGGACCGCCTACGGTGGCGACGAGGCGCTCGACGGGATGGACGAAGACGTCGACGTGGCGCTCATCGACCGACTGATGCCGGACCTCTCCGGCGACGAGGTGCTCGACCGGGTCCGCGAGGCCGGCTACAACTGCCGCGTCGCGATGGTGACTGCCGTCGAGCCGGACTTCGACATCATCGAGATGGGGTTCGACGACTACCTCGTGAAGCCGGTCCGCCGCGACGAGCTCCAGGAAGCCGTCGAGGGGCTGTTGTCCCGTTCGGCGTACGACGCCCAGATGCGCGAGTACTACGCGCTCGTCTCGAAGCGCGCCGCCCTCGAGAGCCAGAAGAGCGAGCGGGAGCTGACCGAGAACCCTGCGTACTCGGAGCTCGTCGGCGAGATCGACCGGCTCCGCGAGGAGCTCGACCAGACGGTCGCCGAGTTCACGGCCGAGGACTTCGAGGCGGAACTCCGCCGCCTCGACGACGGCTGACCCCCGGCTCAGCCGACGAGCCACGCACCGACCGCGACGCCAGCGAGCGCGAGCAGCAGCGTCCCGAACGCGTTGCGCGCGGCCGCCCGAACGAACCCGTCCTCCGCGAGCCGGACCGTCTCGAAGGCGAACGACGAGAAGGTGGTGAACGCGCCACAGAAGCCGACGCCGATCGCGAGCTCGACGCCCGACCCGACCGGCGTGGCGAGCACGGCACCGAGCAGGAGGCTCCCGACGACGTTCACGAGCAGCGTGTCGAGCGTCGCCCGTTCGACGCGCTCGCTCACGAGATGTCGACCCACCGCGCCGGCACTCCCGCCGAGGCCGACGGCCACCGCCTCTATCACGTCGCCCACCCCGCGACCGCTCGCCCGGCGACCACGGCGACGAAGCCGGCCCCGTACGTCACTGCGACGTTCGCGACCGCGAACCGCGGCGCGAGCCCCGCCGTCTCCGCTGCGAACGTCGAGTAGGTCGTGAACGACGAGAGGAAGCCAGTGCCCGCGACGAGTCGGAGCCGCGCGGGGACGGCGTCGCGGAACCGCCGCTCGTAGAGAAGCGCACCGAGCAGGAACGCCCCGACGACGTTCACCGCGAGTGTCCCCCACGGGAAGCCGCCGGGCAGCGCGCCCACGACGGCGTGGCGGCACAGCGCGCCCGCGACGCCGCCCGCGGCGACGAGTCCGAGCGTCGCGGCGCGGTCTCGATCCATGCTCACCTGCATCCGGCGAACCGACTCCTAGCTGTCGGTTCCCAGCCGCGGCGCGGTCCCGCCGTGTGGCGTGGCGCGCTCCGAGACGCGGATGGCGTGGGCCCGCTCGGTCGCGTCGTCGAAGACGAGCGCCTCGCCGACGCCGCCGGGAAGGCGCTCCTCGACGGGACCGTCGACGTACGAGCCGCGTGCGCCGGCGAGCGCCTCGGTGTCCGCACGTCCGGTTAGCCGGTGAGCGACGAGCAGGTCTGCCTGCGAGATGGCCGTCCCCGGCAGCGCGCCGGGCCGCTGGGTCGCGAGCACGAGCGAGACGCCGGGGGCCCGGCCGCGGGTGAGCAGCGTGTCGAGCGCGTCGGCGGCAACGCCATCGAGGAAGGCGTGCGCCTCGTCGACGAGCAGCCACGGCAGCGGTCCGTCGCCGGTGACGCGGCGCTCGTAGAGGCCGGCGGCGACACCCTGGACGACCGCACTGCCTGCCCGCTTCGGCACCTCTGACAGATCGAGTACCGTCGGGTCGGTCGGTGCATGGGTCCCGTCGGGGTCGAAGACGCCCCATGCCTCGGCCCGGGACAGGTGGGCCCCCGCGACTCGCCGGGTGGCGGCGGCCGCATCGCTGTTCGCGACGTGTGCGACCATCCCGTCGAGCGTCGTCGCGGTACCGGCGGCGTCCCAGACGAGCGCACCCGCGGCCGTCGTCGGGTCAAGACCGACGAGGCGGGGCCATTCGGGAGGTGGCACCGAATCCGGGCTGACGCGTGGCTCGCGGATCGCCGCCCCCATCGCCGACAGGCCGCCGAACGCACCCATCGGATCGACGACGACGGGGACTGCCCCCTCCACGGCTTCGAGCCCCTCGGCGAGCACGGCGAGGGTGTTCGACTTCCCGCTTCCCCGCTTCCCGACGACGCAGACCGCGTGTGGCCGCGCACAGTCGAGGCTGACCGGTCCCCCCTCGCTCCCGTCGCGAGCGCGGTACGCGCCCAACGGCACCGTCGGTCCCCCGTCGCCGTCGCGCCGTCCGATGACCGGCATATGCCGGCTGGCCGCGGCTTCCGCCTTCAACGTTCGCGCGAGGGTTTATGACCGAACCCGGAACCACCGCCCCCGTGTTCGATCAGCTCCGCCGCGACGAACGCGGCATCGAGGGGTTACCGGTTCGGCTCGTCGTCGCACTCGTCGTCGGCGTCGCGTCACTGTCCGTGATGATGAACATGCTGTCGGGGCTCTCTGCAATCGGGGTGAGCGAACTCGACGTGCGGCCACAGCCGGAGGTGGCCGCGCCCGGGAACGGAACGGTCGCCGTCGCCGTCGTCGGCCCGGACGGCGGCCGCGTCTCGAACGCGACGGTCGTCGCCCGTGGCGACAGCGCAGCGCTCGACGGGGTCGCGACCGCACGGACGAACGCCAGCGGCGTCGCCACGTTCACCTTGTCGCCGTCGCTCGGGCCGAACCAGGCCGACGGGACGGTCGCGTTCGAGGTGAAGCCGCCCTCAGGCTCCCGGTACGTCGACCGCCGGGCGAACACGAAGCTGCTGGTGGTCAGAGAGTGACGGCCCGGTAGCGGTCGGCGAGCGCGCCGACCAGCCGCCGTTCAGCCGGGGCGAAGCCGAGCTGCCACAGCACGGCCGCGTACGCGACCAGCCCGGCAGCGGTCCCGACCACGGCGGGGGCGAGTCCGGGCATGACCGCACGCGTCGCGAGCGCGATGCCGGCCAGCGGCAGCGCCGCGACGAGCGGCTTCGCGTGTGCCCGTGTGAGCGGCTGGAGCCCTTCCAGCCGGTGGAGCACGACCACCTCGACGGTGTTGTTCACCGTGAGCATCAGCAGGAACGTCGCGACGACGCCAGCCAGCCCGAACTCGACGGTGAGCGGTATCGCGACGACGGCGAGCACGGCAGTGATGGCCGTATTGACGACGAGCAGCGCCCGCTGGTGGTCGGTCATCATCAGCAGGATGCCGACGCTCCCCGCCGCGCACGCGACCCACTGCGCCAGCACGAACGCCGGCAGCAGGTGCGCGTAGCGGACGAACGTCGGACCGAACAGCGACAACACCTCGACGCGGAAGACGACGACTGGAACCGCGATCCCCGTCACGCCGACGAGGACGAGCCGACTCGTCGCGTGGTAGAGTCGGGCGAGCGCCTCGTGGTGCTCTTCGCCGTACAGCGCGGCCGCGACCGGCGGCATGAACTGATTGATCCCCATCAGCGGGAGCCGGACGAGGTTGCCGAGGAGGACGCCGACCGCGAAGACGCCGCCCGCGGTTCCGGTGAGGAAGACGGCGATGAGGGGGTAGAAGCCGAGCCGCTGTATCGTCGTCGCCACCGTCCCGCCGAACACCGGTGCAGTGTAGCGGATGTACCGGCGGTGGAGTGCCCTCGCGTTCGGCCCACGGAGCCGCGGCCGGAGTCCCCGCTCGCGGCCGAGCCAGCCGAGCGCGGCGACGCCGGCGATACCGGCGGCGATCGGTGCCGCGACGGCGACGACGAGGAGACTCCCCGTCGCGAGGCCGAGGCCGGCCGCGCCGAGCTGGAGCAGCGGGAAGCCGACGCGCTGGGTGAGGTTCAGGGGCCCCACCTCCTCGAGCCCGCGCAGGAGCTCCGCCGCGGTCTGGAGGGTGACAGTCGCGGGGAGCGCGACGGCGAACACCCGGATGAACAGCCCGAAGGTCGCCCCCTTGCCGGCGATGTCAGTGACGGCGGGTGCAGCGAGATACAGCGCCGCGCCGAACGCGACCGCCCCGACCGTCATCAGCAGGCTCCCGAACGTCGCGACGAGGTCCCGCTCGGTCTCGGTGTCGGCGTTCGGGAGGTAGCGGCTCATCCCGGTCCGGAAGCCCGAACAGAGCGACGCGAGGAACCGCTGGCAGCGTCGGGCGAGGACGAACAGGCCGTATGCGGCGGCGGAGAATCCGTTCGTCAGCGCGGCGGTGAACGCGACGACGAGCGCTCGCTCGAGCAGGATGCTCGGCACGGAGACGACCGCGCCGTGGGCGACCCGTTCGAGTGCATCCGCCAGCCGCGCGTCAGCCGGGTCGGCGAACTCCTCGCTCGGCGCGTCGGTCACACTCGTTCGGCACGGGCGTCGAATAAAAGCGAAGCGGTGCTGTGTCGTGGTTTCACACCCTGTCAGCGGTGCCTCGTTCGGCGATGCGGTCGAACACCGCTGGGTCCTCCCACAGCTCACGCAGCGTCGCCGCGGCGAGGAACCGGGTCGGCGCTGCGACCCACTCGGTCGTCGCCTCCGACTCGGGGGCAGGGGTGTCGTCGGCCGCGAACCACCATGCGAGATAGCTCCCGTCCTGCAGCTCCGCCGTCGGGTAGAGCCGACCGTCGACGGCCACGTCGAGCCGGGAGCCGTCGACGACCGACGGCCGCTCGTCGCTCTCGTCGGCGACGGTCACCTCGATGGGGATCGATCGGTCACCCATCGGCCCACCTCGTGTGCATGTCCGTGAGCTACCGAAGGGAGGGACAAAAAGCCCCGTCGGACGGACGGCACACGACCGGAGCGCAGTCTCTTTCGGCCCTGCTCCGGGCGTCGCTCCGTCGTCGCCTCAGTGGGCGTCGTCCCAGTCGATCCACTCCTGCTCCCAGCCGCGACGGCGCTCGGCCGCGCGGCGGGCGTGCTCGGAGTCCTCGCGGCGGGTCCGATTCCGTTCGACGGTGTTCGCCTGCTCACCGTCGACGAGCATCGGCGCGAACGCGACCATCCCGTGTCGCTCGCGTATCTCGCCGTCGGCGCCGACGACCGCGAGCGTCTGCGTGCCGCCGCCGAGCGGGAGAACGAGGGTGCCGTCGTCGGCGAGCTGTGCGACGAGCCGGCCGGGGGGGTCGATGGCCGCGGCCTCGACCAGCACGCGGTCGTAGGGGGCGTACTCCGGCAGCCCGTCGGTGCCGTCGCGGCGGTCGACGAGCACCGCCTCGTACCCGGCCTTCCGGAGGTTCGATCGCGCTTCGTACACCAGCCGTCGGTCGATGTCGACGGCGTGGACGTTCCGGGCGCCGACGAGTTCCGCGAGGACGGCCGCCGTGTAGCCGACGCCAACGCCGACGACGAGTACGGAGTCGTCCGGTTCGGGGGCGAGCGCTTCGAGCAGCCGCGCGGCGTCGGAGGGGGCGAGTACGCGCGTACCGAGCCGCTCGCCCGTCCGGTCAGCGTAGGCGGTCGCCTCGTCGGCCACGAACGGCTCGCGGGGGACCGTCCGCATCGCCGCCGAGACGAGTTCGCTGCGGACGACGCCTTTCGCCTCGTGTTCGAGGCTGTCGACCATGTCGTCGCGCAGCACCGCCGGGTCCATATCCGGACTCGGTGGTCGACGCTATTGAACCCGACGCCCGACGGTCGCATCGCCTTGCGATCACGTGTGGTCCGCGTCTCGCTCAAAAAGGAGTCGCGACGCGCTCGGCTACTCGGGCTTGAGCCCGTCGTTCTCGACGCGCATGACCGACTCGCCGTCGGGGAGGTTCGGCGCGTCGACAAGCTTCACGATGCGCTTGTTGCCCTTCGACTTCTTCAGGTACATCCGGAAGGTGGACTTGTGACCGAGGATGTTCCCCCCGATGGGCTTCGTCGGGTCGCCGAAGAAGGCGTCCGGGTTCGACTGCACCTGGTTCGTGACGAGCACCGCCGCGTTGTAGAGGTTACCGACGCGGTCGAGGTCGTGGAGGTGTTTGTTGAGCTTCTGCTGGCGGTTGGCGAGCTCGCCGCGGCCGACGTACTCTGCGCGGAAGTGGGCCGTGAGCGAGTCGACACACAGCAGCCGGACAGGGTAGTCGTCCTCCTCGTGTTCCTTCGAGATCTCCAGGGCTTTCTCGGCGAGCAGTATCTGGTGGTTGGAGTTGAACGCCTTCGCGACGTGGATCTTATCGAGGACGTCGTCGACGAGCGCTTCGAGCGACTCCTCGTCGTCGGCGCTCCCCTCGATTTCGCGGTGGTCGAGCTCCGCTTCGATGATCTCGTCGTCGAGCCCGCGCACCATCTCGTCGATGCGCTCCGGTCGGAACGTGTCCTCGGAGTCGATGAAGATACAACGACCGTGGAGGCCACCCTGTTCGTCCTGTAGCTGGACGTTGACCGCGAGCTGGTGGGTCACCTGTGACTTCCCGGCACCGAACTCGCCGTACACCTCGGTGATGGACTGCGTCTCGACGCCGCCGCCGAGCATCTCGTCGATCTCGGGGACGAGCCACTCCAGTTTCCCGATCTCCTCGCGGCGGGCGAGCACGTCTGAGCCGGTCTCGAAGCCGCCGATGTCGGCGGCCTCGCGGGCGGCGTTGATGATGTCGGACGCGGAGGACTCGCCCACGTCGGCCTTGTTCGACAGCTCGCCGGGGGAGGCGACCGCGATGGACTGATAGGAGTCGTAGCCGTTCTCCTGTAGCTTGTCGGCGGTCGCGGGCCCCACGCCGGGGAGCTCCTCGAGGTTCTGACTCGTGGCCATACAGCGGCGTTGTGCGTCCGGGGATATAAACCCACGTTAACAGCAACCTGAAAGTAAAATCGACGGAGGAGATGTCCACACTCGTCCCTGTCGGCCGAAGGTTTAGACCGGAGGACCGCACCGTCGCCGGTGTGTTGGTCAGTTCGTCTCGCGGTCGCGCTCCGTCGCCGCGAACGAAGCCCCCCACGGATGGACGTCCCCTTCCGGCCACAGGGGGTACCAGTAGGACTTCTCCGACTCCACGTCGAGTTCGCCGTCGAGCACGGATTCGAGTTTGAACTCCGCCGCGGAGTCCCGTTCCCTGTCGCCGGCCGGGACGAACGGGTAGTAGGTGCCCCGCCGGAACGAGTAGAGCCAGTACGCCGTCTCGCCGTCTCGCCCGGGCTCGAATGCGAACGCGGCGGCGAGCAGCCGTGAGCCGAACCCTGCTTCCATCATCGTGTCCGCGGCGAAGTGCGCGCCCGTGACGAGGTCCTCGAAGTCGTCGTCCGCGAGCACCACCCAGTCGTAGCCGTGGGCGTCCGTGCGGAACTCGAAGGCCGTGCCCGTCTCCGATTCGCCGGCATCGAGTACCGCGGCCACCTCGTCGCGCGCGTCGGTGAACGCGGTGGAGTCGACGCCAGAAAAGCAGAGCGCAGCCTCACCCGCCGGCGCGTAGTCGAGCTCCGCTTCCATCGTGACGTACGCCGTCGAGAGCCCGAACAGGTCCTCCGGGTCGGCCTCGCGGGTCGCGTCGGCCTCCGCGGCGAGCCCGAGCGCCTGCCGGAGCGCGTCGAACACCCCCATTATCGTGTCTCGAGCTCCCGCTCCAGTTCGCGGAGCTTCTCGACCCGCTTCTCCGTCTCCGGATGTGTCGAGAACAGCCGGCCGACGATTCCCGACTTGATGGGGATGACGAAGAACGCGTTCATCTCCGCC
>Ga0207771_101307_pt1 | contig 11103 bp, 7 predicted proteins | sample A23M2SouthBayCA_2_FD_187731 | JGI IMG/M metagenome (GOLD analysis project Ga0207771, IMG submission 187731) | Aerobic enrichment media microbial communities from Eden Landing Ponds, California, USA - A23 M2 (2) (SPAdes) | ecosystem: Environmental > Aquatic > Marine > Unclassified | place...
GGTGAGCAGGTGCGTGTCCTTCTCGGGGACGTGGACGGGCACCCAGATGCTATCCCCGCGTTCCTTCTCGGGGTTGTAGACGGGGAGTTTGAACCACCACGACGAGAGAACGGTGTCCTCATCGTGTTCGATGGTGATGCAGTCATTGCGGAGGACGACGGGCTGTTCGGTATCCTCTCGCGGGTTCTTGTTCGAGCGAACTTTGCCCGCCTGTTGTTTGGTGGCAGAGTAGAGGTTCGCTTTGTCGTCACCGTGAACGGCGTCTTGGAACGCGCCGTACTCGCGTTCGACTAGTCGGGCTTTGCGCTCGGTGAGCGAGTGGAGTTTGACCCGTACCGTGGTGGTGACCTCGCGGTGCATCGTTATTGTCCGGTCTGTGCTTCGATGTACTCCTCGATGGTCTGACTCGACACCTCTCCTGCCGAGGAGACGAAGTACGAGCGCGTCCAGAGCGAGGGGAGGCCGAAGTCGAACTCGTCGCGGAGGTTCCGCGAGGTGTACCCCTTGACCTGCTGGATGATTTTGTTCGGGGCGAGTTTTGGGTTGCCCGTGATGAACAGGTGTACGTGGTCGGGCTGGATTGCCAGTCGGAGAATGTCGAGGTCGAGTTCGTCGGCTTTCTCCTCGATGAGGTGTTCGAGGTGGTCGGCGACCTCGTCTGTGAGTACCGGCTTGCGGTACTTCGGGCACCACACGAAGTGGTAGTGGAGGTTGTGAACCGACGTTCGTTCTCGACTGTACCCTCGTGGCATACGATTAGATGAAAATCAATCTATATTATATGTTACGACTCTATCAACCCTCGGTCGGCTATCGAGGATAGTTTGTGTCACGTGTGGTCGGATTCATCCCACGACTGAAGTCGTGGGCTTTCTCCTTGATTTCGTGTAAGTACGGCACGTGTCGCGCCCTCGGTGATGCCGTTCATGTCCTGTCGCCACTCGCCGTCTCCCGTCCGTCGGTAGACGAACGCCTCACCGGTCCGATGTGCTTGCTGTGCAGTGGACGCCGCCGAGACGACGACCTGTGTCGGATCGGCGGGGTCGATTGCGACACTCCAGACGTACCGATGTTCGAGCCCGGTCTGTGGATACGTCCACGTATCGCCACCGTCAGTCGACTCTGCGTACCCGTCACCGGCCGCGACGTAGATGCGTCCCGGCGCGTCGGGATGGGTCCCAACCGTGTGATTGTCCAGTCGCGCGCCATCGGGCCGGTCCTGCCAGGTCTCCCCGGCGTCGTCGGTTCGAACGAATGCGCCGGCCTCGATTGCGACGTACAGTCGCCCGGGATCGTGAGGGTCAGGTTCGATCCACCGAACGTGGTGAGTCTCCGGTCGCGGCGGGAACGACCATTCCGACGCCGAAGGTAGGTCCGCCAGTCCGGAGCGGTGTTCCCAGGTGCCGCCGCCATCCCGGGAGCGATAGATCCGGCTGGGCTCGGTCCCTGCCCAGATCGTCTCCGGATCGTGTGGCGAGACGGCGATGGCCGTCACGCGGTCGTCGATCGTGCCCGCACCGACTCGTTCGAACTCACCACCCGCTATACGTCGCTGTAGCCCGTTCTCGACCGTTCCCACGAACGTCCGGTTTGGAGCGGCCGCTACGCTCTCCAGTGTGTATCCGTCCAGATAGCTCGCACATTGCCAGTCCGTCGTCTCGGCAGTCACGACCAATCTACCGTCGAGTGCTGCATAGATCGTGGCCATACACGGAGCCAGCACGGCGGGATCCATCAACGTCTCGGCGAGTACGTCGGGAAGTGTATTACGAAGTATTATTTCGTATACGCGATGGTCGATCAGTCGTCAGCAGCGGGCGGGGCGGCCTGTTCGCGATCGGCGCGTGGCCCGTCGAGGTCGATCCCGGGCAACAGATCACGCAGGTACTGGCCAGTGTACGATCCGTCCGTCTGTGCCACTTCCTCCGGGGTCCCCGTCTCGACGATCTCCCCACCGTTCTCGCCCCCTTCGGGACCGAGATCGATGAGCCGGTCGGCGTTCTTCACGAGGTCGAGTTCGTGTTCGATGACCACGACCGTGTTGCCGTCGTCCGTAAGGCGATGGAGGACGTCGATCAACTTGCGCTCGTCTGCAGGATGGAGCCCGGTGGTCGGCTCGTCGAGGAGATAGAGGGTCTCGCCTGCGTCTTTCTTGCCGAGTTCCTCGGCGAGTTTCACCCGCTGGGCCTCCCCACCCGACAGCGTCGTCGACGGCTGGCCGAGTTTCATGTAGCCCAGACCCACGTCTTTGAGTAATTCGAGCCGACGGCGGATCCCGGGATGACTCTCGAAGAACTCGTGGGCCTCCGCGACTGTCATCTCCAGGACGTCTGCGATCGTCTTGCCCTTGTAGGTAACGTCCAGTGTCTCGGCGTTGTACCGGTCGCCGCCACACTCCTCGCAGGGAACCTCGACGTTGCTGAGGAAGTTCATATCGATGGTGACGGTCCCCTGGCCGCCACAGGCCTCACACCGGCCGCCCTTGACGTTGAACGAGAAGCGCCCCTTCTCGTAGCCGCGCTGTTTAGCGAGTTTCGTCTCGGCGAAGCGCTCCCGGATGTGATCGAACACGTCCGTGTACGTCGCCGGATTCGAGCGCGGCGTCCGCCCGATCGGCGACTGGTCGATGAGCCGGACCGTCTCGATGTGCTCGATCCCGTCGATCGCGTCGTGCTCACCCGGATTCACGCTCGTGTTGTCGTTCATCTCTCGAGCGAGTCCCTTATAAAGGACGTCGTGCATCAGCGTCGACTTGCCCGATCCCGAGACGCCGGTAATCGCCGTGAACGTGCCCAGCGGGATGTCCACGTCCAGATCGTCGAGGTTGTGCTGGCGCGCGCCCTGGATGGTCAGCGTGCCATCGGGGTCGCGGCGCTCGTCGGGCACCGGAATCGAGCGTTCGCCCGCCAGATAGTCGCCAGTGATCGACTCCTCGCTCGAAAGCACGTCCTCGAGGGGCCCATTGACGACGATTTCGCCGCCCTGCTTGCCCGGACCGGGCCCCATGTCGACGACGTTGTCCGCCCGGCGCATCGTCGCGGTGTCGTGTTCGACCACGAGTAGGGTGTTCCCGAGGTCTCTGAGTTCCTCTAAGGTGTTCAACAGCCGATCGTTGTCCCGCTGGTGGAGGCCGATCGATGGCTCGTCGAGGACGTACAGCACGCCGACGAGTCCCGAGCCGATCTGGGTTGCCAATCGGATGCGCTGACTCTCGCCACCCGAGAGCGTCGAGGCCTCCCGATCGAGGGTGAGGTACTCGAGGCCGACCTCCTGCATGAACCCGAGTCTGGCCCGGATCTCCTTTAAGATCTCCGTAGCGATGGTGGCATCACGCTCGCTCATCCCGTCTTCCATGTCTTCGAAGTGCTCGAGGGCGTCGCCGATCGACAGCTCGTTGACCTCGGTGATGGACGTGCCTTCGACGAGGACGGCTCGCGATTCGGCCTTGAGTCGCGTGCCCTCGCAGTTCGGACACGTCGTCGTCGCCATGAACTCCTCGATGTGCTCGCGGGCGCGATCGGAGTCGGTCTCGACGTGACGGCGTTCGAGGTTCGGAATGACGCCCTCGAAGCGCTCAGTCTTCTCGCGGGTGCCGTTCTTGGTTTGCCACTGGAAGTGGACGACGTCGTCGGTCCCGTAAAGGAACTGCCGCTGGATCTCGTCGTCTACCTCCTCGAAGGGCGTCTCCAGGCTGACGCCGAAGTGCTCGGCGACGTTATCGAGCTGTCGGGAGTAGTACGTCCGGTTGTAACTCCATGGTTCGAAGACGTGCTTCAACGGCTTCGAGGGATCGGTGATGACCAGATCCTCGCTGACCTCCTTGGTCTCGCCGAGCCCTTCACACTCCGGACAGGCACCGTGTGGCGAGTTGAAGGAGAACGAACGGGTCTCGATCTCGCTGATGTCGATGCCACAGTGCGTGCAGGCGAGGTCTTCGGAGAACTCGACGACGAGCCGGTCGTCGTCAGTATGGCCCTCGTCGGTGTCTGTCTCGTCGGCCAGATCACCCGTCGAGCGGGCCGTGGCTCCGCCCAACTCCGCTCCCTCGGGCGGGTCGGGGACGATCACTTTGAGGATTCCGTCGGCTTCCGTGAGGGCGGTCTCGACGGAGTCGGTGATCCGCGAGCGAGCGTCGGGGGCGACCGTCACGCGATCGACGATCACGTCGATCGTGTGGTCGTAGTTCTCGTCGAGATCGGGGCGATCGAGCGTCAGATCGTATGCCTCGCCGTCGACCTCGACGCGGCTGTACCCCTCACTGACGAGGCCTTCAAAGCGATCCTCGAAGGCCCCCTTCTGATCGCGGACGATCGGCGCGGCGAGCTTGAGTTTCGTCCCTTCTGGGAGCTCCAGGATCCGGGAAACCATGTTCTCGGCGCTCTGCTCGCCGACCTCCCGTCCACACTCGGGGCAGTGTGGCGTTCCGACGCGGGCGTACAGCAGTCGGAGGTAATCGTGGAGTTCCGTCACGGTCCCGACCGTCGAGCGGGGGTTGTTGGCGGCGTTCTTCTGGTCGATCGAGATGGCGGGCGAGAGTCCTTCGACCGACTCGACCTGTGGTTTGTCCATCTGCCCGAGAAAGTTCCGCGCGTAGGCCGACAGTGATTCGATGTACCGGCGCTGGCCCTCGGCGTAGATCGTCTCGAAAGCGAGCGATGATTTGCCCGATCCCGAGAGGCCGGTGACGACCGTCAACTCCTCGCGTGGAATCGTACAGTCGACGTCCTTGAGGTTGTGCTGTTCGGCCCCGCGGACCTCGATGACGTCCTTGCTCATTCGATGAATGCCACGGTCCGGATCGGTGAAACCTTGTCGGTACGTGCGATCGTCGGCCGATCCCGGCAGTTCTTACCGAATCAGTTTGGGACGACCGTTACCCGAATCCCGGGAGAAAAGATGACTTGTAGCATGGCAGACTTGACCACAATATCGCTCTGGGCAGGCACGGCAGGAATGTTCCTGGGAATGCTGTACTTCATCGCGACCGGATGGAACGTACGGGATTCCCGGCGACAGAAATTCTACGTCGTCACGACGTTCATCGCGGCGATCGCGTTCGTCAACTATCTCGCGATGGCGACGGGCTTCGGCCGGCTTCCGATCGAAGTCATCGAGAACATCCTCGGGATGGAGTTCGGCAGCGGCGTTCCCGAGGAGATCTACTGGCCGCGATACACCGACTGGATCCTGACGACGCCGCTGTTGCTGTACGACATCGCGTTGCTGGCCGGCGCTGATCGCAACACGATCGGGACGCTCGTCGGACTCGACGTGTTGATGATCCTCACGGGCGCGGTCGCGACGCTGACCTTCAGCGGCGCGGCCGGGATGGAGGTCGAGGGCGTCCGCATCCTCTGGTGGGGCGTCTCGACCGGTTTCCTCCTCGTGTTGCTGTACTTCCTGTTCTCGTCGCTGACGGCGAGAGCGAACGAGCTGTCGGCTGACACCAGGAGTACGTTCAAACTCCTTCGCAACATGATCGCGGTCCTCTGGCTGGTCTACCCGGTCTGGTGGATCGTCGGCACTGAAGGCCTCGGCGTCATCGGGATCGGCCCGGAGACGGCTGGCTTTGCCGTCCTGGACGTGACTGCGAAGGTGATCTTCGGGATCATCCTGCTGCGGAGCCACGACGTCCTCGACGACGGTGCCCCGTCGTCGAGCTGAACTGTACAGTCGGCTAACTGAGAGTCGTTCCACGGCCTTTTTCGGTACACACGCCGACCAGCCACGCGTATCTCCGGTGGGGACCCCGGTCACTCCGCACGGTCGACAGTCCGATCGATCACGTCCGCCACGGCGGGTATCGCGTCGCGTTCGACGACCCACCCGAGCAGGACCAGCCCTTGAACGAGGAAGGCGTTCGTCACGAGGAAGAACAGTGCCTCCTCGATCGGCAACCCGAGGAGCGCGATCCCCGTCGTTCGCTCGGGGGAGAACGTCCACAGTTCGAGCCCGATGGCCAGCCGATCCACGATCCAGAGGTACGCCGTCGGGACCGCGAGCGCGAGGGCGACGGATCGACGCGCCCGGACGAGGATCGGCCAACCGAACCCCCACTGGAGAGCGAGGACGGGGGCCGCCCACACCAGAATCGCGCCCAGATACGTCCCGGACGGGTCCGAAAGGACGGCGAGTCCGGTGACGCCGACCAGCCCGCCGGCGAGGACGCCGACGGCCCGCTGTCTTCGGGTGACCGACCCGCTCCCGGTAGGGGTGTCGACGAGCGTGGTCCACAATCCAGTCAGCACCGTCTGGGCGACGATGAACAGTATCTCCTCGTAGGGGACGACCCCGAGGTGACCAAGTAGTGTCGATCCGTACTCCCAGACGCCGATCCGGATCAGCTGGCCGTCCCACGGGATGGTATACACCAGCGCGACACCCGCAAGCAGCCCGGTCCCGAACACCTGCGCCGGCTGAAAGCGCCGGGTCACGCCGAGCGTTCCCGCCAGGATCGCGACCGGGACGACCACGAAACCGATCACGAACGACAGGTACGTGATCGGGGCCATCACGCGCCTCCGAGACACCCAACCACGAGGCCGGTGCTCGTCCTGGGACCACTACTCGGTCGTACACCCTGGCCCTCGCCGATTTCGATGATCATTCCCTACGTCTACGAGGGCCAGCCGACTCAAATCCGTCCCTATTCTGTTGGGGTCTCGACCGGGATGGGATGACCACGACCCCATCGAGGCCCCGGTCAGGCGTCGAAGAACGCCCGGACGAGTTTCTTCTCCGCGGTCCGGAGGTGCTGGTAGTACGTCGAGGGGACGACACTCATCGAATCGGCGAGTTCGTCGCCGTCGCTCTCCCGGGGCCACTCGAAGAACCCACTCACGTAAGCTTTCCGGAGGGCAGTCAGCTGCCGGTCGGTCAGTTCGGACTCGACAGCGCTCCGGAACGCCCGTGGCGTCTCGCCCGGCTCGTCGGATTCGGTATACGAGACCAGCGTCACCGTCTCGTAGGTCGACTCGAGTTCCTCGACGATCGCCCGACCGTTCTGTTCAGTGGCAACTCGGAACGCGAGTTCGACCCCGTCGGCATCGATCGAAACGTCCTGAATGTCACCGCCGTAGCCGGACAATATCGTGACAAAGGGCGTCTCCGCCGTGACGATCTCGACGGTGCACTCCTCGTCCGTCCGGGAGAGGACTGTTACGGCAGTCACGGCGTCGTACCGATCGACTGCCGCACGGACGGCCGCCTCGTCGGCCGCGTCGATGCGGAACAGGAACCGCACGCTCCGGTCGTCAGTCGCCCGGGCACCACGGTACGCGAGGTCGCCACCGACTCGACCGGCGAGGGCCGGGAAAACGAGTTCCGGATCTCCCAGCGCGACCTTGATCTCGAAGGTGGCGTCGGTCGTGACGGTTCGCTTGCTCAGGACAGCGTTGATGGCGGAGCCGATCGCCCGGCCGAGGGCAGCGAGGATCGTGCGCTCCGTCTCGTCAAAGGCCTCCGGATCACGGTCGTAGACGGCGAGTGCGCCGTATGTCGTCCCGCGATACATCAGCGGAATCACGACGCCTGCGGGCGATTCGTCTGTCCCGGGTGTGGCGTCCTCGCCACCGGCGAGCGGTGCAAGCGCTGGCTCGTCCCCGAACCGTTTGATCTCGCCACGGTCTAACGCAGCCGCGACCGTGTCGCTCCCTGCCGGGGCGTCGGCATCCTCGAGGTCCACGGTCACTGGTTCGATCCCGCCGGCGCTGTCCTCGGTGATCGTGAGCGTTCCCGCAGGCGGATCGTATTCGCCGATCCACGCCCGATCGAACTCCGCACCGTGGCCGATTCGTTCGACCGTCATCCGGTCGATGTCGGCCCGCGAATCGGCTCTGACGAGGATCTCGGTCACGTCACTGACGAGCCCTTCGACGCGATCAAGCAGCCGCCGTAAGTTCTCCCGTTCACGTCTGATCGCCGCCTCCGCTTCCTTGCGCTCGGTGATGTCCTGCTGGAAGCCGACGAAGTTGGTCACTGTCCCCTCGTCGTCCCTGATCGGCGAGATCTCGAGATTGTTCCAGAAGGTCGTTCCGTCGCCGCGGTAGTTCAGCAACTCCACCGCGGCCGCTTGCTCGCCTGTCACGGCTTCTCGGAGCTTTCGGGTCGTTTCCGCGTCGGTCTCCTCGCCCTGGAGGAACCGACAGTTGACCCCGATCGCGTCTTCCTTCTCGTAGCCCGTCATCTCCGCGAAGGCGTCGTTGACGTAGATCAGGGGTTTGTCCGGGGCAGTCGCGTCGGCGATCGTGATCCCGACTGGTGCTTCGTCGAGCGCACGCTCCTTCAGACGCTGTTGTTCGGTCGCCGTCCGATCGTCGATCGGCATGCGGACCTGCCCGTCGTTGTCGGCTGGTTCGGGGACCGCGTCGTCGATGGCGTCGACGACGAGACCGAGTGCGTCCTCGCTCGTCCGCGGGACGTATGCCGTCGCGTCCGCAGCCACGGCCCGGCGGGCGATCGATCCCTCGGAAACGTCCGGAACGACGATAACTGGCAGGAGCGGTCGATCCCGGCGGATGGACTCTAAGAGCGCCAGTCCGTCGAAACCCGACGCCGCGTGATCCGTGACGACGCAGTCGATCTCGTCCGTCTCGACCCGTTCGACGGCCGCAAGGAAGTCCGTCGTGGACTCGACGACGACGTCTTCTGCCGCTTCTCGGATCCCATCCGACGATACCGGTTTCGCGCCTGGATCGTCCCCGACCCGGAGGATCCTCCGGGCATCCCCAGCGCTGCTCATGGGTCTCCCGTTGGCGGAGGATTACCGTAAAAGTGGGGCTCGAAGCGGACACGCCGATCGGTCGACCGGGGCTCACCTGAAGAACTGCCCGATGACGCCGCGATCACGCTCGTCCTCGATGACTGCCCCGGCCGCGTGTTCGCCGCTGATGAGCGTCATCGGGACGCCGATCCCCGGCGAGGTGAACCCGCCGACGTAATAGAGGCCGTCGACGCGCTTCGCGCGGTGGGAGGGGCGCATCGGCCCGGTCTGCAACAGCGTGTGTGCGAGACCCAGCGCGGTCCCCTCGGGGTAGTGGAGGCGCTCCGTGAAATCGTCGACGCTCATCGACTCCGCCGTAACGATGCGATCCCTGAGGTCGACGCCGACGTTCGATGCGAGGTCCTCGAGAACCCAGTCCCGGTACTCCTCGCGTCGCGCGTCGCTGTCCGCCAATCCTGGTGCGATCGGGATCAGGACGACCACCGCGTGATGATCCTCGGGCGCGACAGTGTCGTCAGTCAGCGAGGGGACGGCGAGGTAGTAGGCCGGATCGTCCGGCCAGGCCGGCTCCTCGAAGATCGACGCGAAATGTGGGTCCCAGTCCTCCGGGAACACCAGCGAGTGATGTTCGAGCGGGCCGACGTCGCCCTCGACGCCGAAGTACCAGAGCAGCGCCGAGGGCGCGTAGGTCTGATCGTCCCAGTGATCGAGGTCGTGATCGCGTTTGCCCGGCGAGAGCAACTCGCGCTCGACGTGGGCCGGGGGGGCATTGGCGACGACCCGGTCGGCGCGCCGGCGGCCCTCCGTCGTCTGGAGGGCGAGTCCGGTCGCGGTCTCCTGGAGGTCCGTCACCTCGACGTCAGTTCGGTACGTGACGCCGAGTTCCTCGCCGAGTTCGGCCAGCCCTTCGACGAGGCTGTACATCCCGCCCTCGGGGTAGAAGACCCCCATGTTGTAATCGACGTGGGACATGAGGTTGTACAGCGCCGGCGTGTTGTGGGGCGACCCGCCGAGAAACACGAGCGTGTACTGCAGGAGTTGCTGGAGTTTCGGGTTGTCGAAGTATTTCTCGACGTGATCCTGCATCGAGCCGAGCATCGTCAGGCCCGGCCCGGCCCGGAGGACGTCGGGGTCCAGGAGGTCGTGAAACCGAGACCGCTCCTCGTAGACGAAGTGTTCCATCCCCACGTCGTAGGTGTGTTCGGCTTCGGCGAGGTACTCTTCGAATGCCTCGCCGCCGCCCGCTTCGTAGGCGGCGAAGATGCGCTTGATCTGGTTGCGGTCGGGCGTGACCGTCACCCAGTCACAGGGCGCGTCGACGTCTTCGTCGGCTGGTTTGCCGGCCCCAGGGACAGGGTCGCTGTCCCGGAAGAACACGCGGTACTGGGGATCCAGTTTTTCCAAGGTGTAGTATTCCGCTGGCTCGCGGTCGAACTGATCGAAGAAGCGCTCGAAGACGTCGGGCATCAGGTACCACGAGGGACCGGTGTCAAAGCGGAAGCCGTCGGTTTCGAGCACGTTCGCGGCCCCGCCGAGACGGGACTGCTTTTCGAGAACGGTCACGTCCGCACCGGCATCCGCAAGAAATGCCGCGGTAGAGAGCCCGCCGATCCCGCCACCGATAACGTCGACCGACCGGCCAGCGAGTGACCCGGCTGGAGTTCCTGTCATGGCACGTACCAGATGCCGCGCTCGCGGTCCATAAATGAACCGACGACCACGTGCGGGAGTGCGATGATACTGATCGAGATGCTCCAGAAGGCGACTGCACCTGGAAGTAGGGGCGCGCCCCCCAGCGGGTCCCTCGCGACGACCAGGATCGTCCCGACGACGCCGGCCGTCGCGATCGCGCCGGCGATCAACACGCCCCAGGCTGTCAGCGCCACTACGCGCGGGTCACCGCTGTCGAGGAAGGGCGTGAGGACGCCGCCCTGTGCGGGGATGTCGTCCTCGATCGCGACGTGTCGCCCGATCTGGCGCATGGAGTACCACAGCGGGAAGTACAGCCCGACGGCGACGACCACCGGGACGACGGCGAAGAAGGCGATCAATACCGCTGTTTCCCCCGCGTCGACGAACCAGGATCGTGTCCCGTCCCGGCGAACGTATCCGAGCCCGACGTGGGCGACGGCGAATGTCGCGAACGTGATCCCGATCAGTGGGCGTGTGACGCTGAAGTACTGCGTAAACGGTTCGAGCCCGCCGGGCTGGAAGATGTTCACCATGTATGCGCTGAACGTCTCGAAGGTCCCCGGCCAGGCGACGATCGGGACTGCCATGACGACACCGCCCCGGACCAGTGCGGCGAGGTGTCGTTGAACGGGCGTCCGGAGATGGCCGCTGCCGATCTCGGCGTCCATGACATGGAGGCCGCCGTAGCC
>Ga0207771_101308_pt1 | contig 11094 bp, 12 predicted proteins | sample A23M2SouthBayCA_2_FD_187731 | JGI IMG/M metagenome (GOLD analysis project Ga0207771, IMG submission 187731) | Aerobic enrichment media microbial communities from Eden Landing Ponds, California, USA - A23 M2 (2) (SPAdes) | ecosystem: Environmental > Aquatic > Marine > Unclassified | place...
CGCGGAAGAACTCCCGCGTCGACTCGCGGCCGTCCTTCGAGAAGAACACGGGGAGGAAGAACCACGCCAGATGGTCGTAGGCGGCCAGCCACGGGTCTTCGACTTCGAGCTGGGCGAGCAGTTCGCGCTTGGCCCAGCGAGCGACGCCGTGGGGCGACTCGTCGAACGTGTACTTCTCGGTGCGCCACAGCGTCTCTGGGGTCTCGGTGTTGCCCAGCCAGTAGGCATCAGAATCGGACCAGCAAAACAGCGCGAGATCACCGTTGTCCATGGAAATACGACGAGCCTCGTAGCCACGAGGCGGGCGATACCAGGGGTCGTCCATGGTCGCGCCGAACTTCGCGTTCAGCGGTTGGTAGAGCGTATCGTGTACCCGCCCGGCGTCCCACGACTGGGGCGAGTGTCGAAATCGAACGGGACCTGCCACGAGCGTGGATATGCGGCCAGACGGTTTGAGGGTTTGCATGGACACCCGGACGGTCGAGTCCGGGTGGTCATTTGCATGGCGTCGCGGACGGCCGGACGGACAAGTCCGGCCGGTCGGACACCCGGACGATCGGGTCCGGGTGGTCATTTGCATGGCGTCGCGGACGGCCGAGCGGAACCACTGTGTGTTCACAATCGTCGAATCGACCGTTACATTGATAATGACTAACATGCAAGTTTGGGTGTGGTTAGCAATGTCGATGGGCGCATATGACGAAGACGAACACGAACGCCGTGAGCGAAAGAACAACGAAGTCGATCTGAGCGACGACGACGACCGGACAGCGTATCACGGCAAGGTCGAGTACGACTCCGGTGATTCGACCGAAGAGCTACTCGATCAGTTCGAGCAGATCAAGTCCTCGTAGGCAGCTCTCTGGTTCGTCGTCCCAGCAACAGGACCGAGAGTGACATCACGACCGTCACGGCGAGGACGTGCGCGATGACGGCCGCGAGCAACACCGGGAACTCCAGAATGAACGGCACGAGCACCAGCTGGAGCAGGCCGAAGCCCAGAATTTCGAGATCGGCGCGCCGAAGGACGGCGGCCGTCTCCGGATCGAACTGGTAGCGCGCCGACCGCCACAGCGACGTGATCGCGGCCCACCAGCCAGTCCCGATCCGATAACACACGTCCCACAGGATCAGCAACATCAGATAGACCACGAGGATCGGCTGGTCCGGGCCGAACAGTCGGTCGATCAGCGTCTCACCACCCTGCTGGGGGTCGAAAACGAACAGGTGGGTCACCAGGGCGATGTAGGCAAGCACCGAGAGGACGACCTCGACGTTCGAGCTAAAGAGCAGATCGCGGTAGTCCTCGGGCACGTCGATCCGGCGGACCAGCGTCCCGATGCGGAGCATCTCGACGCTCCCGATGGCGGCGACGACGACGGCGGCGGTGCCAGCGAGAGCGGCCGCCCACAGGCCATAGAACCCCGCCAGCGCGACGACGGCGACCTCGAAGACGAGCAACTGGATCGCGACGGCGGCCCACGTCGGGAGATTGATCCCCGGAAGCGCGCCCACGATGCTCTCGTAGACCCACGTCTCGCCGTAGCGAAGGGGGGGCTGGTCGCCGGCCATCAGGAACGTGCCCCCGTCGAGAGCTTTTTGGCCGCGAGGCGAGCATCTCGTTCCCCGAGGGCACGCTCGACGGCCGTCTCGAAGGGCGTCAACTCGATTGGGAGCAGTTCGCGGATCGCGTCGTCGTCGGCGACGACCGGGTTCTTCAGCCCCTCGATCAGCGGTCGGGCCACGCTGGTAGGCACGTCGGTGACGAATCCGATCCAGTACGAGGAGAGCCGTGGTGAGAGGACGGGGATGGGGATGATGTACGGCTCGCCGGTCCCCATCACCGTCCCGGTGCGCTTGAGGATGTCGGCGTAGGACATCACTTCTGGCCCGCCGATGTCGTAGGTCTCGCCCGCGGTCTCGGAGATCTCCAGCACGCCCACGAGGTAGGCGATCACGTCGTCGATAGCGATGGGATGGGAGGGGGTCTCGACCCACTGTGGCGTCGTCATCACCGGCAGTCGACGATCCATCTGACGGATCATCTCGAAACTCGCCGAGCCGTCGCCGATGATGATCGCCGCCCGCAGCGTCGTCAGGTCGTACTCGCCATCGGCGAGGACGTGCTCGACCTCGCGGCGGGACTTGAGATGGGGCGATAGCTCTTCGTGCTCCTCGCCCAGTCCGCCGAGGTAGATCACCCGCTTGACGCCGGCCCCGTTGGCGGCATCGGCGAAGTGCCGGGCGGCGCGCTTGTCCCGCTCCTCGAAGTCCTCGCCGGCCTGCATCGAGTGAACGAGGTAGTACGCCGCTTCGATGCCGTCGAGCGCGTCGTCGAACGTGCCCGGGTCGAGCAGGTCGCCGACCGCCACGTCGACCTCGTCGGGACCGTCGTAGCGGGTGGGATCACGCACGAGGACACGCACCTCGTGGCCCCGTTCTAACAGCGCCGGCACGAGGTTACTGCCGACGAACCCGGTCGCGCCGGTGACCAGCACGTGCATGGTTCTACTGAGACCGGGAGTCCCCTAAGCATTGGGCTGCTACGGGGCTGAGATTTCTGTCCCTGACAGTGGGGTGTCAGAGTGGTCCTGTGCCGTCTGTGGGCAGGGTCGATAGCAACAGGCGGGCCAATGAGGAATCTCGGACTCGCCCCAATAAGTTGCTTAGATTGTATTTTAATATGAAGTTTTAAATAGAGTGCCACTGCCTCTACGAGCACAGACGGTAAGTACTTATTAGCGAATTTTCGAACCCATGATTCGGAATGCGTACGAAAAGTCGACTACATATGAATCAAGGACGACTAGATTAGTTGTAGTTTTAATTTCTTCAGCTGCAACAATTATTGTAGCTTCTTTAGTTAGCAGGATTCTTGCAGAAGGGAGTGGTTATTCATCCATTGTCACTATTGGAGTTACGCTAGTTTCTTTCTTTAGCATATATCTACTGCTTGGATATATTGTCAGCTTGGTCGGTTCTTGACCTCTTGACGATATTGAGATCTTTATCATAGATGCTTTACTGATAGATGGAATGGCTGTGAACCCGCCGCAGACAGGCTGGAGACCAGCAATAAATATAGAGATTTAAACTGCTGAATGTAGCCAAAGAATTGGCGTTTCTGCGTAATGGTACGTGTAGCTGATAGGGAGTGCAACCATCAGTTCACTCCTCGTCGGGGAACGGCACGTCGATGCGCTGGCCGTCCTCGGCGACGAAGACTTCGCCGTCGAAGGCGTCGCGGGCGTCGTCGAGGATCGGCGTGGGATTGCCGCCGTAGCGCGTCGAGATATGCGTGAGCGCGAGTCGTTTCGCGCCGGCTTCGGTCGCAACGTCGGCGGCCTCCTTCCCCGTCGAGTGGGCGGTCTGTCGGGCGCGGTCGGCCCAGTCCTGTGCGAAGGTGGCGTCGTGGATCAACAGGTCCGCATCCGCGGCGGCGTCGATCACCGCGTCGACGGGCCGAGTGTCGCCGGTGTACACCATCGTGCGGCCGGGCCGGTCGGGACCGACCACCGCCTCGGGCTGGATCGTCCGCCCCTCGTGTTCGATCGCTTCGCCCCGATGGAGCTTCGAGTACTTCGGTCCCGGCGGAATCCCGAGTTCCGCCTCGGCTTTCTCGCGGTCGAAGCGACCCTTGCGGTCGTCCTCGACGACGGCGTAGCCCACCGAGGCACAGCGATGCTCGGTGCGGATCGCCCGGACATCGTAGCCGTCGCCGTCGAGGACGGTGTCGCCCGCCGACACCTGCGTGATGCGGACCGGATACGATGGCGTGTCGCCGGTGACGCTCACGAGGTCCTCGATGGTCCCGCGGGTGCCGGCAGGGGCGTGGATGGCGACCGGGCGCTCCCGTTCGTTGAAGTCCCACGTCTGGAGCAGGCCCGGCAGCCCGAGGACGTGGTCGCCGTGAGTGTGCGTGACGAAGACGTGATCGACGCCAAAGCCCGTCCCGAAGCGCATCATCTGGCGCTGGGTCCCCTCGGCGCAGTCGAAGAGTAGCTTGTCACCGTCGCGGTTGACGAAGACGGCGCTTGGATTGCGCTCCGTCGTCGGCACCGCGCCGCTCGTCCCGAGAAACGTCACGCGCATGCTTCGGTTGTGGACGAGGGCGGATAAACGCGTGTCGAATCTAGCAAGGGCTGGTGGTTGGTCTCTCGACGGCACTGGGGCGTGGACGACAGCCAGACGCGCTCGACTCGCTCGCTAGCAACGGTCCCAGTGAGCGACGTCACGAATAACTGAAAGCCCTCGGCTCGCTCGCTAGCAACTATCCCCGTGATCGACGCCACGAACAACTGAAAGCCCTCGGCTCGCTCGGGCGTTCTGTGCTGGATATTCTCGGTCGCGTCGCTCCCTCGAATAGAGCCAGCGCAGAACGCCCGACCAGATCCTCGCCCTTTCGATCCGCCAGGAGTTCAGTGGTTGCGGTGGCGCGGGACCGGCGGCTGCGGGGGTGGCGCGATACTGGCGGCTGTCAGGGAGTCTGAGAAACGTGGACTGGCGAATCGATGCGAAAAACGTCGGCCGTGTGGTCAGTCGTCAGCGGGGGCCACGCCGCTGTCGTCGAGATCGTCGCCGCCGACCGAGGAGCGCAGTTGGTCCATGCCGTCGTCGCGGTCGATGCCGAAGTTGTCGTCGTAGAGGTCCTGGACGCGCTCGTACTCTGCATCCGAGAGGGCCGGCGTCGCCGGGGCACTGGCCCACGCGTCGATGTCGTCGGTCGTGCGGAACGTCGGAGTGACGCTCGCGACTTCGTCGTGGTACAGGAGCCACTGGAGGGTGGCCTGCGCCATCGTACGCGTGCCCTCGGCGTGGTCCGGCGCTTCGAGGAAGCGGACGTTCTCGACTTTCTCCCAACCGGTCTCGTACCACTCGGTCGGGCGGTGGGAACGGTGGTCGCCCTCGCCGAGTTCGGTGTCGGGGGTGACCTGTTCGTTCAGCAGGCCCGAGGAGTGGGGCACGCGAGCGATGACGGAGGTGTCGGCGTCGAGTTCCCGGATAGTGTCGATGAAGTGCTGTCCGGGCACTTGCTCGAACATGTTGAACACGGTCTGGACGGCGTCGAACTCTTCGTGCACGGCGGCGTCGCCGTCGGCCAGCCAGCCGATCGACGGTCCGAGCGCCCAGCCGATGGACTCGACTTTCCCTTCGTCACGGAGGTCGTCGAGCGTCGCCAGCACGTCGGCGTCGACCTCGTCGGCGTTGGCGTTGTGCACCATTAGCATGTCGACGTAGTCCATATCGAGCCGATCCAGTGAGTTGTCGAGTGCCTCGCGGATCCACTCGCCGTCGATGCGCTTCGGTAACTCGCCGTGGCCGGCCTGTGGGTTGTTGTAGAAGTCGTAGCCGACCTTCGTCGAGACGGTGACCTCGTCGCGACGGTCGGCCAGCGCCTCGCCGATCAGTTCCTCGCTGTCGCCGTGGCCGTACACGTCGCCGGTGTCGAAGTACGTGACACCCGCGTCGAGGGCGTGCTGGACCATGTCGATGGCCTGCTCGCGCGAGCGGTCGCCCCACCAGTCCGTGCCGACGACCCACGCGCCAAAGCCGATCTCCGACACCTCGACGCCTGACGTTCCGAGTTCCCGCTGTTGCATGTGCTTGTCTTACGGATCAGCGTACTTAGCAATCTTGGTTCCTCGCAACGACGACCTCGCAGTGATCGACGCCACGACCAATTGCAAGCCCTGGCCCTTTCGATCCGCCAGGAGCCGGCTGTGTCGTCGGCGCGATACTGGCGGCTGTCGCACTGGCCGAAACCGCCCGCTCGCTCACTCGTCGCCGTCGTCCCCGGTGCGAGTCGGTCGCCGAGGATTCCGCAGGTCTGGCTCTGCGATCTCGGTGCGAAAGCGGACCGTCCCCGTCTCGCGGCGGACCCACCACCAGGTGAGTGCGATACCGACGGCGAGCGCGAGGTAGAGAATGAGACCGCCCTCCGGGCCGAAGCGCCCGCCGGTGAGCAGCGTCGGGCCGGTCTGGCGGACCGAGAGAAGGGTCGCGGGTGTCGTCAGCCCGCTGACGGGGAAGCCATACAGCGAGGAGAGCGAGAAGTTCCACGTGATGTGGACGCCGATGGGGATGCCGAGATCGTTCGTGAGGACGTAGGTGGCGGCGAAAAACAGCCCGACGACGGCGATGTTGAACGTCGACAGCAGGGTGGCGTTGGGATTGGTCAGGTGGAGAACGCCGAAGATGGCGCTCGTCACCAGCGCCGCCGTCGCGATGGCACCGCGGGCACCGATCAGTCCGGCGAGTCCCTCGGCGATGTTGTTGAAGAGGTAGCCGCGGCTGAGCACCTCTTCGAAGACGCCGACGCCGATAAAGAAGAGGAAGGTGCCGGGGACGGCGATCAGTGCGGGAACGACCACGTCGAACTGATTGTCCGGGCGAGTGACGAGCGTCCCTTCGACGGCGACGAACCCAAGCGCGAGTTCGACCAGAAACACCGCCGTCGGCATCGCGACGCCCAGCGCGAGACCGAACGCGAGGTTGCGCCACCAGCCGTCTCCGCCCAGCCCCAGTCCCGGGAGTGTTCGGCCGTCGAGCAACCACGAGAGGCCGACGAGCGTCCCGGTGTTGACCGCATAAAAGAGGAGCGAGCCAGCGAGTGCCGCCCCGCCGACGAGCAACGGCGTCGCGAGTGGGATGCTCAACAGCACCGCCTGCACGCCGCCGACGACGATCAGGACGAAACCAAAGAGGAACAGGCCGATCAAGAGTCGCCAGCCGGCACGAAGCCGGCGTTCGCGCTGATTGACGAGCACTTGACGGACTTCCATGATGATGTCCGAGCGTGGCATTGGCGGGTCGTGGGCCGGGGAGGGCTTATACTGTGGGTCGGCGACGACTGCCTCGTCGACCCACCACGGGGCGGGCCTGCTCGACCGCGTTACGCCCTCGTCCCCCGGTTACCATCCGGTAACGGCGACGCAACGGAAACTCCTATGACTGCCGGCCGCTTTGCTCGGGCTATGACGAAGCGTCACGTCTCGTTGCCACCGCTGGCCGAGGAAGGGTTGCGCGCCTTCATCAGCGAGGTGGACGAGCGCCTGTCGAGCGGCGAAGACACCTGTGACGTCGTCGAGGACGTGTTGATCGATCTCCACGGCGACCGGGAGGCCTACGAGCGCTGGCAGTCAGGCGAAGACGTGTCGCCGGCCGAGCGGGTGCGTCTGCAGGGGTACGATCCCTGTAACGCGACGCTGGAGAGCGAATACTACGCCGAGAAAGACGAAGACCGCTTCACGAAATCGAAGTATCTCCAGTGGCTCTGGCGACAGTTCGACGCGACGCCGATGGCCGACAACGTGGAGTTCGCGCTGCGCTTTCGCCAGATGATCGCCCGACACCTCTTCGAGGACGTGGGCGAGAACTGTCGGTTCTTCAAAAACATCTCCTTTACCTACGGCCACAACATCACCGTCGGCGACAACGTCGTCATCCACGACGACGTGCATCTGGACGACCGCGGCACACTCACCATCGGCGACCGAGTCTCTATCTCCGACGACGCCCACATCTACACGCACGACCACGACGCCAACGACCAGACCCACGTCGACAATTACCACACCATCATCGAAGACGACGTGCGTGTGACCTACGACTCGATGGTCCGGGCCGGCGTCCGACTGGGCGAGAACTCGGTGCTGGCGGCCAAATCCTCGATCGGCAAGGACGTACCCGCCCACCACATCGCCGCGGGAACCCCTGCCAAGAGCATCGCTATCAAGGAGGGCTGGGAGTCCGTCGCAGACCCGATCGACGACGCCAACGTCGACCGCCGGGCCGAGCGCCAACTCGACTACGATCTCCCCGAGAACCTCACGCAGTTCGACGAGTTCCAGCGCGACCTGCAGCCACCGGACCTGTGACGCCTGCGGTCTGCCGTGCGCTCGTTGCCGCCACCCCGACTCGACCGTCGAGTATCGACGCTGATTCTCCGCCGGAACAACCAAGTGGTTTGGTAGTCAATACCATGATATGGGCGTTCTGGTCTGGCTCATCGCCTACGTCGTCGGCTTCGGGCTGTTACAGTTGCTGCTCTATCGGTACTTCCAGCGTGACGACCCGTCACCAGAGACGACACCGAGTCCAGTCGACCACAGCGTGCCCGCTTCGATCGACCCGCCGGACAGTGCGGCGACGGGTCGCCACTGCCGGGAGTGTGGGACGTACAACGAACACGATTCGATGTTCGTCTACTGCCGGGCGTGTACCAGTCGACTGCGCTGAGCGACGTTCGTCGACAGCACAGCGGTCGGTTCGTCACGTCCCCGAACGGTGTCGCGCCGGATCAGTGACGACGCTATCGCCGGCCGGGGGTTATCAGGTGTGAAAACGGAGCGAAAACACCTATTAGGTGATTGGCTATTGGGTCTGGTATGCGAATCGAGAGTGGTGTCCCGGGGTTCGACGAACTCGTGCAGGGTGGGCTGCTGGAGGATCGGCTCTACGTGATTAGCGGGCCGCCGGGCAGCGGGAAGACCACCTTTAGCGCGCAGTTTATCACCCAGGGTGCCAAGCGTGGCGACGACTGTCTCTATGTCACCATGCACGAGACCAAATCTGAGCTGATGCAGGACATGGCCGGCTATGACTTCGGGTTCGATCGGGCGATGCAGTCCGACGCGATCCAGTTCCTCAACCTCGTGACCGAGAGCGGCAAGCGTACGATCACCCAGTTCGGCAGCGAGGGCGGCCTGACCAACCGACTCGTCGCCTTTATCGAGCAGAACAGCGTCGAACGCGTCGTCATCGACTCGACGATGTTGCTCCAGCACTTTCTCACCGATGTCTCCGAGGAGATCACGGGCTTTCTCTCGGCGCTGAAACAGACCAGCGCGACGATCCTCCTCATCTCCGAGATGACGGACCCGACCTCCTACTCTGACGAACACTATCTCGCCCACGGCGTGGTCTTCTTCCACAACTTCCTCGACGGCGGCTCGATGACACGGGGCCTGCAGGTCATCAAGATGCGCGGGACCGCCATCGACTGTGACATCCGGCGGATCAGCTTCTCCGATACCGGCCTGCGGGTTCACCCCGACGAGAAGGTCGAGTCATGAGCCGCTACGAGCGCGAGTACGACGACTGGGACACACTCGAAAAGGACGAGGCGACCGAGCGAGCCTACGCCATCGGCGTCGCCGAAAAGCTCGGCGAGTACAACCGCGAGGAACTCGAAGCCATCTACGACGAGATGGGGACGAACTACAACAAGAGCATGGTCGAACTCGCCTACCGCGAAGGCCGACAGGAGGCCGCCGCCGCCGCTCAGTCGACCGACGAGAACGGCGAAGCCGTCTGGGCCGACCTCGTCAACGGCGAGAAGACCGTCGTCGATCCCGAGGACCGCCCGACCGGCGGCCGCGACGGGCTTCCAGAAGCGCTCGATCCCTCTGAGCTACTGGACAAACAGGACGTCGACAGCACCGAAGCGCTGGATCTGCCGGACTTTTTGGAACGGTGAGCAGGTGAGGAGAGATACCGAGATGAAGGTGACTGACTGAACGTGAAACGACGACGCTATCTCACGGGGCTTGCGGCGCTGGGACTGCTCGGGACCGCTGGCTACGCCGCGACGCGTGACCGGTCGACGCTCCTCCCCGGCGACGGGACGGCGGAGACTCCCGCTCCGACACCGGGCGAGCGGCGATCACCGACGCCCACCGACACACCGACGGCGACCGACACACCGACGGTGACGCCGTCGGCAGAGCGAACGAAGACCGTCGGCGGTGTCGCACTGACGGTCTCACGGCCGGTGGTCGAGTCGACACTCTCCTTCGACGGCGAAGACCGCACCGCTGACGACGGATCGACGTTCCTGCTCGTGGAACTGATCGCCGAGAACGTCGGCGAGGAACCGGCCAATCACCCGCGCGATTTCACGGTCGAGCACGGCGACGGGACGGAGTTCGAAGTGTTTCGAGAGAGCGACGTGGACGGGACGAAAGCGGCGTCGCCGGAGCGACCACTGTACGGCGGCAGCGGCGCGTTCTGGCCCGGCGCGACGGAAACGGGCTGGGTCTTCGCCGAGGTGCCCGCCGATGCGAGCACCGTCGCGTTCGTCTGGCGCTACCGCCACGACGGGACTTCCGAATCGAACGGGGAAAAGACGGTGTGGCGACTTCGAGTGCCGGCCTGATCGAGACGGGGACCCCGAACGGTCGCACAAGTGTCGCAGCGCAAGCGCGACCGAGCGCTACGCCTGCTTGTACTCTTTCTGGAAGCCGCGGAACTCGGTGCGGTGGGCCTCCTCGTCGGCGAGAATCGTCACGGCGAGGTCCTCGGTGACCGGGTCGTCGGCGTCCTCGGCGGCGTCGATGAGGTCGCGGTAGGTCGCGATAGCGTCCTCCTCGGCATCGAGCACGCCCTCGATCACCGAGAGCACGTCCGTCGAGTCTGCCGGTGGCTGCAGCGAGTCCTGCCGCGCGACGAAATCGGCCGAACTCGGCGGCCGAGCGTCCAGTTGCTTCAGGCGCTGGCCCAGTTGCTCGGCGTGGCCGAGTTCCTCCTGAATGTCCTGCTGGAGACTCTCCTTGATCTCCTCGGCACGCACACCGTCCAGAACGATAGCGTTCGTCTGGTAGTTCATTACCGTCTCCATCTCGTCGCCGTAGGCTTTGCGCAGCAGTTCGATCACGCGATCTGAGGACATGGCACTTCGTCGTTGGGCTGGGAGATAGAAGTGTGTTGTGTGGGTGGTGAGAGAACCGCCACTGTGGGTGCTAGTAGAACGGGTGGTTCGGGTTCTTGTGTTTTGGAATGAAGGCAGGGGCGCGACCGCTAACGAGCTACTGAACGGAACGCCCTCGGCCCGCTGGACAGTTCTGTGCGGGATATTCTCGCTGCGCTCGAATAGTGCCCACACAGAACCGCCCAGGCGTGCCTCGCCCGTTCATCCCTCCAGGACCGCACTGCACAGCACCGCAGCCACACGCCTCCCCAGCCGATTCGCTCCTTGTAGTCGCTCATCCACCGATAGACTCGTTTCGCTCGCGTGTCGCTTCGCTCCCGCTCGCATCGTGGTTCTCACTTCGTTCCGAACCACGCACCCCTCGTCTATCGAGCCATTCGCTCGCC
>Ga0207771_101313_pt1 | contig 11037 bp, 8 predicted proteins | sample A23M2SouthBayCA_2_FD_187731 | JGI IMG/M metagenome (GOLD analysis project Ga0207771, IMG submission 187731) | Aerobic enrichment media microbial communities from Eden Landing Ponds, California, USA - A23 M2 (2) (SPAdes) | ecosystem: Environmental > Aquatic > Marine > Unclassified | place...
TTGCTTCCGCTTCCGATAGCCGGAATGATTAGCGATCGACCCTACGATGAAGTAGCCCGGTCCTACGAAAAAATCCGTTCTTTCGCCGGCAAGATCGGGTGTGACCTGCGGTCCCCGTTTATAACGCTTTCTTTTATGGCACTGCTGGTGATTCCAAAATTAAAATTAAGTGACAGGGGATTGTTTAACGGAGACGCATTCGAGTTTGTCTCGTTATTTGAGGACGATATGGGATAGGCAGTTCTTCGGACTTTTTCTCGTTGGGCCACGGAGAGTCCGATAGATTTCCGGGAATGAATCTTTATTCAAAAATATTAAGTGAAGAACTGGATCCGCTTGACTTCTGCTTTTTGAATGAAATGTGGTAGGTTACTCCCTGGTCGGCTTGTATATCGGTTGATGCCTCCAACTGGTTGATCAACGTCTGAATCATGTGTAAACCCAGGGTCTCAGGAGAGTTATCCTGCACCTCTTCGGGCAATCCCTCGCCGTTATCTGATATCCGCATTTGAATGGTTTCCGCATTCTGTTGAATTTGAATTTCAATTCGCGCGTTTTGCTGGCCGCTGAAGGCATGTTTAAAAGCGTTGGTCAGGATCTCATTTAATAAAAGCCCGCAGGGAACCGCCTGGTTTATGTTCAGCTTGATGGGATCACAGTCTAACTGCAAGTCAATGGGTCTATCCTGCGACCAGAAGGTATCCTGTATTTGATTAGTGAGGGTCTTTATATATGAATCGAAGGCTACCTGGGTTAGATTACCGCTCTGGTAGAGTTGATCATGAATAACGCCCATGGTGTGAACACGGGAGATACTATCCCTTAAAATCGATTGAACTTTGGGATGGTGTTCTTCAGAATTATATAATTGAAGTTGGATAAGACCATTCACAATGGCCAGGTTGTTTTTAACACGATGATGGATTTCCTGGAGAAGAACGTTTTTCTCCCGGAGGGAATATTTTAGCTGTTGAGCGGTCTGTTTGAGTTCGGTTATATCCACGCCATATCCCAAAGCCCGTTTAACGTTTCCATCCCGGTCCAGAATAGGATAGATCCAGCGTTGAATATAAACTTCTTTTCCCTTTTCATCCTCTATGCGTTCTACAAGAGAATTCGATTGTTTTCGACGAATCGCGTTTTTAATCCACTGGGTGCGTTGCCGGTAGGGTTCAGGATCCCGCCCCTTGAGTTCCGCATATTCTTCGGAGGTGCGGCCAAGCATCTGATTTCGTATTTCCGGATCCCCGATAGCTGATGGATTAATGTAGACATATTCAGCGTCCGTGTTGAAAATGGCCAATTCGGTGGGTAACTCCTGGAGGATGTTTTGGTAGAATTCCTTTAACCGGGTAATGCGTTTTTCATACTGTTTACGATCCGAAATATCCCGAGCAATAGCATAAACAACCGGTTTGCCGAAATAAGTACCACTATTGAGAATAATTTCGGTGGGTATGAGTTTTCCGTTTTTGCTGCGTCCCCACCACTCAAACTTTTGTGATTCGCCCTGGAGGGCTTCTTCAAAGTACGCACTTGTTTTTTCCAGGTCATTGTGTTTTTTGTCTGCCAGGAAGAGGGCATTTTTCCCAACAAGTTCCTTTTTGCTGTAACCATACAGGCGTTGTGCCCCCTTGTTAACATCAAGAAAGGTACCGTCTGAATCCTGAATCAGGATAGCATCTTCCACCGAATTGAAAAGATCTTGATAGGTTTGCCTGGCGTCACCGGCGGGATGAGGTGAGCCGGATTCGGCATCAACATTGTTGTTCGGCTTGACGTCGTCATTTGAAGCCATATTACTGCCACCCCGGGATCAGAGCTTGTTTGTTGTTCGCAATATAATTGATGTGCGTTAGTTTTTGGGATAGACCTGCGGTTCCATAGTTGTAAATAAGGGAAAACTGGGGACAAAAGAAATGTATCAATCAAGCAAAGCAGGAAGGAGCGAGCATCAAGCGGCCGTCTCCTATTTGCTCAACAGCTGCTTGAATTTGTTCGAGTCTCTCGACCAGGTCCGTTTTCCAGATGTTGCGGCCGTCAATTAAGGCAAGTGAAACCAGGTGATCGGTGTCGCCAAAGATGTCAGACAGTTGATTCAATTGGTCCGATCCTCGTACCAGGTCGAGGTGACCGAAACACCTGCAAATCAATTATAAGATATAAAAAAGCTATGCTGGCATCCAAAATGTTGACAAGTGTTGGTATGAGCGGACGGGAGGTTCTTTGCTCGAAAGTTTTGCGAACATTAATATTTTAGCGGACAACATATCTTAATCCGGGATTCATTTAATGCTCTAGAGAAGTAAAAAAACAAAATGCCGGGGTAGCGCCGGCCCGCTTTTATTCCTCCTGACAACCAATATTAGCGGGTAATTATCCAAATAAAAAACCCCGAACGATCGGAAGACCATCCGGGGTTTTAAAATAGGTTAATCCTGTTGATTGGCGCGAGGTAAGTTGATTACACCGCCATTGAAGTTTAAAACAGGTTTACTCCTGGACAACCAGTTTCCCTCTCATACCGGCTGCATAATGACCGGGGAAGCTGCATACATAATCATATCGGCCTGTTTGATCCGGTGCGTTGAAGGAGATAGTCTCGCTTTCGTCTCCGCCCAGCATTTTCGTGTGGGTGATGACTTTATCTTCCATATCCGGGGCGATGTACTCATTGTCTTTGGCCTGGGCCGAAGCATTGGAAAAAGCGCGGGCATCGGTTCCGAGTTCCAGGAGCGCAAAATTATGAGACATGGCGCTTGGAGGCAGGCTGGATACATTTTCCAGCTCCACTTGCAGCTCTTCTCCAGGTGCAGCGGCAATACTGTCGACAACAAAATAGGTGTTGCCGTCGGAAGCCGTCAGGGTGTCACTGGTATATACCCCGTCCTGGGCTTCGGCTACGACAAATTTCATCTGGTCAATTCCGACCAAATTAATCGTCCGAACGTCTTGCGACATTTGTGCTTGTTGATCTCCGGAAGTGCTTTCGGCCTGCTGAGATTGACTGTCACCGCCACCTCCACCACAGGCGAATAGAAAGGCAAGGGCTAGCGTAAATAGTGCATTAATGGATTTCATAGAATGATATCGGTTTTTGTCTTTGAATTTCAGTATATAGTAGATTATTGATAACTACCATACCCGGTGCAATGTTGCCTAAGCAAGGTAAGGAATTTATAAATAACGGAAAAAAGAGTATTGATAATCAAATCGGTACGTGGATCGATTAAGGCCGGGATATTAAAGAAGGGCGGATGGGGAGGCATGATACGCACTTACATATTTTGACATATTAAAACTGAAAAATACGCTCCATATACAGGGAAATTAAGCGGCGATGATGAACAGGCGATAATATTTTCCCACCATTTTCCCATATTTAAATCGATGAAACGGACGGTAATGAAAATTAATAAGATGGAGGAAGAGGTACTAATTGGAAAAATTCGTATTATTGTAAGATGAAGAAACAATAACTGACTGGAGATGGTTAAGAGCAACGGCCAGCCGGGAACTGAAAGGGTTTAACCCGCGGTAACCCAACATCTATTTTAAGAAGCTATATGAAATGGTACATAAAAGTGTTGAAGAATTATGCGGTGTTCCAGGGACGTGCTCATCGCACCGAGTTCTGGATATTTACGTTAATCCATTCGTTAATATTATTCGGTCTGACCTATCTTGGATGGGATAAAACGAATCTGATCTTTATGGGATTAGCGTTGGTTTATGCTGCAGCGACCCTGCTACCCAGCCTGGCAGTTGCTGTTCGACGTCTCCATGATGTCAGAGTTAGCGGTTGGTGGCTTTTGCTGGCATTATTGCCGGTCGTGGGAGCCGTAGGACTCTTATTTTTGTTGCAACGGCGAAGTTATTACAAGGAAAATCGGTATGGGCCTTTTCCTCATGAAATAGAAACTCAAACCCAATCATCCACCGAGGTTATAAAAGATGCCCATATAGCTTAGCGATTTGCTAAGAAATAGTAAAAAAAGATTTTGAAGAGTGCTTCATTCGAGTCTGAAAATTACTAATTTATATAATCAGCAGTTACGATATCGCAAGAGTTAATAAATCCTTTGATTATGAAAACCTCGGTTTCCTCGATCAAGAGTAATCAACAGCTACTGGTTCGATCACTCGTAATTGGACTTGCCGCTGCGATGCCGCTGCTTGTGCATCTTGCTCCTCCGATCATGGGGGTCGCGGCGGGTGCTGTATTATTACCCATGTTTTATCTGCCGTTGGTTGCTACCGCCTGGAGATTGAAAAGCTTGATGATGCTGGCCCTGTTTTTACCCTGGCTCAATATGTGGATTACCGGAATGCCCGGTCCGTTGACGTCCTTTATCTTAACTCTCGAAGTGGGAATATTTATGCTGTCAGCGTGGAACCATGATTTGTTTTCTCTGCCGCAGTGGTTAATCGGTCCCGCCGGATACCTGGTTGCGAAAGCAGCATCTGCCATGCTCCTTGCGTTTTTTGTATTAACTGGAATTCAACAGGCGGACCCGCTCTCTTTTGCCATGGGCGCATTGACTAAAAGCTGGCCGGGTCTTTTGATATTAATGCTGTTTTCCACAGGACTGTTTCGGAATAGATAGTATGTGTTATGGTCACCATCGATATGTCACGCATTACAAGGGAGTTGGATAACCTCAACCTGCCGCCTTCGGATCTGGTTGTCGGTATTGGGGAGGGGGGCATTGTGCCGGCTGTCCTGGTGGCTGATCGCTTGAAAGTGGATTTGCGAATTCTTCGGATCAACTACCGGGATCCGGATCATAAGCCACGATATAAGGAACCGAAGCTGTTGGGAGATGGAGTCAAGATTCCCTCCTCGGCACAGACCATCTTGTTGGTGGATGATGTTAGTGTGACGGGTAAAACCCTGGAGCTTGCGCAGAAACTGTTGGCGAAGGTTGAGGTTACCACGCTTGTTTTCAAAGGATCGGCCGACATGGTACTGCTTCCCGGTATCGAGGAGTGCGTTCATTGGCCCTGGTCTCAAAAGTATGCAACGATGGAATAACCATGGGAGGTTGTTTATTCAATAACGAAAGAAGATAATTTAACATAGCGTGTGAGGATTGATTATGGATCGAAAATCATTTCTAATTTGGCTGTCCGGACTTACCACTTCCGTCATGGTTTCTCCCGCTACTCTGTGGGACGAGAAAGCTCCTCCGGAGGATCGATGGGGAAAATTATTACCCCTTAGAAAATTCGGTAAAACGGGAGAAGAAATCACCATGTTGGGCGTGGGCGGCTCGCACGTGAGTTGGATGAATGAGTCGGATGCACAACGGGCGATTGAGATGGCGATCGAAGGAGGAGTTCGGTTTTTTGATACCGCCGAGCAATATGGAAACGGGCGGAGCGAGCGCTATTATGGCAAGTTTTTGACCCCCAAGTACCGGGACGAAATATTTTTGATGACTAAAACCCAGGCACGTAATGCGGAATCGGCCCGGCGCGACCTGGAAGGATCGCTGCGGCGTTTGAACACGGATTACCTGGATTTATGGCAGATACATTCCGTAAACTCAGCACGTGACGTGGATAATCGGATTAAAGAGGGAGTATTGGAAGTTGTATTGGAAGCCAAAGAAGAGGGCAAGGTGCGTCATGTCGGATTTACCGGGCATCGCACCCCTGATGCGCATCTGCGAATGCTGGAGAAAGCGGGCGAAAAGCTTGAAACCTGTCAGATGCCGGTCAACGTAGCCGACCCATCATACAATAGTTTTATCCTTAACGTAATGTCCGAGCTTCGGAAGCAGAACTACGGCATTATTGCCATGAAAACATTGGCGAATGGCGGTTTTTTCGGGGGGAGATCGCACGGGGCGCACGGGGATGAGACGAGCCTTATTCCCGACCTTCTCAGTGTGGAAGAAGCCCTTCACTTCGCATGGTCGCTGCCGGTGAGTACCGTTGTATCAGGGTTTAACAATCATGAGCAACTCCAGGAAAAGATAGATCTGGCTCGGTCATTTCAACAAATGAACGAAAACCAGCGACAGCAGTTGATAGAAAAAGTGGCTGATCTCGCTGAAAGCGGAGAAATGGAATTTTATAAAGCTTAATGGAGGGGAATTATGGATATGGAAAAGTTGAGAAAGGCAGCGGATGAGTTTATGAAGCTGCAGCGATTCGGGTTGGCGGGAGCGTCCCGTAAAGGAGACACAGCCGGTAATGTCATTTACAAGAAGCTGCGGGAGCGGGGATATGAAATTTATCCCATTCATCCTTCGGCTTCTGAGATTGAAGGTGACATGGCCTGGCACAATATAGATTCTGTACCGGCCAAACTGGAGGGATTAATTATAGCCACCCCGCCCGAGGCCGCACTGGAGCTGGTTCAACAATGCCATGAGCTGGGTATCAATCACGTCTGGATGCATCGCTCGTTCGGACAGGGAAGTGTAGATGCGAAAGCCGTGGAGTATGGCCGTGAAAACGGAATAAAAGTTATTCCCGGCGGTTGTCCGCTCATGTTCAATGAGCCGGTGGACATCGGACATAAATGCATTCGATGGCTGGCCGGGGTAAGCGGTAACTTGCAGGAGCCGGTGGAAAGGGCTGGTTAGGGTGTCTTTATAGGTTTCGGGAGGCTGTGGCGGATTCCTGTGATTTGCGTCGAATTTCAGTGTAGTGTGGAAGGTAGGGGTTTATAACCGATTTTATCTTAGTTGATCCTCCCCTTTTCCCCCTCCGACGGGGGACGTTTTTTCGCCTCGGTTGCCTTACTTTCCCCCTTCGGAGGGGAAAGGGGGAGGACTTCCGAAGGGCGCAGCGCAATTATTTTATTGTCACTTCACAAGCGTCATTTTCCGGATTTTTGTCTCTCCACCCGCCCTGAGCCGGTAGAAGTAGATACCGCTCGATAGGTGGTCGGCATTGAATCGAACCGTATGTTGTCCGGCTTTCTGATTGCCGTCCACCAGCGTAGCGACTTCCCTGCCAAGCAAGTCGTACACTTTAAGCGATACCCCCCGGGATTGGGGAAGTGAATAGGTAATGCGGGTCGAGGGATTAAAAGGATTGGGATAATTTTGTTTGAGTCGAAGCTTTCGAGCGATTTCCTGCTTTTCGGTCGCCGCAGCTTGTTCGTCAATCAAATCAAAGTAAACAAAAGCATGTTGGTCGAAGGTCGTAGACCAATTTTCAGGTTTGTTAAGTACTTTGCCGTAATGGATGTTCCACCCGATAGAATCGCCCGACACCAGGTGCAGTCCGGCCTTGGGATTTCGAGGTATGGAGAGTTCAACCTCGACTTTCGGCCAACTGATATTGCTGGACAAATGGACTGACTGAGGTTGAAACACACGCCGGCGAAACTCGTTTTGATAATCCGGATGCGTATCCCACATACCATTGCCGGGATATTGGTCGTCGGGATTATCGTCGACAAACTGTCGTACCTCTTCACGGGCATCCCAGCTTCGGAATGATTCGAAGGTTCCGTCGGAAATATTAACGCTCATCCGGGTGTTGCCCGCTCCATGCCAGCGGCCGTCGCCTTCAAACTCAAAGCGCAATTCAGGGATTCCGATATCGGGCAGTTTCATCCCGATATAAAGGGAATCCGCCGTGTAAGTCATATACACTTCAGGTTGATAGTCTTTGTTGTTGTAAACGTAGTCCACTCCGGTGCTGATCCGGGCATCCAGGGCGTTCCAATCGTCGAGGGACCCGTTAACCCGGATATCCACCGTATCCGGTAACTTCTTGATATACGAATCAATAGCATACCGGGGATGATCGTCTTTACCGTCCCTGACCCCGTCCCCGTCGGTGTCCGCAAGGGTTGGATCGCTGCCCCAGTAATTTCCATCCATAGCCTCGGCCCGGTCGTTCAATCCGTCGCTGTCGGTGTCGGCTTTGTCGGGATCACTGCCAAAGGTCAATTCGTCGTACGGTGCACGCGAATCGTGATCCGGGAAACGATCGCCGTCGGCATCCCGTGCCTCGTATATCTCTCCCCACCCATATTTCAAGTTTAGATAATCGTCAAATACGCGGAACATAGAAGCCTGAAAATCAAGATGCATGCCGGCCGGATGGTAAAAAGCCTGCGGGAAGTCACCGTGCATCATCGGGGTTCCCATTCGACCGTAAATGGCGCCGATGGTATGTTGATTTTCGTGCATGTACGTCCATGTCGCACACCGTTCCTCGCCGGGTTCGATAGGATATCCGACGCCGTTGCCGCAGGGGAGCTGAGTTTGGGCAAAGCCGGTGGTTTGGTCGGGTCCCGGTAGCGCGAGATTGGCCCCGTCGCCGATCGACCAGAATCCGCTGTTTACCGGCCAGGCGGCAAAAACAAGATCGTACTGAGTGTTGTATACGCCCCGTTGTCGAAGTTGATAGGCTACGTTCGAGACGGAGGCATCGTTGTTAAGGTTAACCTTGTTGCGGACAATATAATAGTCCATCTCAACATTCAGCTTGAATCCGGAATTACGCCAGTAGAAATCGCGTGTGCGTTCATATTGTTTTTTGATGCTTTCGACATCTTTTTCTGTAATGGATCCATTGTTGGTCTGCATGTAAATGATCGCGGCCATCCGCAGGGTGGCGTACTGGTAATACGAGGAGCGGTCGGCATCCGTGGTAACGGCCACTTCATCAGATATACCTGTGAAGTTCTGCTTCTGGTCGCGGGCTTCCACCTTGTAGTAATAGGTAGCTCCCGGCTCCAGACGGGAGTCAGTGTAGTGGGTATCCGGGGAGGTATAGCCGATGGGATTACCGTAGGTGCCGTTTTCCGTACGACGATAGATCTGGTATCCTCCTACTTTTCCGACAGCGGCTGGATAGGAGTTCCAGGCGAGTTGTACGGTGGTGGCCGTGGAATCGACCATGGTTAATCCCGTAACCGGACGGGTAATGGTTACTTCGGCGGAATGAGCACTATAGATCCCGGCATCGTTTTGCGCATATACAATGTAAGCGTAATTGTGATCGGGATTGGGGGGTTGTTCCGAATAACTTCCGTTCTGCAATCCCCGGGCCACCCTCGTATACAGGTTGCGTGATTCTCCGGTGGGAGCTGTATCCTGTTTGGTGCGCCGGTATACGCTGTAAGTGAGTCCCGCTTCGGTTTGCCAGCTCAACGAATGCGTGCCGTCACCAGAAAGAGAAAGGTTCAAGCCCGCAGGTCGGGCGGGCAGGGTCGTATCGTTCAGGGATAAACGGGCAAAGGGGCTGGGATCGCTCCAGGGAATGGTATCGATATGAACATGCATAAATCCCTGGGCATTTAGAGAAATATCGGTAAATCGAATATGAACGGAATCCCCGGCCGAAAGTGAGGGGAAGTTGCCCACTTGCAGTGAAAACGTGCCCTGACCCTCTTGAAGGTTGGGCAAATCATCTTCCCAGCGAGGGGCGTTTTCAATAAGGATGCTGTCTCGATTGGCGTTCAGGTAAGCCGTGAAAAAGGCTTTGGGCGGAGTGTTTTTGTTGAGGCTTCCATCCGGGTTTTCGACAAAACGTTGTAACAGGACGGAAGAGGTATCCTGGGCGTGAGCGGAAGAGGCGAGGAAAGGGATTACCGGCAAGAAAATGCCCGTGAAGAGAAGTGCGGCAAGCAAATATCCAAAAAAACGCATAAGCAAATTTGAAGTTAAATTGATGAATAAGGAGATTGCGGCAACTCAACATCGAGAGGATGTTGGGGGAGCTTCAATCCTCTATGAAGATGGAGAGATGAGTTAATTTTTCAATATATGCATTACTCAATTACGTCAATTTGAACCGATATTGCAATCGGTTGAAGTAAAGAGTTAAAAATGGTCCCGGACTTCAGAAATCAAAAATTCTAAATTTGAAAAAAGGCCGGACGAATAAATCCTCTATGATAATCTATGTGTAAATTAATAATCAGCATGGACCGTCCGGCCCGGGCTCTTCTATTGCCAGCGTTTTTCAATGGGAGTTAACTTCAAAATGCGGGAAGGTCCGTTAAGTACCACGTAGATAGCTCCCTCGGGACCGGTGACTGCTTCCCGTACCCTACCTTTGTTCTTCACAATAACTTCCTGGTGGAGAACGCGATTTTCCTTGATGTTCACCAGGCGGACTTCCTGGTATTTAAGGGCGGTGACAAGCAGATAGTTTTTCCAATTTTCGAATAGGTCGCCCGTATAGAAATCACTGCCTCCCACCGCAATGGAAGGCCTCCAGTACAAGATAGGTTGTTTCATGCCTTCTTTGGTACGGTCTTCCGTCAGGATGGATCCGTCGTAGTTAATGCAGTAGCAGATTTCGGGCCAGCCGTAATTGCTTCCGGCCTTGATCAGGTTCAGTTCATCGCCCCCGCGCGGGCCGTGTTCAACAGACCAGACTTCGTTGGTTTCGGGATGGACGGCCAGCCCCTGGGGGTTACGATTGCCGTAGGTGAAGATTGACTTGATGGCGTTATCACGATCCACAAAAGGATTGTCGCCGGGTATCCGCCCGTCACGATGGATACGGTGAATTTTTCCATTCGGACGGTCCAGTTGTTGAGCCTGGTTCATTGCCCCGCGGTCGCCAATGGAAAAGTAGAGCAACCCTTCCTCATCAAATACAATCCGGCTGCCGTAGTGGTGACGGGTGCTCCTGTAGAGGTCGTGAGGTGCTTCAAATACGACTTGCTGGTCGACCCAGCGGTTATTTTCAAGGTGTCCGCGAACGACTTTTGTCATCGCCGGAGCACGTCCGCTGCCCTCGCTTTCCAGTTCATGGCTGAACGACAGGTAAATCCATCCGTTTTCTTCATAATTGGGATCGATGGCAACATCCATGAGTCCTCCCTGTCCGGCATATACCACTTCGGGGGTCCCAGCCACCGGCTCCGAACGCAGCTCGCCATTTTCGACTACGTGCAGCGTGCCGGAAAGATCGGTTATGAGGGCCGTCTCGGCGTCAATAAAGTCGATCCCCCATGGTTGCGTAAGATCCTCGACAAAAACTTCGCTTTTTACCTTGTAGTCAAGAGTCGTGAGTGTATCTTCGGTGTTTTGGGCGCAGGCCGAAACCAAG
>Ga0207771_101314_pt1 | contig 11032 bp, 6 predicted proteins | sample A23M2SouthBayCA_2_FD_187731 | JGI IMG/M metagenome (GOLD analysis project Ga0207771, IMG submission 187731) | Aerobic enrichment media microbial communities from Eden Landing Ponds, California, USA - A23 M2 (2) (SPAdes) | ecosystem: Environmental > Aquatic > Marine > Unclassified | place...
GGCGGCCTGCCAGGCGGCCTGTGCGGTCGGCGGTGCGGGGTTCTCGCCGGGCTGATCGATCAGGGCACAGTCACCGATGGCGAAGACGCGCTCGTCGGAGGTCTGGAAGTCCTGCTCGGAGTTGAGCCGGTGGGAGCGTTCGTCCTTGTCGAGATCGACCTCGCGGACGGCGTCGCGGCCGGTGATGCCACCGGTCCAGATGAGTTCGTCGTAGTCGAGTTCTTCCTCATCGCCGATGTAGACGGTCTCCTCGTCGACTTCGCCGATGAACTCGCCACACATGATGTTGATGTCCTTGTCCTCCAGTCGCTTGCGGATGGCGCCCTGAAGTTCGGCGTCACCGTTTGGCATCACTTCGTCGAGACCTTCGACGAGGTGGATGTCGAGCGGTGCGCGGCGTTCGTCGCGGAATTCGGCGATTTCACCGGCGGTCTGGATACCGGAGAGACCGGCCCCGCCGACGACGATCTGAGCGGGATCGTTCTGGGTCGCGTCGCGTGCGGCGGTCGCGACGGCGTCGTGGATACCCAGCGCGTCGTCGAGGGACTTGAGTGTGTGGGCGTGCTCTTCGAGACCCTCGATACCGAAGAAGGCGGTCTGGGAGCCGATACCGACGAGCAGGTAGTCGTACTCGACCGTCGAGTCGTCGTCGAGTTCGACGACGCGTTCGTCGGTGTCGATGTCGACGGCCGACGCCTGAACGAAGTCGGTCGTTCGGGATTTGATGTCGCCGACGGGAATCGTCACCTTCTGCTGGACGCTCGGATCGCGAATACAGCGGTGGGACTCGTGCAAGACGAGGTGATAGTCCGTCTCCGAGATCCACGTGATGTCGGCCTCGCCGTTTATCTGTGCTTCGAGGCTCTTGATCGCGCCCGCACCCGCGTACCCAGAGCCGAGGACGACGACGTTATCGGTCATATGTCGCTACCTCAGGAACCGGATGATACAAAGCCTGCGAAATCGCCGTGTGTTTGAGTCATATCCATGAAGGACCATCATGAATTTGGCCGTGACTGTCTGGTACGAGTGGGTTTCTCGGCCGTACAACGAGAGGACAGAAAATAGGCGAAAGGATCAGAGCGGTCGACCGGGCGTCGATTAATGTTCGGGTTCGCCGGCCGGTGCGCGCATGTCGTCGATGGTGAGGATGAGTTTGTTGTTGGTGTCGTCTTTGCCCGCGAGCGTCCCGATGATCTGGAGCTTCGAGAGGGGCGTCGGGCCGACGGTGACCGAGTCTCCTTCGTGAAAGTCAGAGATCGACCCCTGCAACTGGAGTTCGGCGCGACACTTCTCGGGGTGGTGGACGCTCGTCAGGTCGATTTCCTCGACGTTTGCGTCCTCCAACAGTTCGCCGTCGTGTCGAAGCGGGACGCGTGCCGCGTTGTCCATGTCCTGAATCTGGAGCGCGTCGTAGGCGTTGGCTGTCGGCTTGTAGCCGCCCTTCGGACCGGGGACGCCTTCGACCAGCTGGAGGGCTTTGAGACTCTGCATCTGATTGCGGATCGTCCCTGGATTTCGATCGACTTTGTTCGCGATATCTTCACCCTTGACCGCACTTTCGCTCTCTTTGTACAGATTGACGAGTTCCTGCAAAATGTTTTTCTGGCTAGGGGTGAGTTCGATTGATGACATAACTGACGATTGGATGTACCTGTCCTTAAACCCGACGGTGAACCCACGTTGTTTGCTACGAGAAGCCGTGGGAACGAACGTCTCACGCGGAACGCGAGCGCGAAATCTCGGTTGGTCGGTGTGGCGCGGTCGGGTGCGTAACGGGGCACGACGATAGCGATCGCGAACTGGTCTTTTTGTATCACCCAGTACTGGGTCACAGATATGGAGCGACAGGTACGGATCATCGGGGCACCGATGGATCTGGGTGCCGACCGCCGTGGCGTCGATATGGGACCGTCGGCGATCAGATACGCCGGTCTGGCCGCCCAGCTCGATGCTATCGGCATCGACTGCGGTGATTACGGCGATGTCGTCGTACCGAGACCAGAAGCCTCCGATCCGTCTGCTGGTGAGCCGGCCGATGGGCACGCGAAGTTCCTCGCCGAGACGGAACTCGTCTGTGAACGCGTCGCCTCGGCCGTCGACTCGACGATCGGTGCCGGGGAGTTTCCGCTCGTGCTGGGGGGCGATCACTCGATCGCGATGGGTACCGTCGGCGGCACACGACCCGAGGACGATCTCGGCATTCTCTGGTTCGACGCCCACGGCGATTTCAACACGCCGTCGACGACGCCAAGCGGCAACGTCCACGGGATGTCGCTGGCAGCGATCCTCGGCATCGGCGAGTTCGCAGAGAGCGAGTGGGCACGAGCGGAGAACGTCGATCCCGAGAACGTCGTGCTCGTCGGTCTCCGCGACCTCGACGACGGTGAACGACGGCTGATTCGCGAGTCGCCCGTGACGGCGTACACGATGAGCGACATCGACGACCGTGGCGTCACCGACATCGTCGAATCCGCGCTAACGGTCGCAGCTGACGGGGCCGACGGGCTACACGTCAGCCTCGACATGGACTGGCTCGATCCCAACGAGGCTCCCGGCGTCGGGACACCCGTGCGTGGCGGCGTCTCCTATCGCGAGGCCCACGTCGCGATGGAGTACGTCGCCGACTGTGCCAGTGACCTTCGCTCGATGGAGGTCGTCGAAGTCAATCCGATCCTCGATACACACAATCAGACCGCCGAACTGGCCTGTGAACTCACGGCGAGTGCAATGGGCAAGCGAATCCTGTAGCGCGCTATCGACCAGCCGGCCAGCACCCCCCGTCACAAATCCCCACAGTTCGTTTATCCCACTGGTGGGTGTACTCGGCCCTATGTCTCTCCTCGAAGACGTGACGCTCGGTATCCACATCCTCGCCGGGTTCATCGCTCTCGCCGCCGGTGCCGGCGCACTCCTCACCGAGAAAGGTGGCCGTCGTCACCGCTTGCTCGGCCGGACGTACGTCTCCGGCATGGCCGTCGTCTCTGTGACGGCGCTTGGCTTGCTCGCGATCGAGCAGTCGCTCGGCCGCATCTTTCTGGGACTGATCGCCGTGTTCAGCTTCTACTTCGCCTTCACGGGCTACCGCGTCCTCGCTCGCAAACGACCGATCGACGAACCTGGACGCGTCGACTGGGGTGCTACCGGCCTGCTCGGTGTCACCGGACTCGCGTTACTCGCACTGGGTGGCTGGTTTCTCGCCACTGGGTCCACGTTCGGGACCGTGATGCTCGTCTTCGGCGTCATCGCACTCGTCTTTACGCGCAACGACGTACGCCAGTTCCGCGCGACGGATCTCGAACCACGTGCCTGGTTCTTCGAGCACATCCAGCGCATGGGTGGGGCCTACATTGCGACGGTCACCGCCTTCGCCTCGGTCAACGCCACGTTTCTACCGATGGTCGCTCGCTGGCTGCTCCCGACGGCTGTCGGCACCGTCGCTATCTGGTACGTCTCTCGGCAGTATCAGGAACAGTTCGAGAGGGGGTCACGGTCGGAAAGGACACACTGAGATGGACCGTCGTCGGTCGTTGCCAGATCGGCCGTCCGCAGTCTGTGCCCTACTCCTCGGCGACTTCGTCGTCCTCGGTCGTTGCCGGAACGACCGTCACACTGGCAGTCCGGTCGCCAGCGTCCAGTTCGATGATCTTGACGCCCTTCGTGTTCCGGCCGACCTGTGACACGTCGCCGGCACGGATGCGCATGATCTGGCCGGTCTCGCTCATGATGACGAGGTGGTCGTCCTCGCGGACGGCCTTGGCAGTCGAGACCCGCCCGTTGCGGTCGTCGGTCTTGATGTCGATGAGACCCATGCCGTAGCGAGACTGGCGGCGGTACTCGGAGAGAAGCGTGCGTTTCCCGTAGCCGTTCTCGGTGACCGTCAGCAGCGCGCGGTCGTCGTCGTCGTCGGTCGCGACCATCGCGGCGACCTTGTCGTCGTCCTGCAGTTTGATGCCGTTGACACCGCGAGCCGAGCGCCCCATCGCGCGGGCTTCGCTCTCGTCGAAGCGGATGGTCATGCCGCCCTCCGTCGCGATCACGAGGTCCTTGGTCCCGTCGGTGACTTCCACGTCGACGAGTTCGTCGTCCTCGTCCAGCCCGGCGGCTCGAATCCCGGTCGAGAGGATGTTCTGGAACTCCGAGACCGCGGTGCGCTTGACGTAGCCGTTACGGGTGACCATCGTCAGGCACTCGTCCTCTTCGAAGTCGTCCGTCGAGACGACGGCGGTGATCTCCTCACCGTCGCCGAGATCGATGACGTTGACCGCGGACTTCCCGCGTGCAGTGCGGGACATCTCGGGAATCTCGTAGGTCTTCAGCCGGTAGACCTGTCCCTGATTCGTGAAACAGAGCAGGTAATCGTGGCTATTGGCCCGGAACACCTTCGAGACGCGATCACCCTCTTTGGGGTCGGAGCCGATGATCCCCTTGCCGCCGCGGTTCTGGGGATCGAAGGCGTCCACGGGCATGCGCTTGATGTAATCGTCCTCGGTGATGACGACGACGCAGTCTTCCTCCGGGATGAGGTCTTCGTGGGTGACCTGCCCCTCGGCTTCGAGAATCGAGGTGCGCCGGTCGTCGTCGTACTCGTCTTTGATCTCCCGAAGCTCGTCTTTGATCACGTCGAGCAGTTCGGACTCGGAGCCAAGAACCGTCTCCAGGCGCTCGATGCGGGCCTGTACGTCCTCGTATTCGTCTTCGATCTCGGCGGTCTCCATCGACGTGAGCGAACCGAGTTGCATCCTGACGATGTGGGCGGCTTGCTCTTCGGAGAAGTCGAACTGACCTTGCAGCCCCTCCTTTGCCGCGTCGCGGTCCTCGGAGTTGCGGATCAACTCGACCACGTCGTCGACGTTTTCCAGCGCCTTGAGTCGGCCTTCGAGGATGTGCGCGCGATCCTCGGCCTCGTCGAGTTCGAACTGCGAGCGTCGGCGGACGACCTCGCGGCGGTGCTCGACGTAGTGTTCGAGCGTCTCCTTCAGGGTCAGCACCCGCGGTTCGTCGTCGACCAGTGCGAGGTTGATGACGCCGAAGGTGGATTCGAGGTGGCTCTCTAGCAGCTGGTTCTCGACGACGTCGACGTTCGCACTGCGCTTGAGTTCGATGACGACCCGAACGCCGTTGCGGTCGGACTCGTCGCGAAGATCAGCGACGCCTTCGATAGCGCCCTCGTTGACGTCCTCGGCGATCCGTTCGACCATCCGGGCTTTGTTCTCCTGATAGGGAATCTCCGTGACGACGATTGTATTTTGGTCGTGGTCGACCTCGTACTCCGCGCGAACGCGCAGACGGCCCCGACCCGTGGAGTAAGCCGAGTAGATTGCGTCTTTGCCGACGATGTTGCCACCGGTCGGGAAGTCCGGTCCCGTGACGTGTTCCATCAGGTCCTCGACTTCGCAGTCGGGGTTGTCGATGAGGTGGGTCGTCGCGTCGATCACTTCACCGAGGTTGTGCGGCGGGATGTTGGTCGACATCCCGACGGCGATGCCCGACGAGCCGTTGACCAGCAGGTTCGGGACGGCCGACGGCAGGACAGATGGCTCCTGAAGGCGGTCGTCGTAGTTCGACCGAAAGTCGACGGTGTCTTTCTCGATGTCGGAAAGCAGTTCCTCGGCGATGGGCGACATCCGGGCCTCCGTGTATCGCATCGCTGCGGCGGGGTCGCCGTCCATCGAGCCGAAGTTCCCTTGCCCGTCGACGAGCGGGTAGCGCATCGAGAACGGCTGTGCCATGCGGACGAGCGTGTCGTAGATCGCGCTGTCGCCGTGGGGGTGGTAGTCACCCATCGTCTCCCCGACGATCGAGGAGGACTTGCGGTGCCCCGACCGGGAGGTGACGCCCATCTCGTGCATCGCATAGAGGATGCGCCGGTGGACCGGCTTGAGTCCGTCGCGCACGTCCGGCAGGGCGCGTCCGGCGATGACGCTCATCGCGTAGTCGATGTAACTCTGCTCCATCTCGTCCTCGATACGGACGCGGTCGACGCGCGAGGCGGCCGTGACGTCTGTGGGATCAGGTGCTTCTGAACTCATATTAGATGTCCACCCATTCGGCTTCCGGCGAGTGCTCTTTGATGAACTCCTTGCGTGGTTCGACGGCATCACCCATCAGCACCGAGAACATCTTGTCCGCTGCGGCGGCGTCCTCGATGGTGATCTGCTTGAGAATGCGCTGGTCGGGGTCCATCGTCGTGTCCCAGAGTTGCTGAGGGTTCATCTCGCCCAGTCCCTTGAAGCGCTGGACCTGACTCGGATTTCCGTCGCACTTCTCTTCGACGATCCGGTCGCGTTCTTCTTCGGTCATCGCGTCGTAAGTCTCGCCCTTGTAGCGGACGCGATACAGTGGCGGCTGGGCGGCGTAGACGTAGCCCGCTTCGAGCAGGGGCTTCATGTGACGGTAGAACAGCGTCAACAGGAGCGTGCGGATGTGTGCACCGTCGACGTCGGCGTCCGTCATCATGATGATGCGCTTGTACCGGATGTCCTCGATATCGAACTCGTCGCCGATGCTGGTGCCGAGTGCGGTGATGACGTTTCGGATCTGATCGTTTTCGAGGATTCGGTCGAGGCGGTGGCGCTCGACGTTCAGAATCTTCCCACGAAGCGGGAGAATCGCCTGAAACTCCGGATCGCGGCCCTGCTTGGCCGAGCCACCGGCCGAATCGCCCTCGACGACGAACAGTTCGGCCTCGTCGGGGTCGCGGGTCTGACAGTCCGAGAGTTTGCCGGGCAGTGCGGTCGATTCGAGCGCGGACTTTCGCCGGGTCAGCTCTTCGGCCTTTTTGGCTGCCTTCCGGGCTTTCGCGGCCTCGACTGCTTTCCCGATGATTGCCTCGGCGGTGTCGGGATTCTCCTCGAAGAAGGTTCCGAGGCCGTCGTGCATCGTCGACTCGACGATGCCTCGGACCTCGCTGTTGCCCAGTTTCGTCTTGGTCTGACCCTCGAACTGCGGGTCGGGGTGCTTGATCGAGATAACGGCGGTCAGCCCTTCGCGGATGTCGTCGCCCTTGAGCGTGTCGTCGAGATCGTTCAGGAGACCGTTCTCCGTCGCGTAGTCGTTGATGACGCGTGTGAGCGCGGTCTTGAAGCCGGTCATGTGGCTCCCGCCCTCGCGCGTGTTGATGTTGTTCGCGAAGGCGTGGATCGATCCCTGTAGCTCCGCGGTGCCCTGCATCGCGATCTCGACCTGGACCGGTCCCTCCTCGATGTCCTCGCTGCCCTCGAAGTAGATCACGTCGCGGTGCAGCGGCTCCTTGGTTTCGTTGAGATACTGAACGAACTCCTTGATGCCGCCCTCGTAGACGAACGTCTCGGACTCGCTGTCGCGCTCGTCTTCGAGGGTGATCTCGACGCCAGAGTTGAGGAAGGCGAGTTCGCGAAGTCGAGAGGCAAGCGTCGAGTAGGTGAAGTTCGTCCCCTCGAAAATCTCGTCGTCGGGCCAGAACTGGATACTCGTACCCGTCTCCTCGCCCGGCTCCATCTCTCGGACGCGTTCGAGATCGTACTCGGGTTCGCCGTGGTCAAAGCGCTGTCGCCAGACCCCACCGTCACGCTTGACCTCGACTTCGAGCCACTTCGAGAGGGCGTTGACCACGGAAACGCCGACGCCGTGGAGACCGCCCGAGACCTGATAGGACTTGCTGTCGAACTTCCCGCCAGCGTGCAGGACTGTCAGGATGACTTCGAGCGCAGGCCGGTCGTGTTTCTCGTGGGTGTCGACCGGAATCCCGCGTCCGTCGTCGGAGACAGAGACAGAATCGTCCTCGTGGATCGTGACGGTGATCTCGTCGCAATGCCCCGCTAGTGCCTCGTCGATGGAGTTGTCTACGACCTCGTAGACGAGGTGATGGAGGCCTCTGGAGTCGGTCGAACCGATGTACATCGCCGGCCGTTTTTGAACGGCCTGTAACCCCTCCAGAACCTGAATCTGTTCCGCACCGTAATCACGGTCCTGTGACATAGAATCTACTGCGTCTAGTCGTGCGGGGGTCTTAAACTTCCCGCACGCGCACGCGAAGCGGTTGCGCCGTCTGACAGTTCAGCCCCTGTCTGATAGTGCAGACGGGATCACGACTGGCCGTCAGCCGGTCCGGTCGCCGCTTTGCCCTTCTGGTCGCCATCGCCGTGCCCGCTGGTGCCGTCTGCCTCCGTCTCGAAGGACTCGACGAGTCCCTTGAGATCGCCCGCTCGGTCCGAGAGCGTTCGGATGTTCTCGGTGACTTCCGTGATCGAGGCAGTTTGCTCCTCTGCAGAGGCTGCGACGTTCTCGGTCTGTGCGCTCGTCTGTTTGCTGATCGACCCGACTTCGTCGACCATCGCGACGACTTCCTCCGTCGACGCCGCCTGTTCTGTCGTCGCGTCGCTGATCGACTGGATGCCGGTGTTGGTCTCCTCGACCTGCTCGACGATCTCGTCGAGGGCCTCGGTGGCTTCCCTGATCGTCTCCTGACCGGTGTCGACCCGCTCTCCCATCTCGCGCATGTCTGCGACAGTCTCGTCGGTCACCGACTGGATCTCGGAGATCATCGAGTCGATGTCGTCGGTCGCCTCCTGTGTTTCGGCCGCGAGTTCCTTGATCTCGTCAGCGACGACGCCGAACCCTTCGCCGGCCTCGCCGGCCCGACTGGCCTCGATGGAGGCGTTCAGCGCCAGCATGTTCGTTTGATCGGCGATCTCGTCGATGAGAGTCACCACCTCACCGATCCGTTCGACCTCGGTCGCGAGCGTCTCGACTTGCTCGGACATCTCGGTCGCCTTTCGCTCGATCGCTTCGATCTCTTCGGTCGCCTCTTGACCGTACTCACGACCCTGTGCGCCGGTCTCGAAGGCCCGCTCGGCCTTGGTCGCGATCTCGTCGGTCGAGGACGTGATCTCCTCGATCGTCGCAGAGAGATCGGTCATCTCGTCTGTCACTTGCTGGATGTTCTCGTTTTGCTGTTCGGCCCCGCTGGAGATCTCCTGAATCGTCTCGGCGACCTGTTCGCTCGCAGTTCGGACCTCTTTCGCGCTGGCCGAGATCTCCTCGCTCGAATCGTTGACATCGCGTGCGAATCGTTCGATTTCGACGACGGTTCGTTCCAGTTCCGCGATCATCTCGTTGGACGCTTCCGCGATGTCCCGCATCGCGTCGTTGTCGATGTTCGTATCGAGTCGCTGGGTGAGGTCGCCGTCTGCGGCCCGTGCCATCACCGTTCCGAACTCCGCTGCCTGCTGTTCGAGGCTGTCAGCGAGAGCTTCGGCGTCCTGTTTGGCGACTTCCGCCTCGCTGCGAGCCGTCTCGATGTCGTCGATGAACGCCTCCAGATCCGCTTGCATCGCGTCCAGCGAGTCGCCGAGCCGGCCCGGAACCGGCTCGTCGAGGGCGGCGGCGTCGAAGTCCTGTCGTGACAGCGCGTCGGCCTGGTCGGCGACGGTCTGGAGGTACGACGTGATATCGCGAACCGCCGTGCGGACCTGTCCGACCTCGTCGATTCGGCCGTCGTCGGACATCTCGATGTCGAGGTCCCCGTTTGCGAGCGCCCTCGCCTGTGAGGACAGCTCTTTCATCGAGCTGATCGGCCCTCGCCTGATCATAAAGATCAGTAGCACCAGCCCGATCAGTGCCGTTCCGATCAGCACGAAGATATTCTGCTGGACCTGTGACTGCGTACGCAGAGCGGTCGTCTTGGGTGCTTTTTTCACCACCACCCAGTTTGCATCGCCACCAAGAGCGGTCGTGTATGCGACGACGGAATCATCCGTGACCAGTGTGCCGTTCTGGTTGTTGTTGACGGCGGTTCTGATCTCTTCAGCGCCGGAGCCACTGTAGGTTCCGAGAATAGCACTCTCGTTCCGATCCAGCAGAACGTCCCCGGTGCCACGTCCGATCACTGTCGTCCGCGTCCCCTCGATAGAGCTTCGGAACCGCTCAGCACGTTCGCTCATCCGGATTTTCAATCCAAATATGTAGTTCGTTCCCGGAACTGGTGAGACCATTACCACCGATGGTGCCCCGTTCTGATCAGTGTACACCCAGGACTGAACGACTGATTCGGGCCCATCGAACGAGACCTCTTGGTAGGGAATGCCCTGTGGCCACTTGATATTCGTCTCCGAGATGGACTGATTCTCGAGATCAGGATCCGTGCTCGCTATGATCGTGCCACTCTCCTGCTCAAAATAATAGAGCGTCTCGACTTCTGGCGGGAGGTGTGACAGCTCGCTTCTGAGTGCAGCCCGAGATTCGAGCTCGTTGCCGAGCTTGAGCGAGCTTTGTTTCGAGACCGTTCTGGCTGTGTTTCGCTGCGTCGTCACCCACTGATCGACGGCATCACCTTCGAGTTCAGCGTTCGTGAGTAGATTTTGCTGTTGTTGTTCACTGACCTCACTGGAGACCGTCTGTACGGTCACGAGACCGATCCCAGCGACGAGTAATAGTATCGCCAGCGCGACAACTGCAAACTTTCTCGTGTAGCTCTTTCGGAGGAGATCTGGAAGCCAGCTATCTATTTTCATTGAATAAAATCACCAACCAGTTTCTACGAGTTGTTGTACGTCACTACGTAGTCTCTTAGAGTCTGATTTAAAGATCCTGCACACATTATCATTATGAATATTCAGTGGCTACGTCGGATAGAAAATCAGAATAACGACGAAAAATAGCCGATTAGCGGCCACAGGATAGTATCAGAGACGGTTCTCACCCCTACCGTTATAGAATACTCCGTGTCCCACTTGCACCAAGAGTGGTGAATCGGTGTACTGATCGCTATATCGCTGTTTTCCCGAAAGCAGATGTGTTTAGCCGTGAGGTCGATCTGGCCCTGCAAACCACTTTCACTCCGGTGGCGAACACCTTTTAAGCTGTCCGCTGATACCTACCCCCACGAATGACCTCGTATCAGTCGCGACTCGGGGAGGGAGAGGGGATCGCCGACGAACTGGCCGAGAGCCAGCGATCCATCTCCATCGCCGAGTTCTTCGAGAAGAACAGGCAGATGCTCGGGTTCGACTCGGGGGCCAAGGCGCTCGTCACCGCCGTCAAGGAGGCCGTC
>Ga0207771_101316_pt1 | contig 11022 bp, 11 predicted proteins | sample A23M2SouthBayCA_2_FD_187731 | JGI IMG/M metagenome (GOLD analysis project Ga0207771, IMG submission 187731) | Aerobic enrichment media microbial communities from Eden Landing Ponds, California, USA - A23 M2 (2) (SPAdes) | ecosystem: Environmental > Aquatic > Marine > Unclassified | place...
GGCCCGCGTCGAGTTCCTCGACGCGGACAACTGGCTGTCGACGCCGATGGCCGTCGACGATCGCTGGTTCGTGAAGCTCATCACCCAGCAGAACTCGCTGGTCCACGCGCTGTTGACTGCCGGCCGCAACCTCGGGGCCTTTTCGTCGGGGACGGAGGGTTTCTTCGAGCACTTCGGGACGCCACTCCAGATGGCAGAACACGAACTCGACGCGACGCGAGCGATGCGCGAACTCGGCGTCAACGCGCCCGAACCGATCGAGGCCTTCGAGTACGATGGCCACGGCGTCCTCGTCCTGGAGTACATCCCCGACTTCGTCGTGCTCGACGACCTGCCATCCGCGACCGTCCGCGAGCACGCGCCGACCGTCTTCGACTATCTCCACCGAATGCACGACGCCGGTCTCGCCCACGGAGACTTTCGGGGCGAGAACGTCCTCGTGGCCGGTGGCGACCTCTATTTCATCGACGCGACGAAGGTCCGCAAGGCGGCCATCGAGGACGCGCGATCCTACGACCTCGCATGTGCACTGGGCGCGCTGACGCCGCTGATCGGCGCGCGTGACGCCGTCGACGCCGCTGCCCGACACTACACGCCCAGCGAACTCCTCGCGGCCCGCGAGTTCCTCGATTTCGTCAATATCCGACCGGATCACGACTTCGAAGCAACGGGTCTCAAGGGCGAGATCGAGAAACTCGCGAGCGAGTGATACGGGGTATTGTCGTTGCGTACCGGCGATCGTCGCCACGGGGGAGACCAGCGCCGGTAAAACGCGACAACAGTCCGTATGAGGCGAAGTGTCTATTTTGATCCGTGCCTAATCGGGGCTATGAACACGACGTTTCTCGCCATCGCCACTCCGTTCCTCGTGATCGGCCTGTTCTTCGGCGTCGGCGGCGGCCTGATGGTCGCCTCGACGTTCCTCTCTCTGGGACTGGTTTTTCTCGCGCTCGGTCTCGTCCTCGGGCGCGGGAGCGATGGGGGCGCGGGTCACGACGATCCCGAACAGCCGACCGAGTAGCGACGCCGTTCAGCCGTCTGGCCGACCACGTGCCGTGACGACGATGCCGGCGAGGACGACCGCACCGCCGCCGACCGTCCACGGTGAGGGGACTTCTGTGAGTAAGACGAGCGCCAGCAGCGCACTGCCGAGTGGTTCGCCCAGCAGCGTGACGCTGACGAGACTCGACTCGACGTGGGCCAGCGACCAGTTCACGAGTGTGTGTCCGAGGATGCCGGGACCGATCGCCATCGCGAGAAACAGCCCCCACTCTCGGTGCTCGTAGCCAGTCAGGGGATGGCCCTGCGCGAGGACGACAGCACCCAGTGCCGCCGCGGCGACGCCGTAGACGACGGTGACGTAGGGCAACAGCGGCAGGCGCTGGCGCAACGAACGGCCGGCCAGCACGTAGCCAGCGGCCGTGAGCGCACCCAGCACGGCGAGTGCGTTGCCATAGAGTGGCCGTGGCCCGACTGCTGTCCCGCTCAGGAAGTCACCCAGCGACATGCCGACCATCCCGACGAGTGCGACCGCCACGCCCGCGACGGTCCGGCGGGTGACCCGTTCGTCGAGGACGAGCCACGCCCCCGCCACGACGAAGATCGGCTGTGACTGGACGAGCGTGACGCTGGCGGCGACGCTCGTCCACGAGAGACTCTCGAACCACGTCCCGAAATGGGCCGCCAGCGCCAGCCCCGTCACGCCTGCGGCCAGCAGGTGGCGCGTCGAGAGATCCCCCAGCGTGTTCCTGTGGCGGCCGACGGTCAGGGGCGCGAGCAGCACGGTCGTAAAGAGGACTCGATAGAACGCTGCGACGACCGGCGGGGCCTCGCTCCAGCGGATCAGGATGGCGCTGGTGCTGATCGCGACGACGGCGACTGCGAGCGCGATCCGGGGACTGGCGAGACGTTCGCGCACGCCGGAACCAAAGACAACCGTGGGCTTGAACGCTCGGGATCGTCTCACTCGGCCGACGTTACTCGGCGTCGGCGGGCACGTCGAAGTCGTGGAAGTGTTCGCCCTTCTCCTTCGAGAGGATGTTGAGCGCCGCGGCCGCGCCGTCGCCGGCCGAGATGATCGCTTGCCATTCCTCGGCCCGGACCATCGCGCCGGTCGCATAGGCGTCGGCGACGGAGGTCTCCATCGAGACGCCGACATCGACCACGTCCTCGTCGGTGAAATCACAGTTCAATCCATCGGCCAGCGACCGATCGGCCCCGGTCGCCAGAATGACGTAGGACCCCTCGTGGGTCTGGTCGCCCGCGGTCTTGTCGGTGGCTTCCCCGGCCTCGGTCTCGGCTTCGGTCGTGACCGCGAAGCCGTCGGCCGTCTTGTCGACTTCGGTCACTTCTTGGTCGTGGAGCGTGACGCCGAACTCCTCGACCTGCTCGCGGGCGTTCTCGACGAACTCGGTGCCGTCTTCGGAGTCGATCCCGAGGTAATTGAACAGGTGGGCTTTGTGCATCCACGTCTCGTCCGTGTCGAAGACGACGGTATCGAGGTCGTTTTTCGCGGTGAACAGGGCAGCACTCAGGCCGGCGGGTCCGCCGCCGACGACGATCACGTCGTGCATGGCTGTCTCTCGATTCGTCGCACTGCCTCAAAAAGTTCAGCCGACACCGATGTCACCGGGTGACCGGACGGATACCCGACACCGTCGCCGCTCACTCCAACAGCCGTTTGGTCGTCGTGTGACGATGGCGGAACATCGGCTCGAAGCCGACCCACGCGAAGGGACCGATGGCTTTCCCCAGCGGTCCGCCGGGGAACTGGTACTCGACGCGGTCGTGGATCAGGGTCTGGTCGCCCTCGGCGACGAAGCGGTGGGTGTGCTCCCAGCGTGTGAACGGTCCCTCGCTCATCACGTCGCGGAACATGGCGTGGTCGTCGTGTTCCTCGCGGGCGACGATCTCGGAGGTCCAGGTCTGGCGCGGGCCAACACCGAAGGGCCGGATCGAGGAGACGATCACCGATCCCGCTTCGAGCACCTCGGGATCGGCTTCGCCGTCCGGCCCACGGGACTCCTCGACGACGAGGTTCATCCAGCCGGGGGTCAGCGCTTCCAGTCCGTCCCCGTTCGAGTGGAAGTCCCAGACCCGTTCCAGCCCCGCGTCGACGCGAACCGACCGCTCGTACACACTCATGTGCCTACGTAGGGGACGAACAGGCAAAACGACCGTGGTCAGTGTCTCGTTTGTCAGGCTACTCATACTGCCGGCGGTAACTGTTTCAAGATGTTCGCGGCCCCTGGGTCGAGAAATTCTTCACAGACGTACAGCCGGCAGTATCAGGGCCAGTTCCCGGCTTCAGCAGCTGCCTGATACACCTGTTCGATGGCGATGGCGTACAGCGCGACCCGCAGCGTCGGCGCGCCGCTCGCCTCGTAGCGCTCGACGAGTCGATCGAAGGCGTCGGTGATGACCGTCTCCAGTTCGTCGTTGACCCGCTGTTCGGACCAGTAGAAGCGCTGACGGTTCTGGACCCACTCGAAGTACGACACCGTGACGCCGCCGGCGTTGGCGAGGATGTCGGGGAAGACGGCCACATCGCTGTCGGCCAGTACGTCGTCGGCGTCGGGCGTCAGCGGCCCGTTGGCGGCCTCGACGATCACGTCAGCCTGCACGTCGCGTGCGATATCGGCGTCGATGGCGTTTTCGAGCGCAGCGGGCACGAGCAGGTCCACGTCCATCGTCAGCAGTTCGCGATTGCTCAGTTCCTCGCTCGCGCCCGAGAAGCCGGTGAGTGACCCGGTCTCTCGTTTGTGTGCTTTGGCCGCTCGGGTGTCGAGTCCGTCGGGATCGGACACCGCGCCCGAGGAATCGGAGACGGCGACGACGGTCGCGCCCTGGTCCTCGATGAGTTTCGCCGCGACGGAACCGGCGTTACCGTAGCCCTGGATGGCGACGGTCGCGCCGTCGATCTCCTTGTCGAGATAGTCGAAGGCCTCGCGAGCGACGATCGAGACCGACCGCCCCGTCGCCTCGACGCGGCCCGCGCTGCCGCCCGATTCGATCGCCTTCCCAGTGACGACGCCCGGCGCAGTCGTGTTCTCTAAGGTCTCGTACGTGTTTTTAATCCAGTTCATCTCGCGCTGGCCGGTGTTGACATCGGGGGCAGGCACGTCCCTGTCCTCGCCGATGAAGGGGCGCAGTTCGGTCGCAAAGGCGCGTGTGATCCGCTCTAGTTCGGCCTCGGAGTACGCTCGGGGATCGAACGCGATGCCGCCCTTGCCACCGCCGTAGGGGATATCGACGGCCGCGCACTTGTACACCATCCAGCCAGAGAGGGCTTTGACCTCCTCGCGGGTGACGTTCGGATGATAGCGGATGCCACCTTTGTACGGCCCGCGGTCGCCGTTGAACTGCGAGCGAAACGCCTGGAACGTCTCGATCGACCCGTCGTCCAGTTCGACCGAGAGTGTCGTCTCCAGCACTCGCTCGGGCCGTTTGAGCCGTTCGAGCGCGTCGGTAGGAACCTCGACGTAGGTCGCGGCGTCGTCGATCTGCTCTTGCAGACTCTCGAAGGGATTGACCTCGTCAGACATGTGTTAGCAAACGGCAACTGTTCGCAAAAGCGTACCGCCGTCGTGTCCGATCCCGTCTCATTCGTCGGCGCGCTCGACGATCCGTTCGGCCTGCCTGACCTGCGGTGCGTCGATCATCTCCCCGTCGACGACGAACACGCCGTTGTCCTGATCTCCGGCGGCCGTTGCAGCGTCGAGAATCCGGTGTGCCCATGCGAGTTCGTCGTCGTCGGGCGTGAACGCCGCGTTGATGATCGGTACTTGCGCCGGATGAATCGCCATCTTTCCGTCGTAGCCAAGCCGCCGAGCCTCGCCGGCGGCCCTGTGCAAGCCGTCGTCGTCCTCGTAGGCCGGATAGTGCGTGTCGATGGCGTCGACGCCGGCCGCCCGCGCGGCCAGCAGGACGTGCTGGCGTGCGTGGGCGACCTCCGCGCCCTCGTCGGTCCGGGTCGCGCCGATGTCGCCCGCCAGATCTTCCGCGCCGAACAGCAACGCGTCGGTCCCGTCAGCCCTTGCAATCGCCTCGGCATGGAGGACACCCGCGGCAGATTCGACGAGTGCGAGGACCGGCACTGCGGCGTCGTGTTCGTCCAGCATTCGCGTCAGCGTCTCGACGGCGTCGGCCGTCGGGACCTTCGGGAGCAGCACGCTGTCGGGCGTCCCGCCGTCGAGGACGACGTGCAGGTCCCGCTGTGTCCCCGCACCGATAGGGGTGACCCGGACACATAGCTCACAGGTCGGCTCGACCTCGGCGAGGGCGTCCCGCACCGCCTCGCGGGCCGCCGCTTTGCGCTCGGGGGCAACGGCGTCCTCCAGATCGTACACCACGACATCGGCGTCGCTATCCAGTGCTTTCCGTAACTTCCCGGGCTGGTCGCCCGGCGCGAACATGACGCTCCGGCGGGCCATACGACGCCTTGGATTGCCACGACCGTAACTGTCGGGATCGAACGACTGGGTCGGCGCTCACGACCGTCGAAAATGAGTCGAGAACGAACCGCGAACGGCTAGGGTGCTTCCACGTCGAGGGTCACGACGCCGGATAGCCCGAGTTCGTCGCCGGGACCGATCGGCTCGCGATCGCCTTTCGACAGGCGGACGCCGTTGACCTCGGTCGGATTGTCGCCCAGATCGACCACGTAGAACTGATCGTTCTCGCGGACGAAGCGGACGTGTTCGCGGTGGATGCGCACGGCCTGATCCTCGTCCTGACCGGTTTCTGCGAGCAGCGACCGGATCTGGCGGCCGACCGTCTCGTCGTCGCTGACGACCACGGAGCGCCCGTATGCCGACAGCGCTAGCGACGATGGCGTCGGTGCAGCCACGGACCCCCCAGTCTCGGCTGCGCCGTCGTCCGTCGCCGCGTCGTCGGTGTCGACCTCGCCTGCGCGGTGGGCGTCGAGATCTTCCCCACACGAGGCACAGAACGCGTCATCGGGGTCCACGTCGCCGCCACAGCCCGGACAGGCGTCCAGTGTCTCCGTCTCGTCGCTGCCACGGTGGGCGTCGAGATCTTCCCCACACGAGGCACAGAACGCGTCGTCGGGACCGACGTCCGCGCCACACTCGGGACAGGCGTCGAGCGTCTCCGCCAGTTCCTCCTCGTCGTCGCTCTCGCGGTGGGCGTCGAGGTCCTCGCCACAGCCCGGACAGAAGGCGTCCGACGGCCCGACGGCGGTGTCACACTCGGGACAGGCGTCGAGCGCGTCTTCGTCGGCCACCTCGTCGGCCGTGTCGTCGACCTCGGGTTCGGCCGCCGACTCTACTTCCGGTTCTTCGTCGGACTCGGCCGCTGGTTCGGGTTCGTCGCCTACGGGTTCGACGGCCGGTTCCGATTCCGGTTCAGCGTCGGACTCGGCCGCTGGTTCGGCCGCCACGTCTTCGGGTTCGGCTTCGTCGTCTGGCGCTTCGTCGTCGGTCTCGCCGACGGCCGATCCGGTCGACGCATCTGGGGCGTCAGCCTCGTCGTCCAGTTCCGACATCGAGTCGTCGCTGGCCCCACTCTCGGTGATGTCCGCTGCCAGTGGATCGCTGCCGTCGTCGGCCGAAGCGTCGCCGTCGTCATCGTGGTCGTCGGTGGGACTCTCCTCGTCAGCCGCCGAGTCCTCGCCGCCGAACAGCGGATCGTCGGTCACGTCGTCTGTACTCCCCTCGTCAGCGGGTGCATCCTCCTCGTCGGTGGTTTCGATCGCGCCGTCGTATTGCCATTCACCGCATTCCGAGTTGGTGCACCACCCCCCTGCAGCGGCCGGATCGAATGGTTCGCCACAGAGTGGACATTCGACCGACCGACTGGTACTTTCTGACATACGTGTTCACCCACTCGAACCACGTATAAAAAATAGTTTTCGTAAGGGAACAGGAACGTCTTACTCCTCGCTGGGGACGAGGACCGTCGCCCGGTCTTCGAGCGGTGTGGGTTCGAGCGCCCGGACGAGCGGCCGATCACGCGGTGTGTCGGGCAGCGCCGGATCGCGGGCAAACAGCGTCGAGAGGTTGTCTTTCCCGCCGCGGTCGTTCGCCATCGTTAGCAGCTGCTTACTGGCGGCTTCGAGCGTGTCGGCGTCGAGGACGAACTCTTTGATCTCCTCGTCGGTGACGACGGCGTCGAGGACGGTCTCGGCCGCTTCGTCGGTCCCGCCGGCGCGCGTGTACTCGTCGTAGAGCCGGGGTGCGTCGGTCTGGGCGTCGATCAGGCCGTCGCTGGTCACCAGCAACACGTCTTCGGCATAGATCGGGACGACGTTGCTGTCGACCGGGACCGTCGCCGTCTCGATGTCCTGATCGGCCGGTCCGCCGAGTGCGCGTGTGATCTCGTTGCCCCGCGGGTGGACGTGCGCTTCCACGTCGTCGATGTCGCCACGGTCCTGAAGCTGTTCGACGACGCCGTGGTCCTTGGTCAGCAGTTCGATGGTCTCTCTGGTCTCGTTAATCAGGTACGCCCGGCTGTCGCCGACCCACGCGTAGTAACAGCGCCCACCGAAGACGAGACCGGCGACGACGGTCGTGTATGCCTGAGTGCCGGTCTCGCGGGTGTAGCGGAGAATCTCGCGGTGAGCCTCGGTGATGGCGTCTTCGAGCGCGGTCTGAATGGCGGCCGGCGTGGGTGGATCGGCCGCGACCGAGTCGGGCAGCGCAACGTCGAAGTCGTCGGGATTGGCACGGGCGGCCTGCGTCGCCACGTCACTCAGCGCCTCGCTGACGACCGTCGTTGCGATGTAGGAGGCGGCATCACCGGCCTCGTATCCCCCTGCCCCGTCGGCGAGCACGAACGTCGCGATGCTGCGGTTGTGCGGCCACGAGCGACCGGTCTCGGTGTCGCTCTCTCCACTGTCCTCGGTATCGTTCGTGGTCTCACTGGTGCGCTCCTCGCCGACGAGACCGTCGCGATGGCCCTGTTCGATCACGTTGACCGCGAGACTGTCCTCGTTGATCCCACTGGCTCGCTTCCGTTCGCCGATGTCGTAGTTCGTCGCGTAGATCATGTTTGTGACAGTGTGAACTCGAACGTCGTTCCGTAACTCGGATCGACGAACGAGATGAGATCGCCGTCGCTGAGCGAGTGCTCGCTGCGCGGTTCGCTTCCGTTGCCGTCCGTCGGATCGCCACCACGGGCTTCGAGGATGTCACGACCACCGGGCTGGAGGATGCGACGCCATCCGGTCTGGGTCTGGACGTAGGTGCCGTTGAGACTCTGATCTTCCAGCCGCCAGACGGCTTCGTCGCTACTGGTGTCGAAGCGGACGTGGATCGGTGAGACGTGTTCGTCGGCGTCGTCGAGTTTGATCGTCGGCGTCGTCGCGCCGCCGTCCCGACCGATGGTGTCGCCGGGGTGGATGGTGAAGGAGGTGCCGTCGTTCAGCGCTTCGAGGCTCGCCTGTGGCGGCGGGCTGGAGTCCTTCGCTTCGAGGACGTACCGCATCGCGGTGGCGTTGGGGTAGCGCTCCCGGTAGTCGGTCTGGGTCGCCCGTTCGATGATCTCCGCGAGGTAGGGTGGGCAGTCGACGCCGAAGTGACGCGGATTGATCCCGTCTTTCTTCGGAACGGTGCCTTTCAGCAAGAAGAGCAGAATCTTGCCGATCGAGTACACGTCGGACCACGGTCCCTGTCCGTCCTCGGCGTCGCTCGCCTCTGCGATCTCTCGTGGCTTGTACGGCCCGAGAATCGTCGTTCCCGAGTCGTGGGCATCGGTGCCGTCGAAGCCCGTCGCCGTGTTGAAGTCGATCAGGACCGGCCTGGCCGTATCACCCGCTCGCGTCAGCATGATGTTGTCGGGCTTCAGGTCCCGATAGACGATGTCGTTCTCGTGGAGGAAGCTCATCGCTTCACAGAGACCGATGCCGATCTGGCGGACCTCGTCCGGTCCTTGGAGCATGCTGGTGGGGTCGTTGAGCGGTCCGGCCTGCTCGATGGCGTCGTCGAGTTCGTAGCCGTCGATGAACTGCACCACGAGCACCGGCGTGTCCCCCTCGTCGGTGCGTTCGAGCAGGTCCATCACGTTCTCGTGGCCCCCCGCGGCCTTGATCGTCTCCAGGGCGTCGGCCTCTTTCAGGAAGTAGGTCTCGATCACGTCCCGGTCGTTGCTCGAACCGGCGTAGTTCGGGACTTTCACGGCGACCGTCTCGCCGGTGTCCTCGTCGACCGCCTCGTAGGCGACGGCGAAGCCACCGCTGCCGGCCTCGCCCTGAATACGGTACTGGCCGGCGACCAGATCGCCCGGTTCGAACGTCGTCACCGTCTCTCACCCCCGTCGGGGATCGTCACGCTCGCCCACCGCATCATCACTGCAGTCCGTCGTTGTCGACGATCTGTGTCGCCTGACTCTGTTCGGCGCGGCCGCCTTCCTTGACGATCTGAGTCTGGCGCTCGGCCTCCGCGACGGCATCGGCGTCCTCGCCGTGGACGACCGTCATCTGCTCGACTTTCGTCTCGGCGGCTTCGACGTTGCCCTTGCCCAGTTCGGTTCGAATGACCGTCTGCTTGTGGTCGATGTCGACCGACTCGTTGTGTTCGGCCAGTTCGCTCTGGTCGTCGGTGTAGGTGACTGCGATCTGCTCGCTCGCGCTGTCGCCGCGAGCCGACAACATCACGTCGGCCAGCACTTCCTCGGTACCGGCCTCGCGCGGTGGCGCGTGGATCTTCAGCACGACGCGTTGGCTCTCGCGCTCGATGAGGTCGGGCAGCTTGATCCGGGTCGCGTTGGCCTCCCATTCGGGCGTGACCTCCTGGGCCTGCGGGAGCGCGCGGTACACTTCGCTGACCTCGACGCCGGGTGCCACGTCCAGATCGAGGTGGGCGTCCGGTGCGACCACCGAGCCGGCCTGCTCGACGGCTTCGCCGAAGAAATCCTCGATGTCGCCGGGAGCGTCGAGGTGCGTCCACGTCCCGCGCCCGATCGTCCCCAGCGTGCGGATCGTGTCCTCGTTGTAGTCGGTGCCGATGCCGGCCGACTGGATGCGGACACCCGCGTCGTCGATCTCTTCTGCCAGCTCCTCGAACTCGCTTGGCGTGCGCTCGTTGTCCTTGCCGTCCGACAGCAAGAGGAGGCGATTGACCGTGTTCGACCCGGTCGCCGACGAGGAGAGGGTCTCCTTTGCGGCCTTGAGTCCGTTGTACATGTCCGTCCCGCCGCCGGCGGTGAGTTCCTCGACGTGGTCCATCGCCGTCTGGCGTTCGAGATCCGACCAGCGTGTCGCCGGCAGGATCACTTCCGCTTTGGTGTCGAACGCGACGATACTGACGTAGTCGTCATCTGCCAGCAGGCCGAACACCCACGCAGCGCCGTCGCGCGCTCGCTTGATGTTGTCCCCCTCCATCGAGCCGCTGGTGTCGATACACAGTGCGATGTGTCTGCGCACGTCCTGCGTTTGTTCCCCCGGTGCGACGTCGATCTCGGCCGTCACGGTCGTGCCATCTGCGGGCACGTTGGGCCGATTGACGCTCGTGTCGATTGATGCCATGGGTGAGTGTAACTGGGAACCGTATGTATAAATTGTGCCTCTATTCCGACACAAGTAAGCGTTCGTTACTCGCCAGACGCGTTCGGGAACAGGCCGCGAACGCCCGCTCCGAGCGGGCCGGCGACGAGGGGCACGACTGCCGGAACGACGGCGAACACGCCCATCGACAGCGTCTCCGAGAGCGTGCCTGCAAGCGCGAGTTCGAGCGCGAAGACGGCGACGACGGCAACCCCGAAGCCAAGCCCCGCCACGAGTGCCCGGCGTAGCGTCGGCCACGCGAGACCGACGAGAGCACCGCCGACGAGCAGGCCACTCCAGTGTACGGTCGCGAGCAGGGCACCGACTGCGCCCGCCAGCACGGTCGCCCGAAAGCGTCGGGTCGGATCAGTCTGGACGGCAGCGAGTCGGTTCTGGATCGTCGACTCAGCCATCGTCCTCACCCTCCGACTGGAAGCGGATCGACGGGTCGCCGTCGGTCGTCGCCACGAGCGGCGAGTACTCGCCGTTGGCCCACGCCCGGAGTTGATCGGCGTACTGCT
>Ga0207771_101317_pt1 | contig 11019 bp, 10 predicted proteins | sample A23M2SouthBayCA_2_FD_187731 | JGI IMG/M metagenome (GOLD analysis project Ga0207771, IMG submission 187731) | Aerobic enrichment media microbial communities from Eden Landing Ponds, California, USA - A23 M2 (2) (SPAdes) | ecosystem: Environmental > Aquatic > Marine > Unclassified | place...
GGGGCCGTTCGCACGCCACAACACTCTTAAGCTGCGAATCCCCTATACTCCCCTATGTCACGGTCCGCACTGGTCGGAAACGTGATCGCGATGCTCGAAGACGCGGGCTTCGCGGTGAGCGACCGGTGTGCAATTCGGCCGCGAAGCTTCGACCTCGTGGCCCGCCGGGGAGAGGAACTGCTGCTCGTGAAGGTGCTGCGCAACGTCGATGCCTTCGACGCCGCGACGGGGGAGGAGATGCGCCGGATCGGCGCCTGGCTCGACGCGACGTCGCTCGTGATCGGCCTGCGTACGCGCGACGAGCCGCTCAAGCCGGAGGTCGTCTACCTCCGCCACGGCGTCCCGGTCCTCTCGCCCGACACCGCGCTCGACCTCTTCGTCGAGGGCGTACCACCGCTGATCTACGCCGCACCAGGTGGCCTCTACGTCAGCATCGACAGCGAGATCCTCGCCGACGAGCGCGAGGAGCGGGGCTGGTCGCTCGGTCGACTCGCGAACGAACTCGGCGTCTCCCGACGGACCGTCTCGAAGTACGAGGACGGCATGGACGCCTCGATCGAGGTCGCTGCCCAGCTCGAGGAGCTCTTTGGCGGCGGACTCACCAGCGCGGTCGACGTCATGGGCGGCGCCGAACAGATCCGGGACGCCGAACCGACCCCCGACGCACCCGACGCCGACCCCGACGACGAGCCGATGGTCGCCGTCATGCACCGCGCCGGCTACCGCGTCCACCCGACGATGCGGGCGCCGTTCAAGGCCGTCAACGAGGACGACGACGGCGAGACGGAGATCATCCTCACCGGTCACTCCGAGTTCACCCAGTCCGCCGAGAAGCGTGCGCGAATCATGGCCTCCGTCGGGGAGGTCGCGAACACGCAGTCGGTCTACTTCGTCGACTCGACGAAGCGCGAGTCCGTCGGCGCGACCGCCCTCATCGAGCGCGAGGAAGCCGAGGACATCGAGGACGCCGACCGCCTGCGGGACCTCATCCGCGAGCGGTCCGACGCCGAAGCGGCCTGAGCCGGCCGCTCCTCGTCGCTTTTCACACTGAGAGTACGAGAACCGCCTCAGGCAGCGCCGTAGGTCTCTTCGAGATACGCCACGATGTCGTCGCTCTCGGGCATTCCCTCGACGCCGTGCTCCGGATCGACGAGCACTGGAACGCCCGTCTGGCCGCTGATCTCCTGCACTTCGGTGCGTTCGCCGTGTGACCGCGGGACCAGTCGCGATTCGTAGTCGAGACCGAGTTCGTCGAGCTTCGTGGTCACTTTCGCACAGTACGGACAGCCTTCGAGTTCGTAGAGGACCAGCTCTGTGTCTGCCATCACGATTTGCTTGAGCGAGAACCCTCTTCAGGGCGGCGGTGGCGGGTGCAGGAGTCGCACGAGCGGTCCGGTGAGGGACAGCCCGCGATTCGGCCCGTCCGACTCACGGAGCGTCGAGTTCGACCGACGGCATATCGAAGAACGCGGTTTCGTAGCCGTCGTGCCTGGCGAGCTGTGGGGGCGCTCCGAACTCGATCCTCGGCGCGCCCTGGAGCGGATCGGCGAGGACTGCGCCGTAGTGGTGGCCGAGTCCGTCGTCGATCGTCTCGACGAGGTCGATCGTCGAGCTCCGGATCCGTGCGGAGAGCGAGCTGCTCGCGAGGGCGATCCGGTTGTAGGGCGTTCGCAACGAGACGGCGAGATACTCCCCGTCGCCGTCGATTCCATCTGGCGGCGCGTCGAGCAGTCGTCCGACGATCGAGGCGTCGGCCGAGGTCGCGCTCCCGAGCGGGGTTCCCGGGAGGTCGTCCGCCAGCGGGACCTGTCCTGGTGGCGGACCCATCCCGGTCATCGGCTCGGTGGCTGCTCGCGTCCCCCGTCGATCTTCGGGAATCTCGTCGATGGAGAGGTCGAGGACGTCGCTGCTCTGGAAGTCGATCTCGAAGGTGGCCGATTCAGCCTGCTGGTAGCGCCCATCGAAGGCGCCGGCGGTCCGCACGCCGATCGGATCCAGGTCGACGCGAACTTGGTACTCCCCCTCACCGGGCAGCGAGACGTTGTTCCCGAAGTGATAGCCCATCTGCTGGGCGAGCATCGACCACAGCTGGTAGTGTTCGACGGGCTCGCCGTCGTCGAGGAGGGTTCCCGCGGGCTGGCGAGGCAGGACGATCCCCGTCTCCGGATCCCAGACGGAGACCATCAGGTGCATCGAGTCGCTCTCGGTGACCTCCACCCGCGTTTTCGTCGAGCCGGTGACCGTCCAGAATCGGTGCGGGAACGTGAAGTGCAGCGAACACTGGGCCCCGTCGGTGAGACCCTGCGTTCCGTACGTGCCCATCTCCTCGGTGGAGGCGGGGAGGTACACGGCATCGGGGCGGTCCTCGACGAGGGGTGCACCGCTCCAGACGGACTCGGTCTCGAAGTAGTCGAAGCAGCCGGCGATCGCGGCGCTCAGCCCGATGCCCGCACCGCGAAGCACGCGCCGGCGATTCATCGTCGACGTTTGGTGCTGGAGCGGGATTAGGGATTCCGTTTCGGCTGTCCGTGAACCCCAATCCTGGGGATCGTTCCGAACCGGGGACGAGCCGACCAGATCGTCAGACCGGCGAGATCGTCGGCAAGGAGATGATCCAGAGGCTCGCGATGGTGAAGCCGACCATCACGAGGATGAAGGGATACTGGCTCCGGATCGCCTGCACCCTGCCCGGGAACGTATCGATCGCCGTGCCGTGGGCCAGCCACACGGCGAGGACGTGGCCGAGGAGGATCGCGGCCGCCTCGACGTGGCCGAACCAGGATGGCAGGACGATCTGGGACGGGTTCAGCGTCGAGAAGGGTGCCTGCGCGACCGTGAGGAGCGTCGGTGACAGTGAGAGGAGAAACCCGCCGTAGTGAGCGAAGTGGTAGCCGGCAGCGATCGCGAGCAGCGGCCCGGCGAAGCGGTATCCGAGATAGCGCGTCGAGAGGAACGTCTGAGCACGCACGCGGGAGCCGCGCGCTGCGAGGAGGTACGCGCCGAAGAAGAGCCCGTAGATCCCGGGGAGCAGGACCGCGTAGACGAGCGCCGAGGGAATCCCGACGTCCACGATCGCTCCGACGAAGTCGGCTCCAGGCTCCGTCGCGATGACGCCGCTGAACGTCAGCTCCGCGACGAGGAGGATCGCGAACGCCACACCGGAGCGGTCCTCGAAGACGTCGCCGTCTCGGAGGCGTACGCCGTAGGGCCGTAGCGAGATGCCGTCCTCGGTCCGCTGGAGCGGAGCGACCGCACCGTAGTAGCGGTACCAGACGGAGATCGGGTCAGCGTGGCGGAACCAGTCGTCCTCGCCGAACGTCACCGCCCCAGCGAGCGTGAACGCGGTATATCCGAGTACGAGTGTCGCGAGCAGCGCCGGATCGCTGGTCACGGGGAGCACGACCTCGAGCCAGATGAGGACGAGGAGTACGGCAGCAGCCGGCCAGGTGCCGAAGCGATCGGGGTACTCCCGGTAGCCCGTCGGGAGGACGCTCGCCATCCGTCGCCACGGGTCGATCGCCGGCCATGGGTTGCCGACGAGATACGCCACGATCGTCAACCCGGCGCGACCACCGACGAACACGAGGAGGACGCCAGCGTTCACCTGGCCGATCTGTGGTCCCTGCAGCCCGACCACGACGATCGCGAGGAGGCCGACCAGCCCGATCACGCCGCCTGCGAGCGTGACGAAAGTAACCAGGGGGTCCGGAATGCCGACGTCAACGCGCTTTCCGTGCAGGGTATCCAGCAGTTCACGATCGGTGACGAGCATCGACATGAGTCCCGACGCACCGATTACACCTCCGCCAGTGATCGCGTAGAGCCACGTCGGCACCGACACCTCGCCGCGACTGCCGAGTCCGGCCGACACGTTGCTCGCCGCCACGACGTCGATCGACGCGAGTAGTGCGACAGCCAGTCCACCGGAGAGCAGTGCACGGCGGAGGTGCCGTTCCATCGCCAGGCAGTTGCCGTGGTGGCTCCTACTACCTGTCGTTCTGCGAATCGAGTCGCCGCGTGATGCCCCCAGAATATCGGGGGTGGCAGCCTGCTACGCACGTCTCCGGGTGGCACTACGGTGGATCGGGCAACTTCGAAGTAAAGGGTTAAGTGCAGCCGGAGGGGAGACTGGAGTAGATGACGAGCGTTCGCTTCTATGCCGGGATCTACGTCCTGCTGGTAGCCCTCGTGTCGATGAAGATCGTCTTCTTCGAGACGCTCTCGTACGACATCGCACTCGCGCTCACGATGCTCTCGGCCGTCGCCGAGGCACTCGTGATCGCGGGCTACTACCAGCACCTCAGGTTCGAACCGCGTTCGCTAAGCTACCTCATGACGATGGGCGTCGCGGGCGTCCTCCTCGTCACGTTCGCCGCGGCGTTCTCGATCCTCTGATCCGGCAGCCGATTCGAGGGACGATCGGAGGCCCCGACGTTTTTCCGCGACTCACTCTCAGTCCAGCAGTGTCTGCTGACACTCCCAGTCGCTCCAGGCTCGCACAGCCGAGTTTCCGTCGTGAAGCTCGTGGAGTACGACCCCTGGTGCATCGAACGCCGCATCGCACGATACACTCCACGACGCGCTGACCGCCAGGCTCGTCAATCCGGGGCGGATTGTCGTACTGGTTCGACGCCTCGACCGGCTACTGTGGGACCCGCTGTCGAGGCGATCGAGATCGTGCAACTGTGACGAATTGCGCACGCGAATTCACCGCTGCGTACCGCCGCCTCGCTGCGTACCGTCGTCTCCCGATCCGTTGCGTATCGAACTCACTCGGCGCTGTGTCCAGACCGTGCGGTCCACTGCGAGGGATTCGTGGCGAGAGCGAGGCCGGATGGGTGGAGCCGAAACACTACAGGTCGCGAGCGTACAGCTCGCGAAAACCGAGAAAGCAGCGAGTTCAGGCGCCCGTAATGAGGTTCGTCGCGATGACCAGGACGAGGATGATCCCGATCACGACCGCGGTGACGAACACCGCTCCGGCGCTGCCGATGCCCGCGTTCTCCCCCAGCGAGTAGCTGCCGAGCAGGACGCCGATACCGAGGGCGAGTGCAGAAAGCAGCGTGTAGGGGTCACTGAACCCGGTCCCGTTGACGTAGAAGATCACGGTGCCGAACGCGCCGAGCGTGAGCAGTGCGAACGCCGCGAACAGCGCGTCGGTGCTCGCCGCCCAGCTCTTGGTCTGCTGTCGTTCCGAGATGAAGCCGCTGCCGGCCGCCTCCTGGCCCAGCAACGTTGGGTGGCGGCGCCGCGTCAGCGTCAGTGCCGCGAGGATCCCGAGGACGACGAGTCCAGTCAGGACCGCGCTCGCGGCGAGTGAAGCCTCGACCATGTGCGAGGCGAGTGGACGACCGCTATTAAACCCTGATGGATCGCCCGCGCTGGATCCGGCTGCGCCGTCGACCCTCCCCCGGTGATGGGGCCGAACAGGCTCGGTCGAACCCGTTCGTCCGTGTGGGTTCCCACCACCGGACCGACAGAATGTTCCCGCTTCGGTCCGTCCATCCGCGCAATGGAAGCGCAGGAATCGCAGCCCCTCGACGTCGCCGCGATTCGGGAGGACTTCCCGATCCTCCAGCGGCGCGTCGGTAGCGAGGTCACGCCCGGCACGATCGGCGAGGACGATCCCGACGGCCAGCAGATCGTCTACCTCGACAACGCGGCGACGACACAGAAACCCCAGTCGGTCATCGACGAGATCTCCCGCTACTACGAGCGCTACAACGCCAACGTCCACCGCGGACTCCACCACCTGAGCCAGGAGGCGTCCATCGCGTACGAGCTCGCCCACGATCGCGTCGCGGAGTTCATCGGCGCGTCCGGCGAGCGCGAGGAGATCGTCTTCACGAGCAACACCACGGAGGCGGAGAACCTCGTCGCGTACGCATGGGGTCTGAGCGAGCTCGGGCCGGGCGACGAGATCGTCCTCTCAGAGATGGAGCACCACTCCTCGCTGGTCACGTGGCAGCAGATCGCGAAGAAGACCGGTGCCACCGTCCGGTACATCCGCGTCGGCGGCGACGGCCGGCTCGACATGGAGCACGCGAAGGAACTCATCGGTCCGGACACGGCCATGGTCTCCGTCGTCCACGTCTCGAACACGCTCGGCACGATCAACCCGGTCGGGAGGCTCGCGGACATGACCCACGAACAGGACGCGCTGATCTTCGTCGACGGCGCGCAGGCGGTTCCGACGCGGCCGGTCGACGTCGAAGCCATCGACGCCGACTTCTACGCGTTCTCCGGGCACAAGCTGCTCGGTCCGACGGGCATCGGCGTCCTCTACGGCAAGAAGGATCTCCTCGAGGAGATGGATCCGTTCCTCTTCGGCGGCGAGATGATAACGAAGGTCACCTTCGAAGACGCGACCTGGAACGACCTGCCCTGGAAGTTCGAGGCCGGCACCCCTCGGATCGCCCAGGGAATCGGCCTCGACGCCGCGATCGACTATCTCGACGATCTCGGAATGGAGAACGTCCGCGAGCACGAGGAGCTGATCGCCGAGTACGCGTACGATCGCCTCGACGAGTTCGACGACCTCACGCTGTTCGGTCCGGACCCGGGCCCCGACCGCGCGGGCCTCGTTGCCTTCGCTCTCGACAACGTCCACGCCCACGACGTCGCCTCCATCATGAACGACCACGCCGTCGCGATCCGGGCTGGCCACCACTGCACGCAGCCGCTCCACCAGAAACTCGGCGTTCCGGCCACAGCGCGAGCGTCATTCTACGTGTACAACACTCGCGAGGAAGTCGACGCGCTCGTCGACGCGATCGACGACGCCCGGCAGTTGTTCGCCTGAATCTGCCGGGGATCTGCCGCGCGGCGAGACTTCCGGTAATCGGGGCGTACTTTTCTCCCGACCTGCCGTTGCAGACACGTCGAGCGCTCCACAATGAGTGAGCCTGCACACCGCCCCGACGGCGTGCCGTGGGACTCCCGGACCGTTCGCGCCGTGCTCGCGAGTACAGCGCTCGCACCGCTAGGCGTCCCGTTGATCGCGCCGGGGATCGCGACGATTCGGGACGAATTCGCCATTACCGACGCTCGAGCGAGCCTGCTGATCAGCGCCTACTTCGTCGTCGGCATCGTGCTCTCGCCGTTCATCGGGCTCCTGATCGATCGCATCGGCCGTCGCCGGATGCTCGTCGCCGGGCTCACAGTCTTCGGGGCCTGCGGGACCGCGATGGCGTTCGCGTCGAGTTTCGACGTCGTGCTCGCACTGCGCGTGATCCAGGGGACTGGTGCGGCGGCGATCTTCATCACGACGGTCACCGTCATCACGGACACCTTCGACGGCGCACAGCGCAACACTGTGCTCGGCGTCAACGTCGCAGTCCTCTCGGCTGCGGCGGCGATCTTTCCCGTGGTCGGCGGCGTGCTCGTCGAACTCGCCTGGAACGCGCCGTTTCTCGCATACGTCGTCGCGTTGCCCGCTGCTGTCTTCGTCGCGGTCACGCTCGAAGAGCCCCGACGCACTGCGCCGGACCGGGGGATAGCGTACGTTCGATCCGCGCTGAACGCGGTCAGGGCGCGGTCGGTCCTCTCCCTGTTCGGTGCGACGATCCTGACGGAGTTTCTCGCCTTCGGCGTGGTGTTCACGACGGTCCCGATCGTCCTCGCTCGATCCATCTCGCCGGTGTGGATCGGCGTGACTCTCTTCGCCGCTGAAACGGTCGCCACGCTCGTGGCAGCAGGCAGCGGTCGTCTCGCTCGTGGACTTGCTGACCTGCACATCGTCTCGCTGGGCTTCGCGAGCTACTGTCTCGGATTTCTCGGTATCTGGGCTGCGCCCGCACCGATCTTCGTCGCGATGGCGCTCCTCGTCGTCGGCGCAGGGCTGGGGCTGCTCCTGCCAACCATCGACGCGGCGCTCGGTGTCAGAATCGACGAGACGCATCGGGCCGGCGCGTTCAGCGTCCGCAACAGCGCGACGTTCTTCGGCCGAGCCGCGGGCCCGATCACCTTCGTCGGCCTCGCAGGGACGGACCTGATCGGGTTCGACCTGCTGTTGATCACCGCGGGTATCCTCGCATTCCTCACGTCACTCATCGCGTGGCGCGCGGCGGGGTGACCGGACCAGCATCACGGGCTGTCGGAACCATCGACGACGGTGACCACTGGCAGGAGTACCCTTTTGCTCCGAGCGTCCGATCGCCCACCTGTGACGTGTGGGCGAACCTTCGCCGGCACGACGGTGCTGTTCGGCGCCGTCGCGCTCGGTCACGCAGCGCTGACCTGGCCACTCCAGGCGACCCTGGCGCTGTTCGTCGGGGGTGCACTCCTCGCGTTCATCGGTGAGGCGATCGTGGTCGCACTCGATCTGCTCGAACACCACGTTGGACCGAACGTTCTGGGCGTGCCACTGTACGTGCTGGCCGGTTGGACCGCCGTGATCTACGTGGCTCTCAGAATTGCGCTCCTCGTGGCGTCGGGACTGGCTGCGGTACTACTCGCAGCCGCGATCGCGACCGGGTACGACGTCCTCACCGACAACAGGGGCGTGGAAAACGGCCTCTGGACCTACACCGACGACGTTCCCGGTCCTCGACACGTGGCAGTGCCGTGGTGGAACTACGCTGGATGGTTCGTCATCAGCGCTGTGACTGGTTCGCTGGTGGTAGCCTTCCTTTGAGCAAGCGCTCACCACTGACGATTGGCAGCCCAGGGCCGGCAGCGACCCGGCTGTTCGAGTCACATGTCCGCGAGTGAGCGGAGCGAACGAGCGGTTTGGTTCGAGAGAGCTTCTCTCTCTCGTCATCACGAAAGGCGCTTCGCGCCTTTCGAACGACACCGCAGGTGAGGAGCGACGCTCCGAACCTGCGGCCTTTTTTTTTGGTCCAGATTTTTTCGAGGAGGGTTCCCGCAGGTCGCGCTACGCGCGACCGAGGAAACCCGACGAGAAAAAAGGTGGTTTAGAACCCTTTGCCGAGGAGCTCCCGCGCGATGATATTCTTCTGGATCTCCGTGGTGCCCTCGTAGATCTGGGTGATCTTCGCGTCGCGGTAGAGGCGCTCGACGTCGAAGTCGTTGACGTAGCCGGCGCCGCCATGGATCTGGACGGCCTCGTCAGCGACCTCGACGGCGGTCGCAGACGCGAACTCCTTGGCCATGGAGGCGAGCGCGGTCAGCTGGCCGCCCTCGTTCTCGACACTCCAGGCGGACTTGTACGTGAGCTGGCGAGCAGCTTCCGTCCGGGTGTGCATCTCCGAGAGCTTGTGCTGGATCGCCTGGAAGTCGCTGATGGGGCGGTCGAACTGCTCGCGCTCCTGGGCGTAGTCCAGTGCGCGCTCGCAAGCGCCCTTGGCGATGCCAACGCCCTGGGCGGCGACCATGGTCCGGGTTTCGTCGAAGAACTGCATCAGCTGGAGGAAGCCCGCGCCCTCGGTGCCGATGAGGTTCTCTTCGGGCACGCGCACGTCGTCGAAGATGAGTTCGGCCGTGTCGGAGGCGCGAATGCCCAGCTTGCCGGTGATCTTCTCGGCGGTGAACCCGTCGCGATCGGACTCGACGACGATCTGGGAGAACCCGGAGTACCGGTCCTCGGTGTCGTCGGTCTTGCACATCACGACGAAGTAGTCGCCGACGCTCCCATTGGTGATCCACATCTTGTTACCGTTGATCACCCACTCGTCGCCATCCTTCTCGGCCTCCGTGGAGACCGAAGAGACGTCGGAGCCGACGTCTGGTTCGGAGATCGCGGCGCCCATGACGGCGTCGCCCGCCGCGATCGGCTCGAGATAGCGCTCTTTCTGGTCCTCGGTCCCGTTGGCCATGATCGAGTCGGCGCCGAAGGCCGCGCTCGTGATCGAGAGGCCGGTCCCGGGATCGACGGCAAACAGCTCCTCGGTGATGAGGGCCATCTCGAAGGGCGTGTAGCCCGCACCACCGTACTCGACGGGGATGTGGGCGCCGGTGAGCCCCATCTTCGCGGCCTCGTCCATCACGTCGTGGGGGTACTTCTCGTCCTCGTCGAGTTCGGTCGCGACCGGTGCGATCTCGTTCTCCGCGAACTTTCGCACTTCGTCGCGGATCGCCTTTTGCTCCTCAGACAGTCCGAAGTCCATGGTCGTTCATGGGGCTGGATACCCAAGACGTTTTTACTCGGTAATGAACTCCTCAGTAGTTTCTTAACTGGTACAGGGGCAACGTTGAAGCGACCGGGTGCAATAAGACTGGGTATGAAGTTCGAGGAAATCAACAGTATCGCCGTTCTCGGAGCGGGGAACATGGGCCACGGCATCGCGGAAGTCGCTGCGATGGCTGGCTACGAAGTCACCATGCGCGACATCGAGGAGGATCTCGTCCAGGACGGCTACGACAGCATCGAGTGGTCGCTGAACAAGCTCGCCGAAAAGGACCAGCTCACCCAGGAGGAGGCCGACGCCGCGCTCGACCGCGTGACGGCGGTCGTCGACCTCGGCGAGGCGGTCGGCGACGTCGACGTCGTCATCGAGGCCGTCCCCGAGGTCATGGACATCAAGAAAGAGGTGTACAACGAGGTCGAGGCGCACGCGCCCGCCGACGCCATCTTCGCGACGAACACCTCCTCGTTGTCGATCACGGAGCTTTCCGAGGTCACCGACCGCCCCGAGCAGTTCTGCGGGATGCACTTCTTCAACCCCCCGGTACGCATGCAGCTCGTCGAGGTCATCTCCGGCGCGCACACGAGCGACGAGACGCTCGACACGATCGAGGCCCTCGCCGAGGACTTCGGGAAGACCCCAGTCCGCGTCCGCAAGGACTCGCCCGGCTTCATCGTCAACCGGATCGCAGTACCCCAGATGAACGAAGCGGCGTGGCTGGTCCACGAGGGCGAGGCGACGATCGCCGAGGTCGACTCGACGACGAAACACGACGTCGGGCTCCCGATGGGTGCATTCGAGCTCTCAGACATGGTGGGGCTCGACGTGTCCTTCGACGTCCTCGAGTACGTCAACGGGGAACTCGGGAAGGCGTACGAACCGTGCCCGATCCTCGAGGAGAAGGTCGAGGCAGGCGAACTCGGCCAGAAGACCG
>Ga0207771_101318_pt1 | contig 11012 bp, 12 predicted proteins | sample A23M2SouthBayCA_2_FD_187731 | JGI IMG/M metagenome (GOLD analysis project Ga0207771, IMG submission 187731) | Aerobic enrichment media microbial communities from Eden Landing Ponds, California, USA - A23 M2 (2) (SPAdes) | ecosystem: Environmental > Aquatic > Marine > Unclassified | place...
ACTTTCGAATCCCAGCTTGTAGGGAGCGAACATGCTGGAGTGATTGCCGTAAGGGCCGCCGTGAATAGAGGTATCAAATCCACAGGGACCCGGAGCATGCTCGTCTTCGCCCAGGTGCCACTTGCCAAAGATTGCAGAGGAATATCCCCGGGGTTGCAGGGCTTCGGCCACGGTGGTGACTTCCGGTGCGATGCCCCCGGGAAGCTCGGGTTGAAGCAGTTTTGTTTTTTGAAATCGCTTATAGTTGCTGTTGCCCGGCAGATACTGGGTAATGCCCACACGAGCGGGATATTGTCCCGTTAGAATACTGGCGCGGGTGGGCGAACAATTGGGAGCGGCGGCATAGGCTTGCGTAAAGCGAATGCCATCCGACGCCATCTGATCGATATGGGGAGTTTCATTAAAGGGATTGCCGTAACACCCAAGATCCCCGTATCCCATATCATCCAGCAAAATAAAAATAAAATTGGGCTGATTGCGGTTTGTGAAGTTCGACCAGCCGGGATAAAACAGGGCAGATGCGGTTCCCATTCCCAGTTTCTTGAGAAAATCTCTTCGATTCTGCTTCATGGAGATAAAGGTGAATAATTGTACTTATTAATTTGTTTTTGCAGTCAGGAGACAGTCTGTATTAATCGATCAGTCCAGTTGCCGCGATATGATCGTATTTAACAATCTGATATCAAGCCTGGCTCAATAAGGTAACAGTAAATTATAATACTTAGTTGCTTCTTTTAAAATAGGGAATCCCGTTTCATGAATTTGTATAATGACCAACCAGGTGTAATTAGAAAAATACCGATTGCATAAAATAATACCCCATAAGAGCAACGGTAATGAATTTGAGTAAGGTTCCTGCCAGAAATCCAATAAAGGAGCCCAGTGCCGACTTCAAAGCCTGGTCCGATGTTTGTCCGCCGATAATTTCACCGGCAAAGGCCCCGAGAAGGGGACCAATAACGATACCGAAAGGCGGGAAAAATAATATACCAACCAGCAGTCCTGCCACACATCCTCCGATTCCAAAGCGCGTTCCACCAAATCGTTTTGTTCCCAGGGCGGGAATAATATTTTCAATCATCACTACTGCCATCGTCACGCCGGCCCAAATAATCAAAAAGCGGGTACTAAAGGGATAGCCAGCCGTAAAATGATGAAGCAGAAGGGCCGCATAGGCCAGGGGCGGCCCCGGAATGAACGGCAGAAATGAACCCACTAATCCCAGGAGTAACAACAAAAGACCACATGCAAGCCATAGGGTTTCCAAAGTATCAATAGGTTACTAGTGAATGCTGGATTCGCCCAATATTTGCAGGGACCGTTGAAAAACCGGGCGGCGGTTCTGAAGTATTAAGTTTTTCGGTAAATAGATGAAACATATATTAACGTTGACAGACATTTATTATGGTCTGTAGACAGCTAATCGAACTCAAAAGAGAAAAACTTTCGAACGAGGAACCGCCGCCCGGTTTTGAAAGACCTCTTGTAACTTTGTATTAATCTTGACTGTATTTAATAATTTACATAATTATATAGGGGAGGGTGAGATGCAAATGTTATAGGTTTTGGACCGTACCGGTATAATGCATAGAATAAAAAATATGAAAGTTTTCAGTTTTAAGTAATAATAAAGAATATACGTTTGTGAAGAGAGGTTCGCTTTAATCAAATTTATCAACAAGAGCTCATATGTTCTTTTTACTGGAAGATTCAACAAATTTAAGAGAAGCGTCAGTTACCTATGTTAGTGAGCGCTTGGCTAGCCAGCTAAATATAAAGAAGAAGCAGCTAAAAAATTCGCTGCCACAACTATTGAAGCATGGTATCGACGAGGATAAATGGAAAAGTTTGCAGGGGAAGTGGCGAAATAAAGAGTCGATACGATTCAATACCTCTATTACCCCTCCCGGCAGTGCGGGAAGCAAATTGGATATTAGGCTGACGCCTGTTAAGAAGCAAGAGGATCAAAAGTGGATGTGGGAAGGAGAATGCTACAACCCCGTCGACGGACCTTCGGCTGATCCACGTGAATTGACCAACATACTATTTGAACAATTATTTGATAATTTGCCTAGTGCGGCTGTCTTGCTGGATTTTGAAACGAATCGGGTACGGATGTTTCCGAGATAAAAAAGATAGAAAATCAACTTCGGGAAGCTAATCAGGATAAAAAAGTACTGTTGGAAGAGATTCACCATCGGGTTAAAAATAACCTGGCCCATATTTCCGGGATTCTGGAATTGCAATCCTATAATACTCAAAGCGAAGAGGCATATACCGTTTTGCAGGATAGTCAGTCAAGAGTGCAATCGATTGCCATGATACATGATCAGTTATATCAGCACGAGTCGTTTAAAAAGGTTCGAGTGGACCAGTACATTGAACGTCTGACAAAAACTATCGAGAGAACGTGGGAAACAGATGATACAGATATTGATTACCATCTCGAAGCAGATCCCATTTCTCTTCCTGTCAAAGAGGCTGTGCCCTGTGGTTCATTGATCAATGAATTAATCACCAATGCCACCAAACATGCTTTTAAGGAGAAACAAAAAGGTAACATATGGATAGAACTACGAAAAGTTGACCAGATGGTAAAACTTCGGGTTGAAGATGATGGATCAGGACTGCCGGACGATTTTTCCATCGAATCGGAAGATACACTGGGAGTTAACTTGATTAATAATTTTGCACGACAGCTGGATGGGGAGCTTTCCTATGAGACGGGGGATGGAACATCTTTTACGGTTTTATTTAATCATCCGGTAGAGGTGGAAAATTAATTAAAAAATTCTATATTAAAGGTGCAGGTTATAATAAGAGTCGGGGAGAGAGGGCACGTCAAAATATAACCTAATATACTGCTGAGGGAGAGGAGGCAGTGATGAAGTTTTATGTTAAACATGTAGAGGCGGATTTCAGATCTGACAAAACTTCCGAGGATCAGCAAAACTCGTCAGACTACGAGAAGGAGAAGGAAGTTGAAGTTCAGGCTGATAATGAAAAAGGTGCAGCCGTGAAGTATGCTGCCTCCCATGAACTGAGACATGGGGATCTGATAAAAGTGCGGGTCGCTAATATCACGGCGGTTTATATGGTCTTTTCAAATATTGATAATCGTAGTCCCTGTGTCCGCCAGGTACGCATTATAAATGAAGCTCCTGCTAAAGAAACGGAATCCGCGGATCAAAAAATATCCAGGCCGGATCCCCCGAAAAACGGTTTTAAACACCACCAATTCAACAAATTAAGGTACTTTGTATCTCCCGACCGGGATCGAAAGTTTAAAAAAGTGGATGCTACCAGTAACCGGGAAGCAGTGAGAAAGTATCTTGCATCAAAAGATTTGGATGAAGGCAAGATTATTACGGTTGAAGGGAGGTTTAAGGGAAATGTAATTACCAAGGAAACCTTTCGGGTCGTAAAAGACGAAGCCACGATGGATGTCGGACTGTCGAGTTTATTTCAGAGTAATAAATTGGACTACTATACGATGTATGAGGCCGGCAACTATACGAAGCAGATAAGAGCTGAAAGCAGCTACCGGGCCGTCCGAAAATTCTCGCTGGAACTCAAGCTCAACCAGGGGGAAGAAGTAATCGTGCTGGGTAAGTTCGAAGACGAGGATCTCATTAGCAAAATCTATAAAGTGGAAGTGATCAACAACGGCTACACCATTTTCAAAGGCCTTCAATCTTCTGGTTGACTATCTGCTTACTATTTGAGAAGAGTTATTTTTCCTGCTGTACTCATTTAAAAATGTTTTCCGAGGAACGGTGAGCTTATCCTTATGCCGGATGTAAGAATAAATGCTTCAAGAGAATTTCGCCTATGAAAGGGTAGTCATTTATCTCGAAGTTCCTCGATCGCTTTTAGAAGCAATTTCGTACTTCCCCGCGTGATTCGGTTATTGACGGCTTGAGGAGTAATGCCAAGATGTTCCGCCAGCATTTTTTGGTTTAAATCATATTCGATCAATAATTTCTTGACCTTGCGACCTTTTGGATGTAGCATAATAGTTGTTATTTATATTGATAAGTAAATTTATAACGTGCAACTGTTCCGGTTAGTGTGGGATATTTTCATAACTGGCCATCTGACTATGCCCTTCCCATTAAGTTAGAATCCCAGTATAGGCACCTCATATTTCAGATTTGTTTAGATATTTATAAGAGGTCGTTGAAAAACCGGGCGGCGGTTCCGAAGCATTAAAATTTTCTGGGTATAAGCCTGAAATAACTGTTGAAGTGTTTATGGCAATCAGTTGTTAGCTGCCAATTAACGAAGAAAAGTTTCCGAGCAAGGAACCGCCGCCCGGTTTTTCAACGACCTCTTATAAATCGGATTAACACAGCTGGTTCACTTTCTTGCGGGCTGTCCCAGGTTGGACGCTTCAATATTAATCCAATATTTCCATTTCAGCTATATCCAGGTAAAGGGCCCAATAGTTGGTTGTGATTTCCTCATGTTCAAGAATTTGAATAAATAGCAGTACATCGCTGGTCAACTCATATAAACCATTTGAAAAATTGAATTCAATGGTATAATACTGGTACCCTTTAATCTCTCTGTATTTGTTTTCTTTATACCACTTATGCTTCCTTTCTTTGGAAGACCGAATGTATTTTGATGGTTTGTGGACATACCCTGTCAGGGACTCATTTTTGGCGTATTCTTGCTGTATGGACTTCTTTAGTTTTTTCTGGGAAGCTAACTTTTTATACATATGACAAGGGAAACGCAAACACTTATCTATAAAGTCTTTTTTAATACTCTCTTCGTCCGGAAATTTAAACCGTAGAAATTTTCCCTGAATAGCCGGCGGACTCTTTCCGTGATTGAAAACTTCGGTTTTAGATGGGCGTAGTGTTAAGCTGGACATGACATGGAAACTTGAGAGTTAATACAATTTATTGAAGGGCCAGTATGATTAATAAAATAAATTTCAAATCTTAGTTTGGTTATAAAATTAATATTTTATCCTTCTCTGTCGTTACATTATTCACTTCATATTTTATTGATTTTACAGATGGTATTAATTACGGACTCTCAGTTTTGCCCAAAAATGCGGGCAGATTATCCAAACCCTCCTTCGGGAAAGGGCGGCATCAGGTAGTTCGTCGGAGAGTTTGAAAAGGATGAACGAAATATGGAAAGGGAGGCCATTAGTTGCGATAGGGCAGTCCCGTTCTGTTGGACCTGTTGGTCCCTTTAAACCGAAGGGTAAAAGATTATTGGAATACACTCATATTTTTCACATAATCCAAGCACGTTGGTCACGAAAATAATGGTCTTTGCATGTAAGGGTTGGTTTGATAATGGCTGCTTTCAATAAAGATAATACAGATAATCTGGACCGCGTCCAGAAGCTGCATGAATATGAGAGAGTAGTTCCAAGTTTTGAGCAATCCTTCGGACGGATTATAAATATTATGGCGGACTTACTCGATGCTTCGTACGTTGGATTGCATTTCGTGGAACAAAACAAATCGAAAGTTAAAGCAAAGTCGGGCATTGATTTCGATAGTAAGGACCAGCCATGTGATGTATGTTGGCTCGCGTTACAATCGGGTGATCCTTTAATTGTGGGAGATCTCACCAGTGAATTGGCTGACAATCATACATCTACCCTCACCGACAATACTCCTTTTCGGGCTTGTCTCGGATCACCCTTAATATCTCCAGAAGGTTTAACGGTCGGAATCCTATGTGTAATGGATCGTAAACCGAATAAGTTCGATGAACAGCATAAAAAACATGTCCGGGAATTTTCCGACGAAATTATCGATAAACTTGAATTATTTCGACGTTTATACGAGTACGAGAGCCATTCCCCCATTGAAGTGGACCGACTCAAGGAAATTCACCATCGCTTAAAGAATAATCTGAATTTGATCACGGGCTTGATTGACCTTGAGTTGATGCGTATTAAAGATTCCAGTTTTTCTAAAGTATTGGTGGATATTCAAAAACGAATTCAATCCGTGGCCACCTTGCATCGTCATTTGTACGAGGGGAAATGGGGCGACCGAATCTGGTTGAAATCATATATAAATGAGCTCATTGAGGATATTATCGAGGGATTAGCTGAGAGTGAGACTTCCGTAGATTATCAGGTGACGGGTGATCAGCTGCAATTTCCTCATCAAAGAGCCATTTATATGGGTTTGATGGTCAATGAACTGTTGACCAATACCTTGAAATATGCTTTTCCCGATAAGAAAAATGGAAAAATTGTAATAGATATATCTCGGAATAATCAGTACGGAACCATGCATTATTACGATAATGGATTGGGATTGCCCGAAGATTTCAACATCGATCAGGGGGGCTCATTGGGCATGGCGATTATTCAGAATTCGGTAGCCCAACTCGAGGGTAGTATAGAATTCTACAACGATAATGGGGTAAATTTTCGAATATCGTTTCCACTCAAGTAATTAGAATAGAGGAGAGGAGCAGCGAAAAAGAAAGCCGATAACCGCCTATTGCAGGCAATTATCGGACTTTGTTTAACCTATATTTAACCGAAAAATCGGAGAATTCCGGCCTGTTGCCAAAAGGAGGGAAGTATTGTGGGTGACACTGGATTCGAACCAGTGACCTCTACCTTGTCGGGGTAGCGCTCTAAACCAACTGAGCTAGTCACCCGAATTTTCTCATCAAGAGCCTCCAATATACTAATAAAATATCTGCCTTGGCAAAGAGAATTTCCATGAAAAGCTAACGTTAGCAGCCTGTCCGGAAAACCCGGTTATAATTCTGCTATTTAATTTGTAAATTTTCCGGTTGAAGATAAATCTAACCACGATACAGAATGACTGATCGCCGATCTATACGAGAGATTGTACTGCAAGGGTTGTACGCCTCAGAACTCAGCGGGGCTAAAGCTAAACATATCCTTGACACCGTCATCTATTCCAAATTAAACGGAAATGACGAAGGGGTATCGTTTGCTGAATCACTTTTCCTGAAAACCGTCCGCTATCAGTCCGAGTTGGATGAGATAATTCAACAGCATATCAAAAACTGGAAGATAGAGCGGCTGGCCACGATAGATAAAATGATCTTGAGAATGGCCATTTGCGAGTTTATGCATTTCGAGGAGATTCCCACCAAGGTAACCATTAACGAGGCTATTGAGATTGCTAAAAAGTATTCCACCCAGAAGTCGGACAAATTTGTTAACGGCATCCTCGACGCCGCCCTGAAAAGCCTTGACAAACAGGGAGATATTCATAAAACGGGTCGGGGATTGATCAGTTCATCCCAGTAGATCTGCCACTTTAACATAAAAATTATTCGTAAACGTGTCTGACGCTGAATCCCTAATTGCTATTGGCGATGTGCATGGTTGTGCACGAAGCCTGGAAGCCTTGCTGGAGAAACTTGCCTCCTATAGTGACCGCAAATTTGTTTTTATAGGGGATTACATTGATCGCGGACCCGACAGCCGATCGGTGGTTGAGTTGCTCCTGGAATTTAGGAAAAACCATGACACGATTTTTCTGCGTGGCAATCACGAGCAGCTATTGCTGGATTCCATCGAGGAAAATGATTATCAACTCTGGCTGATGAATGGGGGAGACACTACCCTCAACTCGTATGATGCCGATTATCCCAATCCCGCCATACCGGCGGCTCATATGCAGTTTTACCGTGACACTCGTTTGTACTATGAAACCGATGATTATTTCTTTGTCCATGCGGGAATACCGGCTGATCAAACAGTGAAAGAAGCCAAAAATCGGGAAGAGGCAGCCTATCACTTTCTGTGGGATCGTTCTCATCTGAATGCCCTGGAAACCGTCTGGGAGAAAACGGTGGTATTTGGTCATACGCCGCGTTCACAGCCAATAGTGAAGGATCACATGCTGGGTATTGATACCGGCTGCGTCTTCAAGTCCCTGGGATACGGAAAACTGACGGCGGCTCTTCTACCCGAAGAAGAATTTTTGAAGCAAATATGTCTCGATTGAACGGTGGTTAATAATATTTAAACATTGTCTTTATGAGCTTACAGTGTGGTATCGTAGGATTGCCGAACGTAGGAAAGTCAACGTTGTTTAATGCCCTGAGCAATGCCGGAGCTGAAGCCGAGAACTTTCCTTTCTGCACGATTGATCCCAATGTCGGGGTAGTGCCGGTGCCCGACGAACGGTTGGACCGGATGTTCGGGATGGTCGATTCCAATGAAAAGATTCCGACCTCCATCGAGTTCGTTGACATTGCCGGATTGGTAAAAGGGGCCTCGGAGGGGAAAGGAAAAGGGAATGCCTTTCTATCTCACATTCGCGAAACAGATCTGATTATCCATGTAGTTCGGTGTTTTGATGACGATAACGTTGCTCATGTGGAGGGAGATATCAATCCCATACGCGATATTCATATCATCGAGGACGAACTTATTTTGAAAGATCTGGAAACGATCGAGAAACGTGAACATAATCTGGCCAAAGAGGTGAAAGGGGGCGACCGGGTAGCAAAAGACCATCTAAAGGTGATTAAACGTTTGAAGGAACATATTGAAAATGGGAATGCCGCCCGATCATTTGATGCGGATGAAGATGAACGGGAGGCTTATGACGACCTGTTTCTACTTTCCGACAAGCCGGTCTTATATGCATGCAATGTTGATGATGATTCGCTGCCCGGGGGTAATGAGTATGTGGAGCAGGTGAGAGAGTACGCCGAGCAGCTTGGAGACGAAACCGTGGTCTTTTGCGCAAAGCTGGAGGAGGAACTGGCTCAGCTGGATCCGGAGGAGCAAGCCCTGTTCCTGGAGGACCTCGGAATCGAAAGTTCGGGATTGGACCGACTGATCAAGGCCGCTTATGCCGAATTAAATCTGATTACCTTTTTTACCTACAATGAAAAAGAGGCGCGGGCCTGGACGCTGGAGCGCGGATCAACCGCTCCTGAAGCAGCGGGACAAATTCACACCGATTTTCAAAGGGGATTTATTAAAGCCGAAGTGGTCTCGTACGAAACATTTAAGGAGTTGGGATCGGGGCATGCCGTTAGAAAAGCCGGTAAAATGCGCCAGGAGGGCAAAGACTATATAGTCAAAGACGGCGATATCATCTTGTTCAAGTTTAACGTCTAGGCGAATCTGACTCGGGGGATTCAAGCGAATCGTTCGGCATTTGAAGAGAATCAGCGGAAAATGAGGTGGTGTCGGCGATTGCCGTAATATTGACTGAATCGGACGGGGTATGTCGGGGTCGTATTTGGTCATGTACCACCCAGGCACCGGGGAATTTAGATTTTAAGAGACGAGTATAGCGTATAGCATGATCCCGTTGCTGGAAGTCGCCAACGTGGACGCGATAATAAGGTTGACGGAAAAAAGGATAGACCTTCGGTCGATAGCTCGTGGGATGATTTTTTAACCATCGTAGAAATCGAGCCTCGGTTGAATCCGACAAAGACTTGTTGCGCGTAGATATCAACTGTATTCGATACCCCCGGTAATCCGTCCCGTCGTCCTGTTTGTCAAATTGTGTTTTTTGGAATATATCGGGATAATCATGCCGCTGACTTGTATAGAGATCGTTCAATGCACTCCGGTATTGAGAGAGCTGGTCACTTACCGGGCTCACTTCGGAGGCATCCCCTTTTACTCCCCGATCTCCTTTTTTTCTTTTATCAATTGCCGACTTTTCTGCAACTTTACAGGATACGCCTCCCACAAAGAGAAGGATACATACCCAAACCATCCGATATGCTATACTTTTCTTCATCATTACAATAAAATGCGATATAGATATGATCTTTTTGAGTACAGTAAGATAATGCAGATTCATTGACAGAGACAAATTTACAATCATTAATATTGTTTAATTTATCGGTTTAATAAAGAAACTTACTTGATATCGGGATGTAAATTTCAATATTTACCAATGCTGGTTTTTCATTAGCAGTAAAGAAGTGGGGCTGTTTACTAGCATTGGGTAGCCATCATAAACTTAAATGCAGGGGCAATGCCTATGAGGGAGCGTGGCACGCGTCAGTTAATTCAACAACTGGTATCGTCAGAAGCCGGTAAGCGAGAGCTTTCGCAATGCGTTCAAATGTTCAATCGCATTGCGATGGGATATTTAAAGCGTAAGATTGCCAATGGTACGCTTACGCTCAACCGTATTCAGCTTAAACTGGAGGATTTTGCCTGGGATTGTGTTGCGGGCTTGTTTGAAAGGGACAAAAAGGGAGCTTATGTACAATTGCAGAGTTATTTTGAGGACTATGATCTAACAAATATGTCGGATCAAGAGGTGTTTTCCGCCTGCCGCCGATTGGTATTCAGTAAGGTGAATGACGGCATATTTCGCAACTTTCGCCGTATTGATCCCGCTCTCGGTAAAATTATCCGAAATCTGAAGCTGGCTATCAAGAAAAATTCTTTCGTTACCCTGGAGAGTGAAAAGGATATGAGCAGGGTGATCTTCAAGGAAGAGATCTCCGATTCAAAACCCTTAATGCCTGTTGAAATATTGCGGATTCGGTTAACCCAGCGACTTGAAGCTACTATGTTCATCAGCGAATCGCTGGAAGTCATCCACACCATTATGAATGGGCAAGACTGGTACCGGTCGGAGTATCCCCTTGTGGAGCTGAGCAAAATTCTCAGATATGCGTATACGCAACTCCACGACAATGCGGAAGGGGACCGGCAAACGGTATATCAGAACAACCCGCTTTATGAAAAGAATATGCAGGAATTTATCCGCAACAGTATCGATAAGGTGCAATCCGATATGTACAATACTTATGTAGAAAAGGATAAATTAGACAAGCAAACCTTCGAACTTTACTTTGAATGTATTGAGGATATCCTCTTTGATTTCTTTGTGGAGGAGGGAAAAACAAGTACTTATTTTGAACACCTGCAGGGATATTTAGATCAAATATCAAGAGATACTTATCGTGAACAACATCGGGGTTATCTGGAATACCTGGTTAAAAAGGCTCGGTCTGATCTGCTGCACAAACTAAAAAAAGAGTTTTAATTT
>Ga0207771_101320_pt1 | contig 11002 bp, 9 predicted proteins | sample A23M2SouthBayCA_2_FD_187731 | JGI IMG/M metagenome (GOLD analysis project Ga0207771, IMG submission 187731) | Aerobic enrichment media microbial communities from Eden Landing Ponds, California, USA - A23 M2 (2) (SPAdes) | ecosystem: Environmental > Aquatic > Marine > Unclassified | place...
CCCGCCGGTAGACGGGGTCCCACGTCTGGTAGTCCATCACTCGAAGAATGTACCGCGGGCCGCCCGGCCACAGAGTACCCCTACCCGGCGTGACCGGTCGGCAACCGTGCGGCGCTTGCCCCGGCTTTGGTATAAGCTTTCTCTTGCTAAGGGCGGCGTTTCGGCCCTCGATCCGCCGTCCGTCTGACGCTCGCGTGACATCTCAGGGGAGACTCGCTGCAATAGCGTCGAGGCGCGCGCGTACGGGGAGTTCAGCCGCGCTAACCGCACCACGGAGTGCAGCGACGGTTCCGATCAGCAGTGTTCCGCCCGGACCCGCCGCGACGGTGAGCCCGTCTCGCTCTTCCGCGAGCGTGTCCAGCGCGGCACGTTCCTCGTCGGAGAGGCCCGAGAGCTCGAAGACACGGGTCGTCGCCGCGTCCGGATCGCCGTCCGCGGCGAGTCGGTCGAAGTGGCGCGCGGCGTCACCGGGCGTCCGCACGTCGAGTTCCTCGACGCCCACATCCTCGTCGCGGAGTCGCGACGGGGTGAACCGGTCGCCGATCTTCGCCGCGTCGAGCGTCTCGCGGACGTCGTGGGTCCGGACCACGTGTGCGCCCCGTTCGATGGCCATGGCAGTCGCTGCAAGCGAGACGGGCAGTGCCGCCTCGGTCGAGCGGCCGGCGAGGTCCCGCAGGAAGTTTTTCCGGTTAATGGAGACGAGGATCGGCTGGCCGTAGCCCCTGAACTCCCGGAGGCGGTCGAAGGTCTCGCGGTCGTCTGCGAGCGTCTTCGCCTCCGACCAGCCGCCGAACGCGGGGTCGACGATGGTCTTGTCCGTGATGCCGTTCATCGCGAGCGCGTCGTAGATGTCGTCGACGTCCTCGACGGCCCCGGGTCGTTCGAGGTCCGGCGGCGAGGCCATCTTGCCGACGGCGACGTCGTACTCCTCGCAGACACGTGGCATCTCCGGGTCGGCGAACCCGCAGATATCGTTCACCATGTCGAACCCTGCGTCCAGCGCGGCCTCGGCCACCTCGTGGTAGCGCGTTTCGATCGAGAAGACGGCGTCGCCGGAGACGGAGGCGATCGTCTCGACCGCCGTCTCGAGCCGCTCGAGTTCCCCTTCCGGAGAGAGCACCTCGAACTTCTTGTTCGCGGATTCCAACCCGACGTCGACGATGTCGGCCCCCTCGTCGATGAGCTGCTCGTCGACGTACGTCGCCGCCTCCCCAGGGTCGTCGAAGACGCTCGGGTCGTACGGCGACTCCTTCGAGACGTTGAGCACGCCCATGATCCGCGTCGGGTAGTCGTCGCCGATCCCCAACCCGGCGGCGTCCACGTTTCGCATGTCCGAATCGAGGGGCGCGAGCGCGATAAAGCCGGGGATAGCGGCGGCTCGCCGGGCGGAGTCGGCCCGTAGAACAGCGAACAGGCGGGACTGCCCCGTCCCCGATGGAGGTCCCGCACTCCCGCCTCGGTCCACCGGGACCGTCATCAGCGCACCCGGCGTCTGCTGCCGTCCCGGTATAAGAGGCTTCGCGCCGCTTTTATCCGCCCGCACCGAACCCCGCGTATGGGAAAGGTCTCCATCGCGCTGCGCGGCTGGCGCTTCGACGAGACGGACGTGTTCACCGACGAAGGGGAGCTCCGACCGCTCGACGAGATGGACCAGGACACTCGCGAGCGCATCGTTCGGCTCTCGGTCGTCGCGGGCCAGCCCTGCGACGCCTGCTGGCTGATCCACGGTGACACGAACATCCAGCAGTGTAACGTCGCGCGCATCGTCTACGGGGAGCCACTGCACGAGGTGGTGCTGTGTGCCGACCACGAACCGGACTTCCTCTTCTGGTTCCGCGAGGAAGACGGCGCGGAGCTGACGGGCCGCCCGAGCGACTTCGAGGACGCCTTCTACGAGTGGTTCGACGACGGGAACCGGGCGCCCGAGGACTACGGCGGGATGGAGTACGTGAACACCGACCCGGACGATGTACCGCGCCCCCAGCCGGACGTCGAGCTGCCGACCCTTGAGGAGGAACTCGCCAAGCTCGACGACGAGGAACTGGACGCGCTCGACGTCGATCTCGACGACCTCGACATCGACGATCCCGAAGAGACGACCGAAACGGACGACGATGTGCCGGACGACTCCCGGCTCGGCGACCTCGACGTATGAGCATCGCCGTCGCCGTCGTCGGCGCGGAGACGCCGGGCAACGTCGGCACCATCGCGCGGGCGATGAAGAACTTCGGACTGACCGAGCTGTATCTCGTCGACCCACCCGACCTCGACCCCGACGGCGAGGCCTACGGCTTCGCCGGGCAGGCCCGCGAGGACGTGCTTCCGAACGCGACGGAGACGACGTTCGACGCGCTCGTCGAACGGTTCCACACCGTCGGCACGACCGCAGTCACCAACGAAGACGCACGCAAACACGTCCGCTACCCGTTTCGGACGCCCGCAGAACTCTCGGATTCGCTCGCCGACGTCGAGACGGACACCTGCGTTGTGTTTGGCCGGGAGCGTGTCGGACTGACGAACGAGGAACTCGCCCGACTCGACGAAGTCGTCTCCATCCCCGCAAGCGGGGAGTACCCCGTGTTGAACCTCGGACAGGCGGCGACGATCGTCCTCTACGAGCTCCGGGAGCTCACCGTCGAGGAAACCCAACACCCCGACGCGATCGAGCGCGCGCCGGAGCCAGAAATCGACGGCGTCCACGAGCAGTTCGCGGCCCTGCTCGCTGCGATCAACCATCCGGAGGGAAAACGAGCGAAGACGGAGCGACTGTTCCGTCGCGTGGTCGGTCGCGCACACCTCACGCCGCGGGAGGCGCGAACCCTCCGGGGAGTACTCAGGCGAGCGAGCGAGTACGCGTCGCCGCCGGAGTAGTTACCGCCTCACCGACCGACGCTCACTAACCGCCGGGGCTCCTACACGCGCCGCTCACGTTGCCGACACGGTCCGCCCGTACGTCGCCTCCAGATACGACAGCAAGCTCACGACGATCTCCTCCCGGAACGTCCAGAAGCCGTCGTAGCTCCCCGGCGACTGCTCGAAACAGAGCAGCGCGCCCATCCCGTCGGAGTCGCCGGCACCGTCGTAGACGACGAACCACGACTCGCGTATCTCCGGCTCGTCAGCCGCGTGCACTGTCGCGCCCGGCACCGCCGGCTCGGCGTCGTCGGTACCGTAGAGGTGGACATCGACTCCCGCGTCGACGAGCGTGCGGTAGAGTTCGTGTGTTCGTGGCTCGGCGGGCACCCGGGAGAGCCGCTGGAACCCGGCGTGGAGCGTTCCGGCGCCGCGGCGTAGTGCCGCGCGCTCGAACAGCCGGCTCGTTCGCACGAGGTCGCCGCGACGCACGTCCCTGACGCCGAACTCCGCGGAGACCGCCTCCGAGAACACCTCCGAGATCGCGTCCCCGGCGGGGGCCTCCTCACCGTCGAAGCCGTCGGCGACAACGCGGACGCGTCCGACCGGCTCGGCGGCGATGAGTTCGTTGCCACGCGACAGCAGCGTGAACGCGTCGGGACCCTCCGGAAGCGACGCGGAGCGGACGGTCACGTTCAGCCGGGACAGCGACGAGGAGATGACGTCCATCGCTTCCTCGGACGCGTTCACCACGAGCAGCGTTCGCCGCTCCGAGATGACGCCGTCGAACACCGCCCGGAGCGACTCCGGGGTCGACGAGTCGGCGACGGACAGCTCGGAGCGACCCGGCGACGCGCTCTCGGTTCGGGAGCGACTGTGTTCGACGGTTGTCCAATCGGTCGTGGACTCGCCGCCGACCACGCGAAGCCGGGACTCGGTGTCGTCGGTCCGGAACTCGATGCGCGCGTCGAACAGCGGCAACAGCCTTCGGATCAGCCCCTCCTCGTCGTCGACCTCGTCGTACGGTTCGTCGACGATGTACACCGCGACGGCACCGCGGCTGTCTACCTGCTGTGTCAGCGTGTGGACGAACCGGTAGAGCCGTTTCGGCTCGGCGTAAACCGCGAGGGTCGTCACGGAGTCGACGACGAACCGAACCCGGTCGTAGCCGGCGTCGTCGAGCTCGTCGAACGCCTCCGAAAGCGCGATGCTGATCCCCGTGAGGTCGGCGGGGGAAGCGACGGAGAGCTCCCCGCCGTCGGTGTCGTCGGTACGCGTGCAATCGACGATCCGGACCGACTCGTCGTCGAGTACGGGGTAGTCCGTCCGCAGTCGGTCCGCGGGCTCGTTGGCGCTGAGGACCACACACCCGTCCCCGCGGTCGAGTCCCTCGGCCGCGAGTCGGGAGAGGACGGTCCACATACCGGAGAGCGGCGGCGCGAAGCAGACTGTGTTCGTCCCCTCGTCAAAGGCCTCGACGGGGAGTGACTCGCCCGTGGCGTACATTACGCATTGTACGCACCGACCCGGCAAAAGCGGTCCGGGTCGGTTGTCGAAAGCGGGAACGGTACCCGAGTCAGTGGGTCCAGCCCGAGGGCGGTGTCGCGTGTCTCAGCTCCGCTTCTGTATCTCCTCGCGCAGCACCGAGGAGACGACCTCACCGTCCGCCTTCCCGCGGAGCGCTCCCATCGCCTCCCCCATCAGCCCGGAGAACGCGCCCATCCCCTCCGTCTCGACTTGGTCCGCGTTCCGCTCGACGACCTCGACGACAGCCTCCCTGACCTCGGCCTCGTCGACGCCGGAGAGCCCGGCCGCCTCGACGGCTTGCTCGGCGGACAGGGTCGGGTCCTCGGCGAGCGTCGCGAGTACCTCCCCGACCCCCTCCTTCGCGAGGTCGTCGTCCGTGACGAGTTGCACCACCGCGAGCAGGTGGTCGTCGGTGAGCCGCTCGACGGCCACGTCGTCGCGCCGGAGTTCGGTGAGCGTCGACTCCAGCGTGGTCGCCGCGAACGTCGGGTCGACGCCCGCCTCGACGGCCGCCTCGTACGTCGGCATGAACTGCCCGTAGGCGACCTGTTCTGCGAGCCCCGCGTCGAGGCCGTGCTCCTCGCGGTAGCGGTCCATCCGCACGGTGAGCAGCTCCGGCTCCGTCACGTCGGACGGGTCAGGCTCGACGGGTGGCACGTCTGTTTCGGGGTACATCCGCGCGGCGCCCGGCAGCGGTCGGAGATACCGGGATGTGCCGTCCTGCTGTGCGTCGCGCGTCTCTTCCGGGACCCCGTCGAGGGCCGCCTCGGCCCGGTCGGCCACGGCGTCGATGGCTGCCTCTGCCACGTCCGCGTCCGCAGCGACGATCGCGACGGCGTCCCCGTCGTCGGCGCCGACGGCATCCCGGAGCGCCTCGACTTCCGCCTCGGTGACGCCGTACGCCGGGAGCTCGTCAGTGTGAAAGATGCCGCCCGCGCCGTGGCGCTTCGCGTGGTCCGAGAGTTCGGTTCCGAGCCGGCGGTCCGGCTGAATCTCACGCCCGACGAGTCCGTCGAAGCCGTGGAGCGTGACCGCGCGAACGGCGTCCGCGCCCGCGATGACGCCGCTATCCGTATCGGCGAAGGTGTCCGTCACGTCGTCTACCTCGCCAACTGCGGCGTCTCGTTCCTTGAGCTGGTTCGCGATGTCGAGTAGTTCGACCTGTCGGCCGACCTCCTCGCGGACAATCGCTTCGAGGTCCTCGAGCGACTGAACGCCCTTCAGTTCGACCCGGGCGCCCTCCGCGATGGAGACGTTCACGTCCTGTCGGATAGTGCCGAGCCCGCGTTTCACCTTCCCGGTCGAGCGAAGGAGCATCCCGATGCGCTCCGCGGCTGCCCGCGCCTGCTCAGGCGACCGGATATCCGGCTTCGTACCGATCTCGACCAGCGGGATGCCGAGCCGGTCGAGCCCGAAGGTGACGCCGTTCTCTGTCTCCTCGATCCGCGCGGCCGACTCCTCTTCGAGCATCAGGTCCTCGATACCAACGGTGCCCGAGGACGTCTCAATTTCGCCGTCGTTGGCGACGAGCGTCGACCGCTGGAATCCAGAGGTGTTCGACCCGTCGACAACGATCTTCCGCATCACGTGCGCCTGGTCGACGACCGCTGCGTCGAGCAGCGCGGCGATCTCGAGAGTCGTCTCCAGCGCCTCGTCGTCGAGCCGTCGGGGCGGCTCGTCGTCCTCTTCGACCAGACACGTCGAGTCGTAGGCGAGATACGTGAACTCGCGGTCGACGCGGGATTCCTCGAGTGCGGCCTCGTCGATCTCGCCGAGCTCGGAGCGGGTCGGGTGGAGATAGCGGCTGAACGACCGGACCGACTCCGCCGGCTCGCGGCGGACGGTCGGGCAGTTACAGAAGAGCTTCGTCGCCGTGTCGAGCTGCTGGTGGATCTCGAGGCCGGCGACGAGCCCGAGTTCCTCGTAGTCGTACTCGGTCATTACGAGACGGTGGAGCCGCGGACGGCAAAAAACCATTCAGTCGCGGGCGGCCGACGGCCCCGACGCGGCCCACCCACAACACGACAAAGAGCCGGCAATTCGGGCCGGCAATCGCGGTCATTTGCGAGCGACGACCGATGTAGAGCCGTGTATCGAGGACTCGTCGTCGCGCTGCTCGTCGTCCTCGCCGGCTGTGGAGCGGCAGTGCCCGACGCGACCTCGACGGAGGGGGAAACGGTCACTCCGGTTCCCGTCCCGACCGACCCGACCCCGGAGTCGGACCTCTACCCGCCCGGAACCACGCAGGACGGGGTCGACGCGACCGCGCTCGCGGCGGCGACGGAGCGTTCGCTGAACGACACGGAGTTCGCGTTCCGTCTCGACCGTCGGCAGGCCTTTCCGGAGCGGTCGCTCGGAACGCTGTACGTCGGCCCGCGGCTACAGGTCGACGCCGCGTCGAACGATCGGTATCTGCTCAACCGTTCCTCCGTTTCGGAACGCGGCGGCGGGTTCGTCATCGAAACGTTCCAGAACGCGACGTACGTGCGGGGCGAACGGGCGACGGTTAGGGCGAACGGGACGGTGAGCGTGCGTGCAGTCAAACCGCGCGAACGAACCGAACCCGCAGCACGCGTCGGGGAGATCATCCGTCGCTACCTCGCAGTCGAGAACGCGACGGTCGAACGGTCGGCGAACGGGACGGCCTTCGTGAGAGGCTCCGGCGCGCCGTTCTCGAACGTCTCGCAGTACGCGGTCACCGCGGTCGTTGCGGCCGACGGGACAGTCACCCGTTTCGACGCGGTGTTCGTGCGGGACGAACGCGTCCAATTCATCCGGTTTCGGCTCGACCGCAACGCAACCTTCGAGCCGCCCGGCTGGACGGGCGAGGCAACAGGGTAGAACCGACGGGGCGACCGATCGCCCCTCGGAGTCGACCGGTTAGTCCCCGCCGAGGATGACCCGGTGGGTCATCGACTCGGGGTCGAGTACCTCGTCGGCTTCCTCTTCGGAGAGGTACCCTTCCGCGACGACGACCTCGCGCACTGTCTTCCCTTCGGCGAGCGCCTTCTTTGCCACCTTCGAGGCCTTGTCGTATCCGATAGTCGGGTTCAGCGCCGTCGCGAGCGCCATCGACTGTTCGACCTGTGATTCCATGTGCTCGCGGTCGGCCTCGAGTTTCGCGACGAACCGCTCGCCGAACGTCTCGGCTGCGTTCGCCAGCATGTTCGCGGACTCAAGGTAGTTGTGCGCGATGACCGGCTTGTAGAGGTTGAGGTCGATCTGCCCCTCCGCGGCGCCCGCGGACACGGCGGCGTCGTTACCGACGACCTGCTTGTGGACTTGGTTGACTGCTTCGGCGACGACCGGGTTGATCTTCCCGGGCATGATGGAGGAGCCGGGCTGGTTCTCCGGCTGGTCGATCTCGCCGAGGCCGTTTCGCGGTCCGGAAGCGAGTAGCCGCAGGTCGTTCGCGATCTTGTTCAACGAGCCGGCCACGACCCGAAGAGCACCGTGTGCCTCGCTCATCGCGTCGTGGGCCGCCTGTGCCTCGAAGTGGTCGTCGGCCTCCCGGAATTCCAGGCCCGTCTCCTCGGCGATGTACTCGGCCGCGCGCTCGGGAAACTCGGGGTGGGTGTTGAGCCCCGTGCCGACCGCGGTGCCGCCGAGCGCGAGTTCGGCGAGATGCTCGCGCGTCGCTTCGACCCGCTCGATCCCCTTCTCGACCTGCGTGCGGTAGCCGCCGAACTCCTGGCCCAGCCGGACCGGCGTGGCGTCCTGCAGGTGAGTGCGGCCCGTCTTCACCATGTCGTCGAACTCCGCTTCCTTCGCCGCGAGCTCGTCGGCGAGCGTCTCCAGTGCCGGGAGGACGTCCTTCACGGCGGCTTCGAGCGCGGCGACGTGCATCGCGGTCGGGATGACGTCGTTGCTCGACTGTCCGTAGTTGACGTGGTCGTTCGGGTGGACGATACGGTCGCCGATCCCCTCTCCGAGTATCTCGGCGGCCCGGTTCGCGATGACTTCGTTCGCGTTCATGTTCGAGGAGGTGCCGGAGCCGGTCTGGAACACGTCGACCGGGAACTCCTCGTCGTGGTCGCCGGCGATGACCTCGTCGGCCGCCGCGACGATGGCGTCCGCCTGCTCGTCGTCGAGCAGACCGAGGTCGTTGTTCGCTCGGGCGGCCGATTTCTTCACGACCCCGAGCGCGCGGACGAACCGTCGGCCGAAGGTGATCCCCGAGATGGGGAAGTTCTCGACGGCGCGCTGTGTCTGTGCACCCCAGTAGGCGTCCGCGGGCACCTGCATCTCGCCGAGGCTGTCCGATTCGACTCTGAACTCGTCGTCGCTCATACTCGTCGGGTAGCGTGGTCGAGAATAAAAGCCACCGAAACGGGGCGCGCCCGGCCAACCTCCTTCACGACATCTCTCCCGAGATTGCCCGCGGGGGTGACGTTTAACACCCGCGGTCGAGAGGATTACGTATGGCACTCGAAACAGTACTTCTCGCCGTCGGTGGCGCGTCAGACGACCGCTACGGCCGCCTCGCTTCCGTGACGGAAGACATCGTCGGGCCCGCGGATGCGACGGTCGTCCTCGGCCACGTCTTCACCGAGGACGACTACGCGGAGACCGTCGACCGCCTCGAGTTCGACGAGAGCACCGAAGTGTCGCCGGACACCGTCGCCGGGCGCAACGTGACGATACGAACGCTCCGTGAGCGGTTCGAAACGTCCGATATCGACGTGACCCATCGGGGTGCGGTCGGTGACCGCGCAGCGCGGGTCGTGAGTCTCGCGGAGGAGGTGGATGCCGACCTCGTCGTCGTCGGCGGTCGCCGGCGGTCGCCGACCGGGAAGGCCGTCTTCGGCTCCACCGCACAGGAGATACTGCTCGACTCGCCGTGTCCGGTGACGTACGTCAAGCGCGAACTCGAGTAGCCGCGAGCAGCTCCTCGAGGTCGAAGCGTTCCATCGCCGCGTCGGCGTCCGGGAGCGGCTCGTCGGCCGTCCGGCACGCAGCCGACACGTCGAGTCGGTCGCAGACGGCGTCGGCCGTCGCCTCGGCCATCGCGCGGTACGTCGTCAGTTTTCCGCCGACGATGGAGACGAACCCGGGTCGGTCGTCGCGCTTCGCGTGATCGAGCAGCGAGAAGCCACGAGAGAAGTCGGTCGGCGAGTCTTCCTCCGCGGGGTCGTACAGCGGACGCACGCCCCAGTAGGTGTGGGCGACGTCCGCGTCAGCGAGCGACGGAACGACCGGTTCGAGTTCCTCGAAGAGCAAGTCGACCTCCCACGGCTCGGTCGGATAGTCGTCGGGGTCGTCGACGGCCACGTCGGTCGTGCCGAGGATCGACGCGTCCCCGCTCGGCACGAGGATGTCGCCGGAGGTCTTCGGCCGGCATCGGTTGACCACGCCCTCGACGTGGCGCCGCTCCGTAACGGTCATCGCGCCACGGGAGGGTCGCATCGGCACCGGAACGTCCGCGAGCGCGGCGAGTTCGCCTGCCCACGCGCCGGCGGCGTTCACCACGCAGTCCGCACGGAGCGTCGCCGTGCCGTCGAGTTCGACGCCGACGACGCGACCGGCCTCGACGAGCAGGTCGGTGACGGCAACACCCTGACGTATCGTCGCGTCGGCGCGCTCGGCGGCGAGCGCGTTCGCGGCCACGAGCCGAATCGGGTCGATAGCCGCGTCGGGGACGGCGACCGCAGCCTCGACCGCGTCACTCAATCCGGGTTCCCGCTCGCGGGCCGCGTCCCCGTCGAGGCGTTCTGCGGGGATTCCGCTCGCTCGACAGCCGTCGAGCAGCTCGTCGACGTAGTCGTCGGGGTCCTCCGAGAGTGACGCGAAGAGCCCATCCGTCGGCTCGATGCAGTCCGGGGCGATCTCCCGCAACGTCCGGTTCTCGGCGATACAGCGCCGGGCCGAGTCCGGCTCGGCGACCGCGTAGCGGCCACCGGAGTGGAGCAGCCCATGCATCGCGCCGCTGGCCCCGGTCGCGAGGCGGTCCCGCTCGACCAGCGTGACTGCGAGGCCGCGGGTCGCGAGGTCACGGGCGACGCCCGCGCCGGTCGCGCCACCGCCCACGACGACCACATCCGTATCGTTCACGGGCGAGGTTCGGGGCGGTCTCCACTTGAGCGTACAGGGTCAGTCACCGACGGACGTCCCCTCGGCGCGAAACGATTAATCCGGCGGCGCGAGCCGTGGGGGCATGGAGTACGTCGGCGCAATCGACCAGGGCACCACCGGTACCCGGTTCATCTTGTTCGACCGGGCCGGGCGCGTCGTCGCCGAGGCATACGAAACACACGAACAGCGGTATCCGAAGCCAGGGTGGGTCGAACACGACCCGGTCGAGATCTGGGAGAACACGAAGACGGTCGTCGAGCGGGCGCTCTCGGCGGCCGACGCGGACGCGTCCGCGCTCGCGGCACTCGGCATCACGAACCAGCGAGAGACGACGGTGCTGTGGGACCCCGAAACGGGTGAGCCGGTCCACGACGCGCTCGTCTGGCAGGACCGTCGGACGACCGCGCGGATCGAAGAGCTGGAGGCGGACGGAAAGACCGAGTGGATACGCGAACGGACGGGGCTCGAACCGGACGCGTACTTCTCGGCGACGAAGGCGGAGTGGCTGCTCGACGAGGCCCCCATCGCGACCGACCGCGGGCGGGTACGG
>Ga0207771_101322_pt1 | contig 10982 bp, 8 predicted proteins | sample A23M2SouthBayCA_2_FD_187731 | JGI IMG/M metagenome (GOLD analysis project Ga0207771, IMG submission 187731) | Aerobic enrichment media microbial communities from Eden Landing Ponds, California, USA - A23 M2 (2) (SPAdes) | ecosystem: Environmental > Aquatic > Marine > Unclassified | place...
CGACCCCCTATACCTTCTTTGCCACGGCCGGGGCCATTGCACGGCTCGGGGCCACGCCGGTGTTTCTTGACATTGACCCGGTCACCTACAACATCGATCCGGAAGAAGTACGTATGTTCCTGGAAGGCAAACACCCGATCTGCTCTAAGTTCGAGGCGGATCCGTCGGACGTTAAAGCCCTGATACCGGTGCACCTGTATGGGCAGGTAGCTGACATGGATCCGCTGATGGAGCTGGCCGACGAATATGATTTTTATGTGATCGAAGATGCCGCCCAGGCCATCGGCGCCGAGTACAAAGGTCGGCGTGCCGGATCGATCGGCGACTTTGGGTGCTTCAGTTTCTTTCCGAGTAAAAATCTCGGGGGATACGGCGACGGGGGCATGATTACCACGTCCAACGACGAGCTGGCCGAAAAGCTGCGGGTGCTGCGGGTCCACGGATCGAAACCGAAGTACCATCACAAGATTGTCGGCGTCAACAGCCGCCTTGATACGATCCAGGCCGCAATCCTGAAGGTGAAGCTGCAATACCTGGACGAGTGGTCCGACCGCCGCCGTGAAAAGGCGCAACGGTATCGGCAACTATTCGAAGAAGCCGAACTGCTGGCGCCAACCGATGCCAGGAAAAATCCCTGCGGCGAGCACGAACAAGCACTGCGCGATCATATTCTCCCTCCCAAAGAAGTGGAAGGATCCCCGGAGCAGGACGGTCGACATGTTTACCATCAGTTTGTTATTCGCTCAGCCAGCCGGGATCTTATTCAGAACCAGCTTAAAGAGGCAAACGTAGGTCATTCTATTTACTACCCGGTCCCCCTGCATGAACAAGAATGCTTCGGACACCTGGGATATGAAGCCGGTGATTGTCCGGCGTCCCATTGTGCAAGCATTCAGACTCTTGCACTACCTATCTTCCCGGAACTGACCGACGATCAGCAACAATATGTAGTTGAACAAGTAAAAAAATCCATCCGGGGGTAAGGCCATCATGAAAGCTATTGTCGTTAAAAATCCCGGCTCTGAATCCAGATTGGTCATTGACGAAGTTGAAACCCCCAAGCCTGATGCCCATGAAATTCTTGTAGAGGTTAAAGCTACGGCCCTGAACCGGGCCGACCTGCTGCAGCGTCAGGGTAATTATTCTTCACCTGAAGGATCCTCTTCCCTGCTTGGACTTGAAATGAGTGGTATTGTAACAAAAACCGGTAACCAGGTAAGCAAGTGGGAGAAAGGGGATCGGGTTTTCGGCCTGCTTCCCGGTGGCGGATATGCTCAATATTCCGTCATACATGAAGATATGGCTATGCCGATACCTGAGTCCCTCTCCTTTGAAGAGGCAGCAGCAGTCCCGGAAACCTTTCTGACCGCTTACCAGTCGCTCTGCTGGCTTGGTGACTTAAGTCGGGACGAAGTGGTTTTAATTCACGCCGGTGCCAGCGGAGTTGGAACTGCCGCCATTCAGATAGCCGGGCGATATGACGCCCGGATTGCGACAACTGCCAGTTCGGCCGACAAGTTGGAAACCGCTCGAGAGCTGGGAGCTGAATTATTAATTAATTACAAAGAAGAATATTTCTCAGATCGTATTGAAGAACAGTTTGGGGAGAACAGCATTGATCTTATTCTCGATTTTGTCGGGCGTCCTTATTGGCACCCCAATATGCAAGTACTTGCACGGGACGGCCGTTTAGTCTACCTGGCGTTCCTCGGCGGCAAATATGTCGACAAGGTCGATCTCAGCAAAATACTCTTCAAACGCTTAACAATACGGGGGTCCACTCTTCGCAATCGCGATTTATCCTATAAAATTAAATTGACCCGGGCATTCCAGGACTTTGCTCTTGAAGACCTGGAAAAAGGACTGCTTAAACCGGTGATAGACTCTGAATTTAACTGGAAAGAGGTCGAAAAAGCTCATCAACGGATGCAGGACAATCTGAATACCGGAAAAATAGTCCTTACGGGGATGGGGGATTAGTCGTCTGCCGTAGCTTCGTAAATTTTTGGCTTTCCCACATAGAGGATCTCGTCGGTACGCGACACCATCTTGTATATACCGGGCTTGCGGGGCAATTGGTCAAAAAAGCCGGTTCCCAGGCGTTCCTCCAGCGGATTGGTCCGCCCAAATATCTTTTGCTGTTTGTTTTTTGACCTTTTTGGCTGTTTTTTATTACTCATTGCAACCTGTTTAAAAACCGGATCAACCGACTGACCTTCTGGCAACAATTTTGCGAGGCCCGACCCCAACTGCGAGCTATTTGAAAAACGGGCGGCGGTTCCTCTTTCGAATGTTTTTCTCTATCTGGCACTGTTGATTCAACTGAGTAAGTACATTAAGCATTATGCTGTCATAAAGGTGTATATTTTTTTACCGAAAAACTTAATACTTCGGAATCGCCGCCCGTTTTTCAAATAGCTCCAAGAAATTGTGCCCTGCGACCATTATTTTAAGGGGTTCAACTATCAACCGTAGATTATTTAATGAATTCACAAAGAATTTAAAACGAACATGGCTCAACCTAAATACACCACGCATGTGGGAATGGATGATATTCTACCCGGCGAGGTAGAAAAATGGCAAACCGTCGAAGAAATTATCCGCGAAACGGCTCGCGAGTTCAACTTCGACGAGATCCGAACGCCCATCCTTGAGCAAACCGAACTGATTGCCCGCGGGGTGGGACAACAAACCGACATTGTATCCAAAGAGATGTTCGCCTTTGAACGGGGAGACGATCAGTATGTTCTTCGTCCCGAGCTGACAGCTCCCGTTGTACGTTCTTATATCGAGCATCACCTCGACCAGCGGGGCGGGACCCAGAATTTATTCTATATTGGTCCGATGTTCAGGGCCGAAAAACCCCAAAAAGGACGAAAGCGTCAATTCCACCAATTTGGTGCAGAAATCCTGGGCAGTTCCGAGCCGGTTGCCGATGTCGATATTATCCAGCTCATGATGCGCATTTATGAGAAAATCGGTATCACCAATACCGAACTTAAAATCAACTCGGTCGGCACGCCGGAAGAACGAGAGCAATATGTGCAGGCATTGAGAGATCATTTTCGTCCCCATGAAAGTGAATTAAGTGAGGTTTCTCAACGAAGGCTGGAAAAAAATCCCATGCGTATCCTTGATTCCAAGGAGGATGAAGATCAACCGTTCATCGAAAAGGCCCCGGTCATAATTGATTTTCTGGGGAAACAATCGATGCAGCACTATAAAAGAGTCAAGGAGCTGATGGAACATAATGAGATCCCTTACCAGGAAGATCCCCACCTGGTTCGAGGGCTGGATTATTATACCCATACCGCGTTTGAGTTGATCAGTCCTGATTTAGGTTCCCAGGATGCGCTGGGAGGTGGCGGTCGATATGATCTGCTGGCTGAAGAAATTGGCGGTCCCTCGACCCCGGCCGTTGGATTTGCCTCGGGTATTGAACGTCTGCTGATGGCTTGCGAAGCGCTTGATATCGATTTACACCGGGAAGCTGCGGTCGATGTCTATATCGTCACCATTGGCCAAAAAGCCAACGATTGGGCTCTTTCAAAGCTCAAAGTACTTCGTAACAAAGGTATATCAGCCACGATGGATTACCAGGGACGATCAATCAAGTCGCAGATGAAAGATGCAGACCGGGAAAATGCCCGTTATACTATTATTGTGGGAGAGCAGGAGCTATCTGACAATGCTTTCACACTCAGAGATATGCAGGCAAGCGAAGAAGAAGCACTCGCCTTTGAAGAGATTGTCGATCGTCTAAGTCAACACTCGACTGCTGACGTGAAATCATGAAAAAAAGATATGTTGGCACTTTCATCTTACTGGCGCTCCTGGTAGTCGTCCATTATTTAGCGGCTGCCATCCTGGCTGACAGAATCCAGGATTCGGTAAACCGGGAAATTTCCAAACCGGGAAGCGTTTCTGTCAGCCTGGGCGAGGTCTCCATCCAGCCCTTTCGCGGGAATATTGGGCTATCCGACTTGAACCTTGAATACCCGGATCGTTCCTACCGTTTCAACCTGGGAAATACATACCTGGACTTGACCTACCTGCAGCTATGGAGACTTTACCTTGAGGAACTTCCGGTTTTTTTGCAGTCACTGGATGAACTGAAATTGACTGGTTACCAACTGCAGGCAAAAAGCACGCTTTGGAACATTACATCGAGCAGCATCAGTCTAAAAATACGTCCCCATTCCTCAGATCATTCACGGAATGACCCTTCATCCGGCCTTATGCATATAGCAGAAAAAGCCGAATTACAAGCATATGCCGAACAGATTCACTATCTGCCTACAGATACCACTCAAAAAAAGGAGCCAATTTTTTTTGCACGCAGCATAGAAATCGGCAGTCTGGAACTGCACGGACAGTGGGACCGGTCAGCCCAACAATTCAAAATCGATCAACTGATCACTCAATCTTCGCAACTTACCATAAATGGTCGTGCTGCCGTATCATTAAATAACCGGCTGAACGCTCCAACCTTAACCGATCTCCAGTTTTCGGCTTCTTACCCGAATACATTTCGGCTAGCATTAGGGGACCGACTTGGAACGTTTAGAGCGAAGAATCTGCAATGGACGCGTGAGAAGGATGAGAACGAATTGGAAACGAATTACTTGATGGGCACCTTGCTGGGAGGTCGGCATACACTCACGCTTGATCGATTCAATTGGATATTACCTCCTGATTTCAGCAGGCAGCTCTCATCGTACACCGGGGGAATAGCCCAGGACACCCTAAGTGGTGATAGTCTGAATGTCAAGTATCGGTACAACCCAAAAATGCATCAACTTGATCTACGCGAACTTTCCTATAAAACTCCCGATTACGCTATTTTCGCCAATGGTGAGTTTACCGTTAATCCAGATCATATTTCAGAAACCTTTATTCGTAATGCGGAAATAAAAATCTTTGATTTATCAGATCAATTGAAATCTACATTGAAACAGATCGAAAATTTTTTCGATATTCAAATAGTCGATCCCCGGGAAGAATCCATTCGCATATATTTGCATGGGAAGCTACACGCTCCCGAATGGAAACTGCTTTGATGTTTTTAAACGGGTGGGATCTATCAATCTCAACGGAAGAGTTCTTTGAAAAACCGGTCGGCGGTTCCGAAGCATAATAATTTTCTGGGTATCAAGCGGTAATAACAATGAACGAAATGGTGATATAGGTTCATTCATTGCCGCCAAACGAAGAAAAGTATACGAGCAAGGAACCGCCGACCGGTTTTTCAAAGAACTCCGGGAAATAGCTCAACAAGGTTTATCATACTAATAACTTAATATGTCTATTTATTTACTTATTGGACTCGTCGGTATTTTAGCACTCGGTGTATCGGCTCAATGGTTGGCATGGCGACTTAAATTGCCGGCAATCCTTTTGTTGCTCATCTTTGGGATCATTGCGGGACCAGTTGCGAATCTTATAAATCCCGACCAGCTATTTGGTGAAATCCTGGGGCCCATAGTCTCCGTATCCGTTGCAATTATCTTGTTTGAAGGCGGGCTAAGTCTTCGCTTCTCCGAGTTGCGGGACATCGGGGGGACCGTAGGGAGGTTGATCAGCATCGGCGTTATAGTGACCTGGGTAATGACTGCATTTTTTGCTTATCAACTGCTGGACCTCGGCTTGGAACTGTCTATCCTCTTAGGAGCCATACTCACCGTAACCGGTCCAACTGTTATTCTCCCTCTGTTACGTCACGTCCGACCAGCCGGCAAGGTGGGGTCTATTCTGAAATGGGAGGGTATTACGATAGACCCGATCGGTGCCATGCTTTCGGTCCTCGTTTTTGAAATAATTATAGCCGGCGGCATAGGTCAACATATAAGCAGTTCCCTGCTAAGTATCTGGAATACCGTTTTCTTTGGCACCGTCCTTGGTCTGCTCGGTGCTGCTATAATCTATTACATGCTTAAAAAACACTTGATGCCGGACTTTCTCCAAAACCCCATCAGCCTGACACTGGTGGTAGTGGTATTTGCAGCGTCCAACTATTTACAGCATGAGTCCGGCCTCTGGGCCGTTACCGTGATGGGAATGGGGCTCGCCAATCAAAAATCCGTCCGGGTAAAACATATTATAGAATTCAAAGAAAATCTGCGGGTTCTTCTGATCTCGGCGCTGTTTATCATGCTTTCGGCACGGCTGGAAATCAGTCATCTGGCACATTTTGATGTATACAGTATAGCCTTTCTGGCCGCCCTTGTACTGGTCGTACGTCCCGCTTCCACCTTCCTGTCCACGATCGGAGCTCCACTTAATATCAAGGAGCGAATTTTCTTGTCCTGGATGGCACCACGAGGCATTGTCGCCGCAGCCATATCCTCCATTTTTGCCCTCTACCTGGCCGATCAAGGATATGTGCAGGCTGAACTGCTTGTGCCGTATACCTTCCTGGTAATTATTGGAACCGTCACTATTTACGGATTAACCAGTAGTTTCTTAGCCATGAAGTTAAAACTGGCTAAACCCGTCCCGCGAGGTGTATTGATCCTTGGGGCGCACGAGTGGTCCCGAAAATTAGCCTGTAAAATTCATAATTACGGCATTAAGATAATAATGGCCGATAGTAACTATCACCATATCGAAAAAGCCAGCCAGGATGGTTTAGCTACCTATCATGGCAATGTTTTATCTGAATATGCCCTGGAAGAGGTCGATCTTGATGGAATCGGACACCTGATGGCCATTACGCCAAACGATGAAGTTAATTCCCTGGCAGCAATTCGTTTTGCCGACTATTTTGGTCGTTCAGAAGTTTACCAGTTGGCTCCCTTGGCGCATTCCATGAAACGCGAAAAAGAAGTTCCTGAATTTCTCAGCGGACGAGTACTGTTTAAGCAGCAACTCAATTATTCTGAAGTTAACCGCATCATCCAGAAAGGCGGCGAAATTGGTGATGTTGAAATTACGGAGACCTTTGACTTTGACAGTTACCAGGAAAAATGGAGCTCCTCTGCTGTTCCTCTCTTGGCTATCACTCCCGAACAAGAGTTAAAAGTCTTTGCCATTGATAATAATCCTGAACCGAATGAGGGTGACATAATCATCCACTTGATTGTTCCGGAATCGATGCGAGACCAACTAAAACAAGAAGAGGATGAAGCTTCTGCGTAAACTCACTGTTTAAAGTCCGTTGTACCCGTGTCCACCTCCACCAGGGCCTGGCAAATTTGGATCGATACCGGCGGCGCTTTTACGGATTGCTTCAAATCGATTGACGGTACGCAGGTCGAACAAGGCGATCAGTTGGCGGCGCAAACACCGGGTGGGGTGGGGCGGTAATGCGAAAAAAGATTACGCCTGGTTGCCGTTCCGGTCCAGGTATTTCTCTTCCAGCTCTTCCGGCTCTACGATACCCAATCGCTTGGCTCGTTCCATCCATTTTCTCCGCGCCAGTTTCTGCATGTCCTCAATAGCATCTACTTCATCCACGATTTCCATACCAAGCAGGGTTTCCACTACATCTTCCATCGAAACAACCCCCGAGAAACCTCCATACTCGTCAACTGCCACCGCTATATGTTCCTGGTTTTCCAGGAGACGCTCAAAAAGATCCCGTAAACTAAGCATCTCGGGAACGATCAGAACCTCTCTTTTCAACTCCTTGAGTTTAATGTCGATTTCATCCCTCGCTACATGTATCAACAAGTCGTTTTTCAACACGTAGCCCGTCACATCATCCCGATTCTCCCCATACACCGGCAGTCGTGAAAATCGCAGTTCATCAATTTCTTCATATATTTCACCCACCGTCTGTTCCTCATTAAAGTCCATCACCACAATGCGCGGGGTCATAATATCTTTAACCCGCAACTGGCTAAAGCGGATTAAATTTTTGAAGATCTGCGACTCTTCCTCTTCCACCACTCCCTCTTCAGCACCCAGCTCGGCCATCGCACCGATCTCCTCCCGGCTAATCGAAGGATGCTCAGCTCCTTTCCGTGCCAGTAAAATCGTTATTCCCTGGGATAACAATACAAAGGGATAGAGTACGACAATCATACCCCGCAAAAGAGAAGCTGAAAGGGGAGCAAGCGTCCTCCAATAGGTTGCTCCCAGGGTTTTGGGAATAATTTCGGACAGCACGAGGATCAACAGCGTCAGCACAATCGAGGTGATCGTGACATAAGCTTCACCATAAACGATCTGTGCCTGGGCACCCACCCCGGCAGCTCCCACGGTATGCGCAATCGTATTCAGGCTGAGAATGGCCGAAAGCGGCCGATCGATGTCATCCTTCAAGTCACGCAATTTGGGCGCACTACTCCGTCCCTCCCTTTCCAACATGGCAATATAGGAAGGATTAACCGATAGCAGTACTGCCTCCAGGATGGAGCACAGGAACGAGACTCCGATGGCAAGTGCTAAGTATAGAAATAGTAGAAACATGAGCTCAATAAGATATCACTTTGATACACTTTTAAAAACCATTTTACCGCATGACGGTTGCATCCTATAATTCAACACGATATTATCCGTTTAATATCCTGCTTACTGTAAGCTATTCGGCTGTTCGGCATATAATGATCCTGATTCTATGCCCCCTGCTGAACGGCTTGTCACAAAGCTTCTTGTTCCTTTTCATCATAACATTTTATCACAGATCAATAAATAAAACAGTAAATTTACCCACGATTTGCTTTCTCTAGATAAAGTAACTGTTCGATTCGGCGGCCATACATTAATCGATAATGCCCAGGCTATGATCAATCCCAATGATCGCATTGGGCTGGTCGGTCCTAACGGTGCCGGTAAGTCAACATTGTTGAGAATTATTGCCGGATGGTCGGAGCCTGACGAGGGTAACATTGCGAAACCAGACCGCGTCGAAGTAGGATATTTGCCGCAGGACGGTGTTGAGCCGGATACCGAAGAAACCCTTTTTCAAGAGGTAAAGCATACGTTTGATGATTTACTCGAGCTTCAAGACGAAGTTAAACAGATTCAACATAAGCTCAGTTCACTGGAAGAGGGAACGGAACAATACCAAAAAACTCTGAAAAAGTACGGCAATCTCCAGCACCAGCTTGAGGAATCCGGGGTATACAGTATTCGAGCCCGAATTGAAAGCGTGCTTGTCGGGTTGGGGTTCGAGCATAGCGACTTTCACCGAGCCGTCACCGAGTTTAGCGGGGGATGGCTCATGCGTATTGCACTGGCCAAATTACTATTGCGTCGCCCGGAAGTCCTGTTGCTCGACGAGCCGACCAATCACCTGGATATTGAATCTTTACAGTGGATGGAGAATTTTTTAAAAGAGTATGATGGTGCGGTTATCCTGGTATCGCACGACCGTAAATTCCTGGATGAAATTACCAATCGAACGTTCGCCCTTGACCATGGATCCCTGGATACTTATGAAGGAAACTACAGTTACTATGTAAAAAAATGGCAGCTCCACCAGGAACAACTTCGGCGTGAATACAAAAATCAACAGAAACGAATTAAAGAGATCCAGGAATTTATCGACAAATTCCGGTATAACTCCGAAAAAGCCAGTCTTGTACAGAGTCGCATCAAGCAACTGGAAAAGATGGAGGAGATTGAACTCCAGGACGAACAAGACGAAATCGCTTTTGAATTCCCGGAACCCGAGCGCAGCGGGGATATCGTCATGGAACTTGAAGGGGTCGACAAATCGTATGGTGATGTGCCTGTGCTAAAAGAAGTAGAATTGCGGATTAACCGGGGGGATCGACTTGCGGTAGTGGGACCTAATGGTGCCGGGAAGTCAACCTTGATCCGTATTCTTGCCGGCATTGAAACGGTTGACGACGGCAAGCGTTCGCCGGGATACAACGTTACCCCCTCCTATTATGCGCAGCACCAGGCCGAAGAAATCGATGTTGAAAAACAGGTCATTGAAGTGATGGAGGATACTTCCGGGACCAAGTCGGAAACTTATTTGCGTACTATTCTGGGATGCTTTTTGTTCCAGGGAGATGATGTATTCAAAAAAGTGGGAGTGCTTTCCGGCGGCGAAAAGAGTCGATTGGCACTGGCCCGCATGCTGGTTCGCCCCTCGAACTTTCTTATCATGGACGAGCCGACCAATCACCTGGATATGCAATCCAAAACCATCTTGCAGCAAGCCCTGCAGGATTATTCGGGCACATATATCATCGTTTCGCACGACCGTGATTTCCTGGATCCCCTGGTCAACAAAGTGATTGAAGTAAAAAGTCACTCTCTGAAAACCTATCCGGGTAATATTTCAGAATACCTCGACAAAAAAACGATCGACTCAAAATACGATCAAATAACCAGCGCCGCGACCGACTCCTCCAACAATCAGACCGCCAAAAAGGACAACGAATCCCTTTCCCGTCAAGAGCAAAAGCGAAGAGATGCCAAGCGTAGAAACGAACGGCACCGCAAAATCAAGCCGTATAAGCAAAAGTTGGACCCCATCGAGGAACAAATCGAAAAGCTGGAGGATCGTAAAGAAGAAATCGAATCGCTAATGCAGCAAAGCGATTTTTACGATGATTCCCAGCAAGTCCAGGAGATATCTCGCGAATATGACCAGATTAAGCAGGATCTGCAGGAAGCCTACGGGCAATGGGAAAACATTGCGGAAAAAATCAGCGAAATTGAGGAGCAATATTCAAAAGTTAACTACCAGGACTAACGGCCCGTCGACTTTTTCGGAAAGCGGCGGCACGGGCCGTGCCTTCGATGAAAAATTTTTTCTTACGGTTTTGCTCTTTCATCTTTAGTTGCTATGCAATTTCAAGTTCATAGACCCATTAAATGCTATGGTTCGAAAAATTTTAAGTACTCAGCACGGCCCGTGCCGCCGCTTTCCGAAAAAGTCTTACACTTTATTAGCTTTGATATTATTGCTATATAAAAGGGAGAGTGAATAAACCGGTCATTCATATTCTTAGTGGTCTCATATATTGATATATTGAAAAATTCTGAGTCTCGACATTATCAAGTAATCGATAGAAACTGTT
>Ga0207771_101328_pt1 | contig 10944 bp, 10 predicted proteins | sample A23M2SouthBayCA_2_FD_187731 | JGI IMG/M metagenome (GOLD analysis project Ga0207771, IMG submission 187731) | Aerobic enrichment media microbial communities from Eden Landing Ponds, California, USA - A23 M2 (2) (SPAdes) | ecosystem: Environmental > Aquatic > Marine > Unclassified | place...
CCGTCATTCCCGGCGGTGCCTCCACTCCGGTGATTCGAGCCGATCAAGTGAAGGGCACCACCATGAACGCCGAATCGCTGCGTGAAGTGGGTACCCTCATGGGAACTGCCGGGTTGGTGGTGATGGATGAAGATACCGACATGGTGGAACTGCTTTGGAGGATATCCCACTTTTTCCATCATGAATCATGCGGACAATGCACGCCCTGCCGCGAAGGTACGGGCTGGGTTGAAAAACTGTTGAAGAAGATCAAGGAAGGTCGCGGCGAGGTCAAAGATTTGGATCTGCTGCTCGATTTAACCACGCAGATGGAGGGACGCACGATTTGCGCCCTCGCCGATGCCGCCGCCTGGCCGGTACGTTATACCATTAACCGGTTCCGCGACGAATTCGAGGAACGCTGTCAACAGTCCACACAAGCTATCGCTTAAAACTATTTAAACGATTCTGAATCGTTATGCCTGAAGCTATTATCGACGGAAAATCTTATGAATTCGAAGGCAAGCCGAAGCTGCTCCAGTTCATGCTGGATCACGGCCTCGAAGTACCCTTCTTTTGCTATCACCCATCCATGTCCATCCCCGCCAACTGCCGTCAATGCATGGTGAAAGTCGGTCAGTTTGTCAAAGACGACGAAACCGGAGAGTATGAGCGGGATGAAAACGGGGAGAAAAAGGTCCGATGGTTTCCCAAATTCATGACCGCCTGCAGTACCGATATGATGGAGGATATGGTAGTCAAAACGCAGGAAACCGACGAAGAGGTCGTGCAGGCGCATAAAGATAATCTGGAATTTATTCTGATCAACCACCCGCTGGACTGTCCGATATGCGACCAGGCCGGTGAATGTCCCTTGCAGATTCAAACCTATAAATACGGACCCGAAGGAAGTCGGTTTGAAGTTCAAAAAGCACACAAGCCGAAACGCGTCCAACTGGGGCCGCGGGTCGTCCTCGATGCCGAGCGCTGCATCAACTGCACGCGCTGCGTCAGATTTACCGAAGAGATCAGTGAAACCAATCAACTGACGATCGTCTCGAGGGGCGACAAGAACTACCCGATGACCTCGCCCAATGAAGAGTTTGACGATCCCTATTCTCTCAATACAGTGGATATATGTCCCGTCGGCGCCCTGACCTCGGCGAATTTCCGCTTTCGGGCGCGCGTCTGGGAAATGAGTCAGACCCCCAGCATCGACATCACCAACGGGAAAGGCTGCAATACCGATCTCTGGGTCCGCGACAACCTGGTCCTGCGCATTACCCCGCGCTACAATCCCGAAGTCAATGATTACTGGATGCCCGATGAGGGACGTGAAGCCTACAAGCGATTTAACGAAAATCGAATCTCCCGTCCGGAGATCCAGGTCGACGGCGATAACCACGTCAAAACTTCCTGGAACAATGTGTTCCAGACACTTGGCGAGTTGATGGAAACGCATCAACCCGACGACTTCACCGTTCTCGGCAGTCCGCATGCATCGGTGGAAAGCAACTATGCACTCAACAGTTTCTTTAAAAAATGGGGGCTCTCGGATCTCTACTTCACCCCTCATGTTATCGAGGGATATGGGGATGATTTTCTGATTACCGATGACCAGGCGCCCAACACCAACGGATGCCGCCTGCTCGACCTTACGGAACAATCCAACGAAGATCTTGCACAGACCATTAAGCAGGCCCGTCCCGAAGTGCTCTTTATACTGGCCGATGATCTGGTCGGGCGAGAGATTCTTGATACCTCAGATTTAAAAGATACCTACGTAGTTTATCTCGGACGCAATTACAACGATACCTCTGAGGCTGCTGATATGGTCATCCCCATCACTTGCGCAGCGGAGCATGCAGCCAGTTATGTCAATGTCGACGGACGTATTCAACGCACCCTGCCGGCCAAGGAAACCAAATACGAAAACAGGCGACTGAATCTGGAGATGTCCGAGTCGCGCCTCGACCGTTTTGGGACCCATTTTGACAATTGGAAGACCGAAGAGAACAAAATTGATTGTATTCCGGCCTGGGACGTGTTCAATCAGTTGGCCCGACAAATAGGGCTTGATCATGCATTTGAAAGCTCCCGTGAGATACTGGAAGATATTTCCGATTCACATCCCTCCTTTGAAGGCGTATCCTACGAGCGGATGGATGAAGAATACGGCGTCCAGCTGGAGCTCGATTCACCGGAAGTCACACAAGAATAAAAGCGTTTATAACCTGATTAAAGCGAAACGAACTCATGGATTTACATGAACCTTCATATTTGGTTCTGGGTTTTTCCCTTTTTATGATGTTAAATTCGGCGGCCCTGACGGTCTATGCCGAACGACGAATTTCAGCGTTTATCCAAAACCGGCACGGTCCCAATCGAGTCGGTCCGCTGGGACTTTTTCAGCCTATCGCCGATGTCGTCAAACTATTGCTCAAGGAGGATGTAACGCCTCTTTACGGGTACCGGACTCTCCACGCCATCGCTCCCATGATACCGATGGTCACAGCGCTTATGACCATTGCCGTAATCCCTTTTGGTGAGGGGTTGTTCGTTACCGATATCAATGCCGGTGTTCTCTATGTTCTGGCCCTGGCGGCACTCGGAGTCTATGGAGTCACCCTGGCGGGATGGGCCTCCAACAGTAAATATTCCCTGCTTGGAGGTCTGCGTAACGCAGCCCAGATGATCAGTTACGAACTGCCGATGGGGATGGCAATCGCTTCCTGCATCGTTTTTTCCAATTCATTGAGTATGGTCGACCTGGTCGAATCGCAGTCGGCCTGGTGGAACATCCTGAGGAATCCACTGGGAGGAGTCATATTCATCGTCGCCGCTTTTGCCGAGGCCAACCGCACTCCCTTTGACTTGGCCGAGGCCGAGCAGGAGCTGGTCGGCGGCTTCCACACCGAATACAGCGGCATGAAGTTCGGCATGTTCTTCCTCGCCGAATACATGCACGTCGTCATCCAGAGCATGTTGATCACCACGTTCTTCTTCGGCGGATACCATCTGCCCTTCGCCGAATTCTGGCTGCCCGAACTGGGAGCGACGGCCAAGGCCACCCTCGATGTCACCGTCTTCACCCTCAAAACGGCCTTCTTCATCTTCCTCTTCATCTGGGTACGGTGGACCATCCCCCGCTTCAAGTACAACCAGCTCATGAAACTCGGATGGGCCAAAATGCTGCCACTCAGCATCGCCAACTTTGCCGTCCTGGCTACGCTGGTCTATTTCCTGCACTGATTTAATGGATTTGCGTTGGCTGCCTTTGGGTTGGTCAGACACGCCCCTGCGGGAGAAATTTTAACATAACGCGAATGCAGGTGGTATTCGCGTCAGGAAAACATCCTTTTTCGTCTATCGTATTGACGGCTTTCCTGTTCAGAAAATTTCTCCCGCAGGGACGTGTCTGACCAACCGTACATGGTACCTGCTTTATTCGTTTAATCGACCTATTGCTGGATAAATCACCCCGCAAAGCGGTTTCCAGAACTCTCTGCGCATTGACAATAGACCTGATTACCAGCTTAAAGTTAACAATTTCGAGCAGCATTCATTTCTGCCGAAAAATACCAAACTGACAGACGTTTGGGCGAAAGCGGGCGGCGGTTCCGAAGCATAATAATTTTCTGGGTTCCTAGCAGTATTAACGAGAAGCGAAAACAGAGACAATTAACCTTTCAATGACCCTAAACGAAGAAAAGTATACGAGCAAGGAACCGCCGCCCGCTTTCGCCGGCACTTATCCAACTTTCTTGCTTTTTTTCGCCAGAAATGAAATGTAAAATCGAAATGTATTGTTAAGGTATCCTGCTAATTGAAATGCAAAGGTGAACTAAAAAGATATTATTTATGGCAGAGTCGATTTTGGATCTATTTAAACTGGACGGTAAAACAGCGATTGTCACCGGTGCCAGCCGCGGGCTGGGTCGAGGTATGGCCGTCGGGCTTGCGGAAGCCGGTGCTGACGTTATTCTAGTGGCCCGAAGTGAAGAGGGCCTTTCAGAGACCGCTGATATGGTCGAGGAACAAGGCCAGAATGCATTGAGTGTGACCTGTGACGTGACCAATATTGAGAAGTTCAAGTCAGACGTGATTGACAAAGGAGTTGAAGTGTTCGACTCGATCGACATCCTCGTCAACAATGCGGGCATCATTCGCCGCGCTCCCGCCGATGAACATTCCGACGAATACTGGGATGATGTGATCGACGTGAACCTGTCGTCCCTCTTCAAGATTACCCGCGAAGTCGGCAAGCAGATGCTTGACCAGGGACACGGCAAGATTATTAACATCGCTTCCCTGCTTACGTTCTTCGGCGGTATTACGGTGCCCTCTTACGCGGCCAGCAAGGGTGGTGTCGGACAGGTTACGAAGGCCCTGGCCAATGAATGGGGCGAGAAGAATATTCAAGTCAACGCCATCGCGCCCGGCTATTATGAAACCGACAATACGGCCCCTCTGCGCGAGGATCAGGATCGCTACGAAGCGATCACCGAACGCATCCCCGCCGGACGATGGGGTCAGCCGCAAGATCTGAAAGGAGCCGTGGTGTTCCTCGCTTCCGAAGCGTCCAATTATGTCAACGGACACATTATGCTGGTTGACGGCGGATGGATGGCCCGATAATGAGAGCCGCTGCGGGGTGTCAGCCGAATACTTTTACCCGGCTGGAACCTCGCGGGACCATCTCTTGTTTTGATAACGCAAATTGAAATAAGCAAATTTATAATTTAACTGGAGGATTTGCATGAAAGTACAGTATTCGACCAATCCTGAACAGTATGCGCGCATGACCACTGATGAGTTGCGCGATACCTACCTGATCGATGAGTTATTCAAGACCGATGAAGTGAATCTTAACTACTATTTTGTCGACCGAACCATCGTCGGCTCGGCCGTGCCCGAGAACGACACCCTCAAGCTGACGGCTCCCCAGAAACTGCTGGCAGCCGATTACTTTACCCAGCGGCGTGAAATCGGGGTGTTCAATATCGGCGGCGACGGCGTGATTACGGTCGACGGCACCAATTATGAAATGTCCAAGCTGGATATCCTCTACATCGGTCGCGGCAACGAAAATATCGAGTTCAAAAACAGCGGTTCCGGGGAATCTCCTCGATTCTACTTTGTAAGCTATACCGCTCACACCGATCACCCCACGACCAAAGGAACCCGCGACGAAGCCAACCTGGTGGAGCTGGGGACCGATGAAGGAGCCAGCACGCGAAACCTTTATCAATACATTCATCCCGACGGAATCCAAAGTTGTCAGCTCGACATGGGATACACGCAGGTGGAAAGCGGCAGCGTATGGAACACCATGCCCGCTCACACGCACCTGCGTCGCTCCGAAGTCTACATGTATTTCGACCTCGAAGGCGACAACGTGGTCTTCCATCTGATGGGACCCGAAGATGAAACCCGGACCATTGTGATGCGCGACGGGGAAGCCGTCTTCTCTCCTCCATGGTCATTCCACGGCGGAGCCGGCACCAGCAATTACGCATTTGTCTGGGCCATGGGCGGCGAAAATCAGTCGTTCGATGACATGGATCCCGTCGAATTCTCAGATATGAAGTAACCTTATAAACCCGGTGCCGCATTGGCGGTACCGGGTTTTTATCCTTGTAATTCAGAATGTCCAGGGGGATATACACCAAGCCATGCATCTCCCCTTTCTGTAAACGTCAATCACAATCAATTACACGATGCTTTTTTCGCGTTACCTCAATCTTCCGCGGATTATTCTTTGCTTCATCATTGTATTCCTGTTGCTTGGTTGTGGACAAAAAGACGAACACCGGGTATTGCGACTGGGCCACGGACTGGATCCTTCCCACCCGGTTCACAAAGGGATGGAGCGATTTGCCCAGCAAGTGGATAAGCTGTCGGACGGACAGATGGAGATCGAAATCTATCCGAGCGAGCAACTGGGCTCCGAGCGTGAAATGATCGAGTTGCTACAGATCGGAAGCCTGGATATGTCGAAAGTGTCGGCTGCCGTGCTCGGCGGATTTTCGCCCCTCTACAAGGTATTGAGTGTCCCCTACCTCTTTCGCGACCGACAGCATCGCTTTCAAGTACTGGAAAGCTCGATCGGCGATTCGCTGCGGCTGGCTCCGGTCAAATACGGCTTCAGGGCCCTCGGATTCTATGACGCCGGATTCCGCAGCTTTTACACCAAGGGCAAACCCATTCGAAAACCGTCCGATCTCGAAGGCATGAAAGTCCGCGTGATGGAGAGTAACACCGCTATCAAGACTGTGGAAGCGCTCGGCGGATCGCCCACCCCGATTTCCTGGGGCGAGCTCTATTCGGCCCTGCAGCAAGGCGTGGTCGACGGAGCCGAAAACAATCCCCCGACCTACAACCTGGCCAATCACTACCAGGTAACCGACTACTACAGCCTGGATCAGCACTCGGCCATCCCGGATGTGGTGATTATCAGCGAGGAAACCTGGCACGATCTGGACGCCGAGGAAAAAGAGATTATCCGAAAAGCCTTCAAACAGTCGGTCGAATATCAGAAAAAACTGTGGAAGCAAGCGACCGAGGATGCGCTCAAGAAGGTTAAGGAAGCGGGGATCGAGGTCATACGACCCGACAAGCAACCGTTCCGCGAAGCCGTACAGCCGGTCTATGAATCGTTCAAGGATCAACCGCGCCTGTATTCCATGATCCAGAAAATTCAGGAATTGGGACAAGATTCGGTCAAGACCGATACGACCTCCGCGAAGGGAAATTGATATACTCCCTGAGAATATCTTCGCACATTAACCCTAATCATTAATACCTTTTTCGTACCATGAAACGACTCATGCCTGCTATTGATGCTGTGCTAAAGTGGCTGGTGATCATCTTTATGGGAGCCAATGTGTTGAACGTGCTTTGGCAGGTATTTACGCGCTTTGTGATGGACAGTCCCAGTACATTTACCGAGGAGTTGGCCCGCTACCTGCTCATCTGGGTCAGCTTCCTGGGCGCCGCCTACGCCTATCGCAAACGCATTCACCTGGCGGTGGAAGTGATCTCCCAACGTTTGGAGGGCAACAAACACAACTATCTGCAGATCTTTATACAAGCCGTAATATTTGTATTCTCCCTTTTTGTGCTGGTGATCGGAGGGTGGGACTTAACGTCCATGAGCTTTGAAATGTCCCAGATTTCACCGGCACTCCAGATCAATATCGGTTATATCTACATGGTCATCCCCATCAGCGGCATTCTGTTTATGTATTACTCGCTGATATTTATCGGGGAGTATCGCAAGAAATTACGAGGAGAAGAAAGCGAGCTCCTCGACGAACTGGAAACTAGTCAACCGCAAACTGCCGAATAACCTGTAAACTATGGAATGGTTTAACCTGCTGGTACTGCTTCTGAGTTTTGCCACACTGCTTCTTGTAGGAGTACCGATCTCTTTTTCACTCGGTATCTCTACCATTTTAACCATCATTATTTCGGTGGATCCCATGCCGGCCCTTACCACCGTGGCTCAACGCATGGGGACCGGGTTAGACAGCTTCGCCCTGCTGGCGATACCCTTCTTTATACTCGCCGGACAATTTATGAACCAGGGCGGGATTGCCCGGAGATTGGTGGATTTTGCCAAGACTGTGGTCTACGGACTGCCCGGATCCCTCTCGTTCGTGATTATCGTGGCCTGTATGCTGTTCGGGGCCATTTCAGGATCGGCCGTAGCCGCCGCTGCGGCGGTCGGCGGATTCATGATTCCGCTGATGGTCGATGAGGGATACGACCGGAATTTCAGCGCCGCCATCAATGTGACCTCTTCCACCACCGGTATTCTGATTCCGCCGAGCAACGTATTAATTGTGTACGCCTTCGCCAGCGGAGGCGCCTCGGTCGCCGCGCTCTTCCTGGCCGGATATCTTCCGGGGATACTGTTGGGGATCTGCCTGATGGTGGTCGCCGGATACTACTCCTATCAAAAAGGATATCCCAAGGGGGATAAAGTGAGCCTAAAAGAAGCCTTTATTCGCTTTTTGGACGCGATCCCCAGTATCCTATTAATCGTCATTGTCATCGGCGGCATCGTCGCCGGCTACTTTACCGCCACCGAGGCCTCGGCCGTCGCGGTACTCTACGCATTCCTGCTGGCCGTCCCGATCTACCGGGAAGTCAAGTGGCGCGAGATTCCGCAGGTGCTGCTCGAGACCAGCAAAACGACCGCTATCGTGATGTTTCTGATTGCAGCTTCTATTGCGATGTCGTGGATGCTTTCATTTGAACAGATTCCGCAAAATATCAGCGCGTCGCTGCTGGCCTTAAGTGACAGCAAATTTGTAATTTTACTGTTGATCAACGTGATATTGCTGGTGGTCGGGACCTTTATGGACGTGACCCCGGCAATCCTTATTTTCACCCCTATTTTCTTGCCGGTCGTAACCGAGTTGGGCGTAGATCCGGTGCACTTCGGCATTATTATCGTGTTAAACCTCTGCGTGGGGCTTTGCACGCCACCGGTCGGCACTGCATTATTCGTCGGTACCGGTATTGCCAACACCACGATCAGCAAGATGATCAAGCCGCTGATGCCCATGTATGCCGTGATGATCATATGGCTGCTGATCGTAACCTTTGTGCCTGAATTCAGCTTGTATCTGCCCCGATTGTTCGGCTTTTAATCAGTAGCCCTTTTATAATCTAATTTGTAACCTAAAAATCTATTTGACTGATGGCATTGGATATTCTTTCCGAATCGGAAACGGAACTTGACCTGTTAACGCTCGGTGAGTGCATGGTGCGGCTGAATGCACCCGGACACGAGCGCATCGAATACAGTCCGCATTTCGAAGCCTATGTAGGCGGCGGTGAATACAACGTTGCCTATGCCCTGTCGCGCTTCGGCATGCGATCAGACTGGACCGCCAAGCTCGTTGACAATCCCCTGGGACGATACATCAAGCATCACGCCAATGGCGTCGGATTGCCGTTGGATGAAGTAGCCTGGGTGGACTACGACGGTGTAGGCACCGAAAATCGAATCGGATTGCACTTTACCGAAGTGGGCAAAGGCATTCGACCCAGCGTGTCGATGTACGATCGCGGTCATAATGCCACCGCCCACCTGAAGCCCGGCGAAATCGACTGGAAACGGATATTCGGGGAACGCGGCGTACGCTGGTTTCACCTGGGAGGTATCTTCACGGCGTTGAGCGACAGCTGCATCGAGGTCGCCCGTGAAGCGATGGAAGCCGCCCACGAGGCCGGCACGATTGTCAGCTACGACCTGAATTTCCGGAGCAAGCTGTGGACCAGCGAGAAGGCGATTGACGTGACGACCGACCTGGTCCCCTACATGGACGTCGTTATCGGCAATGAGGAAGACTTTCAGAAAGTGCTCGGATTTGAAGTGGAGGGCGTTGGCGAAGGCTACCAGGATTTGGAGACCGAAAGTTATAAGAAGATGGTAAACAAGGTGGTCGACACCTATCCCAACGTGAAAGCCGTGGCGACTACCCTTCGCGAAGTGATCAGCGCCGACGAAAACAACTGGTCCGCCCTGCTCTATCACGACGGAGACTTCTATCACTCCATCGAATTTGAGCGGCTGCAGATCGAAGACCGCGTCGGCGGCGGCGACGGATTTTGCAGCGGACTCGTATACGGGCTGCTCAACGATTTCGAACCCCAGGAAGCCGTCAACTTCGGGGCCGCACACGGCGCGCTGGTTCAAACGACCCGCGGCGACAACAGCAAGGCCACCCTCGATGAAGTGCACGAAGCCGCCGAAGGCGGGTCGGCTCGCATCAAGCGGTAAGTGTTAAAGCTACGAGGCTTGAAATACCGGACGGCGGGCCGTGCCTTCGATGAAAAATTTTTTCTCACGGCTTTGCTTTTCTTTCTTTAGTTGCTATGTAAATTCAACTTCGTTGCCTTACTTGATGTCTTGGTTCGAAAAATTTTAAGTACTCAGCACGGCCCGCCGCCCGGTATTTCAAAAACCTCAATCAATGTATTAGAATTCAGTTGGTTGCTGCCGGAAGAAATTCTCTGGCTGCAAGTAACAAATTACACACAAAAAAATTTCCAGCAAGAAAACACTTGTCCCAGACTTCGAACCATTTTTGTCACTGGGAAAATGGATTTTTCTTTTAATATCTTACTTAATGGACTTACTTAAGGATTTTCTAAGGAATAAAAATTAAATACCAGTCATGAATCGGACGGAAATACTGCAGCATTTAATTGACACCGGCATCGCAGCGGTGGTACGGATGGACGACCACGACAAGCTGTTGAAAGGCGTCGAAGCCATGATGGAAGGCGGCATCGACTGCATTGAAATTACCATGACCAGCACCCGGCCCTTCCAGGCGATTGAAAAAGTGAATGAAAATTTACCTGATGCACTGGTTGGCGTAGGATCGGTGCTCGACGACACGACGGCTCGATCTGCGATTTTATCGGGAGCCGATTTTGTGGTCAGTCCTGTCCACGACGAGTCGATCGTCCAGACCGCCCATCGCTACGACAAACCCTGCATCTCAGGCGCCTTCACCCCGACCGAAATCAAGGAAGCCTGGGAAGAGGGATCTGACGTGGTCAAGGTGTTCCCCGCCGGCATGTTCGGTCCGAAATACTTCAAAGCCATTAAAGGTCCGATGCCCCAGATACGTCTGACCCCGACCGGCGGCGTAAACACCGATACCGCCCGAGCCTTCCTGGAAGCCGGCGCAGAATTCCTCGGAGCTGGCTCCGCCCTGTTCGACAAGGAAGCCATCGCGTCGGGCAATTGGGAAAAACTCGAAAAAAACGCACGAGCCTTTCGGGAAATTATTGATGAAACCAGAAATTAGAAATTTAAGATTTAGGTCGCATTTCAAGATTGAGAGTTTTTCAATCCAAAAGCAACGTTGATTTCAATTTCTCGTGAAGTTGTTGGTTCCAGTTTTTTGGTTCACATCGTCGTAGTTGGTGATGGGCCAG
>Ga0207771_101329_pt1 | contig 10943 bp, 17 predicted proteins | sample A23M2SouthBayCA_2_FD_187731 | JGI IMG/M metagenome (GOLD analysis project Ga0207771, IMG submission 187731) | Aerobic enrichment media microbial communities from Eden Landing Ponds, California, USA - A23 M2 (2) (SPAdes) | ecosystem: Environmental > Aquatic > Marine > Unclassified | place...
GTGGCAGATATCCTCCCAGTGGTCGGATAGTGCCGCCGCAGAACCCCGGAGCGCGCCTCGCCCTTTCATCCGCCAGGATTCAGACTGTGGGACGTTCCACGAGCCTGGCGGATGAAAGGGCGAGCGCCGTTCCGGGAACCCGGACCCCACAAGCACCCACTGGAGCGCAGTGCGGGTCCCGGGACCGGAACGGTGCGAGGGCTTTCGGTGTGTCCACGTTCGATGCCGGCGTTGCTTATCTGAACACGACCCGTGGAAGGGACCGTAGAACTATTGTCCTCGCCGGCCAACGCGGCGCTATGGAGCAGCGCCACGTGCTGGAGGGGGGTGGTGCCGCCGTCGCCTGTACGGTCGCGGCGGCGGCGACGTTCCAGTTCGTCGCGGGCCGAGTCGACTGGGTGTTCGTCCTCGGGATCGGTCTCTGTGCCGCCATCGCCGCCTCCGCGAACTATCGGGCCCGGACCAGTCACAGCGAGCGCGTCGCCGACGAAGCGCCGACCGTCGACGGCGAGCGAGCGGCGGAGACGAGCGAACCCGAGCGGTGATCCTGGTTCACCAAAACTTGTTTTATCGGTGTCACCGTACTGTCTGACAATGGTCGACCATCCGTCGGAAGATCTATCGGACGAGGCCGACGGCGATCCGGCCCTCGATCTCGACCGACTCCGCGCCGAACTCGACGACCAGCCGATTCGACTGGCCGTCCTGTTCGGCTCACAGGTCGATGGAACGGCCGATACGACGAGCGATGTCGATGTCGTCGTCGAACTCGAACCGGGTGTCGAAGACGCCAAGCGAGCGAAAGTCGAACTACTGACGGCACTGTCGATCGCTCTCGATCGAAACGATATCGACCTCTCGCTCGTCTCCGAGATCGACCCGGCTGTCGGTGCTGTCGCGTTCTCCGACGGTGTCTTGCTCTGTGGTTCTCGGGATCGGTTCGCGGAACTGGGGAACCGATTCGACGACGAACGGCCCGACGACGATAGCCTCCGGCAGCGATTCGACCGGACGCTCGCGAACGTCGACCGACTCGTCGAGGAAGGGACCTGAGGGTGACACACGATTACCTCACCGAACGCGGTGCGTTGTGAGCGCTGCACGCGGTTGAGCGTCCACCCTAGCCGAATCGATCCAGCCCCGACTGTGTCCGCTGTTTCCCCGGTGGGTCGGGGTCCCACGGCGTCCGTTCCTCGCGGAGTCGGTCGCGGTCGATCTCGGGGGGCTCGGCCGACTCGAAGCCCGCACAGTCGGCGCTGCACTCGTCGTTCGCGTGGACCGGACGGTCCTTCCACGCGCAGTAGGGCAGGCCGTCGGCGTCGGGTCGGCACTGCGAACAGGCCGGCAGGTCGTAGGTCCGCCACCCCTTGCCGTAGGCGCGTTCGGCGATCCGACGCCGCAGGCGGGCCTTCTCGGCGGCGGTGACCATCCGCACGTCCGTCCGGCCAGGGTGTTGCTCGATCAGTTCCACGCCTGCCTCCGCGGTCGGCAGGTCGGTCGCCTTGCGGACCACCTCGCGCTCGCCGGTGTCGGGGTCGAAGCGCCAGACGCCGACCGCTTCGGGGATCCGATTCAGGTGCGCGCCGGTGACGTGTGAGGCCGTCGCCAGTACGACCTCGTCCGCGACAGCGAGCGACACGTCCGTCCGGAGCTGCGCTTCGAGGTCGCCGGGCCGCCCGAGGTCGGGCTTGTTCTCGATGGCGACGATCCGGTCGAACCAGTCGGGGTAGCGCGTCGTCTGGCGGACGTAGGTGCGCCCGCCGCGCCGTTCCCGCTCGAAGAAGCCCCGCTCGCAGGCGAGTTCGACGGCGCGCTCGGCCCGCTCGGGATGGCAGTCAAAGGCGTCCTTCCAGTACCGCGCTCGCCCCGGCCCCACGTCGGCCTCGATGGCCGCGCCGGGCAGTCGCTCGGGCGTGATCACCACCCGCTCGTCGAACGCCGGCCCGGGTTCGACGCTGACCACGTCGACGACCCGGCGGCCGTGGACGCTCGCGCCGAGCTGTCGGGCCACGATCCCGTCGCGCTCGATCGCACGACACAGCGCGACCTCGAAGGCGAACTCTCGCACGCTACGGGGAAAGGGGGTCGACGGACAAAAGTCGCGCGACACGTGTCAGCGAGGCTGACGGCGGTTTCGACGTGTGAGAATGAGCATGGTAATTTATGACGTGCCATGTCGTAGATGGCGTGAGATGGCAACAGTGGGTGACGCTGGTGGGCGCACACGCACGATCGACGTGTTGGTTGTCGACGACGAGCCACAGATGGCGGATCTGGTCGGGACGTACCTCGAGCGGACCGACGACGACCTCGACGTGGCGACGGCGACCAGCGCCAGCGAAGGGCTCGACGTGCTCGACGACACCATCGACTGCGTGATCAGCGACTACCATATGCCACAGATGGACGGACTGGCCTTTCTCGACCGCGTCGGCAATCACGTCTCCGACGCCGTCCGCATCCTCTATACGAGCGACGACGACACGGACCTGATGATCGCGGCCCGCGACGCCGGCGTCGACTACGTCCACAAGGAGGTTTCGACCGAGCAGTACGCCGCGATGGCGACTCACATCCGCCGGCGGACGACCGTCGAGTCCCGATAGCGAGGGCCCCTGATCGCGTCTCGGATCGTGTGGCGGGCTCTCACGCGTCGAGCGTCTGCGGGCGCAAACAGTAGGTTTATCACTCGCAGGAGGCGAACCACTACCAAGATTACTCCCGAGATGACATCGCACAACCAACCGGAGGTGAACATCGGACTCGTCGGCCACGTCGACCACGGAAAGACGACGCTGGTCCAGGCACTCTCAGGCGAATGGACTGACCAGCACTCTGAGGAGATGAAGCGTGGGATCTCTATCCGTCTGGGCTACGCGGACGCCACGTTCCGCCGCTGTCCCGAAGAAGACGAGCCCGACGCGTTCACTGCGGCCGAGCACTGTGAGGACCACGACGTCGACACCGAGGAAGTACGGACGGTCTCCTTCGTCGACGCACCGGGTCACGAGACCCTGATGGCGACGATGCTGTCTGGCGCGGCGATCATGGACGGTGCCGTCCTCGTCGTCTCCGCGACCGAGGACGTGCCACAGGCCCAGACCGAAGAACACCTGATGGCCCTGGACATCATCGGCATCGACAACATCGTCGTCGCCCAGAACAAGGTCGACCTGGTCGACCGCGAGCGCGCACAGGACAATTACGAGCAGATCCAGGAGTTCGTGGAAGGCACCGTCGCCGAGGACGCCCCGATCGTCCCGATCAGCGCCGGACAGGAGGTCAACATGGATCTCCTGATCGACGCGGTCGAGCGCGAGATTCCGACGCCAGAACGCGATCCCGCCGCGGACCCGCGGATGCTCGTCGCCCGCAGTTTCGACATCAATCGTCCGGGAACGACCTGGGAGAACCTCAGGGGCGGCGTCCTCGGTGGCTCGCTCGTCGAGGGCGAACTCGAAGCCGACGACGAGATCGAACTGCGCCCCGGCCGCGAGGTCGAGGAGGGCGGCCAGAGCGAGTGGCAGCCGGTCACGACGGACGTGCGCTCGCTCCAGGCCGGCGGCGAGAGCGTCGAGACGGCCACGCCCGGCGGCCTGCTGGGCGTCGGCACCGGTCTCGACCCCGCGATCACCAAGGGCGACGCACTCGCCGGTCGCGTCGCCGGCCCGCCCGGCACGCTGCCGCCGACCCACGAGCGCTTCGAGATGGACGTGGAGCTACTGGAGCGAATCGTCGGCGACGAGGGCGGCGAGGTCGAGGATATATCGACGGGCGAGCCCCTGATGCTGACGATCGGCACCGCGACGACGGTCGGTTCGGTGACGAGCGCACGCGGCGGCGAGTGCGAGGTCGCACTCAAACGCCCCGTCTGCGCCGAGGCCGGTGCCAAGATCGCGATCAACCGACGTGTCGGCGCGCGCTGGCGGCTCATCGGCGTCGGCACGCTCCGTGAATGATCGTCCTGGACACGAACGCACTCATGATGCCGGTCGAATGTTCGGTTCGCGTGTTCGAGGAACTCGATCGACTGGGGTTCGACGAGGGCGACTGTCTCGTCCCCCGGTCGGTGCTCGCGGAACTGGAGAAACTCGCCGACGGCGGCGGGAAAGAGGCGACCGCTGCGAGCGTCGGACGCGATCTGGCCGACCGCTGTGGCGTCCGCGCGGCGTCGGCCGACTACGCCGACGACGCGGTCCTCGAACTGGCCGGCGACGACGACGTAACACACGCTGTGACGAACGACGCACCCCTCAAACGACGGTTGCTGGACCGTGGCGTTCCAGTAATTAGTTTAAGGGGTCGGAACAAACTCGCCATTACTCAACCATAACATGTACAAACGGGTTCGACTCCGCGACACGGTGGAAGTGCCCCCGCGGCACCTCGCAGACGTGTCTCCAGATCTGGTGAAGAAGCTCCTGCAGGACAAACTCGAAGGCCGAATGGACGAAGACGTCGGCTCGGTCGTCTCGGTCATCGACGTCAAGGACATCGGCGAGGGTGCCGTCCTCCCGAACAAGCCCGGCGTCTACTACGAAGCCGAGTTCGACGCGCTGACCTTCGATCCGCAGATGCAGGAAGTCGTCGACGGCGAGGTCGTCGAAGTGGTCAACTTCGGTGCCTTCGTCGGTATCGGGCCGGTCGACGGTCTGTTGCACGTCTCCCAGATCAGCGACGAGTATCTGGCCTACGACGAGGAGGGGCAGGCACTCGCCTCCCGCGAGTCCAACCGCGCGCTGGGGACCGGCGACGCCGTCCGCGCACGCATCGTCACCAAGAGCATCGACGAGCGCAACCCCCGCGACTCCAAGATCGGCCTGACCGCAAAGCAGGTCGGACTTGGCAAGCACGGCTGGCTCACCGAGGAACGGGAGAAACGCGCCGCACAGGCCGACGCCGGTGATAGCTGATGGCTGACCGACTCGTCTGCCGTGACTGTCACCGCGTCCAGCCAAGCGAGGCCGAGGAGTCCTGTGAGGTCTGTGGCTCGACATCGCTGACCGAGGACTGGGCCGGTTACGTCGTCATCGCCCACCCCGAGACCTCCGAGATCGCCGCGGAGATGGAAGTGACCGAACCCGGCCAGTACGCGCTGAAAGTCCGCTAACGTGTCCTCGCTCCGCCTCGACCTCCCGGCGTCGCTGCGCCACGAACTCAAAGAGCCGCTGGGGCCGATCTACACCGACACCGACGACCTGCTCGGGGCCGCGACCGAACCGATCGTCGCCGTCGGCGACATCGTCACCTACCACCTTTTGAACGCCGACTACACGCCAGCGGTCGCGTTCGTCGACGAGCGAACCAAGCGTGCCGAAGTCGACACCGAGGTCCGCGAGACGGTCACAGCCGACTACTTCGACCACCGCCGGACCGTCGAGAACCCACCGGGGACGATCACCGAGGCGCTGCTCGACGCGCTCGTCGACGGGCTTGCCGACGACGGGTCGACGCTGATCGTCGTCGACGGCGAGGAGGACCTCGCTGCTCTGGCGGCGACACTCGCGGTTCCCCCGGGTGCGAGCGTCGTCTACGGCCAGCCAGACGAGGGGATGGTGCTGGTGACGGCCGACGACGCCGCCCGAGAGCGCTGTCGTGACCTCCTCGCGGGCATGGACGGCCCGACCGATGAGGCGCTGGCGATGTTGTCCGCGACGTGATCGTCTACCCGGTGGCGACGCTCACCGGGACGCAACGACACTGTTCCGTATCACACCAGCACGTGAATATGCCGAACCAGTGAGCGATGCACCCGCCGCTCGAATCGGGCTTCGACGGTCCAGCCGGCCGCCTCAGCGGCATCGGCCCACGACCGATCCGCGACTAGCACCGCACGCGGTGCGATCCGATGGGCTTCCGCCAGCGCACCCGAGACGACGGCATCGAGTTCTCCCTCGATCTTCGACTGGCGGCCATACGGGGCGTCGAAGACGACGGCGTCGGCCGCGTCGTCGCGGATCGGGAGGTGAGTGGCGTCTGCGCGCGCCAGCTCATATCCGTCGCCGAGATAGGCGTCGAGATTCTTGCGTGCGCCCCGCACCATCTTTGCCTGGGCGTCCGTTCCGAGTACGTCCGCACCGACGAGACCGCCTTCCAGCAAGACGCCGCCGGTGCCACACATCGGGTCGACCAGCAGGCGGTCGTCGCGCGCACCAGCGATGTTGACCAGCGCGCGGGCCTCCATGGGGTCCATGCTGCCGGGCTGGGCGAAGGGGCGATCCATCGGCGCGCGCTCGTCGTAGTCCCGGATCGACGCGGCCGCCTGCCAGCCCAGCGCACAGACGCCGTCGGCGTCGTCGGCGACATCGCTGGCGTCCGTGACGTGCTGTGCGCCCGCCGCAAAGAGTGCCCGCAGTTCGTGGTCCGGCGTTTCGAGATCCACCGTGAACCCGCGTTCGACGAGCAGTGCCCCCAGTTCGCGCTCGGCGCGCTGGGTGTCGATGCCGGTCGTCGACCGCACGTCGACTGCTCGGACGGCGACGCTGCCGGTGCGGTCGATGCTCGCGGCGTCGAGGAGCGCGCGGGCGTCGTCGACGGTCGGCTCGCAGGTCCCGAGTAGCTCGCTTGCGTGGTGGGTAAACGCGAGTCGTTCGATTCGGTCGCTACTGCCGCGCGCCGTCGCCAGTCCGGGCGCGAGCGCGGTCACGTCGCTTGCGGCACTCGCTGCTTCCCGGATCGCGAACGGATCGTCCTGTCCGGCGAGTTCGAGGACGTACACGCCCGGACGTGGGTGCTTACGGGGTTTCAGCGTGCCGGTCTCCGTCTCGCTGGCGCTCCTGGAAATTGGGGTTTGCTGACATCACGGGCGTGCGACCTGTCAGTCCGTGCCATCAACCTTTATAAGCCTTAAATACGTGTTTTAAATCGAGACATGGTTGACCCCAAGGAAACCATCAATATCGAAAACGTCGTCGCCTCGACTGGCATTGGGCAAGAACTCGACCTCCAGAGCGTGGCGATGGACCTGGAAGGGGCGGACTACGATCCCGAGCAGTTCCCCGGTCTCGTCTACCGCACACAGGAGCCAAAGTCGGCAGCTCTGATCTTCCGTTCGGGCAAGATCGTCTGTACCGGTGCGAAAAGCACCGACGACGTGCACCAGAGCCTGCGCATCGTCTTCGACAAGCTCCGTGACCTGAACATTCAGGTCGACGACGACCCCGAAATCGTCGTCCAGAACATCGTCACCTCCGCGGATCTGGGTCGGACGCTCAACCTCAACGCCATCGCCATCGGGCTTGGCTTAGAGAACATCGAGTACGAACCCGAACAGTTCCCGGGGCTGGTCTATCGGCTCGACGATCCCGACGTGGTCGCACTGCTCTTTGGTTCCGGCAAACTCGTCATCACGGGTGGGAAAGAACCCGACGACGCCAAGGAAGCGGTCGACAAGATCGTCTCCCGCCTCGAAGATCTCGGTCTGCTCGACTGAGCGGTTCGATCGGTCCGTTCTCACCGTTTTTTCGCTCCTGTCAGCCCCCGCTTTCCCTTCGATGCTTCCATTACCGGCTATTCCGTAGCGATGAGCATGTTCCCCCTGCAGAGTGTCGCTGGCGGTGGCCTGCTGGCGATCGTCGTCACACTGCTCGTGACGTGGCTGTTCTACGCCGTCACCCTCCATCTGGCTGCCACGTTCTTCATCGGCGACGTTCCCAGTCAGCGGGCTGCCTACGCCGCAATCGCGCCTGCGATCGTCTCTTTGCTCCTCCAGCAGTACGGCGGCTCTGGCGCGCTGGTGCTGGTGACGATCGCTGCGACACTTTTGACGGATCTGTTCGCGATCAGCTACGTCTATCGCCTCAAGTGGTCCTCGGCCGCACCGCTCGTGCTCCTGCACTTTGCCTTCGCTGGGGTGCTTGGGTTCGCACTCAACAACATCTTCGGATTCATCTAGGCGCTTCGACGCCGCGGTTCTCCCGGGCGTTCAGTTGTACACCACCGCTTCGAGTCCAGACGAACCCACCGAGACCGAACACGAACGGGGTCGCACCTGCGAGCCGATTCGGAAACGCTTAACCGCGACGACGGGAAAGACCGGGTATGGCTAAGTTCGAAGAAGCGTCCGAGCGGCTCCTCAACAAGCAGATCTGCATGCGCTGTAACGCGCGCAACCCAGCCCGAACCGAGAAGTGCCGCAAGTGCGGCTACAAGAAGCTCCGCCCGAAGGCCAGCGAACCCCGTTCGGCCTGAGACGGCGGTTTTTCTCGCGTTCTTGCCCATCCGGGAGGGACACCTGTCATCTCCGTGTGCTTCGCTATCCTCGCCTGACCGAGACTACCGGCTGTCAATCTGTGACCGATTTCGCCACCCCGGGGTGGCGACGATCGTCACGAAATTACAGCCGGCAGTATGAATCCCACAGAGCCTTACCCCGGGGCGTGCATTGACAAGCAACTCATGAGCAACCGTACCGCAGCGAACGCCCGGGGTGCGTTCCCGGGGATCAGCGTCGTCGAAGCCGTCGGCGTGCTCTTCCTCTTGCTCGTCGTGCAGTTCGTCTTCGCCGCCAGCGGGTTCGCCGTCGGCATCTCGACGATCATCCACCGGATCGCCTACATCATCACGACCGCGCTGGCCTGCACGTGGACGCTGCGAATCCACGATGGCTTCTCGCTGAAGTACATGGGCGTCACTGTCGTCCTCGTGGCGGTCGGCATCGTCTCGATCGTCACGCTCGCGACGGTCGACTCGCTTGCCGTGACCGGGGTCGCCCTCGCCATCGCCGCTCTGTTCGGCGTCGTCGTCCAGTTCACGCAGGCGTTACCCAACTGGACGCAGACCCACACGACGCTCTTGCTCGTGGTGCTCGGGACGACAGCGATGTTCATCGCCGCCGCCCCTCACGACGTGGGCGCACTCGACAGCGTCGGCTTCGGGATCGACGTGACGCCGGTCGTCGACGGTCTCGCCACTCAGGTCGCGATCAGTCGCGACGGCGTCACCAGCACCGTCCACCTCCCGCTGGCCGCGGTCGGTGCCGGGCTATACGTACTGGGTCGGCTGCTCGAATAGCTACTCGTCGGGATATTTCGGTTCTCGTCGCTCAGCCCGTTCCAGGGCGCGTTCGACCACGTCGCGCACGTCGCCGTGGAAGACGCTACCGTGACCCGAGTACATGTGTTCGACGCCGTCGCCCATTCGGTCGAGCAGGTCGCGGATCGATTCGATGAGCCGTTCGCGTGACTGGCCGGGATAGTCGGTGCGGCCGAAACTCCCGTCGTCGAACGCGCCGTCGTCGTGGACAACCACGTCGCCCGAAAAGAGGGCGGTCTCGGAGACGAACGAGACGTGATCGTCGGCGTGGCCGGGCGTGGAGACGACTTCGAACGTGTCGTCGCCGATCCGGACTGCGTCGCCGTCTTCGAGCGCGTGGTCGCGGCGCGGGTGCTCGCCGTAGGCGAACAGTTCGGCGTCGAAGGCGTCCAGCACGGTGTCGAGTTCGGCGACGTGGTCCCCGTGCTGGTGGGTCAGGACGACCCGGTCGACGGTGTCGACGTGGTCGCGAATCGCGCCGACGACGCCGGCGTAGGCTCCGGCGTCGACCAGCGTCGTGACCGCGCCCTCGACGAGGTAGGCGTTGCAGGTGAACGTCTCGGCGTCCGCGGTGACGGTGTGGACTTCCATGTCCGACAAAAGGGCCGGCCAGCGCTTCAGTGTGGTGTCCCTGTCTCGGATTCGCCGTGAGATGCGAGGAAAAATCGCCGGGGAATTTATCACGGGGAATCTATAATGGTTATGTGTATGGGGTTCGGGAGCTACGACGAATCTGAGCAAGAAAACCAGGAGTACGACACAGATTACGACGACGAGGACGGCCTGTCCACGTCGGAAAACGAGCACGACGGCAATGTCTCGTTCGAGTTCACGGCCTCGAACGACGAACTACTGGATCGGCTTTCGGACATCAAAGACGAGAACACGTAACGCAACTCCGACTACGATGACCGCTCCGTTCGTCGGTCCCGTCCAGCGCGTCGACCCGTCCACGACGGGCGGACGTGGGGACCGCCGACACCGATGAAAGCCGGCGTCCGCGCGCTCGGCATCGCAGAGTCCTACCGTGGCTCGACCAGCACCCTCGCCGGTGCGGTCGTCCGCGCGAGCAGGGTCGCCGACGGCTTCGTTTTCGGCCGCTGTACTGTCGGTGGGAGCGACGCGACTGCCGCCGTCGTCGACATGGTCGAACGACTCGACCGCGACGACGTGCGTTATCTTCTCCTGTCGGGGATCGCGCTGGCGTGGTTCAACGTCGTCGACCTTCGTCGCCTCCACGAGGAGACGGGCCTGCCGGTCGTCTCGGTCACCTACGAGGCGAGTCCGGGGCTGGAATCGGCTATCCGCGAGGCGTTCGACGACCCCGACACCGTCGCCGATCGGCTGGCGACCTACGACCGCCAGCCAGCACGGCGACGACTGACCGTCAACGACGAGACGGTGTACGTCCGCAGCGTCGGCATCGAGGATGAGGCGGCCAACGACGTGGTCCGATCGTTCACGCCCGAGGGTGGCCGACCGGAACCACTCAGAGTGGCGCGCCTCGCCGCCAGCGCCGCCGACGACTTCGACCGGTCCTCGATCTAATCGGGTGTACTTTTGTCGCCGGCCACCCACGCCAGCGCATGGACCAGATGGACGGTCTCGACGTGACGGCCTGCGAGCGCTGTGACGACCTCGTCGAATCGCGCTCCCGGATCGTCAACGGCACCGGCCCGGCCGACGCGGAGCTGCTGTTCGTCGGTGAGGCCCCCGGCGCACAGGAGGACGAGGGGGGCGAACCCTTCATCGGCCGCAGCGGCGACGTGCTCGACGACGCGCTCATGACAGCAGGGCTGGATCGCGGGGACGTCCGCATCACCAACTGCGTGCGCTGCCGGCCGCCGGACAACCGTGACCCACGCACAGCCGAACTCGCCAACTGCAAGCCCTACCTCGAACGCGAGATC
>Ga0207771_101332_pt1 | contig 10890 bp, 3 predicted proteins | sample A23M2SouthBayCA_2_FD_187731 | JGI IMG/M metagenome (GOLD analysis project Ga0207771, IMG submission 187731) | Aerobic enrichment media microbial communities from Eden Landing Ponds, California, USA - A23 M2 (2) (SPAdes) | ecosystem: Environmental > Aquatic > Marine > Unclassified | place...
GTCCCCGTTATATATACCGTGCCATCTTCTCCAATCAGCGGATTATTCTCTATCGGGTGACCGATATTATACTTCCACTTTAAGGTACCGTCTAACGACAACGCATATAGATTGCTGTCAGCCGAACCAAAATAAATGGTATGATTGGCTCCCAATGCCGCTGTTGATGTTACCTCCCCATTTGTCTGATACTTCCATTTGAGAGTTCCATCCGGATTAAGTGCGTAGAAATTGTGATCACCGGATCCAAAATATATCGTGCCGCTTTTATCTATCACCGGAGATGAATTAACTTTTCCGCCGGTTTCAAACGTCCACTGCAGCGAATCGGTTTGAGATCCCACGAACATGCTTCTTCCGCTATTGTATACATCATTCTGAAAAGAAGCCCACGGAGCATCCGCGAGTTGAGCAAAGGAAAGATTACTTCCCAGTAAAAATACAGATAGGCCAATTACTAATTGGAGGAATTTCCCGACCGCATTCTTTATAGTATTCTCTTGAATCATTGTGAGCCTCGTGTTGTGAAGCAATGATATATTAATTTATACTTAATATCAGCAATAATCAATCTAAAGAAAGTCCGAGAAATTTCCGCTAAGTTCAATAAAAACAGGAGCGCCAGACAAGTATCTAACCAGATCAAATACTTGTATAATCTAATCTGATATGTAATTAATATGAATACCTACCTTCCCTACTTAATAACCGCATCCACCCTATTTAATTAGCGACCCGGCATAGCAGTTTTCGAATATATCGAATCTAACGAGGAGGGGATGTTAGTTCAATTAGGACCTGCCTACTCTAATTTACTATATTGGAAATTAGTGAAGGTTCCTTTGCATTTACACCCCGAAGGCATGCCATCACTTTTTGTATATATATTCTAATGCCCCTGTTTTCAGTACATATCACCCTACTTCACCAGCAACATCTTCCGCGACTGTGTAAAGCCTTCTGTTTTCAGGCGGTAAATGTAGACTCCGGAAGAGAGATTTTTAGCATTAAACAGAACTTGATGGGTTCCAGCCCGACGTTTTCCTTCCAGTAATGTGGCGACGCGGCGACCGAGTAAATCATAGACCGACAACTGAACCTGGCTTGCTGTAGACAATGTAAATCCTATTTGGGTAGTCGGATTAAAGGGGTTCGGATAATTTTGATCTAAGTTGATATTTGAGGGTGTCCCCACTACTTGCTCAACCGATGTAATATGCTCGGTATCGAATTTGAAAATGCCATGATAAATCGTGCCAACCCAGGTATTACCATGTCGATCATGGTGAGTGATCAAACTGAATACATTATTTGCTTGCCGCCATATACCATTATCAAAGACCAAAGTCCCGATGGTAGTATTGAGCCAAATTTTACCATGACGATCCGGACTTATATGGTATATATTAAAAGAAAGACTATCAGGATATGCGAATGCAGATACATGGTTACCATCCCACTTCAAGAGACTGTCTTTATTCGCAATCCAGAGTTCATTTTTATAATCGAAAGCGATTTCTCTCGCATTAATATTCCTGGCACTGTCGGGGATCCATTCAGACCAGGTCTTACCGTTAAATTTACCCAGTCTATCCTTACCCGCCGTTATGATATTACCGTCGGCATCCTCTGTTATGGAAGTAACAAATCTATCTATACCAGCATGGGAGGTACTATAATGGACAAACTCATTACCATCATAAAATAAGATTCCATCCCCATTATAAGACCCCAACCAGATATTCCCTTCACTGTCCTCATATATTGTTTCCTGAAAAATGCCATAGTCTGAAATTACCTCGAACTTGTCATTAACAAATCGTGTGACTCCCTTTTTATTGGTACCAAACCATACCGTTCCATCGGATGCCCCATGCACCGTCCAACTATAATTATCAGCTAACCCATCCAAATAATTGAAATAGGTCCATGAGTTACCGTCAAATTTTCCTGCTCCATGCCAGCCAGTAGCCCATAGATTACCTTCTGTGTCAGTTGTTATTCCGCTTACAAATGTTGAAAAAAGACCCCCATCGTTCGTTGTCGATAGCATTTCCCATTTGGTTCCTTTATTTAGGAATACCGCACTTGAAAATTCCCGTGGATCCTTCAGGAAAACCGGCGAACCTTTAAAATCGGAAGCAAAAGATTGGATATCTATCAAATTATGTCCATCCACTTTGAGTAACAATGTTTTCCATTGATTATCCTCATATACCAACGTTGTATCCTTGCTATTATAGTAGACTTTATTATCCGGTCCCACTCCAATCGATTTGCAACTTTCAATAATTGGAGAATTTAACTGCGTGAATGAGCTCCAGCTATCCCCGTCATATTTGGCAGCACCCGTCACCGGATTCGATCCCGTATTATAAAAGCAAGTCCATAGATTTCCCTCCTTGTCAAGGGCAAAATTTTTGATATTATTGGTCGGCAAATTGGAGTTTGACTTCTGGAAAATCCGGATTGAATCCAGACCACTGGAGAATACTATGATACCTCCATCAGCTGAATCCGAATCTCCCAATCCCACCCACATGTTTCCCTGTACATCCTGCATAAAATCTCTCACTCTGTTAAATGCAAACATCTTATATAGCTCGTTTTTTAAAGTGTCAGAACGAAAAACAATCGAATCCGCCTGGATATCATATACACTTAACCCCCCGATTTTATATAGTTTCTTTTCCATATGTTCCCTTATATACAGTGTTTTATGTGCTCTCCAAAGCCTGTTATCACTGTCTACCTCAATCTCAGCCAACCTTTTCGATATGGTATCTGACGAAGCCCATTTTAAAGTTGACTTATACTTCATTTGACTGTCATACTTATATAAATTTTCAGGATCCATTAGCCAGTAATTACCATTTATATCCTCGACAATTCCTTTTATGCTGATTCCATATTTTTTCCCGATGTCATCTCCAACATTCAGATAACTCCAGCTGTTTCCGTCGAAAATATCAATAATACTTATAAGATATTTTTTGGTATTCAGGAATAAACGATCCCTCGAATCAACAAAGACGCTCTCAACTTCATAATTTGATATACCATTGGTTCCTGTATTTCGGGGATTTATCCACTCCCCGTCCATCATATTTATCTGTACCTCTGGAAACACAGCTTTATTACCCATTGTATAAGGGTAGATCTTCGCAGAGTCTATCTCATTTACTTGTCCTTGTAGCGTGCCTGTAACAAAAAGTAGAGGTATACCCACTGCCAGAAGGACTGACTTTAAAAACCATATTACCGGATTTATTATATTCTTAATCATATGCAATTATTCGTTTTCTATTTACGAAGTCCCTAATTTGTCATATACCACTATTTTAAAAGGAGCATTTTTCGCGTTTGGTTGGAATTTTCTGTGTTAATCCTGTAAAAGTACACTCCACTTGATAAACCACTGCCATCAAACATGACGGAGTGATACCCCCTCCTTTGCTTTTGATCCAACAGTTTAGAGATTTGACGCCCTAACATATCGTATATGTTTATAGTAACTTTACTTGAGAGAGGCAGGTAGTATTTTATTGTGGTTTTGGGATTAAATGGATTTGGATAATTACCTGTCAGTTCGACCTCCTTCGGATGCTTTCGCAACTTTTCAGCAGATAATATGTTGGAACGCTCAATTTTATAAAGGCCCTCATATCTGGTGCCAATCCAGGTGATGCCATTTTTTCCGTGATAAATAGAAGTGCCAGTACCCGCTAAATTGTAGATAGTCCATTCACCTTGTTGGTAGATATATAGTTGGTCGGAAAATAATATCCATACCGACCCATCCGGGGCCACCTCGATGTCGCTGGACCCTATATTAACTTTCTCATCGAATTGGATACATTCCCAGGATAAACCATCACACTTCAGAATGCCGTAGTTATTTTCAAACCAGAGGTTTCCTTGATTATCTGATGTTACATTTCCGTCAACCCCACTGCAATCTGTAGTATCATCGGTAGTGTACTCATACCAGTAACTGCCATCAAACCGAAGTAATTTATAATCTCTTACTCCGTATATATATCCATAGGGTCCCTCAGCAAATGACATGACATGCCCCAAGTACTTCGTATTACCTGAATTCGTGGTATAATGTCTAAACTTCTCAAACCTTTCCTTATCATATAACAAAACCCCATTCCCGCGACTTCCGAACCATATTCTTCGTCTGCTATCCTCAAAAATGGATGTATAAAATTTTTCCCCCTCAAACCGTTCCACGGTCCCGAATTTACTATTTTTTAAATAGGAGATGTGATCATGAGTACCAATCCATATGGTACTGTCCGAGACTGACTGAATACTTCGAACTCTGTTATCAGGCAGACCATCTGTTACATCAAAGTTTTTCCAATTTATGCCATCATATTTCATCACCCCATAATTTGACGCTATCCATAAATTCCCATTTTGATCAGTCGTAAAATCATAGTTGGACCAACTGGCTAATCCTCCATCGTTCGTAGATGAGATGTGTTTCCATCCAGATTGGTTGTGAAATATAATTCCCAGGGAAGGATATGAATGGGATAAAAAAATCATATCTCCGTTATCCGCCTCAAACATCGAATAAATATAAACCAAGGGACTATCACGAAGCCCTCCGAGATAAGGAGTCCAAGTGTTATTTTTATATAAATACAGAGTATCGGTGGAAGCGACATATATATAGTTGGAGTCATCGACATGAAGACTGAAGACAGGGCTTTTCTTTTTATATTTTGGTGACGTAAATTTCCATTCACCATTATTGTAAATTGCAATACCCAAGGGCACCGCTGCATCACGGGAATGTTTAAACCCCACTACTATATTACCTTCCTGATCTTCCGTAATGACGGAAATTTTCTCATAAGGAAGAGTACTGTTTTCAGGAGTCATGATTTCATAAGAGCCGTTCTCCTTATCAAAAACATAAATGCCATTTGCTTTACTCGTGTCATGATGCGTAACAGCAATCCAGGCCTTGTTATCACTACTGTGATGAATAGCTTGTACCTCCCCCTTAACAAAACCACTATCCAATTTCATCACTACTTTATTCGAATCGGGCGATAAAACAAGAACCCCCCTTGACCAATTACTCATCCACAAGTTTCCTTCAGGCCCCTTCGTTAATACATGATGTTTTCCCATGATTGAATCCACTCTATTCAATTCTTCATCATATTCATATAGTCGATATCTAGTGCTGATCCAAATGTGACCTCGATCATCTTCAATGATATTCTGAGGAGAATCCTTAAATCTTTCTCCCCGGCCACTTCTCCAATTAATCCAACCGCTTTCTGTAAGTATATCAAGATTACGATATGAGATAGCGAATAATCTACCCCTTGAATCCCTTATAACTTTATGAATGTATGGACTAGATAAACCGTTGGACCCAGTATTATGGGGTGTTAAAAGAAAAGCAGGATCCAGGTCTGATATTTGATTGGTTATTGAATGGACTCCTTGTGTATTCTCACCCCTGTAACCAAGTGGAGATTGTGCATGCACCTGAATAGTCAGAACAAATGTTATGCCTAAAATATAAAAAGGTCTGGTACCCGTCAGATTCATCTAATATCTCTCTGTCAAGATAGCCCTCTTGATAAAGATGTAAGGCTAATTGTTATTTATTACTAAACCAATATAGCCCTATTCAGTAACAAAAAGCAACCGCTTTAACGAATTTTGACCAAAATTTTTTAAAGATGAAAACTAATAGGTAGTAAGTCTGAAGGCCCCATTAAATTTACTTCACCAGCAGTAATTTTTTGGTCAGCGTCCCTTGCGGGGTTTGCAGGGAGTAGAAGTATACGCCGCTTGACAGGTCTGATCCGTTGAATGTCACCTGGTGCATACCGGCTCGCTGTGTTTGGTTAACCAACTCCTGGATCTCACGGCCCTGCACATCGTATATTGCCAATCGCACCTCGGTCTCGTCCGGCAAACCATATTCAATGGTGGTCGCCGGATTAAACGGGTTTGGGTAGTTTGGTTTCAATTGTATCCGGTCGGGGATGTTCAAAAGCGACTGCTGTGCTATGGCTGCCGCCGCCTCTTCATTGATCCGGGAAGTACCCTTCACCGATAGATCAATATTATCGTGCAAATCTTTGTCGACCCGTACTTCCACCACCGCAATTTTTTTATCGGTCAGGGCATTACTGCCGGCCACCGCTAAATTCAACTTTTGATTATATGGATCAAACCGGTACTGTGTAACCCATTTTCCATTGACCGAAAAATTCATATCTCCCATCTCCAGTTGATCCGCTTGAAATTGAAGATTGGCACTAACCGCCCGCACCTTATCCGTACTTTTCAGCATCAGGGGGAATTGAATCTTGTGAAACGCACCTGACTCCTCTCTGCTGGGCTTTCCAATATATACCATTCCTTCTTCATTCTCACTTATTACCTCCGGCCCATTTGCCCGTACTACACTTTTGTTCCGCTCATTTAAGTCACGAATCGGAAACTCGTCGATGTGCCCCACCACCATTTGAAGCACCAGGAGTGCGTCATGAGCCGTCACCCATTCACTGCCTCCCACATTGGCCACCGTCTTTTCGTCGGAACTCAAGTCCGTCAAGTCATGGGTATATTCCAATATCTTATAGGCATCATAGGCCGTAATTTCTCCATTCTTGCTGAGATCACCCAGCATGGCCGGCAACACCTTTACGCTCCCTTCCGAAACGTACGTGATTAAATCCCTCGAACTCAAGTTGAAGTCACTAATTGTGACCGGCGAAATACCTTGCTTGGTTTTACTCTGAAATTGCAACTGCAGAAGGTCTCCCCTGCCCCGGATCGGTTCCGGACTATTGACGCTTATGCGCAACCGTCCCGGTGACATCTGTTCAACATCCACTGACGCATTATGGCTGATGGTTGCGTCCCGCCACACTCTCTTGAAGGAAAGAAGCGAATCGTCGTATGACACCTTGAAGTCGTAGGAATGAATATCGTCATATCCAAGCGAATCAACCGCCTCTACAGCCACCCGAAATCGTGCTTCCTGCGCCTGTACGGTAGAAGTAACGTTAAACCGCCGATAGGGACTGATATATTTAAAAGCGGGGCTGGCTTCGTATTCCAGTCGATTTCCACGATTGTCAAAAATCGTGGTTTGAAGATCATAATAGCCCGTTTGCAGATCGCTGATTCGGGCTTTGATGGAGGTCTGGTTTTTGTTTTTGTCGAGCATATTCCATTGCTGTCCTGAACCGGTCGTCCGGTAATAAACCTGAATACTATCCACTGCATTATAATTTCCCATCCGGGCGCTTACGGCCTCATAATGCTCGTTCAATCGAAGCTCCACGGCATTCAAATTCCGAAAACTGAGCTTATTCGTCGGTTTGCCCCCGCTTGTCAGCCGCAGATTACTGATCTTGGGTGCGGTACCGCTGTTGCCGCTTCCATAGTAATATCTCGCCGTCAAGGTAGACAGAGTATCATCCACGCGGTATTTATTCTCGGCAAACGTGATCTCCAGCCAATCTCCCTGGCCCGGATTTTTCAGATCCACCGCCAAATCCTCAAAAGGACTTCGGGGGATCTCCTCTTCCTGTATCACCGTCCCCGATCGATGTAATTTTATTATTAAATCATCCGTAATCGGACCCGGTTTGGCCAGCAATCCCCCAAACATATCATGGAAAAAACCGCGATCTTCGCCGGTCCAGATCATTTCGTTATTAATCCCGGCCGAAAAGAACGGTATAACGTGCCCCACCTTAATCTCTTGAAAATCGTCCACATGCCATTTGTATTCATATTTTGAACGTTTAAAAACGATCGAATCCTGATCCGTAATACGGTGTCTGGCTGACTGAAAGATCGTTTTATTATAAGCCTGATCATAGGTGATGTAACGCGTATTTAAGTCCTGCGGCAACAGGTGTAAGACATATTTCTTTTGCACATCATTTCTAAAAACCTGTATTTCGTTTAATTCCTCTTTATAGGGAGGCGTGTAACTTCCCACCACCGCACCTAAGTCATTGATAAAGCTGTGCCCTTCTCCTTCCGACAGCGTATAGGTGAGGGACCGATAGTTATCGGGATTGTCGGTAACCACTTTATCCTCTTGCAGGCCTTCAAAACGAAAGAAATTGGTCGTGTAATCATGATACACAAAGTCTTCTTTGCGAACACGGTACTGATTATATCCTTCGATTTTATAGCGGTCACTCAACGCGGATACTTTTATGGAATTCGTCCCTGCATTGCGCTTTAACGAAAACCCCGTCTCATGGGATAGCTTCTTGATGGAAGAGATGCGATCGTAGTCACTTAACTTCGCTCCGTTTTCATCCACCGGCTCCAGGGTGATGGTATGGTCCACTTCATCCGGCTGCAGTCGCAGCGTATCCAGCGTGGCGATATCCACTCCCTCCCGAACGACTATTCGATAATCCTTTTGCCTATTGTGCCAATACTCTGCTACAATGTTATAGGGTTCATTTTCAAGGAATCGCCAATGCACCGATTCTTCCTGGCCTGTTGATATAGTTCGAACCGACTTATGTTTGCCCACCGTGTTCGTCGGGTGTGCATACAGGTCGATAACCCCGTAGTAACGGGTCGTTACCGTCAGGTGCGGCACTTTAATAAATCCCCAGTGGACCCCCAGCGTATCATTCGAACTCACCGCCTGCACCGTCCCGGAGTAGTCGAGCGGCTGATCGGTCGGATAATCAGCTACCCTGTTATTGACATAGGCCGTAACAATAACCTGTGCCGAATCCCCGGCTGCAATATTTAGGTTGGACACATTCGTCGACACATCCACCCCGTTAAAATGATCGCCGTCAACCGTTATATCATACGTACGATGGTGGGCCGACAAATTATAGTAAGTCACCGTATCCCTGCTGGTCCACTCGCTCGGTTCGTTCGGTACCAAGCCAAAACTAACGTGGGCAGGAACCGATACCGTGGTCTGAGTCAACGCACGATCCACCTGGACCAATCCCCCGCCCTGGGTCCAAATATTCTCCCCGATATCCTTCGCACTCTGCACCAATTTGGATTTTGCAATCAGAGGCGGTGTTCCGGTTTTGACCTCCAACAGCAGCGCCGCCGCCCCGGAAACGACGGGAGCTGACATGGATGTACCATTATAAGAACCGTATTTTCCGCTCAGGGTGGTTGTATAAATATCAGATCCGGGAGCCACGATATCGGGCTTGATATTAAATTTTTCCGGCGTGGGTCCCCGCGAACTAAAGCGGGTAATTTGATTATTCTTGTACGTGGCGCCGACCGTCAAAGCCAATTCAGACGAAGCCGGTGATTTCATAGTCCAGTAATCCTCTCCGTCGTTCCCTGCTGCGACCACTACCAGAACGCCGGATCGCACCGCATTATTCACCGCCTTCGATAACGGATCCTCCGAATGACCCGGTCCGCCGAGGCTCATATTCACAATATCCACTCCTTGCTTCACGGTTCTTTCCAATCCCTCCATGATGTTTGACGAGTTACCGGTACCCTCTTCATTCATAACCTTGTAGGCATACAAATTGGCCTCCGGTGCCACTCCTTTCACCTCGCCATCCGCCGCAATAACCCCCGCCACCTGTGTTCCGTGTCCGTTATCATCCATCGGATCCGAATCACGATTTACCTCGTCATATCCCCCTTTTACCTTATAGTTCTCACCCATACCCCCGCCCAGGGCCGGGTGCATATAGTCTATCCCCGTATCCAGTATAGCTATATCAATATCCCTGCCGGTAGTCGAGGTGTCATTCCCTAACCGACCCGCCCCGATAATTTTTCTAACGGTATCGGATACAACCTCCATCCGTTGATCGGGATAGATCTCTTTTACATACGATAATTCTCTAACCCGGGGGATAAGCTCACCCGGCAGCGATACGGCTGCGCCTGCATAAATATGAGAGTAGGTATGCAGTAATTGGGGGGAGCCAGAAACAGAGGAAGCGGCTTTGGATTTGTCTTGAATCGAAAACAGATCACTTTCAAATCGCCGATGCAACTGCTCCAGCTCCGCTTCCAGTTGCTGCAAACTGTTTTCAAGCACCTTGCCTTTCTGCCCGTGCTCCTTGAGCCTTGCGATTTGTCGGGCTACCGGGCTCTTGTGATATTCAACAATAACAGAAGCCACGCCATTTTCGATATAACCGGCCTGATCCATTTCCAGGGCATCGACGGGTATTGAAGGACGGGCAGTATCGGACGCCGTGAAATCGCGTGCCTCATAGGTCTGGTTACCCCCATTTTGGGATTCGGCCAAAGCAATCCCCAAACATCCCCACAAAAGGAATAAGACTGAGATGTGTTTAAAGATACGATACTTCATGCGGCTTAAGGTTTATATCCCGTGCGTAGCTGCTAACCCGTATGTCAACCTACCGTTTTTCAGGTCACTTGATATATAGTTTAACGTAAAAAGATCCGGAATCTTGCAAAACCGATATTCATGTGGACAGGTTATACGTGACGTTCATCGTTATTATTCGCTTTCTTTTTGATTTGAAGTGCTCTGATTTAACTCCTAATATCTTAGGAGCCGGATTTTGGCCATTTTTTAGCTATTTTGCCCTTGGGGTCCTCCCCCTTTCCCCCTCCAAAGGGGGGATGTTTTTTTCACTTGGATCGCCAAAAGGTTCCCCCTTTGGAGGGGGAAAGATGGAGGACATAAAAAATTAAATCAGGATTAACAGCATTCTTAAACAACCCATCAACCGTACTATGCGGATGAAAGTGACACTCGTGGCGCCGCAGGACATATCGCTGGTAGTGGGCGGACTCCGAACGCAAATTATGGAAACCGCCCGATTCCTGCCCGACTATGACATAGAGGTTGACTTCTTCAATCCCTGGTCGGTTTATCAAAAGCATTCG
>Ga0207771_101335_pt1 | contig 10872 bp, 3 predicted proteins | sample A23M2SouthBayCA_2_FD_187731 | JGI IMG/M metagenome (GOLD analysis project Ga0207771, IMG submission 187731) | Aerobic enrichment media microbial communities from Eden Landing Ponds, California, USA - A23 M2 (2) (SPAdes) | ecosystem: Environmental > Aquatic > Marine > Unclassified | place...
TGTACAGCTACGGGCCACCGTGGGCGACAGCGCCACCGGCGACCTGCACCACGAGATCGGTGCGGTGACCAGCGGGGACAACAACGACCCGTCGCCGAGTGACGCCAACGCTTCCGTGACGATCGATCTCGTCGCCGCGCCGACGTTCGCCAGTGGCGACTCGCTATCGAGTATCACGGAAGACCTCGATCCGGCCAGTAACGACGGGGCACGGATCGACAGCAACGAACTGCTGGGCGACGAGTTCGCCGACGCAGACGGTGATGGCTTTGCCGGCGTCGTCGTCACCGACGACGCGGCGACGGCCAGCGAGGGGACGTGGCAGTACTCGACGGACGACGGCGCGACGTGGGACGCCGTCGACGACGGGAGTCTCTCGGCCGGCAACGGTCTGGCGCTGTCTGGCGCGACCGCCCTCCGCTTCGACCCGGCAACCGATTTCTCCGGCTCACCGGGTGATCTGACCGTCCGCGCCGTCGACGACTCCGCCGGCACGTCGTTCACGAGTGGCTCGACACGCGAGACCGTCGACACGACGGCCGACGGCGCTGCCAGCGGGGTCGCGAACGCGGGCGTCGCGGTCGGCATCTCGGTCACCGGCGTCGACGATCCGGCGACGCTGTCGGCGACGAGCGGGAACAGCGAGTACACCGTCGAGGGGAGCGCGGTCGTCGTCGACGGCGACCTCAGCGTGACCGATCCCGACACCGGGACCGTCGACGGTGCGACGGTCAGTATCGACGACGGCTTCGCGGCCGGCGAGGACTCGCTGGGCTGGGACGGCAGTGTCGCCAGCGACAACGGCGTTTCGGGGAGCTACGATTCGAAGACGGGCGTGCTGACCTTTTCTGGGACGGCGACGGCCAGCGAGTGGCAGGCGGTCCTGCGGACGGTGACCTACGACAACACGAATCTCGATCCCAGCACCGCGGACAGGGAGATTACGTTCAGCCTCGGCTCGAACAGCCTCTACAGCCCCAACACGGGTCACTACTACGAGTTCGTCACCGACTCTGGCATCGACTGGGACGCCGCACGCACGGCCGCGGCCGGCCGGACGTACTTCGGGCTACAGGGCTATCTCGTGACGGTCACCTCACAGGCCGAGAACGACTTCGTCGCGAGCAAACTCAGCGGCGAGGGCTGGATGGGTGCGACCGACCGGGCCAGTGAGGGGACCTGGCGGTGGGTCACCGGTCCCGAGGGGACCGAGGAAAGTGGCGCGGGCCGACACTTCTTCACCCAGACCGGCAGCAACGACGGCCACCACTACGGCACTTCTCCCGGTGGTGGCAACACCGTCGATGACGAGTACGCCAACTGGGCCAGCGCGGAACCGAACGACTACAACAGCGGCGAGGACCGCGCGCACTTCCTCACCGACGGCGACTGGAACGACTACGCCAACGGCCAGAACGCCATCGAAGGCTACGTCGTCGAGTACGGCGGCTCCGCAGGCGATCCGAGCCTGCAACTGAGCGACCAGCGGACCGTGACGCTCGCCGATCCGACGCCGACGGTGTCGTCGTATTCGGTGACCAATCCGTCGAGTCAGGACGTGACAGTATCGTTCGACGCGACAGATCAGCTCTCGACGATTGCGGTGTCGATCAGCGGGACCGAGTCGGCGACGCTCTCGCTATCAGACTTCACCGAGACGGACAACGGCGACGGCACCTACACGTACGACGCGACGTATTCGGGGAGCACCGACGGCGACTACACCGCCACGCTGGACACCGCGGCCGACGGGGCCGGCAACGACGGCGCGAGCGGCGAGTCCGAAACCCTCGCTGTCCACGCGGTCGCGCCGACGATCTCGTCGTACTCGGTGACGACCCCCTCCGGGCAGGACGTGGCGGTCAGTTTCGACTCGACGGATCAGCTCTCGACCGTCGGCGTGTCGGTCAGCGGGGCCGAGACGGCGACGCTCTCGCTGTCGGACCTCACAGAGACGGACAACGGCGACGGCACGTACACGTACGACGCGACGTATTCAGGGAGCACCGACGGCGACTACACCGCCACGCTCGATTCGGCGACCGACGCCGGGAGCAACGACGGGGCGGGCGGAGAGTCCGCGACGGTGACCGTCGACACCGGAATCGAGGCGATCGCGGCCGGGAGCGACCGAACCGTCGATGTCGGCACCTCGGTCACGCTGGACGCCAGCGGATCGAGTGACGGCAACGGCATCACGGCCTACCGCTGGGACTTCGACGACGACGGCACCGTCGACGCCACGGGCCAGTCCGTGACACACGACTTCTTCGCGCCCGAGACCCACACGGTCTCGCTGACCGTCGTCGACGGTGCCGGCTCGACGGCGACCGACACGCTGACCGTCACCGTCCGGCCGAAACACTGGTGGTCAAGTTTCCACGGCGACGCCGCCAGTATCGGCCACAACGCCAACGGGACCGGTCCACAGACACCGGTCGAAGAAGCGTGGCGGGTCGACCTCGACAGCTACGTCGTGATGAACCCCGCCCTCGTCGACGGGACGATCTACTTCGGCGAGTATCGCGGACAGTTCTACGCGGTGTCCGCGAGCGACGGCAGCACCGAGTGGACGTTCGACCCCACTCAGGGCAAGCACAACGACGGCTTCGGCTGGTCGTCGCCCGCCGTCGTCGACGGGACGGTCTACATCGGCAGCAGGAGCGGGCACGTCTACGCGGTCGACGCCGACACGGGCAGCAAAGACTGGGAGTACGACACTGGCTCCTACCGGATCGAGTCCTCGCCCGTCGTCATCGATGGCACCGTCTACATCGGAGACGCTTTCGGCACGCTCCACGCGCTCGATGCTGCGACCGGCACGCAAGACTGGGCGTTCCAGACTGCCGAAAACGAACGCTACCACTCGAACGCGATCGAATCGAACCCCGTCGTCGTCGACGACACGGTGTTTTTCGCCAACGACGACGGCGAGGTGTTCGCCGTCGACGCCTCGACGGGGACCCAGCAGTGGACACACGACCTCGGGAACTGGACGCAGTCCGATCCGACGGTCACCGGCAACACCGTCTACATCGGTGATGGCCGAGGCAACGTCTACGCGCTGAACGCCAGTGACGGCACGGAGCGCTGGCAGCACGCCCTGGACAGTCGGCGGTACTCTGGTGGCGTGTCGTCGTCGCCCGCCTACGCCGACGGGACGCTGTACGTCACCGACGAACGTGGGAACGTCACCGCGCTTGACACTGCCGACGGCAGCGAGATGTGGCAACGACAGACTGGCGACACCAGCAAGAACCGCTACTACTACTACTACCGGAGCAGCATCCATAGCGCACCCATCGTCGTCGACGGGACCGTCTACGTCACCCAGACCGACGACGGGGCGGTGTACGCGTTCGACGCCACCGACGGCACGCAGGAGTGGGTGTACGACGCAGACATCCGCTATCTCTACGCGACGCCGGTCGTCGACGACGGGCTGCTGTACTACGGCGGCTATCAAGGGTTCGCCGCGCTGGGCGAGAGCGACACGCCCCCGACCGCCGAGGCCGGCACCTCGATCACTACCCCCGAGGACGCACAACTGACCTTCGACGGCTCGGAATCGGCCGACGACGATTCGATTGCGAGCTACGCGTGGGACTTCGGCGACGGCACGACCGCGACGGGCGCATCGCCCAGTCACAGCTACGCCCAGTCGGGCGAGTACACCGTGACCCTGACGGTCACCGACACCGCGGGCCAGACCGACACTGACGCGGTCTCCGTGACCGTCACCGAGAACTCCGTGCTGGTCGCCGACGCAGGACGGAACGGGACCGCAGACGAGGACACCGCCGTCGACTTCGACGCCAGCGACTCCCGATCGAACGAGGGCGGGCTGACCTACGCGTGGGACTTCGACGGCGACGGCACGACCGACGCCACCGACGCGACCCCGACCCACACGTTCACCGATCCCGGCACCTATGCGGTCGGACTGACTCTCACCGACGCCGAGGGCAACGAAGCCAGAGACACCCGGCAGATGCTCGTCACGGACACGACTGCGCCGACGGCGGTCGCCGGCAGCGACGTGACCGTCGAGAACGGCGACACGGTCGGCTTCGACGCCAGTGGCTCGACCGACAACGGCGACCTGATGGCCTACCGCTGGGACTTCGACGACGGCGAGATCGCGACGGGGATCCGGGCGGCCCACACCTTCGACGACCCCGGCACGTACAACGTGACGGTGTCAGTCGCCGACGCCGACGGCAACGTCGGGACCGACGAGCGGACCGTCACCGTCACGGACACGACCGCGCCACGCGCGGACGCCGGCTCCGACATCACGGCTCCCGAAGACGGCGACGTGTCCTTCGACGGCACCGGATCGACCGACGACGACACGGTCGCGTCCTACGCCTGGGACTTCGACGGCGACGGCACGACCGACGCCACCGACGCGACGCCGGCCCACACCTTCACGCAGTCGGGGACGTTCACCACGGTGCTGACGGCGACCGATCCCGCCGGCAACGCCGGCACGGACGATCTCACCGTCACCGTGACCGAGACCTCCGTGTTGATCGGCGACGCCGGCGCGAACCTGACCGTCGGTGCCGGCGAGACCGCGCAGTTCGACGCCACCGGGACGAAATCGAACGAGGGCGGACTGACCTACGCGTGGGACTTCGACGACGACGGCACGACCGACGCCACCGGCGCGACCCCGACCCAGACGTTCACCGCCGTGGGCATCCACGAGGTGTCGGCGACGATCACCGACGCCGAAGGCAACGCGGCGACGGACTCGCTGTGGGTGACCGTTGAAGACACCACCGATCCGACGGCCGACGCCGGCAGCGCGATCACGACCGCACAAGGCGACAGCGTTTCCTTCGACGGCAGGGGTTCGTCTGACGACACCCAGATCGCCAGCTACCAGTGGGACCTCAACGGCGACGGCGCGTTCGACGCCGTCGGCGCGACCCCGACCACCACCTACGACGCGGCGGGGACGGTCACGGCCGAACTCCTCGTCACCGACGCGGCGGGCAACACCGCCACCGACACGCTGACCCTCACGGTCGCGGACGCGACCGATCCGTCGGCCGACGCCGGTGCCAACAAGACCGCCGACGAGGAGACGGCGATCCGCTTCGACGCGGGCCGGTCGACGGACAACGTCGGGATCACGAGCTACGCGTGGGACTTCGACGGCGACAGCACGACCGACGCCACCGGCGCGACCCCGACCCACACGTACGCTGAACCGGGGACCCAGACCGTCACGCTGACGGTCACCGACGCGGCGGGCAACACCGCCACCGACGCGCTGACCACGACCGTCCGCGACGCGACGGCACCGACTGCACAGGCCGGGTCGAACACGAGCGTCGACGAGGACGTGGCGCTCTCGTTCGACGCGAGTGGCTCGACCGACAACGGCGTCATCGCGGGCTACGCGTGGGACTTCGACAACGACAGCACGACCGACGCCACCGGTGTCTCGCCGACCCACGCGTACGCCACGCCGGGCACCTACACGGCCACGGTCATCGTGACCGACGGAGACGGTAACACCGACGCCGACACGCGCACCGTCACCGTCAGGGACACGACCGCGCCGGTCGTCGACGCGGGCGAGGACCGGACGGTCGCCGCCGGCCGGTCGGTTTCCTTCGACGGCACTGGAACGACCGACGACAGTGCGATCGCGAGCTACGAGTGGGATCTCGACGACGACGGGACCATCGACGCCACCGGCGCGAGTGCGAAGCGCTTCTACACGGACGCTGGCACGTACTCGGTGACCCTGACCGTGACTGACGCGGCGGGCAACACCGCCACCGACACCGCGATGCTCTCGGTCGAAGATCGAAGGGTTCCCAACGTCGATCCCGGGAGCGCTCGCACCGTCGAGATCGGCACGTCTGTCGCGTTCGACGCCAGTGGCTCGACCGATCGAAGCGGGATCGCGTCCTACGCGTGGGACTTCGACGGCGACGGCGCGACCGACGCCACCGGCGTGACAGCGGCCCACACGTTCACCGAGACCGGCACCCACACCGTCACGCTCTCGGTGCGGGACAGGGCGGACAACGAGGGATCCGACACCGTCACCATCACGGTCGAAGACACGACGCCACCGACCGCAGAGGCCGGCGCGCCCATCATCGCCGACGAGGACGAAGCCGTCTCGTTCGACGGGACCGCAACGACCGACGACACCGCCATCGAGACGTACGCGTGGGACTTCGACGGCGACGGCACGACCGACGCCACCGGACCGACGCCGACCCACACGTTCACCAGCGGCGGGACCTACAACGTGACGCTCACCGTGACCGACGGCAGCGCCAACGTGGCGACCGATACGGTGCCCGTCGATGTCAGGGAACGCTACGGCTCTCCCGCCGTCGCGTCGACCCACGCCGTCGGCACCCACTCGCTGGGAACGACCGCGACGACGACGCTCACCGTCGCGAACGACGGACAAGACACGCTCTCGGTCACCGATCTCCGCGTGACCGGGACCGACGCCGCGGACGTTTCTCTCGAAGGAAATAGTTCGTTCTCGCTCGCGCCCAACGACTCGCGACGGATCGATATCGAGTTCGCGCCGACCGCGCCGGGACCGGTGTCGGCCGCCGTGACCTTCGAGACCGACGCCCCCGCGAGACCGCGCGTGTCGGTGCCCCTGACCGGCCGCGCGACCGCTCCAGTGCTGTCGGTGGCCGCGGTCGACGACTCGATGGGGAGCCTCGCACTGAACGATACGCTCTCTCGGACGATCCCGCTCGAAAACACCGGCAGCGAACCCCTCTCGGTCGGGCCGATCTCTCTCGATGGCGGGACCGATGCGTACACGCTCACTGCTGGTGGCGCGGCGACGACGCTCGCACCCGGTGAGCGCCACACCGTCACGGTCACGTTCGCACCGACGGCGGCAGGCACCCATGAGACGACGCTCGTGGTCCCGAGCGACGACTACCGAAACCGGACCGCGACCGTTCCGCTCTCGGGCAGCGGCGTCGAGTCGCCCCTCTCACTGTCCGCGACGACCCACGCGTTCGAAACCGTCTCGCGAGGGAACACGTCGACGAAGACGATCACCGTCTCGAACGCGCTGACGCGACCAGTGCCACTCACTGACATCGCGGTCACGGGCGCGAACGCGAACGCCTTCAGCGTCGCGGGTCCCGAGACGGTGCCCGCCGACGGGAACGCCACCGTCACGGTGACCTTCGGGCCGACGGCCGCCGACGAGGCGGGGTCCGCGACGGCGACGCTCGCCATCGAGCGCGAGACCGGCGTCGTCCAGACCGTGTCGCTCGCGGGCACCGTCGGTGCGCCGGCGCTCTCGGTCGGTTCGGACACGCTCTCGTTCGACGAGGTGACCGTCGGCGAGACCGAGACCCGGCAAGTGACGGTCCACAACAGCGGGACCGAACCCGCGACGGTGACCGGACTGACACTCTCCGATAACGGGCCGTTTACGGCACTCGACAGGGCACCGGTGACGGTCCCGGCCGGCGCGACGCGGACGATCCGAATCGCGTTCGAACCGACCACCACCGGCCGCGTCGACGCCACCCTCTCCGTCGAGAGCGACGACCCGACCGCGGCCCGGCTGCCAGTAGCACTCTCTGGCACCGCAGTGGCACCGGAGATCGACGTGTCGTCGTCCTCGCTGGGCTTCGGCGAGGTCGAGACCGGCGAGACGGTGACCCGGACGGTGACGGTGTCGAACCCGGTGACCTCCCCGGCACCGCTGACGATCACGCGGATCAGCATCGTCGGGCGCGACGCCGCTGCCTTCGACACGGCCGCCACCGGGACGACACTCGCGCCCGGCGACCGCCTCGATGTCCCGGTGACACTCACGCCCGAGAGCGGCGGCCGCAAGATGGCCGTCCTGCAGGTCATGACCAACGCGCCCGGCGACAGGCAGGTCGACATCTGGCTGTCGAATCTCCAGACGGTCATCACCGTCGAGGAAACCACCACGAACCAGTCGGCGTCGGCCACCGAATCCGGCAGTCCCGGCCAGTCGCTCTCGACCGGCACCGACGCAGCACGGGTGCTTGTCGCCGGAAACAACGTCCCTTCGGGCGTGAATCTATCGCTCAACGTCTCCCAGCCCAGCACGCGCACGCAGGGGGCCGCCCTCGATGTCGTCGATCTCGGCTATCGCGGTGCCAAGAACTTCACGATGAACATCACGCACACCCGCGAGAACCCATCGACGACCGTGCCCGACTTCACGCTCGACGGCACGGGCGATTCGCTGGGCTACATCGAGGTCGAACACAGCTTCTCGAACGCCGAGATCGATCGCCCGACGTTCCGCGTCCGCGTTCGGAAAGACCGCGTCGAAGCGATGGACGCCTCACCACAAACCGTGTCGTTCGCGCGCCACCACGACGGTGAATGGCAGTCACTCGATCCGACGCTGCTGGCAGAAACTACCACCCACTACATCTACCGCGTGCCGACGCCGGGCTTTAGCCTGTTCTCGCTCGGCGCGCCACAGCCGTCGATCACTGTCACGGCCCTCGACACGAGTGCCGCCGCGAGCGATGGCACGACGACCGTCACCGTCGACGCGACGGTCACGAACACCGGCGGCGCGGCAGGCGACTACACCGTGGCGCTCGAACGGAACGGTACCGCCGTCGCGAACCGGACCGTCACGGTGCCGGCCGAAGACGCGGTGCAGGTCTCTTTCCGACAGGTCTTCGACCAGCAGGGGCGATACGCCTTCGCCGTCGGCAACCGGACCACGACCGTCACCATCGCCCCGCAATCCGCCGACGGAACGGCGACAGCAGTCGCACAAGTGACCGAGACCGCGGCCGGCGATCAGCCGCCAGACACCGAGCGTGGCCGACCACCCGTGTGGCTCCTCGGTGTCGTGCTCGTCGTCGGGAGCCTCTCGGTGTTCGTGCTCGCCCGACGGCGGGACGACGAGGGGACCGACGAACCCGCCACGCGGAGCCAGGACGACCGGTGACGTGCCCTGCGACGGCCGCCTCACTCCCGCCGCTTGGCTGTGTGCCCCCGCTGGGCCAGTTCGTGTGCCCGACGGTTCTCTCCGCGACCGACGGTGCGGTACGTCACTGTTGGAATCTCCTCGACAGCCGCCCGGATCGCACGCACCCGTTTTTCCATGATCCGGTCGCCCGGCGTCGCTCCGACAGCGGGATCGACGGCGTCGATGACGGCATCGGCGTCCCCGTGGACGTGCAGCGACGCGACCCGGTCCAACGCCGCGACGGCCTGAACTGCCTCTAGCAGCGCCCGATATTCGAGGTGAGCGCTGGAGACGAACGTCTGGACCGGCAGGGACTGCTCGGTCACCGTCCGAGCACCGTCACCGACGACGAACCCCACCGCCGCCGAAGTCGGTGTCGCGTTGTCCGCGCCGTAGCGCACGCTCGCGTCGAAGTACAACAGCAACGACGGCGGCAGTCGGTCGGTCCAGGGTGACACGATTTCCCGTCGGGTCGGCACGACCAAATCGATGTCGCCAGCCGAAGCGCTACGTTCAAGTGCTGCCAACGTCCTACACCAGAACGAAGCGAGCGCCGTTGGTGAGCGAATCCGAAGGATTCGCGATCCTCGTCAGAGTCTCGCCCTGACGGGTGAGCAGTTCCACCGGAACTGCGATGCGCGGCGTGAGCGAACGGAGTGAGTGCGTGCCGTTGGTGAGCAATTCCTCAGGAATTGCGATCCCCGGGCGCGAGTGAAACAAGCGCGCCGTTGTTGAGCAGTTCCACCGGAACTGCGATGCGCGGCGTGAGCGAACGGAGTGAGTGAGCGCCGTTGGTCCAGTGGTAGGACATAGCCTTCCCAAGGCTAGAGCCCGGGTTCAATTCCCGGACGGCGCATGCGAGGTTCGAACGAAGTGAGAACCTCGGAACAGCGAGCGGCGACGGCGGAAGCCGCGAGCCATTCTGGCGCGAACAGATCGTGAGCGCCAAATGCAACTCGACGGAAATTGAACCCTGGGAGTCGCAGCCCCGGAATGGCCGAACGAAGTGAGGTCACATGACCGGAACGTCTCCCTCTGGTTCAATTTCCGATCGACTGCGTCGATCGGCGTTCGCGACCGCTCTGCGGTCGCTCACTCCCGGACGGCGTCAGCGCGCTATGCGCGCTGGCTCGACGGACACCGCGTCCGTCGGTGCATGCGAGGTTCGAACGAAGTGAGAACCTCGGAACAGCAAGCGGCGACGGCGGAAGCCGCGAGCCATTCTGCGAGGTCATCACGAAGTGAGTGAGTGAGTGAGTGAGTGAGTGAGTGAGTGAGTGAGTGAGTGAGTGAGTGAGTGAGTGAGTGAGTGAGTGAGTGAGTGAGTGAGTGAGTGAGTGAGCGGCACCTGCGACACGCGGGATTGTCCCCGTTCAAATTCTATGCCTGCTGGTCGTCGCCCACAGTTATCCATCGGGACCGCCTACTCGGGGTATGAACACCCAACAGCTGCTTCGGTACGGTGCGTTCACGCTGATATTCGTCGGTCTCCTGGGGCTGGCCGCGTCGTTCGAGTCGGGGACGGCGGTGTTTCCACTCGCTGGCGACACTGCGTTTGTCGTCGGTCTCGCACTCTGTGGAGTCGGTGTCGCCGTGCTGGCTAATCTCGGACGCCGTGCGCGCGAAGCGGCGACGACGGCGGACGGCGAGTCGTGATCGTGACACTCGACCCGCCGGACTGAAACCGCTCCGTGGCGTACCCTCGTTCATGACCGACTCAGCCGAGGGCTACGTCGACGAACTCGAAGCCAGCCGCGCCGAGAAAGACCAGTTCTTCGACGAGCATCCCCAGTCACCGATCCCGCCGGAGGACCGCGACGACTTCGACGGTCTGGACTACTTCGATCCCGACCCAGCCTCTCGGGTCGAAGCGACCGTCGCGACCG
>Ga0207771_101336_pt1 | contig 10865 bp, 9 predicted proteins | sample A23M2SouthBayCA_2_FD_187731 | JGI IMG/M metagenome (GOLD analysis project Ga0207771, IMG submission 187731) | Aerobic enrichment media microbial communities from Eden Landing Ponds, California, USA - A23 M2 (2) (SPAdes) | ecosystem: Environmental > Aquatic > Marine > Unclassified | place...
CTGGACTCGCTCGTTGGCGACGGGCGGGACTGTGGCTGTCTCTCAGTCGTGCGGCCGTTTATATACTCACCGCGTCGACGGGTCGGGCGCGGCGACGGTCGACTCGACGAGATGGGTCTGTGCCCGCCGGAGTCGCTCCGAGAGCGAGGATGCCGTGATGTCGAGTTCGGCGGCGACCGCCTGCAACGACGCGGTTCGGGGAATCTCGAAGTACCCCATCTCGTAGGCCGTCCGGAGCGCCTCGCGCTGGGGCGGCGTCAGTCCGGCCCCGGCGTCCTCGTCGGCGCTGGGGACGAGCCGTCGGAGTGTAAACTCGGCGTTGCGCTCCCAGAACGAGCGAAATCGGGCAAGCACCGCCCGGTCAGCGAACCAACCGCGATAGCGCCAGCCGGTCTGTGTCACGCGCATGGATTCGATCTCTGCGTCCGCGCCGGCCAGCGCCCGCAACTCGGAGAGGTCGTCGACGTGGGGTCCGAGCCGCGTCGCCATGCTGACCGCCGGTTCGACCCTGTACCACGCCGTGTCGCTGCCACGGTCGACGCCGGTATACCTGTCGACGAACGATATCGTTTCGAGCGTTGCTTCGACTGCGTCGACAGGTCCCTCGACCACGCCGAGGAGAAAGGCTGCATACCAGTCGTCGCTGGGGTGAAACGCCACGTCGATGGTCGCCGCCGGGACGGCCGTCGCGACCTCGACGAAGGGAAGCCCGGCACAGGACACCTCGAACTCGGCGACAAAGCCCATCGTCTCGCTCAGGCCTCGATGATGTCGTCGTCCTCGCTCTCGGGCACGGTCAGCGTCCCGTCCAGTGTCGTCACGGCCCGGCCACCGACGCGTACGTCGTGGCCGTCGGTCTCGACACGGACACGGCCCGGTCGGTCGAGGAAGTGGCCCTGCTCGACGATCAGTTCGTCGCGTTCGCCGTCGAGTGTGTTCTCCTGCCGGAGATACGCACAGGCCGCGCCCGCACCCGTTCCCGTCACGGGATCTTCGGGGATGCCGGCCAGCGGGACGAACGCCCGCGCGTGGATCGTCGCATCGCCGTCGAGCGTGTCGAAGGTAAAGGCGTAGACCCCTTCGGCGTCGACCGCTTCACAGAGCGACTGGATCGCCAGCATGTCCGGGTCCGCGTCCCGGAGGTGTTCGAAGTAGTTGATCGGGACCAGCAGGAACGGGACGCCCGTCGAGGCGACCACGAGCGGGAGATCGGCACCCACGTCGCGCAGCGTCGCCGGATCGACGCCAAGTGCGTCAGCCACTTCGCTGTAGGTCGCGTCCGCAGGTCCCACCTCGGCGGTCGCCTGTTCCATCCAGACGGTGCCGTCCGCACCGATCTCGATCTCGAAGGTGCCCGCCGCCGTCGCGAGCGTGTGCGTGCCGGCGTCGACGACACCGCGCTCGAAGAGGTGGGCGTGGGCCGCCACGGTGGCGTGGCCACACAGATCGACCGCACACTCGGGCGTGAAATAGCGGAGTCGTCGGTCGGCCGCTTCGTCGTCGACGACGAAGGCCGTCTCGCTCGCGCCCAGTTCTGTCGCAATCTTCTGTAACTGCTCGTCGTCCAGTCCGTCCGCGTCGGGAACGACCCCCGCCGGGTTCCCCGCCATCGGCTCGTCGGTGAAGGCGTCGACGAGCAGCGCTTCGCGCGTGTCCATGGCCGCTCTCACTCGGGGCCGGCAGTAATGTCTGGTGGTCCCCCGTCGTGACCGTCAGACCGACAGCGTTGTGCCGACGCGGCCGTGAGTCGGCGCTGTGTCGTTGCTCTCGATCTTTGCGACCGCGATCCTGCCGGTCGTCGCCGTCGCCGCTGTCGGCTACCTGCTCGGTCGCTTCGAAGATGTCGACCCCGGCGCGCTCAACACCGTCACCGTCTACGTCCTCGCGCCCGCGCTGGTCGTCCACAGTTTCGCGACGACGCCGTTTCCCGCGTCGACGCTCGTGCGTGTGACTGTCGCTGTCGTCGGGTTCTCGGCGGCGATGATCGCCTTCGCAGAGGGGATCGGCCGTCTGCGCGGACAGGCCGAACCCGTCCTCGGCGCGTTCGTCCTCGTCGCCGCGTTCCCCAACGTCGGTAACTTCGGTATCCCGCTGTCGGAGTTCGCCTTCGGCGCGACCGGGCGCAGTACGGCGATCCTCGTCACCGCGCTGCAGGGCGTTCTGTTGTACACCGTCGGTGTCTATATCGCCGCCCGAGGCGACGACGGGAGTGCGCTGGGCAGTATGAAGCGCGTGTTCTCGATCCCGCTGATCTACGCCGTCGTCGGGACGCTCCTCGCCCGCTGGCTGGGCGTCGTCCCCGCTGCGTCGACCGCGGCGATGCAGACCATCCAGATGGTGGGCAACGCCTCGATTCCCGTGATGCTACTCATCCTCGGGATCAGGCTCTCGAACGTCGACATCGACGAGACGGTCGGCCGTGTCGGCGTCGCCAGCGGGACCAAACTGCTGGTCGCCCCGCTCGTCGGTCTCGCACTCGCCCACGTCGTCGGTTTCCAGAACCCAACGGTCGCGCGGACGTTCGTCCTGCTGACCGCGGCCCCGACCGCCGTGACGCCGGTGATTCTGGTCGGTGCGTTCAGCGCCGAGACTGACGGCCCATCGGCCAGTCAGTTCGTCAGCACGTCGGTGTTCGTCACGACGGTCGCAAGCGTCGCGACGGTGACGCTGCTGGTCGCCGCGCTCCAGTCGGGACTCGTGCTGTAAGAATCAGCCGCCACTGTCGGTCAGTGTCGGCCGTCGTCGCGGACGTATTCGAGCGCCGCGAGGAACTGCGTCGTGTCGACCCTGTCGTCGCTCTCCTGCAGGCGCTCTCGGAGCTTCGTCGGGGTCATGCGTGTGATAAACTAACACACCAGGTCTATTTAACACTTTCTCCGGTCTCGCCCGCCTCGCCACTTCTGTCGATCCCCGTCACGACGAAGCGAGCACCCCCGCCTTCGCTCTCTTCGATCGTGATCGTCCAGCCGTGAGCATCGACGACTTGCTCGACGATGTTGAGACCCAGTCCGGTCCCCGTCTGTGTCGTGGAGTAGCCCTGTTCGAACACCCGATCCCTGTCTTCAGGCGCGATCCCCGGCCCGTCGTCGGCGACGACGAAACCGTCGCCGTCCGGCAGCGCTTCGACGGTCACGGAGACATCGTCACCGCCGTGTTCGATGCTGTTGGCGAAGAGATTCTCGAAGAGCGTGTCGACTCTGTCCTGATCGCCCTCGAACCGGCGGCTCGTCGTCACCGTCAGGTCTGCATCGGCCGTCTCGGCGCTCTCCCATCGTCGTTCGGCGACCGATCGAAGCGACATCACCTCTCTCTCCTCGACCTGTCGGCCCTGCTTTGTCATCGTCAGCACGTCCTCGATGATCGCTCCCATTCGCTTGACGTTGCGCAGAATCGACGCGACGTGTTCGTCTTCGGGATACTTCTCGTGGGCGAGTTCGGCCCGGCCGAGCGTGACCGAGAGTGGATTGCGCAAGTCGTGTGAGAGCACGCTCGCAAACTCTTCGAGCCGGTCGATCTGTCGTTCGAGATCGGTCTGTGCCTCTTTTCGCTCCGTGATCTCTTTCGTGATGCCGACCAGTCCGACGATGTCGCCGTCGCCGTTTTCCAGCGGGACCTTCGAACAGAGCGTCCAGATCCCCTTCAGATCGTCGTGCTCTTCCTTCTCGATGATGGACTCGCCGGTCTCGATGACGTGTGCATCGTCCTGATAGCTCTCGGCGGTGAACCGATCGTTCGAGTAGATTTCTCGGTCGGTCTTCCCGATGATCTCGTACGGCTTCTCCCCGGCACTGCTCGTTCGAGTGTGACGTGCTGCCGTGTCCTTGAGATAGAGATGGATCGGTACCGTTTCGAAGACGCGGTCGAGGAGGGTTTCGGGTGACAGTCCCAGATTCGACCAGCGCTGCTCGCGCACCTCGTCGAGCAACGACCGGAGCCGATCGGGCGTGTCGTCGATCGCGACGTGTTCGTCGACCGCGCCGAGTGCCGTCGCTGGAACAGCGACTTCACCCCGGCTGACGGCGACGACGAGCGCCACGTCGGCCGCCTCGATCGCCGCGACGAGTGCGTCGCCACCTGCCGCCAGCGACCGACTGGCGACGAGGAGGACGTCGAGCGATCTGTCTCCGAGTGTCTCGGCGGTCACCCGCTCGATCTCGTAGCCCGCAGCGCCTGCGAGACCGAACGGGTCAGATAGCTCCGCCTTCGGACCGACGAAACCGACCGTCCACACCGGGAACTTGCCATCGCGTGACACGAGTTTCGTACAGCCAATCACGGACTGTTCTTATCAATGTTGGTGCCACCGAACGACCGGCCCCGCTTCCGTCTCAATCGGCCAGCGCTTCCTCCGAACCGCCGGCTGCGCTCGGGTCCTGAATCCAGAGATCGCCGAAGAGATCGTCCTGTTGAAGCCGAACTTGCCCGCGATGCGAGAGGAAGAGCAAGCCGAGGAACGTCTCGACGCGCGATCCGCCGGTCGCCTGGACCTCGCGGAACAGCACTTCCTCGCGCCCGGCGTCGTACTGCTCGCGCAGCGCCGCGTGCACGTCGTCGATGATCGCGTCGATGTCCTCGCCGTGGGTGTTTGCCGTCACCTCGTCGGCGGTCGGCTCGTCGTCCATCCGCAGGTCGTCGGCGCCACGGTAGTCCAGTTCCTGTGTCCCGCGCTGGAACCCCTTCGGCGACTCGCTCGTGTCGTAGCTCCGGGATTCTTTCCACCACGAGTCCCGCTCTGCCTCGCGCAGGTCCCGCACGAGTTCGTCCAGCGTCTGGGGCATCCCGCGGGCGCGACGGCGCTCCAGTCGCCGATCCATCTCCTGTTCGAGCGAGGCGAAGGGATCGGGTTCGTCGATCGCTCCGCCGCCGCTCATCGCCTCCTCCCACGGTTCGGCCGGCGCTTCGTCTGGCTCGTCGTCGCTCAACATTGCGTCGCTTTTCATCCGAATGAGGACGGAGGCGTAGAACAGCGCCCGCCCCGAGGTGCGCAGGTCCGCCTCGTCGATCACGTCGAGGAACTTGTCGGTCACCGTCACCACGTCGATGTCCCACGGATCGATCTCGCCGGCGTCGGCCAACTGGACGAGCACTTCGACGGGTTCGACCTCCTCGTCGTCTTCGTCGGCGTCGTCTCCCGTTTCTTCGTTCTCCGTTTCTGCTGTCGGTTCGTCGTCGTTCGCCGTGCCGAAGGGGTCGTCGGACGCTCCTGACGGCGGCTCCCGGTCCTCGTGACCCGCGATATTCAGCGGGATGTCGTCTTCTTCGCTGTCTCGCTCGTCTTCGTCTCGCTCACGGGTCGCTTCGTGCGAGGCGGTTTCACCGCCTCGATCTCGCGGCGCGGAGCGCCGCGCATTCCCCGTTCGCGTATTCGAGGCGCGTTGCGCCTCGCTCTCGTCGCGCCCCTCGCTATCTCGCGGGTCACTGCGTTCCCCGCTCGCTTTTTCCGAGACCTCCTCGTCCCGTTGGTCCTCGGAGCTCTCGCTTCGCTCACGGCTCTCTTCGTGCGAGGCGGTTTCACCGCCTCGATCTCGCGGCGCGGAGCGCCGTGCATTCCCCGTTCGCGTATTCGAGGACCGCTCCTCGCGTTGCTCGTCGCTCCCCTCGCTAGTCATCCGCCGGCACCTCCCCAATCTCTCCGGTGAGATCGATGCCGGTCACGGCGCTGACGTTGTCGTCCTGCATCGTCACGCCGATGGCCCGTTCGGAGCGATCCAGCAGCGCCGAGCGATGGGAGACCACGACGAACTGGGCGTCACCCGCGAGTTCGTCGACCATCTCGCCGACCAGTTCGGCGTTGGCGGCGTCGAGGAAGGCGTCGACCTCGTCCAGCGCGTAGAAGGGCGCGGGGTTGTGCCGTTGAATGGCGAAGATGAAGGCCAGCGCGGTCAGTGACTTCTCGCCGCCGGACATGGCGTTGAGTCGCTGGATCGGCTTGTCGCCGGGCTGGGCTTTCATCGTCAGGCCGCCGTCGAAGGGGTCGTCCTCGTCTTCGAGATGGAGGTGTCCGGTTCCATTCGAGAGTCGTTCGAAGATGTCCTCGAACTGCTCGTTGATCTCGTCGAAGGCGTCCATGAACGTCGCCTTCTTGCGCTGCTCGTAGCTCTCGATCCGGTCCCGGATGCCGTCGGCCTCCTCGACGAGGGTCTCTTTCTTCTCTTCTAGATCCGCCAGATCGTCGGCGACGGCGTCGTACTCGTCGATCGCGCGCATGTTGACCGGCTCCAGTTTCTCCATCTGAGACTCTAAGCGCCCGATCTGGGACTCGACGACGTGGTGGTCGGGGATCTCCTCGGGATCGTAGTCGCCGACCTGATCTTCGAGTTCGTCGATCTCCCAGTCCAGTCGCTCGCGCTCTTCGGTCGCGTCGTCGAGGTCCCGTTCGACATCAGTGACATCGGCCTGCTGTTCGTCGCGCGCCTCCTTGGCGTCCTGCAGGTCTGCGCGCAGCTCTTCGCGCTCGTCCTTGAGGTCGGCCAGTTCGTCCTCTAGCTCGGCGACCTCCTCTTCTTTGGCCTGCTTTGCCTCGCGTTTGTCCTCGATCAGGTCGTCCAGTTCAGCAATGTCCTCTTCGGCCTCGGCCTTGCGATTTTGCGCCGCTTCGATGTCGTCGTGGAGTTCGTCGATGTTGTCCTCGGCGTACTGTTTTTCGAGCTGTAGCTCGTTGAGGTCGGCGTCAAGATCGCCCTCGCGACTCTCCAGTTCGTCGATGGTCGCGTTGATTCGATCTGCTTCGTCGGTCAGGTCCGGCAGGTCCGAGTCGGCGACCTCAGATTCGAGTTCGTCGATGTCGGCTTCGATGGTCTCGATGGCGTCAGTCTGGGTAGCGATCTCGGCTTCCAGTTCGTCCATCTCCTCGGAGACCTCCTCGCGCTCGCTCTCGATCTCGTCGAGTTCCGTTTCGAGGCGTTCGACGCGGGTCTCGGCGTCGTCGATGGCCTCGCGCTTGCGCTCGATGTCGTTCTGGATCTCGCGGACCTGATCGCTGGCGTCGGTCTGGCGGTCGCGGGCGTCGTCGAGGCGACTCTCCACGTCGCGCAGTTCCTCGCGGATCTCGGCGCGCTCGTCTTCCAGTTCGTTGATCTTCGCGGCGACCCGTTCGAGCTGACCTTGCCCGCCCGAGAAGGAGTAGCGCGTCCCCGACGTGGAGCCGCCGGTCATCGCGCCGGACTTCTCGACGAGGTCGCCGTCCAGCGTCACCATGCGGAAATCGCCCATGAACTCGCGAGCGGTCTGCATGTCCGCGACGACGACGGTGTCGCCAAGGACGTAGGAAAACACGCCCGCGTACTCGGGATCGAAGTCCACGAGGTTGTACGCGAAGTCGACGACGCCGCCGTGCTGTGGGAGACTGGGCAGCGAGCGCTGGTGCATCTCCGTGATCGGGAGGAAGGTCGCACGACCGGCGTTGCGCGATTTCAGGTACTCGATCCCCTGCTGACCGACGGTGTCGTCGTCGACGACGATGTGGGCGAGCCGCCCGCCCGCCGCCGTCTCGCAGGCCGTCGCGTAGTCGGGATCGACGCCGCCGATCTGTCCGACGGTGCCGTGGACGCCGTCCATGCCGGCGTTGAGGACTGTCGTCACCGCGCGGCCATACGAGGAGTCCCCATCCTGGCCGGCCTTGGCTTCCAGACTGGCGTACTCCTGTTGCAGTCCACTGATCTCGTCTTCGAGGTCGTCGATCTCGGCCTGTAACTCTCGCTTCTCGGCTTTCAGGTCCTCGACGACCTCGGTGATCGTCGCCTTGTTCTTCTGTGCCTTCTCCAGTTCCGTCTCCAGGTCCTCGATGGCGGCTTCGAGATCCGGTATCTCGGCTTCGGCGTCCTCGATGGCGTCGCGTTTCTCGCGCTGTTCGTTCGAGCGTCGGCGCGCCTCGTCGAGCAGGCGATCCTGTTCGCGCTGGAGATCGTTCTTCTCGGATTTGGCCGCCTCCAGTGCCTCGCGCTTGGCTTCGAGTTCCTCCTTGACTTCCTCGAACTCCTCGCCGACCTCGTCGATCTGGGCCTGTACGTCGGCGAGCGCGCTCTCTTGCTCTGCAATCTCGGCTTTGACGTTGGACTTCTCGACTTTCGTCTGGCGAATCTCGCTTTCGAGGTCGTCGATGGTCTCTTGCTTGCGGTCGATCTGGACGAACGCCTGCCGGCGTTCGTTCTCGGCGTCCTCGACCTTCGCTTCGGCGTTCTCGACCTTATCTTCCAGTCGGGAGATGTCGCCTTTGATCTCCTCGATCTCACGTTTGATCGCCAGTTGCTCGTCCTCGCCTTTTCGCTCGATCTCGTGGTTCAGCTCCTGCAGGTCGTCTTCCAGACGGACGACCTTGCCCTGGCGCTCGTCGAGTTCCTGCTGGAGGTCTTGTAGCTCGGCTTCGAGGTCGTCGATCTCGTCTTGAATCTCCGCGCGGTCCTCGCGCTTGTCCTCTAACTCTGCGGCCTTGCGGTACCCCTCGTACTCCTCTTTCTCGTCACGGAGATCCTGATACTGCAGGGCGGTCTCGCGCTCGTCTTCGAGCTGGTCGAGTCGGTCCTGTTTCTCCTCGATGCGTAATTCGGCTTCGTCGATGCGCTCCTGGACGACTTCGAGTTCCTCGAAGGCGTCGGCCTTCTTGGCGTCGAACTGGGCCACGCCCGCGATTTCGTCGATGATCTCCCGGCGAGCGTGGGGCGTCATGTTGATGATCTCGGTCACGTCGCCCTGCATGACGACGTTGTACCCCTCCGGCGTGACGCCGGCCTGTGCCAGCAGGTCCTGAATGTCGCCTAAGTTGACCGAACGGCCGTTGATGTAGTAGTACGAGTAGTAGTTGTCCTCGGTCTCCTTGACCCGCCGTTTGATCGAGATCTCGTCGACATCGCCCACGTCCTCGGTGCCGGCGGCGTTGACGACCTGCGAGCGGTCGAGATTCCGGTCCTCGTTGTCGAGGATCACCTCGACGCTGGCTTCCCGTTCCTCGCTGCCCTCCGTCTCCTCGTCGGCGTGGCCCGGATTGTAGATCAGATCGGTCAGTTTCTCGGCGCGGATGCCGGAGGTACGGGCCAGTCCCAGCGCGAACAGAACGGAGTCGATGATGTTGGACTTGCCCGACCCGTTCGGCCCGGTGACGACGGTGAAATCCTCGTAGAAGGGGATCCGTGTCTTCCGGCCGAAACTCTTGAAATTGTCGAGTACGAGCTCTTTGATGTGCATTGGGTCGCTCGTGGCCCAGCCCTTATGCGACGATGATGTCGGAGTCGGACTCGGCCTCGCTTTCCTCCCGGTTGTTCTCGTCGTTGCCGCCCGCTTGCTTAGTACTGTCGGCTACTGCCGCCTCACTCGTCGTTTGGGTGTCAGCTTCCTCGGTGCCGCCGCCGGTATTCTGGGCCGCGAGACCGATGTCCTCGTCGACGGCGCTTTCGAGTTCGCGCAGTCGAACCTTGCACTCGACGAGTTCGTCGGTCAGGCCTTCGACGGACGCTTCCAGTTCTTTGACGCGCGCTTCGAGTTCCTCGACACGGTTACCGCACATACCCACGACCTGCCGGTCTGTCCACTTATACCTACGTCAGACAATGACACTATTCGTGACAGGTGGGGCGATTTGGGGGTCGCTATGCCCGTTCGACGGCGAGTGTCACGACGCCCGAGAGATCGATCTCGTCGCCCGGATACACCCGAGCGCGGTCGCCCGGTCGCATCCGGTCGCCGTTGAGTCGCGTCGGATTGTCGCCGTCGACGACCAGCGTGAAGCCGTGTTCGTCGTGGATGAAATGCAGGTGGCGGTCGTCGATCCACTTGGCGTGCTCGCCCTCGTCGGCCGCTCGCAGCATCGCGCGGATCTGCTCGTCGACAGTGTCGCCATCGGCGACGACGAGGCGCTGCTTCCCGTAGGCGAGTGCGAGCCGATCGGGGATCGGTTCTCCGCGGTGGCCCGTCCGACCGGATCGGCTCGCTCCCGATTGTGTGGACTGGCTGGTCGCTCCCGACGACGCCGTCGGACTCGTCGACGAGGCGTTCCGGTCGGTGCCTGCTGCCGCCGTTCCCGTCGCTACCGTGTCGGTCGAGGACGTTCCCGCTGCTCCCGTCGAACCGTCCGTCTCCGATGTCGTCGTGTCGTCGCTTTGCTCGGTCGCCGCGTTCGCCCTCGACAGTCGTGCGAGGATTCGCTTGCGGAGTCGCTGTCCGTAGTTCGGCACGAGTGCATCGATCCGCGCTCGCAGGCGGTCGCCGTCGAGCCACCACGGCACGTCCTCCTCGTCCAACACGTACCGCCGAAGACCGACCAGAAACAACAGCAGGAGTGCCTGCGGGACGAACGTGAAGTAGTCGAGCAGCGCCGGTGGCTGGGCGCTCGTCTGCAGGAGTGTCGCCATCTGGCTCGTCCGGGCGGCCGTCGTTGCGCCACCACTCGGCGCGCCGGTCGCGACCCCACTCGCGACGGCGACCAGCGCCGCGAGAGCGACACAGCGGTACCACGTCGCTGTTCGGGGCACGCGCCACTCGACCGCGCCCTCGGCGCTCGGCGACCGGACTCGACGACGGGTCAGCGCCATCTGTCGTCTCCGTGCGCCATCGTGTTGCTGTGTGTCTCTCATACCGATCTCTCCCTGCCACCGTGACCGGATCGACTGTCTCGATCGGGATGCTCTCCGCCGTGATGCCGTCTCTGCCGACCCTGTCCGTTGTCACGTGCTACCCCGTGACGATCCCTCAAAGCGTTTGCGGCAGCCGCATGCCCGACCACCCAGTCCCGGAGGTCGTTAGCCTTTAGCCCCGCGGCACCGAACCGCGGGTAATGACTGCGCAAGCTGCCGAATCGCGCGAGCTCGCGACCGTCATCGGGCTCGAGGTGCACGTCCAGCTCGAGACCGAGACGAAGATCTTCTGTGGCTGTT
>Ga0207771_101338_pt1 | contig 10827 bp, 12 predicted proteins | sample A23M2SouthBayCA_2_FD_187731 | JGI IMG/M metagenome (GOLD analysis project Ga0207771, IMG submission 187731) | Aerobic enrichment media microbial communities from Eden Landing Ponds, California, USA - A23 M2 (2) (SPAdes) | ecosystem: Environmental > Aquatic > Marine > Unclassified | place...
GGCCCGTGAGAAGACGGTCTGGGCAGTGATTTCGTCACCGGATTCGATCGCGGCTGCTAGCTCGGAGTCGGTCGTGTAGGCGCCGGTCGTGAGCTCCTCGTTCTCGAGGACGTGTGCGACGAAGCGGGGGATCTCCCGGCCGGAACAGTACGCCTCCCAGGCACCCCTGACGCCAGTGCTCTCGAGATCGCCGTCCGGAGCCACGCTGAAGAGGCCGAACTCACCAGCCTGTGCGTTCTCGCCCGCAACGAGTCCACCACGCTCCACGACACCGCCGCCGATTCCAGTGCCGATGGTGAGGTGTGCGACCGAATCGATCGCCGGATTGGAGCCGAAGTGCCACTCGGCCAGCACTGACGCGTTGCAGTCGTTCTCGACGTAGACCGGGAGGTCGTGGGCCTGACGGACGGCGTCTCTGAGGTCGATCTCGGGCACAGTACGGCCGTCCGGTGCGTCGAGTTTCCTGATCGTTCCCGCGTCACGATCGATCAGCCCCGGTGCAGATACCGCGACGGCGTCGATCCGGCCAGGGCCGTTGGTCTGTGCCTCCGCGACGGCGTCGACGACCTGTGTTGCCAGCGATCCGGGGCGGGTCGGCTCGACGACGGGCTCGGAAACGAACTCACCGCTTGGCGTGGCGACGACGTACCGGAAGTTCGTACTTCCGACGCCGAAGACGGCGACCCGTGTCATGGCAGTAATACCCCTCCTAGTTGCCATGTATGTTCCGGTACCGTAGATCGCTTCGCTGGTCGCCGGAGACTGGATTGCACGTGGACCGCGACGTGTGGGAATCCCAAAAGTAGCCGTTCCCTGGGACCACAGCCCGCCGTACTCTGATTCCGTCAGTCAGTACGTATACTGATCGCAGACTCTGGCTACTCCCGCTTCGAAGGAGATCTCGGGTTCCCAGCCGGTCGCCTCCTGGATCTTGGTCGGATCCGCCATCGTGTCGTGCACGTAGATGTCCTCGGGGATCGGATTCTCCTCGTAGACTGGCTCGACGTCGGTTCCGAGTTCCTCGTTCAGCGCATCGACGAGGTGGTTGAAGCTGTACTGCTCGCCAGTACCGAGATTGTAGATGCCGGTGAGCTCGTGTTCGGCAGCGAGCACTAGCCCGTCGACGATGTCGTCGACGTGGGTGAAGTCCCGCGTCTGGGTGCCGTCGCCCCAGATCTCTGGCCGCCGGCCGTTGGCGATGTCGTCGGCGAACTGCGCGATGAGGTTCGCGTACTCGCCCTTGTGCCCCTCGGCACCCTCCGCCATTCCTTGGTAGACCGAGAAGAACCGCATCCCCGCCATCGAGAGGTCGTAGTGGTTGTGGAAGTACTCGGCGTACCGCTCGCGTGCGAGTTTCGACGCCTCGTACCCGGTGTTCACCTCGACTGGCATGTCCTCGGGGGAGGGTTCGGTTCGGTCGCCGTAGATCGAGGACGTCGAGGCGTAGACGACGGTGTCACAGCCGTCGTCGCGGGCCTGCTCGACCGTGTTCACGAACCCCTCGACGTTCACGCGAGCACCCTGAGTAGGGTTCTCCTCGTGCATTTTGTAGGACGAGAGGGCAGCGATGTGAAATACGACGTCGAGTCCCTCCGTCGGAAGATCGTCGTCCAGTACGCTCTGCTCTCGAAAGTCCACTTCGTCAGAGAGGTTGTTGGGGGTACCGAGATAGCAGTCGTCGACAGCGATGACCTCGTTGTCGACGGCGAGATGGTTGGCGAGATTGGAGCCAATGAATCCCGCACCGCCGGTGACGAGGACACGGTTTCCCTGCATGTTTCAGTCGTCCCCAGCACGCGGCAAAAGTATTCCGAGATTTCCCATCGAGGTGCTACCGATTCCAGCAGTTCCATTGTGAGCCGGATTCACGTTCTGGCATGGACAAGCAGTCGATCCGCGAAGAAATCTGGGACGCACTCGAAGACGATGGCATCGCCAGATTCCCGTTCCCGCCCCACGACCGCATACCGAACTTCGCAGGGGCGACCGAGGCGGCGGAACGGCTCACAGCGACCGAGGCGTGGGCGGGTGCCGACGTCGTCAAGGCGAACCCCGACGCGCCACAGCTCCCGGTTCGTCGGCGAGCCCTTCGTGCGGGAAAGACGGTGTACGTCGCCGTCCCCCGTCTCGCCGACGAACACCCCTTCCGCGCGCTCGATCCCGAGCGGATCGATGCGACGGACGGTGCATCGATCGACGACGCGACGACGATATCGGGAATCGACGAATACGGCGAGGCGGTCGGTCCGGACGAGGTTCCACACGTCGAGCTGATCGTCTCGGGCAGCGTCGCAGTGTCGCCAGCGGGAACCAGGATCGGGAAGGGCGAGGGGTACAGCGATCTCGAGTTCGCGGTCCTCTCGGAACTCGGCGCAGTCGACGGAGATACGAGCGTCGTCACCACCGTTCACGAGCGTCAGGTGGAGGACAGCCTGCCGACGGCGGATTCACACGACGTGCCCCTCGATCTGATCGTCACGCCGGAGCAGGTACTCGAGACGGGGTCGGACCGGAACGACCGACCTGACGGCATCGACTGGTCGCTCCTCGACGACGATCGAATCGCCGAGATCCCGGTACTCCAGCAGCTCCGGCCCTGAGGTCTGTCGTTCGGTCGCCGACTGTTCCACCGCTACTCGCTTCCGAAGAGCTCCTCGTGACGGCCAGCGAGATCGGTGTACGCTCCCGATGCGTAGCGTTCGGCGATTCGGTCCGCGTCGAGACTCGTCTCTTCGATCGGCGTGACCTGGGCGGGGACGCCCCGGACGAAGGAGTCTTCCGGGATGCTCCAGCCGTCGGGCACGACCGATCCGGACGCGACGACGGTACCTGCTCCGATTTCGACGTCGGAGTTGATCGTCGCGTTGAATCCGATCAGCGCGTCTTCGCCGACGGTCGCGTCGTTGAGCACCGCGCCGTGCCCGATCATCGCGTCGTCGCCGGCGATCGATGCGTGGAGTACGGCACCGTCGCCGACGTGTGCGCTCTCACCGATCTCGACGGGATCGACGTCGCCGCGAAGGACCGCACAGGGCCAGACGCTCGCGCCCGCGGCGACAGCAACGTCACCGACGAGCGTCGCCTGTTCGCTCACGTGCGCATCGTCGTCGATCGCTGGTCGCGTGCCTTCGAACGCGTAGGTGCGCGAATCCATGCGGGCACGTAACACGCCATCGCCGATAAACATTCGCGGGTGATCGCGTGAGTACCGGTCCGCGGAGGGTCACTACTGCCTCGCGCAGAGCTCGACGAAGTTCCTGAGGATCTGCAGGCCGGTCTCGCCGCTCTTCTCGGGGTGGAACTGCGTGCCGAAGACGTTCCCTGCTTCGTTGGCGACGACGCTGGGGAAGTCGGTCCCGTAGTCGGTTCTGGCGACGACGGCGTGCTCGTCGTCGGGGACGGCGTAGTAGGAGTGGACGAAGTAGGCGTAGTCGCCGTCGACGCCCTCGACGAGCGGGTGCTCGCGTTCGACGTTCAGTTCGTTCCAGCCCATGTGGGGTACCTTCTGGCCCTGGTCGAACCGGACGTTGGTGCCGGGGATCAGGTCGAGGCCGTGCACGTCGCCCTGCCCGGCGCGATCGGCCTCCTCGCTGTCGGTGAGGAGCATCTGCATCCCGAGGCAGATTCCGAACAGCGGCGTGCCCGAGTCGGCGACCTCGACGAGCGCGTCCCGGAACGGGCCGGCGTTCTCGACGCCCTCGCGGAAGGCACCGACGCCTGGGAGCACGACCCCGTCTGCGTCGAGGATCGCCTCGCGGTCGTCGGTAATCTCGACGGCTGCACCGGCTCGCTCGAGACCACGGGTGGCGCTTCGGAGGTTACCGAGGCCGTAGTCGACGACCGCCACGTCGGCCAGCGCGTCGTCGCTGGCCGGCATCGCGATCTGGTCCTGGGTCATGGTCGAACGTTCGAAGCACGGCGGGAAGTCGTTTTGCATCGGTGCGACCGTTGCCGGTCGCGGAGCGACTGTCCGGCACCGGTCGCTGTGACCGCGATTTCAGCCTCCGGCGCACTTATTGAGCCGAGGCGTCAGGGTTCGCTATGGTGCCGACGCTGGTCGCCGCCGCGGTCGCGGCGTTGCTCGCCGCCGCGCTGCTCGGCCCGGCGTTCGACCGGCGGTCGCTCTTCCTCGTCGTGCTCGCAGGCGTGGTGCCGGATCTCGACGCCGCCGTGAGTCTGGTCGTCTGCGGCGCGACGAACGCGGCCTTTCACACACTCGTGCTCCCCGGACTGTTCGGGATCGCCCTCTACTGGGATACGACTCGCCGCGAGCGATCCTGGCTTCGCGAGCGCTACGGTTGGCGTGGCGTGCGGATCGCCTGGGTCGCGCTCGCCTCGTACCTCGTCGCCGGAATCGGTCTGGACCTGTTCTCGCCGGAGGGCGTTGCGCTCTTTTACCCCGTCCAGGATCGATTCTACGCCGTGTCCGGCCGCCTCTTGTACTCCACGCAGGACGGGTTGGTCCAGACGTACGTGACCATCGGTGGCGAGGGCGTGCTCTCCGTCGGCTCACCCGGTACGACCGCGAATCACCACGTCGAATCCTGGCTCAATCCGACGCCGGACACCGGCTGGGATCGCGGTGCGGAACGCCGCCTGACGCTCGTCGAAACGGGGTGGCAAACGATCGTGGTCGTCGCCGCGGCTGGCGTGCTCGCGATCCGAGGCTGGGGGACGAGCGATCGAACGGAGGTGTCGGCCTGATGCCAGCGACGACGGTCCACCTCGGATTCGGACTTCTGGTGGCGGCAGCGCTCTTGCCCTCGGAGCGATTCGACCGGAAGCTGCTCGCCGTCTTCGCCGCCATCCTGATCTTCCCGGATCTGGACTCGATCCCCGGCTGGTGGCTGCCGGGCGCGCATCGCGCCATGTTCCACACGCTGGTGCTCGTCGGCGTTGCTGCTGCAGCGATCTACTACGACACCCAACTCCGAGAGCGGTCCTGGCTCCGCGAGCGCGGCGGCGACTGGGCAGTGCGAGCCGCCTGGGGCCTCCTGGCGACCCACTTGCTGGCCCACCTCTTTCTCGACTGGGCGCACCTCTCCGGAATCAACCTGGTGTATCCGATTGGCGACCAGTTCTTTCGGCTCGAGGGGAAGTTGGTCTACTCGACCGCTGACGGGTGGATCCAGACCTTCGTGGACATCGGCAGCGACGAGGGCGGTGGCACCACCATCGACGTCGGGCAGCAGGGCAGTACCGACGACGTGCACGTTTCGACGCCCACGGATCCCGAGCCAGGCGGTGGCGTCGACAAGGACGTGGAGCGGATCGTGCCCTTCGCCGTCCACGGCTGGCAACTGTACCTGATCCTCCTCGGCCTGTTCACCGTCGGCGCTCGGCGACTGCAAGGGGAGCCACCGGAGCAGGCGCTGGAGGAGTGACCAGTTCGCAGGAGAAGATTGGATCCGTCGCTCAGGCGCTGGCCTGCGGTACGAGCGTGTTTTCGACGTACTCCAGGATGTTGTCGGACTCGGCCATCGTCACGCCACGACCCTCGTCGACGATGACGGGGACGCCGCGCTGCCCGGAGACGCGCTTGACCTCGTTGCGCTCGGAGTGGGGTGCCTCGACCCAGATCGTCTCGTAGTCGAGGCCGTGGTCGTCGAGAGCGTCGGCGACTTTCTCACAGAACGGGCAGCCGTCGAGCTGGTACAGGGTGATCGACATAATCCGGACAACGAACGCCCGACCAGTAGCAGTTTCGGTCGCGGAGGGAGGCTGAGGAGCGGGCAGGTGGTATCGACAGTAAGCCGTTACGCGGCCGTCGCTCCCCAGGAGATCCGCGCCCAGAGTCGCTCGTAGCCGAAGTACGTCCCCGTCTTGACGACGTTCGTGATGATACCGATGTTGAGCGCGGCGACGACGTCGTCGGTGACGGCGAAGGCGACGACGATCGTGATCGCGACCATCAGCACCCGATAGCCGAGCGTCTTGACCAGCGATCGGGAGAGGCGCTGGTTCGTGCTCCCGAACGGCAAATCAACCATACCAGGTGGCACCAGCCAGCTGTTTATGAATCCGTTGCTGATTGGCCGGTTGCGTAATCGAAATCAGTTTCGCGTCGGAGTCAGTCGGCGGCCAGATCGCCATGTCCGGCGTCGGCCTCCCGTTCGGCCTCGGTGAGGTAACACTGTGGATCCGGTGCGAACGGATCGTCAGTCGCCGCGAGCGCGCGGAGCCGAGAGCCGCCGCGACAGATCGACTGGTACTGGCACGTCGAACAGCGCCCGGTGAGGTGGTCCTCGCGCTCGCGAAGCCGACTGACGAGCGGGTTCGTCTCGTCCGTCCAGATGTCGCCGAACGATCGATCGCGAACGTTGCCGAGGCTGTAGGACTGCCAGAACTGCGTCGGGTGGACGTTGCCCTGGTAGTCGACGTCGGCGACGCGCTCCGCGGTCGGATCGCCGCCGTTGCGTTCGAGGTACGCCCGGATCCCCTCTGCTGCGTCGACGCCGAGTTCGGATCGCGCGTACTCGACGAGGAACGCCGCGTCGGCGTAGTTCCCGACGAGCAGCGTCTCTATCTCCTCCCCGCGATCGTGGTACTCGCGGGTGAGATCACAGAGGGTCCGGACCGCCTCGCGCTTCGCGGGCGGATCGAGGTCCACGTCCGCGATCTCCGCGCCGCGCCCGCCGTAGTCGAGGTGGTAGAAGCAGAAGCGATCGACGCCCTCCTCGTGGAGGAGGTCGACGACGTCTTCGAGGTCGTCCGCGTTCTGGCCCGTGATCGTATAGCGGAGTCCGGTCTTGAGACCTGCATCGAGGCAGGTGCGGATCCCACGGAGTGCCGCGTCGAACGCGCCATCCTTCCCTCGCATCTCGTCGTTGTGCTCGGGCATCCCGTCGACGGAGACGCCCGCGTAGGCGAGGCCGGCGTCCCGGAGTGCCGTCACGCGCTCCTCGGTCAGGAGCGTGCCGTTCGTCGAGAGGACCGGTCGGATGCCCCGATCGCTCGCGTAGGCGACGAGTTCCTCCAGATCGTCTCGGACGAGCGGTTCACCGCCGGAAAAGAGGACGACCGGCACGTCGAAGTCGGCGAGATCGTCGAGCAGCGCTTTGCCTTCTGCGGTCGAGAGTTCCCCTGGTGCCGTCGCGTCTTCCGCCCCGGCGTAGCAGTGCGAGCAGTAGAGGTTGCACTGCTTCGTCGTGTTCCAGACGACGACGGGCCGTTCCTGCTTCCGTTCGCGAATCTGCGGTTTTCGCGATTCACCGGCCGCGTCGTACCGGAGCCCGTCGCCCTCCGCCTCGCCGCCACAGAGCAGTTTGCTGATGGAGATCATGGAGTATGCGTCGTACCGAGCAATTTAGAGTTCGGTCACGCGCGGTTCGTCCTCGCCCTCGTAGGCAGCGGTATCGTCTTCGTCGACGACCGCGTCCGAACTGGGGCGTTCGTCGGCCGGTGTGGCACCGTCCGCTCCACCGAGGTCGTGCGTCGAGAACCGCCGCACCTCGTCGGCGGGACAGAGCCACAGATCGTCGGCGTACCACGCGAAGAGCCGACTCGATTGCTCGTGGGCGATCTCGGCGTTCGGCGCGCTGACGCTTCCGACGTGGCGAAGCGGATCGTCGGCGTCCTCGCGGACGAACACCTCCCACTCCCGGGTCGGATCGCCGCGCGCTTCCTCGCCGACTCGCGACCGATCGGCTGGTTCGACCATGCCAGAACAGTCTCGATCGCCGTTCAAAACCGGACCTCGTATTCCCAGGCCCTGAGAACGGCCGGCGCGACCTTTGGGGCGTCTCTCGAAGGTCGGTACAGACGCGATCATCTCACGCCATCCACCCATGCGCCCGAGTTCCGTCGACACCGACCGACGACCGTTCGTGTTGATCTGGGAGCTGACGCAGGCCTGCGAACTCGCCTGTGACCACTGTCGGGCGGAGGCCCAGCCCGAACGCCATCCCGACGAACTGACCACGACGGAGGGGAAGGAACTCCTGGACCAGGCCAGGGAGTTCGGCGAGGGGCAGCTCGTCGTCCTCTCGGGTGGGGATCCAGCGGCGCGACCGGACCTCGTCGAACTCGTCGAGTACGGCAGCGACATCGGGCTCTCGATGACGGTGACGCCCAGCGGCACCGCTTCCCTGACGCGGGACGTGATCGACGACCTGGCCGACGCCGGCATCCGCCGGATGGCGCTGAGTCTCGACGGCGGGTTCGGGCTCGAACACGACGCCTTTCGCGGCGAGGACGGGAGCTTCGCGGCGACGCTCGAGGCTGCCAGCTACGCGAGCGAGGCGGGCATCCCGCTCCAGGTGAACTCGACTGTGTGTGCGCGGACGGTCGAGCAGCTCCCGGCGATCCGCGAACTCGTCGCAGACCTGGGTGCGGCGCTCTGGAGCGTCTTCTTCCTCGTGCCGGTCGGGCGCGGAAAGCTGCTCGATCCGGTCTCGCCAGCACGCGCGGAGTCGGTGATGCAGTGGCTCCACGACGTCGCCCAGCAGGAGTCCTTCGGCGTCAAGACGACGGAGGCGCCGCACTATCGCCGGGTGGCGACGCAGCAAGCGCGCGCCGTTGCGGAGGACTATGATGAGGCGCCACGCGGGCAGGCATCGAGCGGCCCCGGTCGCCGCGGCGGAATCGTCGCCGGGGACGGATTCGCCTTCGTCTCGCACACGGGCGAGGTCTATCCCTCCGGTTTCCTCCCGAAATCTGCGGGCGTCGTCCCCGAGGAGTCGATCGTCGACGTGTATCGAGACGCGGATCTCTTCGAGCGACTTCGCGACCGGTCGGAGCTCCGAGGGAAGTGCGGCGCCTGCAAGTTCAAGCACGTCTGTGGCGGGAGCCGCTCGCGGGCGTTCGCGACGACTGGCGATCCGTTCGAAGCGGATCCCCTCTGTCCGTACGTGCCGGAGGGGTACGAAGGGCCACTTCCGGATAGTGGTACGACGCATCCAGCCGACTAGTTCGGCGTCGTCGAAAGCGCGCGGGCCGTTCGGTGAGCACAGCACGGATCGGGTGCTCCGCAAAAGGTATGGCTGGGCCGGACGCTCGTTCGAACATGACGGCATTCTCCGAGCGCGTGGAGTCGGTGTCGATCAGCGGGATCCGGAAGGTCTTCGAGGCCGCCGGGGAGGACGCGATCAACCTCGGTCTGGGCCAGCCCGACTTCCCGACGCCGACCCACGCTCGCGACGCGGCCTGTGAGGCGATCCAGGAGGGCCTCGCGGACGGCTACACGTCGAACAAGGGCACCCAGTCGCTCCGGGAGGCGATCGCGCACCGCTACGACGTCGACTGGAGCATCGACGTCGATCCCGCGGACGTGATCGCGACCGCCGGTGGCTCCGAGGCGCTGCACATCGCACTCGAAGCCCACGTCGATCCCGGCGAGGAGGTGCTGTTCCCGGACCCCGGTTTCGTCTCCTACGACGCGCTGACCAGGATCGCCGGCGGCGAGCCGGTGCCGCTGCCGCTCCGGGAGGACCTCACGCTCGATCCCGCGACGGTCGAGCAGGCGATCACCGATGACACCGCGGTCTTCGTCGTCAACAGCCCGGCGAACCCGACGGGCGCAGTCCAATCGGAAGCGGACATGCGCGAGTTCGCGCGGATCGCCGACGAGCACGACGTGCTCTGCATCTCCGACGAAGTCTACGAGCATATCGTCTTCGACGGCGAGCATCACTCGCCGATGCGCTTCGCCGAGACGGACAACGTGGTCGTGGTCTCTGCCTGTTCGAAGACCTACTCGATGACTGGCTGGCGGCTCGGCTGGGTCACCGGGAGCGAGCGACGGATCGAGCGCATGCTTCGCGTCCACCAGTACGCCCAGGCCTGTGCGAGTGCGCCGTCGCAATACGCGGCAGAGGCGGCACTGACCGGCCCCCGCGAGCCGGTCGAGGAGATGGTCACCGCGTTCGAGCAGCGCCGCGATCTCGTGCTCGACGAACTGACCGACATGGGTCTCGAGGTACCGACGCCCCAGGGCGCGTTCTACGCGATGCCGAGCGTCCCGGAGGGCTGGGTCGACGAAGTGATCGACCGCGGCGTCGTCGTCGTGCCAGGACACGCGTTCGGTGAACGAGGGGCAGGCTACGCCAGAATCAGCTACGCCACGGGCACGGAGGAACTGAAGGACGCGCTCGAAATCATGCGCGACGCGACGCAGGCGGTCCAGTAGCCGGACTGTTTTCCGGGTCGTCGATCACCGTTCCCCGACGTCAGCCAGGCCTACTCACTGCACTACAATCGTACCGAGCAGTAGCCTCCGACATCCGCACGTGCTATTTTGTAGCATGCGGCCGACTGGGGTAGTATGGAAGGTCCCCGCGACGGCATCGCACGCCACGGCAGCGGGCCGATCGCAGCGCTCCGGGCGTTCGGATCGCAGGTCCATCCGGTGTTCATGCTCCCGCCGATCGCGGCGTCGTGGTTCGGCGCGGTGCTCGGCGGACTCGAGTCGGTCGCGTTCGGCGCCGTCCACTCGGTCGCGATCTTCGCTGCGGTGTACACCGCCCACGTCAAGGACGGGTACGTCGACTTCCACGTTCGCGACGAGGACGAGGATCATCCGCTGACGGTCACCGGCTGTCGGATCGCCCTCGGCGGGGCCACGGCGGTGTTCTTCGCGATGCTCGGGGTGCTCTGGATCGGCGTCGACCTCGTTGCGGTGCTGCTGACGCTCCCCGGTTGGCTGATCGGGTACCACCACGCACCGCAGCTCGACACCAATCCGCTCACGGCGACGACGGGGTACCCCGCCGGGATTGCGCTCGCGATCCTCGGTGGCAGCTACGTCCAGACGGCGTCGGTCGGTGCCGTGTCGGCGGCCTTCGCGATCGTCTTCTTGCTCGTGCTCTCGGGGGTGAAGGTGATCGACGA
>Ga0207771_101340_pt1 | contig 10813 bp, 11 predicted proteins | sample A23M2SouthBayCA_2_FD_187731 | JGI IMG/M metagenome (GOLD analysis project Ga0207771, IMG submission 187731) | Aerobic enrichment media microbial communities from Eden Landing Ponds, California, USA - A23 M2 (2) (SPAdes) | ecosystem: Environmental > Aquatic > Marine > Unclassified | place...
GCTACCGGACTCCAACGCTTTAGCCGGTGGCCGACGACGAGCGCGTATGGACGTGTTCGTCTATGGGAGGCTGCTCGACCCGCACGAGGCGCTCCGCGTCATCCCGGACGTGACGTTCGGGCCGAACGCGACGCTGGACGGGCTCCATACGGTCGAGAGGAAGCACCCGACGCTGGCACCGGGCGGGTCGGCCGCGGGGCAGCTACTGTCGACGGAGCAGATCGGCGCGCTCGACGCGTACGAAGGGGTCGACGAGGGACTCTACGTCCGGGTCGAGGTACCGAGCGCCGACGGGGGGACGGTCGCGGCGTACGTCGGCGACCCCGACCGGCTCGATAGCGGGGCGTCTATCGAATGGCCGGGGGAAGGGGAGCTAGAGGAGCGCGTAGCGCGATACGTCGACCGTGAAGGGGTCGTCGTCCGACCGGAGTAGCGAACAGGCGGCCCGCCGCGACCGGCGACGGATGGGCCACACAACCGCCGTGGTCCGTCGCCGCTTCCGTCACGTCACGGGCCGGCTGGTCCCGTCTCACTTTATAAATCCCCGTACGTCGTGCACGGCTCGCAGTCTCTTCGCGAGCCAACACCGGACCCGGTTGGGGAGATGGAGCCGATAAGAGCATCCGTGAGAGAGCGACCGCAGTGAACGACCGAGCGGTTCACCGTCAGACTCGCCGTGCTCGCCCGACGAGTGCCCACTCGCTGTGCCCGTAGAGCGAGTGCGACCGGGAGGAGCGAAGAAAATCGACGAAGGAAGCGGTGCGTCAGAAAGAGACGTTCGTCTCCATCCCCTCGGTCGCGTCCTCGAGGCCGTCCTTGGTCGCCCCGTCGGTGAACCCCTCCGAGACGACGCCGAGCGCGTCCTCGAACTCGGAGCGGAACCGCTCGGAAACCTGTCGCGCGGCGAACTGTGCCTCGATGACCCGACGGTAGCGTCGGACGGTCGACGGCGAGACTCCGAGTTCGTCGGCCGCGTCGTCGACGCTTGCCCCCTCGTCGAGCAGCGTCCGGAGCGCCGACAGCTCGAACGGTGCATCGCGGTCACGGTCGCGGACGAGATGGAGGTCGAGGCGGGCACGCGCCACGGTGTCCCGCGAGATGTCGAGCGCGTCGCCGATCGCCGTGTCCGTCTCGTTGCCGTAGTACCCCCGGACGACGCGGACGAGCGCGTCGTCGTCCAGCCCGGTCGAGAACTCGTAGCGATCCCGCATCTCCGCGACGACGGTACGGATCCGCTCGTCGGTGTCCTCCCCAGTCGGAAGCGAACCGTGACCGGCTTCCTGCTGCTCCGTCACGGTGGCGTCGTCAGCCACGTCCATGAAGATGTCCCGGAGCTGTTCGGTCTTCTCGTCCATGGTGACCACCTATCTTGTCGAATCCACTACTTGTGTGTTTCGACGGTTTACGGCTCGTAAACCGATATTCAAAAGTGGCTTTACGAGAACCGATGGGCGAGATGTACACGACGACACGGAGGCGATGGCGATGAGTATGGAGACGCGAAACGTCGACCTCGTGGGCGACGAGGTCGTCGGCAACGTCGCGCGCGCTGCGCTGCTCGCGGCGCTGACCGGCGCGTTCGCGTACGTGACGTTCCCGAACCCGGTGTCCCCCACGTCGGTCACTCTGCAGGTGCTCGGTGTGTTCCTCGCCGGATTGCTACTCGGCCCGGTGTGGGGCGGCATCTCGATGGTGCTGTACCTCGCCGCCGGCGCGGTCGGCGCGCCGGTGTTCCTCGGCGGGTCGGCCGGCTTCGGGAACCTCGTCGGGACGACGGCGGGCTATCTCTGGTCGTACCCGATCGCGGCGTTCGCCATCGGCCTCGTGGCCTACGGACGGCTCGACACGAACGCCGACCTCAACGCAGGGCTCCCGCGGCTCGCCCTCGCGCTGACCGTCGGCACGGTCATCATCTACGCGCTGGGCGTCGTCGGCCTGATGCTGATCGGCGGGCTCGGCCTCGAAGCGGCCGTCGTCGGCGGGGCGCTGACGTTCATCCCGGCGGAAGCGCTGAAGGCCGTCGTCGCCGTCGGCGTCGTGCGGTCGGGCGCCATCGCCACGTCGTGATCGAGGTCGACGGGCTCGTCCACCGCTACGGCGACACCGCGGCCGTCGACGGCGTCTCGCTCCGGTTCGACGACGGCGAGTACGTCGTGCTCGCCGGGGCGAACGGCTCCGGGAAGACGACGCTCGTCCGCCACCTCAACGCGCTGCTGGAGCCGGACGAGGGGGAGGTGCGAGTGAACGGCCGGGTCGCGAGCGACAACCCCGTCGCAGCTCGTACCGCCGTCGGCATGACGTTCCAGGACCCGCGGGACGGCTTCGTCGCCGCGACCGTGGGCGCGGACGTGGCGTTCGGCCCGGAGAACCTCGGGCTCGACCGCGCGGAGATCGACCGCCGGGTCGACGCCGCGCTCGCAGCCGTCAACCTCGACGGCCGGGGCGACGAGCGCATCGACGCGCTCTCCGGCGGGGAGCGAACCCGCGTCGCAGTCGCCGGCGCGCTCGCGATGGAGCCGGACCACCTCGTCCTCGACGAGCCGTTCACGGGCCTCGACTGGCCCGCCCGTCGCGAGGTGCTCGCGCGGCTGGATTCGCTCGTCGGGGACGGGACCGGCGTCGTCGTCGTGACCCACGACCTCCGCGACCACCTCGAACGCGCCAACCGGGTCGTCGTGTTGCGCGACGGCCGAGTCGCAATGGACGCACCGCCCGAGGAAGCGCGGGACAGGCTCGCTGCCCTCGACGTCCGCCCGCCGTGAGCTTCCGCTACGAGCCGGGTGACTCACTCGCCCACCGGCTCGATCCGCGCTCGAAGCTGCTCGTCCAGATCGGCTTCGCGGCTGCCGCGTTCGCGCACACGACTCCGCGCGGGCTCGCGGTCGCGACCGGGCTGACCGCGCTGCTGCTGCTCGCGGCCCGTACGTCCCCGGTCGCGGCGCTCACGGACGTGTGGGTCGCGCTGCCGCTGCTCGTCGCCGGCCCGCTGTTGGAGGGCGTAACGCTCGCGCCCGTCGGGTTCTCCGTCGCCGAGGCGCGGTTCCCCGCGCTCGCCTCCTACCGGACGGTGCTGCTGCTGCTCGTCGCCGCGGCGTACGTTCGGACGACGCCGGTGCGCGACTCGCGGGCGGCGATACAGCGGACCGTCCCGGGCAAGCCCGGCCAACTGCTCGGGCTCGGCGTCGGCTTCGTCTTCCGCTTCCTCCCGGTGCTCCGGGCGGACCTCTCGCGGATCCGCGAGGCGTCGCGGGCGCGGCTCGGCGAGGAGCGACCCGTCCGCGAGCGGATGCGGCTCGTGACGGTCGGGGGACTGAACCGCGCGTTCCGCCGGGCCGACACGTTCGCGCTGGCGCTGCGGGCGCGGTGTCTCTCGTGGAACCCGACGCTGCCCGCGCTCCGGTTCAGTCGGCTTGACGTCCCCGCTCTCGGACTCGGGGTCGCGCTGCTCCTCGCCACCCTCCTGTGAACCGCGAGGGCGCCGACTCCCGTTGTGAGAAGATTTAAGCGGCCGCTGTCCCCCCGTTGTGTATGTTCGGCTCGGTCCCTCTCCAGACAGGAGAGCAAGTCACGCGGGAGACCTTCTGGGGTATCTCGCCGGTCGGCGAGGTGGTGTTCTACTACCTCGCCGCCGTCACCATCGTCGTCTTCCTCTACGGCGTCTACGACCGATTCGCTCGCTACGCCCGCGGTGACGACGACTGGTTCGACCGCCTCGACGACCTCCCCGGCCGGGTCGTCTCGGCGGCGAAGGTCGTCGCCTCGAACGAGAAACAGTTCAACCGCGACATCGTCGGCGGCGTGATGCACGCGTTCATCTTCTGGGGTTTCCTCACGCTGCTCATCGGCACGACCATCCTCGCCATCGATATGGACATCTATCAGAACCTCACTCAGCTGCTCACCGGCGAGCGGCAGTCCTTCTTCGTCGGCGACTTCTACCTCTCCTACTCGCTGGTGATGGACGCGATGGGCCTGCTGTTCGTCGTCGGCCTCGGCATCGCCCTGTGGCGCCGCTACGTCGCTCGCTCCGAGCGACTCCACGGAAAACACACCTCCCTCGAGGACGACTTCCTCGTCTGGTCGCTGTTCCTGCTCGGCATCGGCGGCTACCTCCAGGAAGGGCTGCGCATCCTCGGCACCGCCGACGTCATCGACGGGACCGTGCAGTTCACCAGCTTCGAACAGGTGTCGTTCGTCGGCTGGTTCGTCGCCGACGTGTTACACGTCGCCGGCCTGACGCCCTCGCTGGCCGAAGCCGCCTACCCCGTCATGTGGTGGTCACACGCTCTGCTTGCGTTCCTCTTCATCGCGGCGGTCCCCTACGCCAAGCCGTTCCACATGATCTCCTCGTTCGCGAACGTCGTGACGCGCGACGAGAAGGCCGGCAAGCGGCTTCCCGGCGTCCCCGCAGACCTCGACGCCGACACCGGCGCCGAGTCCATCGACTCCTTCTCGTGGAAGGAGCTGCTCGACCAGGACGCCTGCACGAAGTGCGGCCGCTGTTCGTCCGTCTGTCCGGCGAAGGCGTCGGGGCGCAACCTCGACCCCCGTGACGTCATCCTCGACCTGAAGCAGTACCGCGAAGCCGTCGACGCGGGCGGGGAGACGAAGGAGATCGTCGCCGACGGCGGCGACTCCGTCATCGCCGCCGAGACGATGGAGTCGTGTATGTCCTGTATGGCCTGCATGGACGCCTGTCCCGTCGAAATCGAACACCTGAAGAGCTTCACCCGGCTCAACCGGCAGCTCACCGACCAGGGCGACATCCAGCCGAGCCTCCAAGACGTGTTCCAGAACGTGATGCAGAAGGGGAACACCTTCGGCAACAGCCAGCGCAACCGCGGTGATTGGACCGAAGAGGTCGACGTGGACGTCGCTGACGCCCGCGAGGAGGAGGTAGAGTATCTCTGGTACGTCGGCGACTACCCGAGCTACGACGACCGGAACAAGAAGGTCGCCGAATCGCTCGCGCGCATCTTCGACGCCGCGGACGTGAGCTTCGGCATCCTCTTCGACGACGAGAAGTACGACGGCAACGACATCCGGCGCGTCGGCGAGGAGTTCCTCTTCGTCGAACTCGCCGGCCACCACGTCGAAACCTGGGCGGATTGTGAGTTCGAGAAACTCGTCTGCACGGACCCCCACTCGTACAACACGTTCAAAAACGAGTACCCGGAGGTGGACTTCGCGGAGTTCGCCGACGACCCGATGATGCCGTTCGACGTCGAGGAGCCGTGGAACGCGGACGGCGAGATCGACGTCTACCACTGGACGCAGGTCGTCGAGGAGCTGGTCGACCGAGACGCGCTCGGGCTCTCGGGGACGGAACTCGACTACACCGTCACCTACCACGACCCGTGCCACCTCGGTCGGTACAACGACGAGTACGAAGCGCCCCGCGAACTCGTCCGCGCGACGGGCTGTGAGCTCCACGAGATGCCGCGCAACCGCGACGATTCGTTCTGTTGTGGGGGCGGTGGCGGCGGGCTCTGGCTCGAACACGACGAAGAAGAGAAGCCGAGCGAGGAGCGGCTCCGGGAGGCGCTGGAAGATACGGACGCCGGGGCGGCCGTCGAGAAGTTCGTCGTCGCCTGTCCGATGTGCATGACGATGTACGAGGACGGCCGCAAGACCGGCGACTTCGAGGACGACATCGAGATCGTCGACGTGGCAGAACTCGTCGTCGAGGCGATCGACGCGAGCCGCGGCGTCGGAGCGACCGACGGCGCGAGCGGTGCCGCACCGGCGGACGACTAACTGCGCGCTCGCGCTCGACGTGGTGCGAACGGGCAGACGAGTTTCCTCGACCGTTGAAGCGGGCACGGGGCCGCAAACGAACCGGGGCCGCAACGTCGTTTGACGGAGACGGGACGCGCTCGCCGCGTGTATCAGCCCACCACGACCGTCGCGTGTCAACATGCCACATATAGCTTGAAAAAGCGGCGAGCCGACAGCGGCCGTATGGAACTCGTCGAAGCGACTACCGAGCACCTCGATGCGCTCGGCGACCGCTGGTACACCCTCGCGAAATCGATGGAGCCGTACGACGAACTGAACGAGCTACGGTACGCAGATAGCAGCGAGGTCCCTGACGAGGGGTTCCGCGAACTTCTCGAGGACGACGACGTGACGATCTACCTGATCCGTGACGAAGCCGAAACCATCGGGTACGTTACGCTCCGAGCGGGCAATCACTCGTCCCGGGCGTACTCACGGTATCTCCGCGTCGTGGACCTCCTCATCGACGAATCGCACCGAGAACAGGGCCACGGCACAGCGGTCATCGAGCGCGTGAAGAATATCGCCCGCGACCGAGAGTGCGACCATCTGAAGGTCTCCTGTGAGTGGGAGAACGAGGGTGCGCGTCGGTTCTACCGCGAGGCTGGGTTCCGACCGAAGCAGGTCGACTACGCACAGCCGCTGGAGTGAGCAGATCCACGCGTCCGGATCAGCACGACTTCCTCCCCAGCCGGCCCCGGCAAGTAGCGCAAGCGTGCCACACAGCGGTGACCACGACAGGACCGCGGTGAGGCCGGACGCGGACTCGGCGGAGACGCCGACGCCGGCGGCTACTACCGACGCGACTCGGCGGCCGGCTCCATCCGGTAGCGAACCGTCCGTACGCCGTCGAACTGTGGCCCCTCGCCGTGCTCGGTAAAGCCGGCGGCGACGGCCACCTCACGGAGCTTGTCGTCGTCCGTCGCGACGAGCAGTTCCACGTCCATCCCCTCGCGCCGTGCGAAGCCAACCGGCTCCTCGAGCAGTCGCTCGCAGGCGGTTCGCGTCCCCTCGATCTGCGTCACGTGGACCGTCTCGCGCTGGGCGTCGTACGAGACGAAGCCGAGCGTCTCCTCGTTTTCGCGTGGGTGGTCGGCCGTCGGGTCGACCTCGTCGTCACCGCGGTACGCGACGGCGACGGTCCGGTCGTGGACGAGGTTTCGCATCACGTCCGTGGGTGAGCCCGCCAGCTCCGCCATCCGCTCCGCGTCGGCCTCGACTGCGTCGCGCACCTCCATATCTACGGCTAAGGCAGCGGCTTCACTTCAACGCTCGCCGTCCGGTAGCAGTGCCCGGTAGTTACCGACCCGACCGAAACCGGTTCGGGGGATGCCCGCGTAGGGGGTGTCATGACCGACGAGGACGACGCGACGGCCGGCGGCGAACCGCCAGACGAGGAGGTCGTCTGTGACTTCTGCCGGATGCCGGTGCCGGACGGACCGGTCGAGACCGACGCGGGCGTCTTCTGTTCGGACGCCTGCCGGGACCGGCTCGCAGAGACGGGCGAGCCGTTCGACGAGTACCACGGCCACCGTCGACTCACCGCGGGCGTCTCGGCGCTCGACGCGTCGCTTCCGCAGGGGTTCCCGCGCAACGCGTTCGTGCTCGTCGCCGGGGAGCCGGGGACCCGCGACCGCGCGCTCGGCGCGGAGCTCGCGTGGCGCGCGCTCCAGCGCGGCGAGCCCGTCGTCTTCGTCTCCTTTCAGGAGCCGCCCAGCGCCGTCGTCCAGCAGTTCCTCACGCTGGAGTGGAACGTCATCCCGTATCTCGAGCGCGGACAGTTCCACATCGTCGACTGCTTCACCTACCGGCTGGACGACCGCGACCGGATGTTCGACCGGATGGGCGAGTGGAACGCCTACCTCTCCGACGTGGCGCGGGAGGCGACGACGACCGTCCGTGATCCGAGCGACATCAACGAGATCGGCAACAAGCTCGACAACGCCCTCGAGGACCGAGGGATGGTCGACGACGGCATCGTCATCGTCGACTCGCTGACAGAGCTCGGCACGCTCGTCCAGCCGGTGCAGGCGTACGACTTCGTGAAGGACATCCGCGCGGACGTCTGCAAGGGGCGGTTCGTCCCGGTGTTCGCCGGCGGCACCATCGGCGGCGGCGGGGGCGGCAGCGACGCGTTCCCACACGACCTCAGCTACGTGATGGACGGCCTCATCGAGCTGCGGCTCAACGACGAGATCGCGGCCGAGACGCTCATCAAGGAGGTTCGAATCCGGAAACTGAACGGCGCATTCGTCGTTCCCGAGTGGCGAGCCTACGAGTACACGCCCGGCATCGGCATGGTCCCGTTCGAGCCGAAACGGGACGCGGAGGGCGAATCAAAGGCGGAAGCGGAGAGCGAGGAGGCGGAGACGACCGCCGAGACGGCCGAGGAGAGCGAGGAGGCGGGCGACGGTCCTGTCGAGGCGGAGACGACCGCGAGCGACCCCACGCCTGCGGGCGAATCCGCGGCCGCGGACTCCACGCCGTCCCCCTCCGAGGAGTGAAGACAGAGGTACCGTCCGGGGGATGAGGGCAAGGCTTCGGCCCATGGAAGGGGTTATCAGCGGGGCTCGGGTAGGACGCCGCATGCACGAGGACCACACGCACTGGGTGATCGGATGCGCGTCGTAGCGAAGTTCGGCGGCACCTCGCTCGGCAACGGCGATCGCGTGAACCGCGCGGCAGACTCCGTCGCCGCGGCCGTCGAACAGGGCCACGAGGTGGCCGTCGTCGCGAGCGCGATGGGGTCGACCACCGATTTCCTGCTCGACGCCATCACGTTCGACGCCGAGGAGGCCGACCGTGCCGAAATCGTCTCGATGGGGGAGCGAACCTCCGTCCGTATGCTGAAGGCCGCGCTCTCGGCGCGCGGTGTCAATGCCCGGTTCCTCGAACCCGGCAGCCCCGAGTGGCCGGTCGTGACCGACGAACACGGCGAGGTCGACGTCGAGGAGACGAAGCGACGAGGGCGCGCGCTCGCCGACGAGATGGCACAGGAGGGGGTCGTCCCCGTCATCACCGGCTTCCTCGCGCAGGACCACGCCGGCAACGTGACCACGCTCGGGCGTGGCGGCTCCGACACGACCGCCGTCATGCTCGGCAAGTACATGGACGCCGACGAGGTCGTCATCGTCACCGACGTCGAGGGTGTGATGACCGGCGACCCCCGCGTCGTCGAGGGGGCCCGCAACGTCGGCAAGATCACCGTCGACGAGCTGCGGAACCTCTCCTTCCGCGGCGCCGAGGTGGTCGCGCCGTCCGCGCTCGCGTACAAGACGGAAGGGATGGACGTCCGGGTCGTCCACTACCAGCACGGCGACCTGCTCACTGGTGGCACCCACATCGAGGGGCAGTTCGATAACCTCATCGACCTTCGCGAGGGGAAGCTCGCCTGCATCACCGTCGCCGGACGCGCCATCCGGAACCGGCCCGGCATCCTCGACGAGCTCTCCGGGCCGCTTTCCGAGGCGAACATAAACATCGACGCCGTCTCTTCGGGCGTCGACTCCGTGACGTTCTACATCGACTCCGAGCAGGCCGCGGAAGCGGAGACGATCCTCCACGACACCGTCGTCGCCGAGGAGGCGCTGTCGTCGGTGACCGTGGACGACGACGTCGCCGTCATCCGCATCACGGGCGGCGAGCTTCCGACTCAGCCGGGCGTCATCTACCGGGTGCTCACGCCGCTGACCGACGCACGAATCCCCATCAACGACGTCATCACGTCGGCAACCTCCGTCGCCGTCTTCGTCGACTGGGACGACCGCGAGGAGGCACTGGGGCTCGTCCAAGAAGCGGAGCTGTAGCGGTCCTTCACCGACCCTTCCGCAGCCGAGTGCCGATCTCCTCGGGGAGCCCCGCCTCGCGGACCGCCTCGACGACTGATTCGACGTCGTAGCGCACGCGCCGCTCCTCCACCTCGAGAGTGTCGAGGTCGAGCAGCGCGTACGCCGCGTCCGGGTCACCGTCGCGGGGTTGGCCGACGCTCCCCGGGTTGACGACGACGCCGGAGCCGTACCGCTCGTGGTGCTGGACGTGGGTGTGGCCCATGACGAGCACGTCCTCGTCGCCGAGCAGCCGCTCGGAGAACATCCCCGGATACGTGTAGCGGTCGGGGTCCTCGGGGTGGCCGTGGACGAGTTTGACGCGGCCGTCGAGGACGGTGTGCTCCGTCGGAAGCGTCTCGAGCCACGCGAGCTGGTCGTCGGTGAGCTGCTCGCGGGCGTACCGGACCCCCGCACCCGCCATCGAGTTGAACGCGAAGGAGGTGTCCGTGACGACCGCGCGGTCGTGGTTGCCACGGACGGTCGGTACGTCCCGCTCGCGCATCGCGTCGACACAGGCACCGGGCCACGGGTTGTACCCCACCACGTCGCCGGCACACGCCAGTGCGTCCACCGGCGGCATATCGTCGAGGACGGCCGACAGCGCCGGTTCGTTGCCGTGGAGGTCGGAGAGTAGGCCGACGAGCATGGGGACGCTTCGGCGTCGTGCCGTTTAGTCGTTGACGATGGCCGTCCCGTAGCCGTCGGCGGTTCGCGCGACGCCGACCGCACACACCGCGTGCTCGAACGCGAGGTCGTACGCGGTCCGGGCGGCCTCGCTCGCGTCCGCCGCTTCGAAGTCGAACGCCTCCGGAGTGTCCTTCTCGTAGGTGGCGACGAGCGTCGGCTCCGTGACCTCGTGGACCACCAGCGCGTCACGGCGGACGGTGCCGACGAGCGCCGAGCCGTCGGGGGTGAGCACGCCGGCTACCCGGGGCGTGTCGTAGTCGTCCTTCTCGAAGTCGAGCGCGTGCAGCGCCGTCACCAGCGCGTCGCGGGCGGGGTAGCCGCGGTCGATCTTTTCGGTGATGGGGTCGACGTGGCTTCCGTTGCCGAGCACCGCGTGACCCGCCGCCTCGCGGAGGCAGTTGTAGGCGATGTAGGGGTTGTCCGTCTCCGGCGCGTCCGCCGTGGGGCCGACGACGACCGCGTCGTCCCGCTCGTAGGCGCGACGGTTCGGGAACGAGCGCGAGGAGACGCGGTAGGCGGCG
>Ga0207771_101344_pt1 | contig 10796 bp, 9 predicted proteins | sample A23M2SouthBayCA_2_FD_187731 | JGI IMG/M metagenome (GOLD analysis project Ga0207771, IMG submission 187731) | Aerobic enrichment media microbial communities from Eden Landing Ponds, California, USA - A23 M2 (2) (SPAdes) | ecosystem: Environmental > Aquatic > Marine > Unclassified | place...
TGGACATCGAGCATCCGGCCGCGCAGATGATCGTCGAGGTCGCCTCGACACAGGAGGAGGAGGTCGGCGACGGCACCACGACCGCCTCCGTCCTCGCGGGCCAGCTGCTCGCGAAGGCCGAGGACCTGCTCGAGGACGACGTACACCCGACGACCATCGTCGAGGGGTACCACGAGGCGAGCCGGCTCGCGCTCGAAGCCATCGAGGAGCTCGTCCTCGAGGACGAGCTCGACGACGAGCTGCTCGAAGCCGTCGCCGAGTCGTCGATGACCGGCAAGGGAACCGGTGACATCGACGCCGCCGCACTGGCCGAGACGGTCGTCGCCGCGGTCCAGCACGCACGGACCGACGCCGGGGTCGTCCGCGACGACATCGACGTTCGCACCCAGACGGGTGCCGGCGCGTCCGCGACGGAGCTCGTCGAGGGGGTCGTCATCGACGAGGAGCCGGTCCACGCCGATATGCCCCGCCACGTGACCGACGCCGACGTCGCGGTGCTCGACCTCGATCTCGACCTCCGCGAGTCGAACATCGACGCGGAGTACAACGTCACCGACGTCAACCAGCTGGAGCAGGCGCTCGACGCCGAGGAGCAGGAGCTGCGCGGCTACGCCGAGACCGTCGTCGACGCCGGCGTCGACGTCGCGTTCGTCACCGGCGACGTCGCCGACCGCGTCGCCTCCCTGCTCGCGAAGGAGGGCGTGCTCGCTATCGAGGGCGTCTCTGATGACGACGCGACCCGCATCGCGCGTGCCGTCGGCGCGCGCACCGTCGGCTCGCTGCAGGACCTCGAGGCCGAGGACCTCGGCTTCGCGGGGGACGTCAGCGTCGAGAAGTTCGGCGACGACGAACTCGCCTTCATCGAGGGCGGCGCCGACGCGGAGACGGTGACGCTGTTCGCCCGCGGCGGCACGGAGCACGTCACCGACGAGCTCGAACGCGCGCTCAACGACGCGCTCGACGTCGTTATCGCGGCGCTCGACGAGGGCGGCGTCGTCCCCGGCGCCGGCGCGACCGAGATCGCCATCGCCGACCACGTCCGCTCGGGCGCGGCCGGCGTCGAGGGCCGCAAGCAGCTCGCCGTCGAGGCGTTCGCCGATGCCGTCGACGTGCTCCCGCGGACGCTCGCGGAGAACACCGGCATGGACCCCATCGACGCGCTCGTCGATCTCCGGAACGTCCACGAAACGGAGGGCATCGCGGGCCTCATCTCCGAGGGACAGACCGGCGACGTCGGCAACCCCGTCGAGGCGGGCATCCTCGACCCCGCGGCCGTCAAGCGTGAGGCCGTCGACTCCGCCACGGAGGCGGCGACGATGATCGTCCGCATCGACGACGTCATCTCCGCGAGCTAAGCGCTCGCAACGGCAGTCGTTCCCATTTCTTTCGCCGCCGCGCCGACAGCCGCGGCCGTGCGCTGCTCGTAACCGTGGCCGAGACGGGTCGCTCGCGACCACGATGCCGGGAGGGACCGCGAACACAACGCCCATGGCCGGGCGACGCCTCGACCCGGGTAATGACCGACCCATCCATCCTCGTCACGAACGACGACGGTATCGACGCGCACGGCATCCATGCGCTCGCCGACGCGCTCGAACACGTCGGCGACGTAACCGTCGTCGCGCCCGCGGAGAATCAGTCGTGGGCCGGACGGGACATGACGTGGCACGCCGGCCCGACGGGGATCGAGGAGACCGACTTCGGCTACGCCGTCGAGGGGACTCCCTCCGACGCCGTGACGGTTGCGCTTACCGTCCTCGACGTGGAGCCGGACGTCGTGGTTTCGGGCGTCAACGACGGGATGAACCTCTCGGCGTACATCATCGAGCGGTCGGGGACGGTCGGCGCGGCGATGGAGGCAGCCCACCACGGTCTCCCTGCGGTCGCCGTTTCGACCGCCGACCACGCTGACCCGGAGCCCCCACACCCACATCCCGAGGCCTTCGAACTCGCCGCGGAGGCCGGCGCCTTCGTCACCGAGCGCGCGCTCGCCGCCGACGCTTTCGCCGCTGCCGATTTCCTCAACGTGAACGCGCCAACCTACTCCGAAGCCCCGGAGGTCCACCTCACCCGGCCGGTTCGGGAGATCAGCATCGGGACCGAGCGGGTCGATGGCGGCGAAGTCGAGCTCCGGGACGACAACTGGCAGGCGTTCCTCGCCGGCGAGCAGCCAGCGGACCCGGAGACTGACCGCCACGCGGTGCTCGAGGGGAACGTGAGCGTGACGCCGATGCGGCTCCCCCGGTCGGTCGATGCGGGGCTGAATCTCGACGGGTTCTCGCCGTCTTAGCCCCACCGGAGCTTGATCTCGTCGCCGGGGTCGAGGCCGAACGCCTCGTCGCCGCGGCCCCGGTTCACCGCGAACTCGACGTTGCCGTGGCTTCCGACGGTGACGAGTCTGTCGCCCTGGCCGACGTGCGCGTAGGAGGGTGCGACAGGTGCCGGGTCGCCGTTCACGCGGACTCGGTCGCGCCCGTCGAGGACCTCGCCGGGGACGTTCGTGACGACGTTGCCGAAGCCGTCGACGACGAGCACTTCGCCGTCGATGCCGTCGTCGCGCTCGGTCGGCTCCGGGAACGACAGCGACTCGAACTCGCGGGTGCGAGACAGCGCGGGCAGCCGGTCGCATTCGGCGACCCCGACCTCGTGACAGTCGGCCGCGACGGGCGCGAACACGTCGCGACCGTGGAACGTGTTGCTCTCGGGGTCCGAAACGCGGACCTCGAAAGCCTCGATGTCCCCCTCCCCGGCGAGCGCGCGCGCAGGTGGAAGCAGGACGCCGTTGTCGGGACCGACGAGCGCGTGGCCGCCGGCCCGGACGACGAGGACCTTCCGGTCGGTACCGACGCCCGGATCCACGACGACACAGTGGACCGCGGGCGGGAACTCCGGGAGGACGAACCGGAGCCAGAACGCCGCGGCACGGACGTCCTGTCGGGGGAGTTCGTGAGCGATGTCGGTCACGTCGGCGTCCGTCCGGCGGGCGATGACGCCCTTCATCGCCGCGGGGTACGGCTCGCCGAAGTCGGTCGCGAGCGTTATCATTGGCCGTCGTCGTCGGTGACCTCGCGGAGCCGGGCGACGCCGTCGATCTCCTCGATGGTTTCGACGACTGCCTCCGGGACGAGCGACTCCCAGTCGCTGTTGGCGACCATCCGTTCGCGGATCTCCGTCCCCTGGAACTCCTCGCGACGGAACATCGGCGACTGCCGCACCTCGACGCCGGCCTCCTCGAACAGCCGGACGACGAGCGGGTTGTTCGAGTAGGCCACGTCGAACCGCGGCGACATCGACTGGACGTGGCTCACCCACACCGCGTTCCGGTTGAGGTCCTCGATGGGGACCGCATAGGTGATGAGGTCCATCTCCGCGGTCGCCTTCGTGAGCATCATGATACGCTCGCCGGCGGTGAACGGGTTCCGTTCCGTGTGGGACTGATCTGCGCTCCCGATACCCAACACGAGTTCGTCCACCTCCCCTGCGATGCGCTCGACCATGGCGTGGTGCCCCTCGTGGTAGGGCTGGAAGCGGCCGATGTAGAAGCCCCGCGTCATATCGGGGGGTCGGTACGCCGGCGTATAAGTACGACGGGTCGCATCGAGGGACCGCCGGACTGCGAACCGGGGCGCTTCCCTCTGCGGGTTTTCACCCCAGACGAAGCCGCCGCTGGGAGAAAGTATATCAGTTGAGCGTCCTTGATACGAGATAACGGAAACCGTTCTATGAGTGACGATATCGAAACGAACGACGTCCCCGACGGCGAGCGGGGCCGGCCGGACACCGGCCGGGACAACTCGAACGACCCCGATGGCGAGATCACGCCCATCGACGAGGCCACCGAGGACCTCGGGAGCGACGTCACCGAGACCGGCGTCGAGGTGGACGAAAGCAAGGAGGACGGCCTCCTCGGCGGGCTCCAGATCGACACCTCCGCGGACATCGAGGTGCCCGACCGGCTCGTCGATCAGGTCATCGGACAGGACGACGCCCGCGACATCATCCTGAAGGCGGCGAAACAGCGCCGCCACGTCATGATGATCGGCTCCCCGGGGACGGGGAAGTCGATGCTCGCGAAGGCGATGAGCCAACTGCTCCCACGGGAGGAGCTCCAAGATATCCTCGTCTACCACAACCCCGACGACGGCAACGAGCCGAAGATCCGGACGGTGCCCGCGGGGAAAGGCGAGCAGATCGTCGACGCCCACAAGGAGGAAGCGCGCAAGCGGAACCAGATGCGCTCCTTCCTGATGTGGATCATCATCGCGGTGGTGTTCGGCTACTCGCTGCTCATCGCGGGGCAGCTGCTCCTCGGCATCCTCGCCGCCGGGGTCATCTACCTCGCCTTCCGCTACTCCTCGCGGGGCAGCGATGCGATGATTCCGAACCTGCTGGTGAACAACGCCGACCAGCAGACCGCGCCGTTCGAGGACGCGACCGGCGCCCACGCCGGCGCACTGCTCGGCGACGTGCGCCACGACCCGTTCCAGTCCGGTGGGATGGAGACGCCGAGCCACGACCGCGTCGAGGCCGGGGGCATCCACAAGGCGAACAAGGGCGTGCTGTTCGTCGACGAGATCAACACGCTGGACATCCGGTCCCAGCAGAAGCTGATGACCGCCATCCAGGAAGGGAAGTTCTCCATCACCGGACAGTCCGAGCGCTCCTCGGGCGCGATGGTCCAGACGGAGCCCGTCCCCTGTGACTTCGTGATGGTTGCGGCGGGGAACCTCGACGCGATGGAGAACATGCACCCGGCGCTGCGCTCGCGCATCAAGGGGTACGGCTACGAGGTGTACATGGACGACACCATCGAGGACACCCCGGAGATGCGTCGGAAGCTCGCGCGGTTCATCGCACAGGAAGTCGAGAAGGACGGCCGCCTCCCACCGTTCACGAACGAGGCGATGGAGGAGGTCATCCTCGAGGCGCAGCGCCGCGCCGGCCGGAAGGGTCACCTCACGCTCGAGCTCCGGAACCTCGGCGGGCTCGTCCGTGTCGCGGGCGACATCGCCCGCGCCGAGAATAAGGACGTGACGAACCGCGGCGACGTGCTGCAGGCGAAAGAGCGGTCCCGCTCCATCGAGCAGCAGCTCGCGGACAACTACATCGAGCGCCGCAAGGACTACGACATGACGGTGAACCAGGGCAACATGATCGGCCGTGTTAACGGCCTCGCCGTCATGGGTGAAGACTCCGGCATCGTCATGCCGGTGATGGCCGAGGTGGCTCCCTCACAGGGTCCCGGCGAGGTCATCGCCACCGGCAAGCTTCAGGAGATCGCACAGGAGGCCGTCCAGAACGTCTCCGCGATCATCAAGAAGTTCTCTGACGAGGATATCTCCCAGAAGGACATCCACATCCAGTTCGTCCAGAGCTACGAGGGCGTGGAGGGCGACTCCGCGTCCGTCACCGTCGCGACCGCGGTCATCTCGGCGCTGGAGAACATCCCGGTCGAGCAGGACATCGCGATGACGGGCTCGCTGTCCGTCCGCGGCGACGTGCTCCCGGTCGGGGGGGTCACCCACAAGATCGAGGCGGCCGCGAAGACGGGCCTCGACACGGTGATCATCCCGAAGGCGAACGAGCAGGACGTGATGATCGAAGACGAGTACAAAGAGCAGATCGAGATCGTCCCGGTGTCGCACATCTCCGAGGTGCTCGAGGTGGCACTCGCCGGCGAACCCGAGAAGGACTCGCTCGTCGACCGCCTCCGCTCCATCACGGGGAAGGCGCTCGAGAGCGGTGAGACGCGCCCGACGGGGACCGGCTCCCCGAGCCCGCAGTAGGGCGTGACCGACTGGGCCGCGTTCGCGGGCGTCGCGACCGTGGCCACGCTGCTTCTACTCGGACTCGCTCGCGCGACCAGCGTCGGTGCCACGTTCCCGACTCGCACGGAGATGGAGTGGCTCGACGGGCTGCCGGACGACGCTGACCACCTCGCCGCGAGCGGTGCGTCGCCACCGGGCGGCGACCCGGAGCCGCTCTCCGCGGAGCTGCTGTTCGTGAACGTGCTCGTTACCCACGGGCTGTTCCTCGTCCTCCTCGTCGCCGCGGCGCTGTACACGCGCGTACCGGCAAGTGCGTTCGGGTTGTCCGTCTCCGTCTCGGAGCTGGCGCTCGGCGTCGGCTTCGGGGTGGTGCTGTCCCTTTTCAACACGGGCGCGGGTGCCCTCGCGGAGTCGTTCGGCTACGCGCCCAGCGAGGAGCTCCGGGGGCTGCTCGCGCCCGACTCCCCGAGCGGCTGGGCGCTGCTGCTGTTCGGCACGCTCCCGCTCGTCGCCCTCTTCGAGGAGGCGCTGTTCCGCGCGACGCTCGTCGGTGCCTTCGCGGTCGGCTTCGCCGTCTCGCCGTGGGCGCTCGCGGTCGTCTCCTCGGTCGCCTTCGCGCTCGCACACGAGACGCAGGGGGCTGCCGGAGTCGTCGTGACGGGGGTGCTCGGCTTCGTGCTCGCGGCCGGCTACGTCATCACGGGGAGTTTCCTCGTCGTGGTCGTCGCGCACTACCTCGTCAACGCCGTGGAGCTCGTCGTCTACGAGGGGCTCGGCGTACAGCGGCTTGGAGCGAATAGGGGTCCCGCATAGCCGGCGCGCCGTCCGTCAGGTCACGCGCTGCTCGGCCGCCTCCTCTCGGCTACATCACAGTCCTTCCAGAGAGCGGAGCCGCTGTTCCACCTCGGGGGGTGCCGCGCTCGGCCCGTCGCGGACGCGGTGGTCGCCGATGACGAGCGGCGCCGGGTTCGCCGCGAGCGCCTCGCGGACGAGCCCGATATCATCGTCGTCATCGTCGTTGAGCCCGCTCGTCATCCGCGCGAGCCCTGCGACGGTTGCGTTCTCGCCGTAGGGTATCCCGCGAAGCGTCTCGAGCACCGCACGCTGGTTGGTCGGGAGCGTCAGCGCGACTTCCACGTCGGCGAAGTCGTCGGTCGCTCCCTCGAGATAGGCGTTTATCCGGTCGAGCAGCGGATGGTCGGAGCTCGCTCCCTCGTCGGGCTCCGTCGGGAACGAGACGGAGAGCAGCTTTCCCGACGCGTGGCCCAGCTCTACGTACCGACCGAGATACGTCGACTCACGCGCGTAGATGCCTCCGTCGTCCATAGCTCATGCTTGCGGAGCAGACGCAAGAAATTTCGGGCTCCGTTCGGCCCTTCGACACCCCTTTAAGCCATCGTGGAGTAGCAGGATGTAATGATAGAGGCCACGAGTGCGGGAGCCATCCTCTTCCGGGATACCCGTGGCCGGCGCGAGTACCTGCTGCTCAAGTCGCGCCCCGGCGACTGGGAGTTCCCCAAGGGCGGGGTCGAGGGCGACGAGGAGCTGCAACAAACCGCCATCCGCGAGGTGACGGAAGAGGCCGGAATCGAGGATTTCCGGCTCTTGGATGGGTTCCGCGAGGACTACGATTACGTGTTCGAGGCGAGCGGGAAGACGATCCACAAGACGGTCCACCTGTTCGTCGCGAAGTCGTTCGAGGCGTCCGCCGAGCTGTCGAAGGAGCACCGCGACCTGCAGTGGCGCGACTACGAGCAGGCGATAAACACCATCACGCAGGACGGCCCCCGCGATATCCTCCGGGAAGCCCACGGGTTCCTCGACGAGTACTACGAGGACGACGAGAGCGAGGGCGTCGACGGAGAGGAAGCCGACGAGACGACGAACGACGCGGAGGCGGCGGAGAACGCGACCGAGGACGCCGAGGAGGACGGCCTCGCCGCCGACGGCGAGTAGCCACTCCGACCCTGCGATCTCCACGAAGTGGCCGACCGCAGCATCCTCGCCTCGTAGGGGCTCCTGCGAATCGCCGCGTCGGCGACGCGCTTTAGCCGGCGCACGACCCACGGTCGAACACAGTGAGCCGCGCCGAACCCGAGTTCCTCTTCGAACTCCGCGTCTGCCGGTGGGCCGAACGCGCGTGGCCCCCTGCCGGCAGCTGCGACGACGGTACCACGGTCCTCGTCGCCCGACAGCTCGGGGTGCAGTCGCGCCGCTTCGACACACTCGTCTTCGAGTGTGACGCCGACGCGCTCGACGCACGGGCAGTGTTCGGTGACGACCGGCTCGACTCCGACCTGTTACACATCGTCCGACACGCGCCGGCACGTTACGCGTACTACCGAGACACGCTGCCCGACCCCGGCTACGGCTGGCGATACGTCCGCGAGGCGGTCCACGAGGCTGCCGAGCGGGAGCTCATCGACACGCGCCGCGGGAGGGGCGGCCGAATCGAGTTCCGACGGCGCTACCACTATCCGGAGTGGATGAACCGCGTCGTCGCCATCGAGAACAAGCCGGACCTGACCGCGAGCGCGGCCCGGTCGCTCGCCGACCAGCTTGAGCACGACGTGGCACTCGGGCTCGCGGACGAGGTGTGGGTTGCGACGCGGGCGACCGACGACGACGTCGAGCCGGCGCTGTACGAGCGGCTCCCCGTCGAGGCGGGCATCCTCGCGGTCGACACCGGGAAGGAAACAAGCCCGGAAACAGGGCCGACCACGGACGGGCGGACGACCGTCGAGGTGGCGTGGAACGCGACGGGTCTCGCCGTCGACGAACCGGGGACTCGCATCCTCGAACGGCCGGACGGCGGCGACCACGACCTGAGCGCGGCTCGCTTCGAGTACGCGAGTCCAGAGTGGAAGGCGTCGAAGCGCCGCGAAATCGCAGAGCGGGCCTACGAGCGCGGCTGGCGGTCGTTCCTCGAGACGATGCGACCGGACTGCCGCAGCTTCGAGGTTCGGGACCCGGACGTCCCGCTGCCGTACTGTACCGCGAAGGGTCGTCACGTCACGGCCGCCGAGTGTCGCGGTGCGTGTCCCGACTTCGGCCCGGAGCCGCCGGGATGGCGAAGCCGTGATTGGCCAATCGACGGCGGCCCCGGCAAGGCGGTTCGCCGCGTGCTGGAACGACAGCGCGAGCGACACCGATAGCGAACGGGTCGGCTCGGGACTGCGTCGCGGCGAGAACAGATCGGCTGCCCGTCTCAGTCCTTCCGCTGTTCCACTTCGAGGTCGTCACGGCCGACCGCGAGTCGGAACGTCGGCACCGTCCGCTTGACGCGCTCGACGACACCCTTGTTCGCGAGCGCGCGCAGCCCGGAGCGGACCTCGTCGACGTCGGGGTCGAAACCGGCATCACGGAGCTTGTGGAGAACACTCACGACGCTCTCGGGGTCCTCGTCCGGCTCAGCGAGCACCTCGATGATGCCGACCTGCAGCGCCGGGACGCGAACGACCCCGGGACCGTCGCCGTCCCCGTCTTCCACGCCCGGAGCAACGTCCACGAGGTCGGCCGCCTCGCTCGTCGCCCGGATGAGGCTGTTGTCGTCGCGGTAGTAGTACGGCTTCAGCTCCCCTTCGAGGAACCGGTGCACCTCGCTCCCCGACTCCATCTCCCACCGCTCCTGCAGCTCGCTGTTCTTCGTCGGCTGGAGGGCGACCACGTCCGCGAGCCGCTCTTTCGCTTCGGGCGACAGCTCACTCATTGGGGACCTCTACGCTGGCTCCCCTTTTGCCCCTAGCGGTTCCCGTCGGGGCTCGCCGCCCCGTCCGTTACGCTAAAGCGTTCGGCCCCGAACCGTGGAGTAATGACCGCACAGACCGCCGAGCGCGACCTCTCGGCCGTCATCGGACTCGAAGTTCACGTCCAGCTGGAGACGGCGACGAAGATCTTCTGTGGCTGTTCGACCGACGCCGCGGCCGACGAGGCGCCCAATAGTCGGACCTGCCCGACCTGTCTCGGGCTGCCCGGCGCGCTCCCCGTATTGAACGAGGGGGCCGTCGAGGCTGCCGTGAAGGTGGGGAAGGCTATCGACGCCGAAGTTCCAGAGGAAACGCGCTTCCACCGGAAGAACTACTACTACCCCGACCTGCCGAAGAACTTCCAGATAACGCAGTACGACGCGCCGATCTGCGCCGACGGCGAACTCGCCTTCCGCGTCAACGGCGAGGAGCGGACCGTCACCATCCAGCGCGCCCACCTCGAGGAGGACCCGGGGAGCCTCCAGCACAAGGGTGGCTCTATCGACACCGCCGACTACACGCTCGTCGACTACAACCGCGCGGGAACGCCGCTGATGGAGATCGTCACCGCACCAGAGTTCCGTGGCGCCGGCGAGGTTCGCGCCTTCCTCGCCAAGCTGGAGGAGGTGCTCGAGTATCTCGGCGTCTTCGACTCCACTCGCGACGGTTCGCTGCGGATCGACGCGAACCTCTCTATCGTCCCGAGCGCGGAGGTCGACGGCGACGGCGACATCGACGAGGCGACGCTCGAGGCGGCCAACCGGACCGAGGTGAAGAACATCTCCTCGCACAAGGGTGCGGAGAAGGCGCTCGCCTACGAGGAGACGCGTCAGAAGAACGCCATCCGCCGGGGGCGCGAGGTGGCACAGGAGACCCGCCACTGGGACGAGTCGCGCGGCATCACGGTGTCGATGCGTTCGAAGGAAGAGGAGAAGGATTACCGCTACTTCCGAGAGGCCGATCTCCCGCCGCTCCGGGTCTCCGGCTGGAAGGAGCGGCTGTCGATCCCGGAGCTGCCGGACGCCCGCCGCGAGCGGTTCCGCGAGGAGTACGGCCTCTCCGCGGAGGCGGCCTCGAAGCTCACCTCCACGAAGCAGGTCGCGGACTTCTACGAGCACGTCGCCGAGGCGTTCGCCCCCGACCTCGCGGCGACGTGGGTCGCCGACAACCTGCTCGGCGAGCTCAACTACCGCGACATGGCGATCACCGACGTCGAGGACCGCCTCGACGAGTTCACGCGGCTGATCGAGCTCGTCGCCGAGGGGGATATCACGACGAAGAA